>Ga0180432_10005924_pt1 | contig 16077 bp, 19 predicted proteins | sample SS_ome_10_FD_132414 | JGI IMG/M metagenome (GOLD analysis project Ga0180432, IMG submission 132414) | Hypersaline lake sediment archaeal communities from the Salton Sea, California, USA - SS_1_MS_2 metaG | ecosystem: Environmental > Aquatic > Non-marine Saline and Alkaline > Hypersaline >... | reverse complement strand
GAGTTAGACAAGGTACGTCTACTAAAGACTCTCCGAGACCAGTCATACTTGAACGCACTAGACACAGAGACTATGCTGCAGGGGCGTTCCAGGTCAGAGGCTTTCCGTAACTATGCTGGCATGGCGTTGTCTCTACAGAACAAAATCGACGACATCGAACAGGTTAGCGACGACGTCTTGAAGGAGTTCTCTCAGTGGGTACGGCTGAAGAAGGGCGAGGGAGAGCATCCTACAATAAAGGACGTGATAAATAACGAGCCGCCGATGTTAGCAGACATCATTGAGGCGAACGTAGAGGAGTTGGATGATGGGAAATCAAATTAAGCCTAGCGACATTTATGGGACAGGCTTAGGCGGCAAGTTTGGTGACAAAGCTACGAAAGATGAGCGTCACGGGAACGTGTTCGGTAAGAACATCAAGATCGAGCTAGACACGTTTTCCAACGTTACGGTAAAAGGATTTCGGGCAGAGTACATGACCAAAGATGGGGATGTGGTTATCCATTTCTATGCTCGCAAATGGCCGGAGGACTTCGTAGACAAATTAGAAGAGCAGGTAAAGAGTATGGGCGACCAGTGTTACTGTGACTGGGTCGCAGAGATGGATAGCTGGTTTGTCCGGGTCTATGATTACTCTATGCGGAGGATGGGAGCCGTAGCTGACGCAACGTATATTTCTCAGCTCCTGTCTAAGTTCTGATGCTTTCAAGCTCTTTAGAGCTGCCCGATGATTTCAATCTTATTGTCGATCCTATGGACGCGTTCGACCCAGATGAGGTTTATGGAGGTCCAGATGTAGCCGATAGGCTCAAAGAGCATGAGGTCCAGCCAGGCGCTGTCATAGAAACTCTACCGTCTTGGTGGACCGAGTTTGCGCTCCAGATTTATGATAAGGTCCAGCACCAGATGGTGCCCTTCCCTTTTGAAAATAGGCGCTACCTAAAACAGATCTATGATTCCCCCTCGGATTCGTTTATTCTTCTCTTCGGCCGACAGTCAGAAAAATGCCTCGATGGGGATACTGAAGTACTAAATTCCTATGGAGACAGTGTAGCCATAAGCAGCCTAGCTGTTGGTGATCGTGTGCTTTCCTATAACCATAACAGGTTCGAGCCTCATAGAGTCACGAAAACTTACACGAATGGCGAGAGGCCCCTAATAAAAATAACTACGCGTGGGGGTAGGGTTCTTAAGTCAACCAGGGCGCATAGGATACTGACCGAGTATGGGATGCTTCGAGCTGGGAGACTAAGACAAGGAACCAGGATAGGCATAGCTAACTCTAGCTTTAGGTTGTCGGAGGATATAGTCGAGTCGATCGAGGATATCGGAAAGGATTTTGTGTATGACATCGAGGTTGAAGGAACACACAACTACGTAGCCAACGGAATAGTTACCCACAACAGCACCACGCTAGGCAACCTGGCTATAACTCACTGTTGCTTGATGCCTTATGTACATATTCTGTACGTGGCTCCCTCAAACGCTCAGACGCGCATGTTCTCCAAAGACCGTATCAAAGAGCCTATTGAGGCCTCTCCGCGAGTGCGCGCGTTTACGTCAGCCGCTCTAACACAGAACGTCTTCGAGAAGACATTCACAAACAGATCGACAGTAATTCTTAAGTACGCTTTCTACACCGCAGACCGGATTCGTGGTGTTGCCGCTGATGTTGTACTCGTTGACGAGATTCAGGACGTCTTGACCGATAACATCCCGGTTATCGAAGAGACCATGGCACACTCGCCCATAAAAAAGAGATACTATTCTGGGACGCCGAAAACGCTAGAGAGCACACTAGGTATCTATTGGGAGTTGTCTACTCAGAACGAGTGGGTTATTCCGTGTGACTGCCAGCTCCCTAATAGGTATTGGAATATCCTTGATGGGCGCAATATTGGGAACAAAGGTTTGATATGCAACGGGTGCGGGAAACCGATTAACCCGTACCATGAGGATGCTTGTTGGGCTAGCGCTTCTAAGTTCGCTCACAATGGGGAGAAGAGACAGTTCCAAGGGTACAGGGTACCACAGATCATGGTGCCTATTCATCAAGGTGAGGGTTGGTCAGAGATCCTGCGTAAGAAAGATGAGTACCCACCGGACAAGTTTGATAACGAGGTACTAGGACTTTTCTCGGACGCTGGCGATAGACCTATTACCCGCGACGAGCTCATGGCTTGTTGTAGCAACAGATTAGACCCATATGATGAGTCTATGCTTGAGAACATCAGGCAGATGTCGAGGGGCGGGACAACTCCTATTTATGCCGGTATCGATTGGGGTCACGGGGATCTGTCGCAATCTAGGAGCGGCTATACAGTATTGTCTCTAGGTTCATACCTGGGTACGCAAGAGTTCAAGATCTTTTACATGCGTAGGTTTGAGGGGGAAGAGAGCGACCCCAATAGGCAACTACCAATTATAGGTAACATCTTAAACACGTTCAATGTTCGGATTATCGGTGCAGACTTCGGCGCCGGGTTTGTGTCAAACGCTCAGATACAAGAGATGGTAGCGCACAGAGGAGGGGTCGTCCTACGTTTCCAGTACTCCTCGAACCCGCAAAAGAAGGCGCGTTATAATGAGGATGCCAGCTCATTCATTCTCCATAGGTCTCAGATGATGGGGAACATGTTTAACATGTTGAAAAAAGCCAAACGAACTGGGACCAAGATTATACACCTCCCGAAGTGGGAGGTTTTCGAGAAGCCTTACGGCTCTGACATTTTGAGTATCTATTCGGAATACAGCGAGGGGCTCAGGATGATCAAGTACGATCACCCTCTAGATCGTCCGGACGACTCTTTTCACTCGATTCTGTATTGTCTTCTGGCGAGCACGGTGGAGATTCCTCGGAAGGACATTTTCGGCTTCGTCGATATCCGGACCGGAGCTTGACCTTAGCCGGTCCCGACCGAACACCTAAGGTTTTCATGAACTCTTTGTCTGGGTCGACAAACGATCCGCCTTCGGCGTCGAACACTATCTTACCGACTCGGCGTATGTGGTCTTTGGCAATACCAAGCTCCATGAACGCTTGTTGTAGGCTGATGTCCTCGTCGTAGGTCCGTTTACGCTTGATGTTATTCGCCATAACCTCGATCAGGCCGATGAACTTGTTCCATGGGAAGGGGTCGTTCACCAGATTTTTCAGCCTAGATATATCGCTCTCGCCGAGAGAGCATAAGGCCGAGGACCAGGACATAGCGCTGTCCGCGGAGACCTTTTTAATGGCTTGCTCTTTAGCTATTGTGTAGAGTCCTTCTAGGTCGCTGTCAGAGAACATAACCGTTTTTCTGAGGTTCAGCTTTTTGCTGTGAATCTCTATTGTCTTCTCGAGCTGAGCGACCTGATACTGCAGACGCACAATCATATCGCGCATTCGCTCATACGTTATGTTCTCTCTCGACTCTTTAAGGTGTATGACCTCGGCCTCTATACAGCGGCGCCTGTTCCCCACCAAACGATACGATAGCTTCCCGTTACGCCAGTACCTCCCTATGGTGGATGGGCGTACTCCGAGAAGCTTCGCAGCCTCTTCCTTTGTTATCAGGTTTGTCAGCATCACCCGAGATTCATGTTGAGTACGAGTACAGGATTAGGGATGAGGATCTTGTCGATACCGCACTCGGGACAGTTTAGGTGTACTGTGAGGACGTCGCCCTCGAGATTGAACTCGACAACTACGTCCTTGCCCTTGAAGCGGTGTCCGTTGATGCACTGGTACTCAGCGCCTTTCTTGATGCGCTTGAGAGCGGCGTCTCTAACGATGGCAACAACAGGCTCTGGGAACTGAAGATCTGCGTCAGGGGCGGCTTCGCGCGTGTCTTCCGCGTCTTCTCTCTCAACTACTAGCTCCGTAACCATTGTTTTCTCCTTGCGTTTTGGGTGGTTCTAGGTTATTGACCTATATATTAACTAACCATATAATATCTTTAAGGATTGGTGTAACTAGATGATTAACGCTGCAGCCCGTCACGATCCGGAAGATCTGACCAGATGGGGACGTGCTGCTGCGCTGCTTTATATCCGTCATGGGAATCCATTATCACAGGCTGTCTACGAGATTGTCAAGGATAAAGAGCTAACTGCTGAGCATGTAAAGAGAATTTTAGAGGTAGCTAACGTAACCGCATATTTAGCTGAGTATGATCGGATGTCGGGGTCTTCCAGGGTTGTATCTTTTCCTGGTGGCCCTGCGACATTCAAAAAGGTACTGAAGCTCTTGGGCGAGTCTTCAGGAGAAGGTGCTATGCACGTAAAGGACTATGAGGACGTACCTCTGGACTACCGAGTGGCCAGATCTGCTGGTGACCACCATGACCTCGAAAAGGCCGCGGCACAAAACGTCGTGCTGAACAGCCTAGACGATATCCCTGTGGGGGCCGCGAGCGCTGACACGCTGCCGACGCTCTACTTTAAGTTAGGTCGTGCTATCGATCAAACGGAAGGTGAGCTGCTAAAGCTGTCCAGCATGCGCGATGAGCTCCGTCAAAGGATCTCCGGGATGTTTAAGGAAGCGGTTAACTCGGGGTATAGCTTGGGGGACATCCGCAGAGTTGCCAACGCGTTCACAGATCCGGCTTTAGACAATATACTGTCTAAGGTGGCCAACGAGATGACTCATCAGTTCCCTACTCAAGAGCACGTTGATTCGTCGCTCAAGAAGGTAGCTCATCATCGTGAGGTGAATGAGGCACATCCTATGCGGGGAACCTGTGAGGCGTTTCGTATGGTGCGGTCGGACTATAGAACGAAGACGGCAGCGCTCAGTATTCTCAAGAACCAGAGGAGCAAGGTCCTCGCGGCTATGAAGAGGGTTTAGATGTCCTATCTTATGGAGCTTGGTAGGGAGGCGTATCTCCAAAAATTGGCTGAGAAGACCTGCCCAGGGTCTAAGATACGTTCTAAGGGTAAAGGAAAGGGGTTAGGCCGCGGTAGAGGAAAGGGTCCTATGGGCAAGCCTTACTCAGAAGAAGAAAAGACTGCAGCTGGATCGCGTATGGTAGCTAAGGCTGTGGGCGCCGGGGCGGATCTTGGAACGCGTATGGCCCGCGGAAACTCTCCAGTTAAGCTAGATGCTAGTAAGCTCTTGGTGGGTGGGGCGTTACTTCTAGGTATCGGCGGTGCTCTCGAGCGGGCAGGCCGTGCTGGGTACCGGGCAGTAACTAAGGGAAGAAATCTAAACAAGGCTTTAGAGTTCGATCCCGAAGCCAAGAAACTCTACAAGACAAATCCTGGGAAGGCGGAAGCCGCATACAACACGCTTCATAAGTTCAATCCTGAAGCCGCCTCGGACCCGCTAGTGGCAAGTAGCTGGATCCGTCAAACGATGGAGCAGCCAATTCTTCCTGTGGCTTCGGTTGGTGAGGTAGTTAAGGCTCGTCCTAAGCCTGTTAAGTCACCATTTGAGAGCGCTGCGTCAGAAGGATCCAGTCTTATCCGCTCTGGCGTCATGGCAGCTGCAACCCCTGAAGCCTAAACCGTGATCTCAAAGATCGCATATGCATCGGCTTCCAGCATGGAGGCCCCGGTCCTGTTTGACGACGGAGCGTCTCTTATTAAGAAAGCGGCGCTGCTACCAGAAGTAGAGCGCTTCGCTAGTAAGATAGAACCTAGCCCTAAATACTTATGGGTATTGGTTCATGCCATCGGCGCGTTTGAAGCGTACGGATCGAACCGGAACGGTGACGGGACGGACTATAGTGCGCTAAACAACATACCTAAAGACTGGACGGGCGAGCCATCCATAGACAAGATAATCGCCAAAGACTGGCAGTACGGTTGGCCTACCTATTACAATGCGCACACGTTCTGTAATCACGTCAATAAAGATCCTGCAAAGTCCGTAGGCTCTGTAGAGTTCGTTTGTTGGAACGAGGAGATGCTCCGTGTCGAGCTGATCCTAAAAATAGATAAGGACCGGGCAAGGAAGTTCGGTGGTGGCTGGGCTGTCGACCGTGTTGATAACGGCGGCAATGTAGACGTGTCTATGGGGATGCGCGTCCCGTTTGATCTCTCTAATCGTGAGATAGACTGGGACAAATACAACCACGCCGTCTCGACCTACGAGCAGGGCCTGCATAAGACTAGGGGCCACGCGGTCCTCCTATTTCATAAGCGCGACCCGATCCCAGGCCTATCCATTACTCGGAATGACTACACGGACGAAGTTAAGCTGAGTATGAACAAGGTGTACCCAGATGGGAGTAAGACCTTTGTCTGGAATACCTTTCCACGATTCTTCGATATAAGCCTGGTCTTCGTTGGGGCTGAGCGCCCTGCTAAGATCATGCACAAGTTTGCCTCGCAGTGTCAGATAAGCGGCGTCAAATGCTCAACTTGTCGCGGAAAGAATTGTACTGAGAAGATCACTCCGCCTGGGGCCTATCTGCCCGATATAGTGGGGGACAGCATGGGCAAGACCGCCTCTGTTACCAAGAACGCGCTCGAGGGTAAGGTCGGCCGGCTTCTTAAGAAGAGCGAGATTAAGAAGGAAACGCCGTCCAACTTCGAGGAGGCTTCCGTCGCGGCTATGGCCGATAGGGAAGAGGACCTACCTAAGGAGATACTTAACCGTCTAGGTAAGGCCCCTCTAGGGGAAGCGTTAAGCACCCCCACTCTGATGGGTATTAAGTTAAAGCCTAAGGAGTTCCAGCGCATAGTTCTCATACGCAGCGGCCGCGGAGATATGGCGGACGAGCTAGATGACGCCGGCATCGTTTTCAAACGAGGTATGCCTGCTCCGCCTATAGAGCCTTGCATAGGTCATGGAAACTTTAGTCATATCTTAGCTAAGCTTCTAGCTCCCATGATGGGTTTGAGATCGGCGTTCGGTCCCGCACTTCGCGGACGAGTAACGATAGTTATCAAGAAGAAGGACGCTCCTTCCCAGCAACTCGTAGAGGAGTCGACTCCCGACTTAGACAAGCTTTCCTCGGCGTATACGGCTTACGAAAACGACATAGCCGCCAACTTCGAGAAAGAGGCCGGCCTGGTTTATCATCAGCACATGATCGTGCGTGACGCATTGTTCGGCACAGGGATGGTAAAGGAAGGCAGCTCGATTATAGACGAGTTCACTCTAGAGTATATGGGGGCCCGAAAGTGCTCTTCAAGCTAGCCAACGGGGACGAAGAAGAGGGGACGAAGCGCCCTTTGACCCTGAAAGAGGTCGGCGCTATGAAGGCGTTCTTCAAGGCTAATCCGAGCCCCTCGGACGACGAGGTACATGAGTTCGCAGAGTCCCTGGGTGTTCATCCATCTTCTGTGGAGGAAGAGGCCTACAAGATGGTCGGGAAGGTTGCTGCGGACGTCGGAAAGCACACCCACGTACCTGATACCAAGTACGACGCACGACAGCTCGCTGCCGGTATCAAAGTCGAGATGGAGCATACCGATGACCCAGCCAAGGCTAAAGAAATAGCTAAAGATCATCTTGAGGAGGGCTCGGACTACTATACACGGCTTGCAGAAATGGAAGAGGACATGGAAGAGGACTACGAAAGGATGAAGCAGGCAGCCTTCTTTGATGAGCTGGAGAAGATCGCCAAGGATCGAGAGGAGCGCTCTGGTGGGGCGGAAGCGTTGCGTCGGGCTCTCATAGGGGCAAGCATCGGAGGAGCGGCGCTTGGCGGTTTAAGCATAGCGGCAAACCTAGCTGAAGGAGCCTCTTTAAGCGACACCGCTCTAAGGTCTTTGGGTGGTGCGGGCATTGGTGCTGCTGGTGGGGCAGGCATTGGTGCTCTTACAGTGCCTCTTGGTAAGTTGAACACCAAAGCGACGGAGAGGCATGAGAAGAACCTACCGGACGAGCCTGGATGGATGGCTCGACATCCCCGTGCAACGATGGCGCTTGGCATAGGATTGGCAGGCCCAGCAGGAGCCGCGTTTGGTGCGCGAGCCGCTGCTGAGCATAAGCATTATAAGAAAAAAGGAAAACTCTAACCCTTGAGTAGTGAGATCAACTCATGAGCATGTACGACATTGGTTACGCTTACGGTATGGAGAAGATAGCTAAGGCAAAGAACAAACCTATCCCCTTGGTGCAGAGGCAGCTCAGTTTTCTCGGCTTTCGTGGGAAGCCCCAGCCCGGTGTTATGGTAGATGGGAAGTTCTATAAGGTGCATCCTAAGGCTGCAAAAGCCATTGCGCTCTCCATGGAGAAGGGACCGCAAGAAGGAACAATGATCTCCTTAGACGCGTTTTATGATGAGCTAGAGAAGATTGCCTGGTCCGTAGGCGAGCAGACTATAGGGCCCGAAGGCGGGCTTAAATATCATGAGACTACGAACAACTGGACTTTGGGGCCTCAATTCAAGAAGAGTGGTCCTCAAGGAACATGGACCAGAGAACCAGATTTCTACTTTGCTCTTCCTGAGCATATAAAGAAGAAAGTTAAGTTTAAGACAGATGAGGAAGTTTCTACTGCTGAGGTAGAGATTCCATTAAAGGACGTCAAAGATATATCTAAGAAACACCCCGAAATGTTGGTAGACCTTAAGAACGCTGTATCAAACGAGGCTCAAAGACGGATAGAGGAGGGCGCTCCTGTTGGTGGTGCTCTAGGCTTCTTAAGCGGAGGAGTAGCTGGTACAGCCGCCGGCGCTTTATTGGGCGCGAAGACCGATCATCCTATCGTAGGAGGGATCGCTGGGGGATTAGTTGGAGGCGCTTTGGGGTCTGGTGTCGGTACTCTTTTAGGCATTCCTGCCGGTTCTGCTGTGGGGGCGGTTCGAGCTGCTGCGCTTCGTAAGAAGGTAATGAAAAAGTTTCCTGAGTTGGCTATGGTTAAGGAAGAAGACTATTGGTAGACTTAAGGAAAACTCTAACCATTGAGTACGAACACCTTGACACTTATTTAGCTCCCAGTTAATATGTGAAAGTCATGGATTGGTTTGAAGAGTTCGTGAAGTTAGCCGCAGGGAAAGAGCTTTGCGACAAGAAGCTAACCAAGAGTGACAATGAGAGTAATGGACCTGAAGACGTGACGGTAGAGACCGACAAGGACGCTCGCCGCACAGTTGCTAGGGCCCAAAGTACCGTTGGAGAAGGTACGCTAAGCAGCGAATAGCTGTCGACCTTTCCCACCAGACGAACGTAGCATTTAAAGAGAAACCTATCTCTAATAGGAGAGTAGTGACATGGATCCTATTCTTGCCGAGCTATATGGTACAGACGAGCTCGTGAAAGAGGCGGCCCAGCAGGATACTCAGGAAGAGGAAGTAGATCTTGAAGAGTACCTGGCTAAGGAAGCCGCCGATGCGTTTGTAGAGTGGGCAAACGAAGAGGGCATCGATCTTTCTAAGGAAGCTGAGGAAGATATCGAGAGTTCCTACGCAGAGTTTGCCGATGGCTTCATCAAGGCAGCAGCCGAAGAGATGTCTAAAGAAGCCGGATACGAAGATGAAGAGCTTCAGGAAAAGCTAGCCGAAGCGGATACTCTTGGTCGTCTAATGGCTCATGCCTATGTCAATGAGCTTGCCGGGATCGAGAAGGAAGCTGGTTCTGGTTCTGCACTCAAGCGTTTTGGTAGCAAGGCCAAGAGCTTTGCACAGGCCTTAGGTGGTCATAAGGGAGCGAAGAAGGCTATAGAGGAGGCGTACGAGAAGACCAAGACAGAAGCTAGCGATGCGGCCGCTAAGAAGTACATGCCTAAGGGCCGTAGGGCTTGGACTAAAGGCATGTCTCCTAGGGAGAAGGGGCTCGCAACTCAGGCTCGTTTTAAGACGGAGTCCAACCTAGCTAAGACGCAGGGCGAGGACGTACGCAAGGAACTCGCGGATATCCAGGACGAGGTAGCTAAAGCTCGACTCAAGCTGCTTGCTGGCGCAGGAGTTGGCACAGCGGCAACCGGCATTCCCGCCGCGGCGCTTGCTGGCAGTAAAACGAAGTCTGCCTCTTATGAAGAGGTCTACGACGAAGCAGTTCAGGAAAGGGCCTACGAGCTACTCAAGGAGGCCGGCTATCTCGAGGATCAGGAGCTCGATATCTCTGAAGAGGAGAAGATAGCTTATGCTATCGAGCATGACGCTCTTGTTACCCTTGAAGAGCTAGGGCTTCCAGTAGAGTGGGCTGACAACGAGTAGTTAGGAGGTCACCATGTTCGATCAGTCTATAGTTACAATCGAAGATCTGATCAAGGTGGCCGAAGAGCAGGCTAAGGACGCAGAGAAGCCTGAGTACAAGGAAGAGGAAAAGAAAGAGGAAAAGAAGAAAGACGAAAAGCCAAAGGAGGAAGATGCGGAGAAGACTGCCGCGGTCCTCGAGGCTTTTGCGGACTTTCTTGAGAAGGTAGCCGACGAGCTACCCCTCGATCTAGCTCCTGTTCCTGGTGAGCAGGCTAAGACTCAGGACACCCCCCTTGCAGAGCACGACATCTCTGACGGTGGGAAGACGGTCGACAACGAGATGGAAACCGACGAGCGTAAGCCGGTCAAGGAAACTCAGGGACATCTGGGACAGCCCCAGCCTCCTATGAAGCCCGTGACCCCTGATGCTCCTGGAGTCCAGAGTGCCCCTGCAAAGCAGGAAGGCCCCTCGAAGACGGCCGGAATCCTTCGGCAGATGCAGATGGCAAAGCTCTCTGAGGAAGGTGTACCGGCAGGTCAGCTCGGGTACGATAGCAATGCTCAAGCCGCACATGATCGGAGCGAAGAGCTCCTTACCGAACCTAATCAGGTCGGCATGACGCAGGCGTCCGAGTCTTCTGGGAAGGTAGACAAGAATCAGCAGGCTGTGGATGACACACCCAAGACTCTTGCCGAAGGTCCCAAGAAGGATATGGCCCAGCTTCTGGACGAACCTATGCAGAGCAAGAAGCACGACAAGGTTCTTGCAGATGCACTTCCTACTATGGAACCGCAGGCAGGGCCCAAGGTGGCTCAGCTTTTAGCGCGTATGCAGAAGGAAGCAAAGAAGGACCCGGAGGCCAAGGCGCTTGCTAAGGCCGAGAAGAGAAGGAAGAAGGAGCTTTACAAGGCTGAAAAGGCCAAAGGGCTGAAAGGCCTACGTGAAGCGAAGGAAAACTACCGTTCCAAGGCTACCTGGGCCACTAAGCACCCACTTGCTTCATCCGTAGTCCCCTTCACAGGGTCGACCACGTCTGAGGCTAAGGCAGGACTTAAGGCCATGGGTAAGCTGAAGGATGCCCCGTGGGCCGTGCGCCACCCAGGTGCTACCAAGGCTCTCGGTACTCTAGGTGGGGCAACCCTTGGCGCGGCTCTTGGTGGCGGAACCGGCCCGGTCGGTTCGGCTGTCGGCGGGCTCGCTGGTGGGGCCGTAGGCTACGGCGCGGCAGGTCTAGGTACTAGCCTTGCTGCAAAGCACCAGATGCGTAAGGCGACCATGGGCAAGCACGCTTCGGACGATCATGCGATCTCTAACTTTCTGCGGGCGCGACAGCTCGAGACGCTAGAGGAGGAATAGTCATGGTCAAAGTAAGCGGAGTAGAGATGGCTCAGTTCCTTCGCAAGCTAGCCGCGGATTACCGTAAGCTGGCTGCGGAGAATGACGAGTACAAGATGCGTGAGAGGGTTAATCGTCTCCAGGAGAAGATGGCTAGCAAGGGAATCAACCCTTATGCCACCGAAGAGGAGCTACGAGATAGCCTAGTAAAAAAGGCACAGGACGGACGACTGGAAATTGTTGAAGAGGCCATCGAGCTTTCTGGCGATCTTAGTGGAGCTAAGCTTGCCTCGCTCGACGCTTCGGATAATGCAAAGTCTTCGGACGTGTCCGGTGCGGAGCTTCGTAGCTTCGTCCTTTCTGGAAGTGAATAGGAGGATATACTATGGATCAGCACTTTCAGATTCTTACTCCCATTGACCTGATCCAGACTCGCACGCTCGGGGTTAACGACACCACTTATGGTGCTAACGTATTCGACCCCTCGCATGCATCGAGCCTGCTTCAAGGAGAATGGCTGTACCCGACTGCGACCTACAAGGTTCTGGACCGGGCCCAGGCCGTTGACACTGTTCGGCTAATCGCCAACGGGCCGGCTTTCCCAGTCCTGGATCCTCGTGGTCAGTATGATCAGCAGGGCAACCCAGGTACGTATGGTGGCGTTAGCGTAGCGTTTGCTGGCGCAACGTTCGAGATCTATACGGACCGGATTTGCGACGCGGCGGGTTCTGGTGACCCCACGAACCTTACGATCGGAGCCCCGGTTGGTCTTATTTCCGAGCCTGCTAACGTAGCCGGTGGTGTTGGTGCAACGTCGACTAGAGTTTACCTCTACGACGCCGCTCCGGCCACTGACTATATCATCGGGCGCGTAATTCGGCCTTACGATGCCACGACCGGCTATGTCGGCGTGCTCGTGAGCCTTGTGTAGGGGAGGTGCTAAGATGTCTCTTGAGAATCAGCGCTTTTCTGATCTTCTAGAAACCCCTGGTGGCAAGGAAAAGATCGCTGCCCTGGCCTCGAATTACATTCGTGACCGGCTGCGTGAAGATTCCTATACCGCGCAGATCCTCCCCCCACAGGATGTGACGCCGGCGGAGTGCCAGAAGTCGCTTACTCACGATGGCCTCATGAAGGTTATCGAGATCGAGCCAACTTCTGACGCTGCCATGCCTGTTACGTTCCGTGGCGGCACGCACGCACAGTTCATCCGTGCGCCGCGTGTTGGCGTTCCTTTCTATTCGATCATGAGCCCCATGTTCGAGAAGGTCGAGCAGGAGTTGCTGGCCTACGACATGCCGCTCACCAAGATCATCGAGAAGAACGCGGTGAAGGACCTGGAAGCGATCCAGGACCACGTATTCACGGTTCACATCGAATCGGCGGTTCAGGCCATGCAGACCGCGGCGAATGCCGGTGTTTCGACTGCCCTCAATGCGACCAACGTACAGGCTGGTACTGTTGTTGAGCGTTCGGCGGTCAAGGGCGAAGGTGCTCGTAACGACACCTCCGACACCACCGTTGTTCACCCGATCCAGCGCGTGGACATCCCGGCCCTTCTCAAGCTGATCAACGCTTACGAGAAGAAGCCGGCCACGATCCTGATGACTGAGCCTGATTTCACTGACATCCTGCAGTGGGATCTTCAGTCGTTGGGTGATGGTCTTACCGCGAGCTCGGTTGAGAAGGGCCTCCCGCTCAACACGCTCATGGGCTACAAGTTCATCCGCACGAGCAAGACCCGGATCCTGCGGCGCGGAAACGTCTATTGCTTCACCGAACCTGACTTCTTAGGGGTGTTTTACATCCTGAACAAGGTCAAGTTCTGGCTGGACAAGAAGGTCAACCGCATCCAGTTCGTGGCATGGGAAGATATCGGTATGTGCATCGCTAACGTAAGCTCCGCAGCCAAGCTCGAGCTTTACTCTGAGGATGCCAACCCGACGACCCAGGTCGTTGCGGCTACCCTTGCTGCCCTGACTCCTGTGGCATACGAGAATCTCAACGATCCGTATCACCGCGTGGAGGAAGGCGACGTATTCCCGTACGTTGTTCAGTACTGAGTAGACTCAAGCCTTTAAAGCACTCCTTATAGGGGGAGGGGTTGAGAAATACCCCTCCCCCTTACTTATACATGCGCGCAAAGACATCCTGACGAACTCATTCTGTTTATTCTCTAACCCTCTTATTTTGCTAAGCATTTGTTGGTAAAATCTATTCTGTATCTAGTTATAAGAGTATCAGACAAAGGAGGTAACGTGCGAGAAGATCAGTACATCGGCCTGAATGAGCGGGCCGAGACGTTTCTGAATAATGGGAAGAAAGTCCTCGTTTACTCTGAGGAGAGGACCCGTACTTATCCCGACGGTCGAGTGGAACAGGATACAAAAGAAGTAAAGGCGGGTTACGAGACCACCCGTTCTGGCGAGTCCGTTAGGGGGATGTTCGACGATTACCAGGTCAACGAGTATACCGTCTTCGAGACGGGAAGGAAGTACGTAGAGTTCGTGCAGGCCAAGCCGTGGTCTTCTGGACCTATGTTCTTCCTCGCTCTAAAGGACGCAGCTACCGGAGAAGTCGTCAAGGAGTCCTTGTGGGCTGACGACGAGATCGAGGAGATGCTTTAATGGCCATGGCGCATAGCGCAACGATATCGGACGTCATTTCGTGGGAGCCCTGCGGCTTCGACGGCGAGGACGACGGCGAGAACTATACGCCAGCAAGGCTCCGTCGTCTCGCCGAGGGTCGTGAGTCGGTGACGATCGAGGACATCGCGGCTCTCGATATCCCTGTCGAGGATCGGATATGGGCTGGGCTGCATCTGCTCGACGAGCGAGAGCAGCGTCTGTGGGGTTGCGACTGCGCCGAACGTGCGTTGCTCCGTGAGCGTGATGCCGGGCGAGAGCCTGACCCGCGGTCGTGGGAGGCAGTCCGCGTGTCGCGTCTGTACGCAGATGGCGAGGCGACGCTGGAAGAGTTGGACGCCGCCTGGTCCGCCTGGCACGCCGCCTGGGACGCCGATGCCGCCGCCAGGGCCGCCGCCGATGCCGCCGCCTGGGTCGCCGCCGATGCCCCCGCCTGGGTCACCGCCAGCGCAGCCGCCAGCGCAGCCGCCGATGCCGCCGCCAGGGACGCCGCCCGGAACGCCGATGCCGCCGCCTGGGTCGCCGCCGATGCCGCCGAGCGCGAGTGGCAACTCGCGCATCTCGTAGAGTACGCAACTTAAGAGTCATCTCCCAGAAGAGGGGAGGGTAAAGATTCTCTTTTACTTATTGATATGTCAAAAATACTTGATTAATTGGTATAAGAAGCATACACGAGCCCAGCCCGGAGATTAGTACCGGGTGAAGGTTTGTGTTACCTATCTCGTATCCTATGATGGGTATGCTAATAAGATGCCTGAGGGCTGACTTACGGTATATCCTAGGTGCGTGGTAGGCTGGTAGGCTCGACTGATGAGTAAGCCGTAAGGCTGAATTCCGGGGCCTGCCTTTTTTACCTATCAATATCACCCCCTAAAATTGGTATAAGAATAATGATGAAGAGGATCGAGCTTGGCTGCTCGGCCGGCTTCGTGTCGGTCGAGCAGCTGCCCTCCCTCGTGGAGAGGGTCGAGTCGCTCTTCCCCGAGATTGGGGAGGAGATCGTGGTGCTCAGCGGGCGTATGCCCGTGTGGGTCTTCGCCGCGGCGACTCACGCCCTCCACCCCACGAAGGGTGTGGTGACGTTCGATCCCCGCCTGGGTGGCGGTGTCGTGGTGGCTGCTCACCACGAGGACTGCCCTCCGGTGGGGACGATCATCCCCTGCACCGGGGATGAGACCGTGATCGAGGTCACGGTCTAGTCGCTAGGGCTAGAGGTGGACTACCGGACCTAACCACCTCAATAATCTAAAAATCCGGGGAAATGCTTGGACAATAGAGGACAAAGCCAAGCAGAGGGCGTCTCTACCAGGTAGCGCGGGGTAGAGGGCCTATAAGGACCAGGTGCAGGTCCATAGCGCTCATCAGGAGGTAAGCCATGGCAAAGGTTGTGGCTTTTCTTGGCCAGCCGGGGGCCGGAAAGACATACACCCTGAGCCGGGTGTACGACCGGCTGGCCAATGTCCACTCCTCCTTCTTCATCCAACGGGGGTGTCCGGATGGAGAGGGGGAGTGGACCACTGCGTGCGGGCAGGAGGGCAAGCGCCTCGCCCGCACGCATAAAACCCAGTTCACCCCCGCCTTTGTGAACTGGGTTGTTTCTTCGACCGTGGGGCTCACGCGGTCGAAGAAGCTGATTCTCCTCGACCTGGGCGGCATGCCCAGTGAGGAGAACAAGAAGATCATGTCGGAGACAGGAGTCTCCGACGTGGTCTTCGTCGGAGAGATCTCTGACCCTTGGAGGGAGTTCCTTCAAGGGTTAGGGATTGAGAGAATCCTCACGGTTCCCGCCCGCCGTGGGGATGATGCAGAACTCCAGGACACGATCCTGGAGTTCTTATGGCCAAGCACATCCGACGGACCCCGTCGGATGTGCTTGTGCATGGACGGTCCCTTCGAGCCCTCGTCCTGAGGGCAAGCATAACCCTGATGCTGGGTTTTCTTTACCTATTGATACCTTCTTTTAGCTATGAGTACCTCATGCTATACTCACCTCTAAGGATAGGGTTAATATGAATAAATATAG
>Ga0180432_10005923_pt1 | contig 16078 bp, 11 predicted proteins | sample SS_ome_10_FD_132414 | JGI IMG/M metagenome (GOLD analysis project Ga0180432, IMG submission 132414) | Hypersaline lake sediment archaeal communities from the Salton Sea, California, USA - SS_1_MS_2 metaG | ecosystem: Environmental > Aquatic > Non-marine Saline and Alkaline > Hypersaline >... | reverse complement strand
TCTCGGTGGATATGGTCTCGGATGTAAATTAATCTACGAGAACATGAAACCAAAAGTTGATGCGCTAGGACCCGATTCTATATTTGGATTCTTTCCAGGATTGTTAACTGGAACTCCTGCGCCTCTCTCGGGAAGATACATGGTGGCAGGAAAATCTCCATTAACTGGAACGTGGGGTGATGCGAATAGTGGCGGTTCTTTTGGACCTGACATCAAGAAATGCGGTTACGAAGCAATATTATTTAAAGGCATCGCTGAAAGTCCTAAATACGTCTCAATTATTGGAGACGATAAGCAAATTTTAGATGCTTCAGATATATGGGGTCTTGATATCATTGAAGCTGAAGCAAAATTGAAGAAAAAGCATGGAAATGCCATTAAAACCGCAGGGATTGGAAAAGCTGGTGAAAATGTATCTTTAATTTCGGGAATTGCTAATGATAAAGGAAGAATTGCTGCTCGTTCTGGGATCGGTGCAATTATGGGTTCGAAGAAATTAAAAATGCTTATTTTAAAAGGAGATAAAAAGATACCATATAACGATAGGGACACTTTCATGGAAAATGTAAGGATATACAATTCCGGGGACGTATCAAAGGAACCTGGACGTCTAACGAAATCAATAATGAAAATGGTTCCAGGAATGGCAAAAATGATGCGCAGGTTTGGGATCGGGATGTCAGCAGGTGGAGCTGGCATGATAAGGTCTGTCTATAAAATTTTTGGAACGTGCGTGGCCAATACGATGAGCACAGAGACAGGAGATTCACCTGTAAAAAATTGGTCGGGAATAGGAATGTATGATTTTCCACTGAAAATGTCTAAGGAAATTTCTGCAAACAAGCTCCATTCCTACGCAATAAGAAATTACGGATGTAAGACGTGCCCTATCATGTGTGGAGCTATTTTGTCAGTGCCTGAAATCGGTTTGGAAGAAACTCACTTGCCAGAATACGAAACATGTTGTTCGTTTGGAACTCTATTACTTAATAATGACGTGCTCTCGGTTTTAGAAATTAACGAGTTGTGTAATAGGGCAGCGATCGACACGATCTCCACAGGTGGTACTGTCGCATTCGCCATTGAGTGCTATGAAAATGGACTCCTGACGAAAGAAGATACTGATGGTTTAGAATTAAATTGGGGAAATTCAAAAGCTATTGTAGAGTTAGTGAAAAAAATCATAAATCGAGAAGGAATTGGCGACATCCTTGCCGATGGAAGTGCCAAGGCAGCAGAAAAGATAGGGAAAGGAAGCGAAAAGTACTCGATGACGTCCTTAGGACAAGAAATTGCAATGCATAATCCGAGGATATTTCCTTCGTTAGCATATACTTACGCATACGATCCCACGCCAGGGAGGCACACGGCGTCTAGCATTGATTTCACAGACATCGGTCCTGTCGAAGAATTTGAAGATGGTATTCATCTCCCAAAAGGATGGAAGAAAGACATTCAAAAGAAGATTGAAGCCCAAAAGGTAATATCGGGGTTCCATCAAATCTTAAGTAGTGCGGGATTATGCATGTTTTCAGCATTATTCGGGAGGTATCCATTTCTTGGGTTGATTAATTCACTCACGGGATGGGATATTTCTATAGAAGAACTTCTTAAAGCAGGACTCAGAATTCAAAATTTACGACAGGCATTTACATTGCGCGAAGGGGTAGAAATCGCTAAAAACAAGATCCCAGGACGCGTGGTTGGAATTCCTCCTGACGAAAGGGGCCCTACGAAAGGCATCACTATTGATTACGAAGATTTCTACAAGGGATATTGTAAGGAAATGGGTTGGAATCCTGAAAATGGATATCCTTTAAAAGAAACATTGAAAGATCTAGATATCGAATTTGTGATAAGCGATTTATACTAAATATTAACATTTACTTTTCTTTTTTTTATTCACTTAATTTTAATAAAAAGACTTCATTCTTCTTCAAATAGATATAAAAGAATATGATGGTATTGGTTCCTTGTCAAATGAAGTGAATTATGAAACATTAGAAGCTTATTTAAAAAGAAATATCCTTAAAAAAGCTAAAAAAATCAAGGAAAAACATTCTAACATTTCTGAGATAGTCGATAAAACGCCAAAAACGCTTGAAGTAAATAATATATACGATTTAAGTAAACAATTTAACAACCTATACTTGATAATAGTTCGAAATCATGCGAAACGACCGAAGATGCGATATTTTTTAGCCATCTCTTTAGCTTCTCAAAGCTCCGATTTATTAGTTAATCTTACAAGAGATATTATCAAGAGAGACGATAATGTGAGACTGATTCAATTTTCGCTTTACCCAAAAAGCATGAGGGTCAATTTGTTGGCGTTAAAAGAACTCACTTCTGTTGAAAATTATTTGCATTCGATTGAACTCTTGCGAGACCTAAGAAAACAATTTCGCCAGAAACTCACGAAACTCGCAAATCGAGTAGAAAATGAATAATTTTAAAATATGGTCATTATATTATTATTAAATATTTTAGTTTAGAATTTTAAATAATCTTGGAATCGAATACAAATGTCGTTTAGAGAAAATACCGTTAAGATTGTTGCAACTTTGGGCCCTGCTTCAAGTTCAAAGGAAATGTTGAGAAAATTAATCGATACAGGAGTTGATGTTTTTCGATTAAACTTCTCGCACGGGACTCACGAAGAAAAGAGAGAGTTATTAAACCGAATTAGGGAAGTAGATCCATATATCGGGATTTTAGCAGACATTCAAGGTCCAAAAATAAGAGTGGGGATGTTTAAAGACCCCCCCTATAATTTAAGCATTGGACAAGAGGTAAAAGTTTTCGAAAAGGATATAGAAGGCGATGATCAGCAATTTTCCGTGCCACTTCCCGGATTTCTCAAATCCATGAAGAAAGGAGAAATATTTTTTATTAACGATGGTATCATAAAAGTGCAAGTAGAAAAGGTGTTAAAAGACCACGTTATTGGGAAGGTACTTGCGGGAGGTCCCATTAGCAATAGAAAAGGTGTCAACATCCCTAAAGGCGAATTACAACAAAAAGTCCCTACAGAAAAAGATATTAAGGATTTGGAGTTAATTGCAGAACTCGATCCAGAATATTGTGCTATTTCGTTTGTATCTAGCGGAGACGATGTTCTCCACGTGAGGAAAATACTCGAGAACTATGGAAATTCTGAAATACAACTCATTTCAAAAATTGAACGCCCCATAGCTCTGGAGAATTTTGACCAAATTTTAGAAGTATCCGATGGAATCATGGTGGCAAGAGGAGATCTGGGCGTTGAAATTTCTCCCGATCAGGTTCCTTTATGGCAAAAAGAAATGATACACAAGTGCAACAAGGAAGGAAAACCCGTGATCGTGGCAACTCAAATGTTAGAATCCATGACAAATGCACCAATTCCAACCCGCGCGGAAGCAAACGATGTTTTTAACGCTGTCATCGATGGAACTGACGCAGTCATGCTTTCTGCTGAAACTGCAATGGGAAACTATCCAATAAATGCGGTTGAATACATGAATAAAATTGCCGTTACCGCTAATGAAAACATGCCGTCTCGCTCTCCGGACGATTACGATTCCGATCGATTGACCCACACTCAAACACTTGGACATGCAATTCACGCTTTAGCACGAGAAATGAAAGAATTGAATTTCAGGGGAAAAATCTTGGTCGTTACCAGAAGAGGATATGGTGCTAAAATGATTGCTAAATTCCGTCCACTCTTGCCAATCATCGCAATCACGCCTAACATAAGAACAGCAAGGGAATTACACTTGATATGGGGGATGCATTCAGAACACATTGAAAATGAAGATTTTTTTAAGTTGAACACTGAAGAAATGATAGAGGCCTCAGTTCTAGATTCGGTTAAATCTGGGACGCTATACGAAAACGAACACGTGATTATTTTACTCGTTTCTCAGAAATTTCAAAAACGAGGAAACCTCATTGGTCTCTATTACGTGGGTGAAATAATCAAGAAAGCTTCCAAAAAATAGCCATCTGCTTATTACCTGTCTCGAGCCGTACTATAGGAAGGAATTTGTAATATCTATTTAATTATATTTAATCGGAATGAATATCCCTTTTTCAATCAATTTCGTTATTCGAGTAATATCTACTCGTTTAATGGGGCTTCCAAGCAATGAATGAGCGTGAATATACCGAGTTTGATGCAACGACATTATTTTTCTCGCTTTTATTATAATTTTTCTTTCTTCTACTGTTAGTGCAGGATATTTTGGATACGCTATTCGAAATGGATATAGTAATGCCAACGGAATGTGTCGTTCAATTAAGTTCGCAATACTTTTAAAATCGTCTCGCTTTCCTTTGAAGTTTTCAAACAGGGATCCATAAGTAAGATCGATATCTTTTGCTATTTCTTTCATTGTTGATAAAAATTTATAACTGGGATTTTTAGACATTGCATATATAATTCTCGAGTGCTGTGCATTTAGCATTAAAATAAAGTAATCTTCGAATTCTATTTTAAGAACAGGGAAATCTTCATCAGCATCGAATACATCAAGACCGAAACTGTTAATCGCAGACATGTAACTTGAAATAAATTCGCTTTTGGTTTTATCTCCAGAAATATATTGCTCATACACGTTAAGTCCACTTATTTTTTGACTCACAATAATGTATTTTAAGTGAATAATATCTTCAAATTCTTTAGTATCTTCAATTTTATGTTTAAAGTAATCAATTTCTTTTACCTTTGTCATTGCATATATGGAAATTCCCATGAATATTGAAATTAGTCCAATAATGATTACAATAGCAAGGAAAGAACTCGATTCAGGCGGATTTATTCCATTAAGATAGAATGAACGTGTCTGAAAACCCACGTCAGTTCCATTTTGCCATATAAAAATTGCTTCGTAAATTCCCGTTGAAATCTCAGGGGTAATTGAATAAGAGAAATGCGTCATGTTACTTACTACGGGTTTTATTTCTTCATGATATACTTGTTTTTGATGATCTATTAATTTGAAAGTAACATTTCCACTTATTGATGGTGTGTGAACATAAAAACAAATTTGTTTGTTAGGATCCCATTCATTTTCTGAATACTGGATTTCGCATTTAGAATTCTGTGAAATCGCACGAATTTCCCATTCATCATTCGAATCAATACTTGAATTCGAAACTAGCATGAGATAATCTTCTATGAGAACTGTTTCAGAAACATCCAACCCATTCCTATACACGTGAACATCGTACCAATTTTCAGGAATGTGAAATTCTGCGTGATAATCGTATCCACATTTAGAGAAAGGAGGCTTCACATTCCATTGAATAGGTTGATGATCGCTTAAAGTCAAAATGCCTGACGCGTGCAATTCATTCATTAAACTTGCATTATATGCCAGGTTAAATTTTAATTGATCGGAACTATTATGAGCAAAATTGAGATTCAAGGTATCAGATTCAATCTTGAGATTTAGATCGTTAAGATTAGTTATCCCAGAGTCGTTAATGGGATACTTTATGTTTTTGAGCTCCATACAAGCGTCAACCTCCTCAGGAAGATAACTGTTGTTGTGAATAATTCTCAATTTATAAGAAAACGGACTGTTTTTTCCCCTGCTTTCCCAGAGATCATCCTCTTCATAATAAGAAGAGTATAATTGTGGCGTATCATTATGTGACCAAAAATAATTTGTGAAATCCCCTTCTGTAGAACGCCCGTCTAATACAATAAAATATTGACCTTTTGAGACATGAAAGGGTGAAGGGAACTTTTGCTCGTACCAATTAGTACTTGAAGATATGTTAACTTCTATAGGGCCCCCATAAATGGTGGAATTAGGGCAGTGAGATTCAGAATCGTATCCTTGAAGTTTCAGGTAAATAGGTTCTGATTGGGATCCTGCTGCTTTAGCGTGAATATATATTGAAGAAAGCCTCATTGATTCCGTTATATTAATTTGTACCGCAAGTGCCTGGACGTCTTCATTACTAGACATTTTTTCATGATTCTCTGAACTACCAACAATCTCTTTTACTTCTTCATGTTCGGCACGAATATCTTTAATACGCAATTCAAGGTTTTTTAGGGTCCATTGGGGCAATTTAATATCAATAGAACTAATGTCAACCATTTCTCCCTCGTGAGAAGAATATTCAACTAAAAACACGGAGATGGGGATTATTTCGGGGATTTCTTTATGACCCTGGGCAGTTTTTGAAAGGGAGAATAGCATTAAAATAAATAAGAATAAAAATGAGACTCGATAATATTTTTTACACATGTCTTAAACCACCCCAATAGTAAAAAAACCTTCCCTATATTTTAATAAAAACACCATTATATATTTTTATGGTAAAAAACAATATTTTGAATGATAAAAATTGTTGCGTACACTTATTCTATATAGTATTACTAATTTCATTAGCCGACATTTTTGCCTAAAATAACACGAACAAATCTTAATTTGGCATGTATTTAAAAATGGATTTTTTTGTTAACAACTTGTAAGCAAAAACTTGCATTAACTATAAAGATATCTTTAATAAAACTCAATACTTAATCGATTAGGTTTAATAATCAATCGCAAAACGCGAGATATATTTAGAAACTGGAATTATTTAGTTGTGAAGGAATCATGACATGTAAAAACAAGAATTTTCACGATACCATCATGGATTTGGAGGACGAATTGGAGTCTAAGATCAATTCAGTAGTTTCAGTAAATACTAAGTATAGAGAGTCTCAAGATAAAATTGATAAGCTTAACAGGTTATTCGGGCACGAAAAAAAAGAGATTAGACACTCTATTACCTTAATTAACGAGTTATTGACCAAGCTGGACCTTGGAACCTTTATGATCGATCCAAAACTATCTCAAAAACTCGATAACGTGGAGTTGCTCACACTAGTAAATAACGCCATTCGTGCAATAAATAGTAAATTGTGAGTTTTATCATTTTATTATGATTAGAAATTATTTCTTTTCCTTATTTTTCAACTAATATCACTAAGAACCCTCTCAATTTTAGTAATAAAAAAAAATCGATAGATTTAAATACGTAATTTCATATTCGTTAATTAGAAAATGTAAACTTTTAGTTTACAAAAAAAAATTTACACGAAAAAAAATAGAATGGAAGATGAATAAATAGCTATGATTGGCAATAATTTATCCGATTTTTTTGGTGGTCGGAGATATCTCGAGGATCCGAACGAAAGAGTTGTAATTTCCAGAAAGCAACTTAAGATACTTCAGGAGAAAGCAGAACAATTTGATTTATTATCAAACGAATTCGAAGAAATTAAGGTTCAAAATCAAGAGCTAAAGAAGGAACTAAGCGTTTTAAAAGAAGATGATCAAAAAACGAAGGAATTACAAGAGCAAACAGAAAAATACTATAACTCATTAGTTAGAGTTCAAGCAGATTTTGACAATTATAAAAAGATAGCCATTCGCGAGAAGGAGCGTTTCGAGGACCAGTTCATGGACAAAATTTTGAAAAAATTACTCAATCATTACGACGACCTTCTCAGGATTCGAAATGCACTGGAAGTTCTTGAAAATACCGAAGACATGAAAAAGGGATTACAAATGATAGTGAAAAACTTCGAGAAAGTATTAAAAGAAGAAAATGTGGTTCCAATGAATAGCGAGGGAGAAGTATTTGATCCCTACAAGCACGAGGTAGTTTTAGTGCAAGAAAACGACGATCTCCCTGAAAATGTAATAATTGAAGAATTAGATAAGGGTTATTATCTTAATAACAAAGTTTTAAGACCCGCACGGGTCGCAATTACAAAAAAATCTAAAATAAAAATTTAAACATAAAATAAAAAAAAGGAGTGATTAAAAATGGGAAAAATTATAGGAATTGACTTAGGAACATCAAACTCAGCAGCTGCTGTATTAATTGGCGGCAAACCTACTATAATCCCGAGTGCCGAGGGAAATACGTTAGGTGGAAAAGCATTTCCATCAGTCGTGGCGTTTACTAAGGACGGACAGAGGTTAATCGGAGAACCTGCGAGACGGCAGGCGATATCAAATCCAGAAAAGACAATCACGGCAATTAAGAGGAAAATGGGCACGTCGTACAAGGTAACCATTGATGGAAAAGACTACACGCCTCAAGAAATTTCAGCAATGATCTTGAGGAAGATAAAAGAAGACGCAAGCGCCTATTTGGGCGAAGAGGTCACCGACGCAATCATCACGGTGCCAGCATATTTTAACGATAATCAAAGACAGGCAACGAAAGACGCGGGAAGGATCGCGGGATTAAACGTGAAGCGTTTAATTAACGAACCCACTGCCGCTGCCGTTGCCTATGGCCTTGATAAAAAAGATGCAAGTCTCAAAATTGCGGTATTGGATTTGGGAGGTGGAACATTCGACGTGACAATAATGGAGATGGACAATCAAGTATTCGAAGTGATTTCAACTGCCGGAGATACGCAATTAGGCGGTACCGATATGGATAAACTGATCGTGGATTACATCGTTTCTGAATTTCAGAGAGAACAAGGCGTCGACTTGAGAAAGGATCCGATGGCAATGCAAAGAGTATTAGAAGCTGGTGAAAAAGCGAAAATCGAGCTTTCTACTTCAGTCTCGACGGATCTTAATCTACCTTACGTGACAGCCACTGATTCCGGACCAAAACACTTGAACTTGACCCTAACGAGAGCGAAATTAGAACAATTAATAGATCCAATTATTAAAAAGTTAGAGACTCCAATTAAGAAAGCCTTACAAGACGCTGGAATGCAAAAGGGAGAAGTTGACAAGGTAATCCTGGTTGGGGGTCCAACGAGAATGCCTGTTGTTCAAAAAAGATTTGAGGATTTCTTAGGAAAACCTCCTGAGCGTAGCATTGATCCAATGGAGTGTGTTGCGATGGGCGCTTCGGTTCAAGGAGGTGTTCTAACTGGCGAAGTACAAGATCTGTTATTACTAGACGTTACACCGTTGTCGCTAGGCGTTGAAACTTTAGGTGGTGTCTTTACCAAGTTGATCGAGCGAAACACGACTATACCCACAAAAAAGACGGAAACATTTTCAACCGCTGCCGATAACCAACCAGCCGTGGAAATTCACGTCTTACAAGGAGAGAGACCTAGAGCTGCAGATAACATCACCTTAGGAACATTTCACTTGACCGGAATTCCACCAGCACCAAGAGGAATGCCTCAAATCGAAGTGACGTTTGATATTGATCAAAATGGAATCTTAAATGTGTCTGCAAAGGACAAAGGAACGGGCAAGAGTCAGTCAATCACGATCACGGCTTCCACGAAGATGCCTGAAGACGAAATTAATCAAAAAGTCAGAGAAGCCGAACGAAACGCCGAAGATGATAAGAAATTTAGAGAGTTAACAGAGTTGAAAAATCATGGTGAAGCGTTAATCTATCAAACCGAAAAACTCATGAAAGAAAACGAAGGGGTCATCGGTGATTTGAAGGATAATATACTAGGGAAAATTTCCGCCTTGCGAGGAGCAATGGAATCTGAAGATCCTATAAGGATCAAGTCTGCCACTGAAGATTTACAAAACGCTTTACACGAAGTGTCGAGCAGGATGTACGGTCAACAACCAGGAGCAGGAGGATCTCAAGGAGCACCACCTGGAGGAATGGGAGACATGCCTCCTGGAGGAAATTACGGGTATCAAGGTAAAACACCAGACGAAGTTGAGGCTGAACAATTCAGAAGGGCTTCTGGCCAAGATGATGGAGTCGTAGATGCTGAGTACGAATAAATTTGATTTTTTTTTAAATTTTTTTAAATATTAATTAACTATTATGAAAAAGAGGATGTGAGGATGGCAAAGGATTACTATAAGACACTAGGATTAGACAAGAGCGCGAGTAAAGAAGACATAAAGCGAGCGTTTCGCAAATTGGCGAGAAAGTATCACCCTGATGTGAATCCTGACGAACCAAAAACGGGCGAAAAATTCAAGGAAATTAACGAAGCGTACGGCATCTTGAGTGACGATAAAAAGCGGGAGATGTACGATAAATTCGGAGTAGTCGAGGGAGATCCATCCGCATATCAACAATGGGGCGGTTCTCCAGGAGAGGGAAGAGTACAACGTGGTCCCGATGGGACGACCTATTATTATTCAACCTCTGGAAATCCCGGTGGTTTTGATTTCAACGACATTTTTGGCTCGCGAGGGGGTCAAAGTGGACGAGGTGGACAAGGAGGATTTGACTTTTTTAACGATTTAGGCGACATATTTGACGTTTTTTCCAACAGAGGTGGGAGCACGAGGGCTCGATCTTCACAATATCGGAATGTCCCGAGAGAAGGAGACGATCTCAGGTACGACATGGAAATTGGATTTATGGAAGCGTTTACTGGAGGTCAAAGGAAAGTCCAATATAAAGATCCTGCCACGGGACAAACAACTACTTTAACTGTAAAGATTCCTCGAGGTGTTCACGATAATCAGAAGTTAAGACTAAAAGGGAAGGGAATGCCAGGTGAGAATGGAGGGGCTGCAGGAGATCTCTATATTGCTGTTCATGTGAAAAGTCATCCACGGTTTAAGAGAAAAGACGACGATATATATTTAATTCACGAAATTCCATTTACAACAGCAGTTTTAGGTGGAAAAATTCAAGTAAATGGCATAGAAAAACCGCTTAACGTTACAGTTCCCCCAGGAACTAAGGATTCGTCAACCTTAAGGTTAAAAAATCAAGGTTTTTATTTGATGAACTCAGATAAACGGGGAAATTTATTAATTCAAGTAAAGATTAAGATTCCTAAGAAAGTAAATAAGAAACAAAAAGAACTTTTAGAACAAATACAATTAACGGGATTGTAAAGAATTAACTTAAGAATAACCAATCTTTATGTAAAATTATCATTTATATAGGTTTTGAGTTATATACTTATTATATAAAACTGTTTTTTATCTATAATTTCAATAAAAAGGAACAGGTTATGGCAAAACTCATTCAAGATCTCTGGATTCTCACGGAAGATGGCATAACTCTTTATCACAGAACCTTTGATCCAAAAGTAAACGAACAACTTTTTGGAGGGCTCATGAGTGCGTTAAATTCTTTTGCTGAAAATCTCGTAGAAGGGGGATTATCGAGTTTTGAAATGAGCAATAAAAGATTTAACTTATTAAAGAAACAAAGTTTGTTTTTCGTGTCGAATAGTGATAAAAAACATAAGGAAAAAAAAATAATCCCTGAACTGGAGAAAGTAGCTGAAATCTTTACTGGGTTATATCCTGTTGAGTTCTTTGATTCTTGGGACAACGACATCACTATTTTTCAAAATTTTGAAAAAGAAATAGCGGATGAATTAGAAGATCCCATAAAAAAGTTCTGGGATGGCTTCTAATCGTTATTTTTTTAAATATTAAATTTTTAATTACCCTTTCAAGTACACAACTCCTGTTCCTCCTGCGGGATAACTAAAGTCTATGGCTCCTGGTTCACAAACGAGAGCGCAACTTCCACACTCAACGCATTTTGATTTATATTCGGGGACAATATAAATCTTACCATCTTTTTTCTTCCACAGGTTTTTTATGCAGATGACTAGGCAGCGCCCGCAGTTGTTACACTTTTCGTTGTCAATCGAAATGAAATCCCCTGTATCTCCAACATGAGTAGAAATGGTTTCGTATTCATAATTATCAAGGTCCACCATGTTTAAGCACCCCTCCTCTTTTTTTTCTTATCCGGTAGCATGTTCAAGAGCTTTGGAATCGCTGTCATCATCTGACCTGGATCAAGCATGGTATCGAGTTTATCGCCAAGAACTCTAATCAACACAGGAACGACATCCTCTAACAAAGTTGGCATTGCTTCTGGTAGCATTGATTTTATTGCGCTAAGCATTTGACGTATCCGGACCACATGAGGTTCTGACCAGCAGAAAAAGGCAGATATGATCTCGGTCATCAAGGGTACAAACCATTGCATGTTAGTTGCGTGAAATGGAAGTTGTTTCCATACGTTCCATAACACGTCGCCGTCTTCAAATTCCTTTCCAACAGAAGTATGTTCCCATCGTTCATCATACTGGCTTAAAAAGGCTTTAGAATAGTCTTCTGCAGATATTGCCTCTACTGCAACTTCCGCTGCGACTTTTCCGGTTACCATTGCAGGATACATTCCCTCAGCTTCTAGAGGACAAGGAAATCCTCCTGCATCTCCAATTAATATCACATTGTCGCAGTGCGTGTTTTTTGGATATGGCAGCCATGGTAATAGATGCGATTGAACTTCTCGAGGTTTAGCGTCTAATCTCTTGATGAGGTTTTTCATGTGTGGTACATTTATGACTCTATTGACGTAATACATGGGATTATGCTGCCAATAAGTCATCCAATTTCCCAATCCAATGTGGAATCCATCGTTGAAAAACGCCTGATAGGCAGCAGGAAAATTTACTCCCCACCAGACTGCTAATGTCTCTTCACCCATGACTTTTTCAATATTTTCTTTCGGCGCATGAAAATCATATTGAGGAACGACGGTAATGTGTTCTGAATGCCATTTATCACGTAATCCTGATGATTTTGCAACAGTAGAAATTGCCCCATCAGCTCCAATTATCATAGGCGCTTTATATTTTTCGCCCTTTTCGTCGATAACTCCGGCAAACTTTCCCTCTTCCTTAAACAATCCCTTTATTAGGGTGGAAGTTTTAAGTTCTGCTCCTGCGTTTGTGGCAAATTCAGCAAGCCAAGGATCAAATTCACTTCGATAACAATTCATGGTGATAAATTTATCGTATTTTGACGGATCGTAGGTGTTTTTTCCCGGACTGTAGGTCATGGAGTTAGTGGGCGTGGTAACAAGTATGGCTCCTACCTTGTCATCCTTGTCTACAAAATAACTTCTTTGATATTTTCCCTCTCTCATTGATGGACATTTATCAGGAGTCAATTGTCTCATAATTTCCGGAAAATCACGGAACATTCTTGGGCCTAAACCAGTTCCTGAAGAATTTTTTTCGCCAGGTTTTCGACCTCGTTCAAAAAAAATGGTTTTCAAACCCTTCTCTGCGGCGACTTTAGCAGTCATTGAACCTCCAGGTCCAGCACCAACAATTATTATATCATACTCTTTCATTTTATTTTCTCTCTAAATTTTCTTTGGTTCTAGTTAGATTACTATTAATATACTTTTTCGTCGGTATTATATAAAGCTTCCCTTTTTCAAGGTGGAGGAGGCTGAACATTAATGTTTAGCGATATCGTTCTATTATTTTTTTTAGCGAATAGTGTAAATTAAAAAAAAACCCTACGAAAGTTATAAATAAATTAATCTCGTAATACAATTCACATTGAGATTTTTATAGTTTCAGTATACTGAGATTTAGACTATGAACGATAAGGACGAAAACACTTACGAGGATAAAATACTGGATTGTTTAATGAGAAACAACTATGGATTGACGGTAGTTGGAATATCAAAGCTGATAGAAGCCAGCCGAAATACGGTTTATAGGTATTTAGGCATATTAGAAACAAAAAATCTCGTGTTTAGGAAAGAAATTGGGAGATACAACTTGTATTTTTCAAGAGAAGGGCGTCAAATAACTATAGACGTGGTAGCAGGTTTCTATAAAGGGTTACTAATTGCTCTTAATAAAGAACTACCAATCGAACCGGAACAATTTAAAAACATTGGTAGGTTCATTTCGAACTATGTATTTTTGCCTTTCGAAAAAGATGATATCGATCAAATTGTAAAAATTGAAACGCCCTTAAAACGAGAATTTCTAGACATCCTTGAAGTCATACGACCTTATGTAACTTTACTCCACGATAAAATTACGTTAAAAGATGTTGTAGTTAACGAAGAAGAAAAAAAATTATTGATTCATTTTATTAATTCGGACATTCTAGAAGAGTATAAGTCAACTATCTCTCATTTCTATATAGTAACAGGTTTTATCGAAGAAAAAATCAAGAAACGCATCAAGATTGATGTAAAATGTGACGTGGTTGATTATCAGTATTCCAATGAGGATGAAGAAAATTTTATTAAAATCTCTCTTGAAATAATATAATTTTTTTGGATTTATCCATTGCAAATTCTAAATAAATTAATTCTATTGAATCAAATCATTGAAAACAACGACATTATTCCCTTTATTTCTCTTTTACACGAAAACATTGATCATTAATGTTCAGCTTTAATGCATGTATAGGAAATATAAGGAAACGAGCTAATAAATGAGAAGCAATTAGGAGAAAAGAATAAGATTTAAATATTCTTTAGTCAAAGTATAACTATTATCAAAATCATGACGAGTATTAATTTCTGAAAAATGTTTAATTTGGTGAGCTTATGAGTAATAATTCAATTATTTCAAATTTAATCAATATATGTGGTGAAAAGAATGTATCTAATGATGCCTCCGTACTTGAAGCCTATTCATCTGACATGAGTTATGTTGAAGCAAAGGCTCCATTATGCGTAGCATGGCCTTCAAACGCAAAAAAAATTGAGGAAATCGTGAAATTAGCAAATAAATTATATTTTTCAATTATTCCTATTAGTTCAAGCGCAGGACCTAGACTCCACGGAGATACAATTCCACAGAAAGATAATTGTGTAGTGTTAGATCTTTCGAGAATGAAAAAGCTATTGAAGCTTGATAAGAAGAATCGGGTTATGATGATTGAACCTGGAGTTACGTTTGGTGATATAATACCTACACTCGAGAAGAAAGGTTTGAAATTAAACATTCCATTACATCCTAGGGCTTCCAAATCGGTGCTTGCAAGTACCCTCGAAAGGGAACCTGTCACCATTCCCAGACACATGTGGGATAGTTCTGATCCGTTGTTATGTACAGAAGTTATTTTCGGAACGGGCGATCTTTTTCGAACCGGCACGGCGGGAGGACCAGGTACAATAAAACAACAAGAAAAGGCGGGAATTGCTCAATTAAATCCAATGGGTCCGACTCAATTCAGTCCTTATAGAGTCATTCAGGGAGCTCAAGGAAGCATGGGAGTTGTAACCTGGGCGACAATTAAATTAGAAATGAAGCCTACAATTCAGAAGGTTTATCACCTTCAATCAGATGATCTTCAAGAATTATTGGATTTTCACCACGACTTAATTAAATATCGATTATGTGACGAGCTTCTTATTTTAAACAATTTAAATTTAGCATGTCTTTTGAAACAAACACCTCAAGAGATTAACAACCTAGCAAAAGAATTAAAAAAATGGAACTTAATTTATGTTCTTGCAGGGCGAGGAAAATTAGCAAATGATAAACTTGAATATCTTATGGGAGATATTGCTGATATAATGGAAGAACAAGGGCTCGATCCTTCAAAAGAAAAAGAAATTATTAACGATACTAACATATTACGAGTATTAAGACAACCTGATACAGATTCTTGGAGAATGAGGTTGAAAGGTGGACATCAAGACATATTCTTTTTATCTAATTTTGAGAGAATTCCCGAATTTGTATCGATAATGGAAAGCCAAAATTCCTATGATTTAGGCGTTTACATACAAGCATTAAACCTGGGAACTTCGCATCATTGTGAATTTAATATTTATTATAACCCTAACAATGCTGAAGAATCAAAACATTTAAAAGAAAATTTCTTAAAAACATGTACCAAATTAATGGATGCGGGTGCGTTTTTTAATAGACCATATGGTCCTTGGGCTAAAGAAGCGTACGAAAGACACAGTGCCTCTACTCAATCAGCCCTAAAAAAAGTGAAAAAAATATTTGATCCAAATAACGTGTTAAATCCCGGAGTGTTATGTTTTGACGATTAATATTAAAAAAAGAGGAAGATGAGAAGAATGGATGAAGAAGAATACGAAAGAATGATTCAAAGGTGCCTTCGCTGTTCTATTTGTAAATGGGTGCCTCAAATACAAGTAAAGAGCCAAAAATATGCTACTATTTGTCCGGCCATGGACGAGTATAACTTTCATACCTATAGTGGTGGTGGAAAAATCATATTGGCATTATCTTATCATTTAGGGCGGATTGGTCCCTCCGATGAACTACGAGATATTGTCTACAAGTGTACGGAATGTGGTGGTTGTGCCGTTTCGTGTAAATTTTTAAACACCTTAGAACCCC
>Ga0180432_10005921_pt1 | contig 16083 bp, 6 predicted proteins | sample SS_ome_10_FD_132414 | JGI IMG/M metagenome (GOLD analysis project Ga0180432, IMG submission 132414) | Hypersaline lake sediment archaeal communities from the Salton Sea, California, USA - SS_1_MS_2 metaG | ecosystem: Environmental > Aquatic > Non-marine Saline and Alkaline > Hypersaline >... | reverse complement strand
CAAAGATGGCTCCTGGATCATTGAGAATCTCATCGAGATCTGCTCTAAGGGCGGCAACTTCATGCTCACCGTTGGCCCCAGCGGTAAAGGCACTTTTCATCCCAAGGCGGTCGAGGCCATTGAGTACGCCGGTGACTGGCTCAAGGTCAATGGCGAGGCGATTTACAAGACAAGGCCCTTTGAGGTCTTTCATGAAGGTGAACACATACGCTTCACGCGGTCCAAGGACGAAAGATATGTCTACGCCATCAGCCAGCAATGGCCGGGCAAGACGTTTACCGTAAAGTCCGTTACGCCGCGGGCCGGCTCGCAGATTTACATGTTGGGCGTGAAAAAACCCCTGGCCTGGCGTATTGCCGACAACAGCCTGGTCATCGAGATTCCCGAGCAGCTGCAAGACGAGGCCAATCGCCCCTGCAAGCAGGCGTGGGCGTTTCGCATAGAGGGTTGCTACCGCGGGACGGCGGCCGAAGGAGCGAAGGCTCTGGAAAAGTGAAGGCCGTTTGGGCTTTGAAGGCTAACGGAAAGGGATTGCGTGAGAACTGGCAACAAGGAGTTCATTTGGGCTGCCCTGTGACGGAGGGTCTGTAGGCTTATAGAATTTTTTGTCCACGGTCTTCTGAGAATACGGTAGCATGGCTGTCAAGGACACGCTCGTAATGGGTGCAAGGTCAACCTTAGATTGTCTTCCTAATTGACTTCGGGGATGAGGTGCAAAGGCATGAGACCGTTCATTGGTTTGGCAATTGTGGTTCTATGCGGGGTGTGTGTGGAAACGGCTTGGGCGGGCCTTGGGGATGGCTTGCTGGGCTATTGGCCGATGGATGAAGGCGGCGGGACGACGGTTGGTGATACTTCGGGACACGGGAATGACGGAGTGTTGCAGGGTGGGGCCGTTTGGACAACGGGCCAGGTGGGTAATGCTGTTTCATTTGACGGTGTGGACGGTGTTGTTGAAGTTGCTGACACCGGCGAGGATAGTATCCTTGATCAGTATGCCGTTACGGATGCTTTTACGGTTTGCTATTGGATTAAGGACGACGATTCGTCGGAATGGCCTGGGTGTTTCGCCAAGTGCGGTTACCCGGCCAGCTACGACACCGATCCTTATCTGAACGTCAAGCCCTGGGGCATAGGGAATGCGGGGTTTGGTTGTGACACGCGGGCGGGCCAGCATTCCTGTAACACCGGCAGCTACGATGGGGGATGGCACCACTGGATGGCGACCTATCAGGGGAATTCGCCGGAGCCGCCGACTGTGCGTTTCTATCGCGACGGTGTGGAGCAGGCGGTGACGTGGACTCGCTATGTGGACGGGGATACCATAGGTGCGAATGATTATCCTGTCAGTTTCGGAGCTGCCATGACGTACCTGGGTAATTACACCTGGTTTTTCAGCGGTGAGATGGATGAAGTGGCGTTTTGGGATCGGGTGCTAAGTGCGGATGAGATTGGGGAGGTGTACTCCTCGGGGCAGAATGGTTTAAATCTCTCGATTGCTATCACACAAGCGCATGATCCGTCGCCGACTCACGAGGCGCCGGAGGTGTCGCCGCAGGTGGTTATGAGTTGGACTACAGGGGAGGATCCGAGCAATCCGGGCGGTCCGAATCCGGCTATTACGGCGCATTTTGTGTATATGAGTACGGCCGGCGATCCGACCCTTACGCTGGTTGCTACGATTCCGGTTGGTGGGGGGGCAGCGTACGATCCGCCGGGTGATCTAGATATGGATGCGACTTACTACTGGCGCATTGACGAGCGGCTCAGCAGCGATACGGACGTGATTACGGGAGAGGTATGGAGTTTTGATACGGTTGTATCGTTGCCGGTCCTTGATCCTGCCTTGCCGGCGGATGTGTTTATCGATGTCGGGGGGGATGCGGTGTTCACTGTCAGTGCCACAAATCCCTTTACGGGCGATGAGACGGGTTTAAGCTACCAGTGGTACAAGGGGCCAGAGACGGTGCTCAATGACGGCGGGGGCTATACCGGCACCAATACGGATACGCTCACGGTTGTGGGGGCAGAGATTGCGGATGCGGGCCAGTACTTCTGCCGAGTGACAACGAATGCAAGCGGCCAATACGCTGATTCACGCATGGCGAGTCTGATCGCGAATGGTCTGCTGGGCTGGTGGCCTTTGGACGGTCATGCCAACGATGCCGTTGGCACCCATCATGGTACGCTGGTGGGGGATGCTGGTTGGGTTGCGGGGGGCCATGATGGTGGGGGCGCGATTGAGCTTGATGGCGATGGTGATTTTGTAGAGATAATTGATCCGGAGGATTATTTTGACACTGTTATTCTCAGCGGTAACGCCATCACGCTGAGTATATGGGCGCAGAGCAGTTCGTCTGCTCGTTGGGGAGGCCTTTTGGGCAAAGGTGACAAGAATGTGGGCGGCTGGTATTTGCAGAGGTGGGGATACGCCGACGACGGATTCGACTTTGAAGTTGGGGGCGGTTATCTGTACTCTGGGGCATTCGATGATTTCAACGATGGCGGGTGGCATCATTACGTCGGGACCTATGATGGGAGCGTCCGACGAATGTATATTGATGGGCAGGAGGTGGCTTCTGACCGGCCGAATGCGGCTATCATACCGTTGGCTACATCGTTGGTGATTGGTTGTCGACAGTACGCGGCGGGCGCCTTCGATAGTTTTTACGAAGGTCAGTTAGATGATGCTCGCGTATATAATTGTGCCTTGTCCGAGGGACAGGTATTGCATCTGTACAATCCTGAACTGGCCTGGGATTGTTCTCCAGCCAATGGAGCCCACGATGTCCCACGCGACGTAGTTCTGAGCTGGTCGGCGGGCGAGTCGGCCAGCGAGCATGATGTGTACTTTGGTGTCAGTTACGAGGATGTAGAAGCGGCATCGAGGACGTACGATCCGAATGGTGTATTAGTCAGCCAAGGTCAGGCAGGGACAACCTATATTCCCAGTTATACTCTAGAGGCAGGCCAGACGTATTACTGGCGTGTCGATGAGAGGGACGGTGAGGACATCTGGAAAGGAAAGGTGTGGCGTTTCACTGTTCCGTATTATATGACGGTCGACGACATGGAAGGCTACAATAACAGCGACAACCGGATCTATGAAACCTGGGCAGATGGTTATCACAACGGCGGCTCGGGTTCGACGCTTGGTTGGCCTGATGATGGTCCTTATGTGGAGACGGAGAATGTGAAGCCTTGGCCCTGGCCGGAGCAGGGCAGCCAGTCTATGCCTTATCGATATGACAACGGTGGCGTAGAGGGTAAGCCTTACTATTCAGAGATTGTGCGGGAGTATGCAAGCCCTCAGGATTGGGGTAGCCATGATAACAGAGAGCTGGTACTGTGGTTTTTCGGGGATCCGGTCAATGACCCGGAGCCGATGTATGTCACCTTGGGTGACGGAGACGGGGCGGTAACGGTTGCCTATGATGGCGACGTTAATGATTTGACTGTGGCCCGCTGGCATGAGTGGGATGTCAAGCTGAGTGAATTTGCCGAGGTTGGAGTGGATCTGTCTCAAATTCGCAGTGTGTGTATAGGGTTTGGCGATAGAGGCAACCCTCAACCGGGTGGTTCCGGTATTGTGTGTTTTGATGATATTCGATTGTATCCTGCTCGATGCCGCCTGGAGTATGAGGGGCCCAAGGGTGACCTTAATTTTGATTGCGTGGTGGACTTGCGTGACCTGGATATATTGGCGAACAATTGGTTGTCAGCTTCTCCTGCGATGGCTGCCGTGGATGTGTACGCGGACGATAATGTCAACTTGAAGGATTTCTCTGTGCAGGGGATTAATTGGCTGACGGAGCAGCGTTGGGCCAATTACTTTACTAACGAAGGGGCTGTATGTGCAATTCACGGGTTCATCGAGCCGCAAGCGTGGTATCGCGACGGTAAGACGTTCATCGTATATCAGGGTTGGTTGAATGCGCCGGAGATTACCTATTATGACCATGCGAATGGTCAGTGGTCTGACATTGTCATGGCGGGCGTAAATCCTCTGGGAGGGACCGATACGCACGGCGCTCCGGCGATACTGATCGATCAGGGGGGGTACATTCACCTGTTCTACGGTTCGCACGGTGGTGCCCAGAAATATGAAAGGTCGGTGGCCCCGCTGGATATTTCGCAGTGGCAGTCGATGCCGGATCTGCCCGACGGCACCTATCCTATGCCTGTACAGCTCGATGACGGGACGATTCTACTATACTATCGAACGGGTGCAAATAATCCCTGGGTTCAGATCAGCAGTTCCGATGGCGGCGCCAGCTGGAGTGGCCAGAGTACGATCATTAATTTCAGTCCGGATGGTCTCTACGCTTCCTTCCGTCGTGGTTCGGATGGCCAAACGGTGCACTGCACCTGGACCCACAAACAGTTTCGGCTGGGCATCGAGTGGTACAATCGTCGTCACTGCTTTTACATGAAACGGGATGTGGACGGGCAGTGGAAGTCGGCTTCTGGCGAGGTGCTTGCCGTGCCGGTGACCATTAGTGAGGCCTACGCTAAGTGTCTGGTGGCACGTACTGATGCCCCGCGGCATAGCAACGTTGGGGTGGTCTATCCGGATAGTAACAACCAACCGATGATCACTTTCCTTGACGGCAATTATCTTGAAGATCATTTTGTTCATAAGTTTGCTTACTGGACGGGAGCCGAGTGGCAGGTCAGTGATATTACCGACACGGATGAAGTTTTCGACGAGTTTACGAGAGTTGACGCAGCGGTGCCGGGTCGTCTTGACGTGTTCCTGACGGCCGGCGGATCCGACACGACGTTTTACAAGCGGGGGGGGGATTTGCAGCAGTGGAGAAGTACCGACAATGGACTGTCATGGTTTAAGGTGAAGGACATTGCCACCTTTGCGGAGACGGGGAGACTTTATGCCAATCCGTATCCGGTAGTGAATGGTGTTCGCGATGCGTATGTGGTGTTTTGCACCTGGATTAATGAGCCTAATTTGGGAATTCTTGGTTACCGTGCGGATGATTTTACGCATCAAGTGTTTTTGTATGGCGATAACGGCTTTGTGAAGAAGAGGTGGCGGTGAATTATCAAAAGACACCCATGACGTCCAAGGAACGTATTTGGGCCACGGTTAAGGGTCAGCCTCGGGATCGGATTGCGGTTACGCCTTTGTTTATGCAATGGGCTGCTGCGTTTGAAGGGTATTCCTACCGAGATTATTATCTGAATGGGCGTGTATTGGCAGACTGTCAGGTGGCTGTTGCTCGGGCTCTGAATACGGATAGTGTGTCCAATATCAGCGCCCCCTGGGCCGAGGCGAGTGCGTATGGTATGGAATTTACGTATCCGGAGGATTCGGTGGGTATTCCTAAGGAGTATCTGCTGAGAGAACCTGGTGATATTGCCAAGTTGCGAGTGCTGTCGCCTCGTGAGCACGGAGTTCTGTCCGAGCTTGTCGGTGCTGTGGCTTTAGAGGCAGAGCAGGTAGGTCAAACGCAGAGTGTTATTGGCTGGGTGGAGGGGCCTTTGGCGGAATACGCCGAGCTGCGGGGGCTTCAAGAGGCGATGACGGATTTGATGGATTACCCCGAGGTGTTCCACGAGGCGGCCGAGATTCTGGTAGAAAGTGCAATCGTCTTTGCGCGTGATCAGGTTGAAGCGGGAGCGGATATTGTAGGAGTCGGGGACGCTGCGGCGAGCCTGATTGGACCGGCGTTGTACAGGGAGCATGTTCTTGGCTGGGAAAGGAAGCTTATTGAGGGTATTCAGGAAGCGGGGGCGTTGGTGAAGCTTCATGTTTGTGGCAACATCAGTGCCATTATTGGTGATATGGCCAAGACCGGGGCAGAGATGATCGATGTTGACTGGATGGTATCGCTTAAGGAATCGCGTAAACAGGTTGGTCCTGATACTACTCTGTGTGGCAATTTTGATCCCACAGCGGTGTTATTGCAGGGTGATCCCGAGGTCGTTGCAGAAGCAGCGCGAAATTGTGTAGCCACGGCTGGTGACAAGTTTATACTGCAGCCTGGCTGTGAAGTGCCGCCGGGTACGCCGATGGAGAATCTGCGGGCGTTTTGTCCTGTCGATGATTGTCAGATTATGAGTTGTTTGCGCACTGGGTATGATAAGTAACTCTGGGTTGTTTTAAGGGAATACGAGATCCAGTTTTTAGGGCGAGCAATTATGGATAAAGAAATGGTGTCTACGTCGACAGAAACAGGAAGTAGCCTTTATGTGTGGCTGGTCTCTATCGTCGCGGCGGTTGGGGGGTTTGTATTTGGCTATGATACGGGGATAATCAGTGGCGCGATTCCCATGTTGCAAGAGTATTTTGGTATGGATGAGCGGCAACTGGGTTTTTCCGTGGCGATTGTATTTGTCGGTTGTATCGTGGGGGCCTTGACAGGGGGGTTCTTTAGTGATCGCTATGGTCGCAAGCGGGTACTCATCAGCACCGCGATATTGTTTTGGATTTCGGCGGTTCTTACCGCCATCCCCAAGGATATATGGATGTTCAATCTTGCCCGCTTCGTTGGCGGGTTGGCAATCGGTGTTTCCATGCCGATATCGGGGATCTATCTAGCGGAAGTCGCTCCGGCTCGTGTGCGAGGCCGGGTCGTGACTATGAATCAACTGGCGATCACGTTCGGTATTTTGATTTCGTATGTGGCCGGTTGGTATTTTGGTCGTATCGGAACGGAGCAATGGCAGTTGACGACCTCGTGGCGGTGGATGTTCGGGTCAGAAGCGGTGCCAGCTACCTTTTTTGTTTTTGTGTTGCTCTTTATTCCAGAAAGTCCCCGGTGGTTGATCAAGCAAGGCAAACTTGACCGTGCCCATACTATACTGGCAAGAGTGGGTGGGGCGCAACACGCTGTTGCAGAAGTAGGCGAGATTAAGAAGGCGATTGCGGAAGAAGAGGTGTCTTTGTTCCAGCTGTTTCATCCGGGTATTCGTACAGCCATGATTATAGGAGTCTTTTTGTGCTTGTTTGATCAGGTCACCGGGATCAATATAGTCATTTACTACATACAAAAGATTTTGCTTGATCTGGGTTTCAGTGCCGAGGGCGCACGGCAGGGCATGGTCTTTTTAGGAATAAGTAATTTTCTTACTACTATTGTGGCTTTATTTCTGCTGGACAGGGTCGGCCGCAAGCCGCTGCTGATGTTTTGTCCATTGGGAATGGCGGTGACCATGTTTATTATCGGGTGGGATTTTCATTCCAATATCATGCCGCCAAAAGTGGTGTTGGGCTCCATTATGGCCTATTGCTTCTTTTATGCTTTGGGGGTTGGGCCGGGAATTTTGTTGATTCTGTCGGAGATATTCCCGACGCACGTTCGCGGAAAAGCTGTGGGCACTTGTACAATATTCATGTGGGTATCCTGCTATTTCGTATCAGAGAAATTTCCAGTGTTGTTGGAGTGGTCACAGGCTGGGACATTTTGGACGCTCACTTGTACGAGCCTTCTTCTCTTCCTTTTTGTGTGGCGGGTCATTCCGGAAACCAAAGGAAGAAGTCTGGAAGAGATTGAAAGGTCGTGGCGGCGAAAGTAAGGATGAACGTGCTCTTTGAGCTTGGAGGTGTGCATTGGTTATGCAATCTTTCCCTGTGTAGCTTAGGTCTTTGCAGGGGAAGTGTTGTGTCATTAGTGGAATCAAGGAGATTGTTTCCTGGGGGGAAAGGCGGTAGATTTGTAGACTTCTGCAATCCCCCGAGGGGCTCGTGTAGTCCCGTTGCAGAACGAGCATGAGGTTGATTGGTAATTGGAGGTTCTTGGAATGACATGCATGAAGCGCTTCTTATTGACTGCAGTGTTTGCCTTGTTGGGCGGTTCGATGTCTTTGGCGGCAGAGAGTCCGGCAGGGGACACTGCTGAAGCCGTCGTAAATAAAGGCGTCATCGGTCGGCCTGTGCGTATCATTTCGATCGGCACATGCAATCTGGGCGCGAAAGAAATGGCGGGGCTTGTCGATCGTGAGGCTGCTACGGGCGCGGACCTGATCGTTTTGCCGGAGATGTGGCCCAAGTCGAGGACTCCTGTCACGCTGGAGGATGCGCCTATCACAGCGTTGGCGGCGGTGGCAAAGAAGCACCACACCTATATCGTTTCTCCTATTTTGCGAAGGGATGGGGATACGGTCTATAACAGCTCGGTGGTGTTGGATCGCCAGGGTAAGGTAGCAGGTGTCTATGACAAGTTGTTTCCGGTTCTGGCGGATCCGCCCGAAGTGAAGGATCGCGGCGAGCAGGTGCGTCCTGGGGCGGACGCCTATGTGTTTGAGACGGATTTCGGGCGGATTGGCATGGCGGTGTGTTTCGACGCGCAGTTTCCGGAGGTGTGGCATCGACTGGCTCACAACGGGGCGCAACTGGTGTTGTTCTCGGGGATTTCTTCGGGAGGGCAGGCACTGGGGGCGTACGCGATGTTGCACCACTATTACATTGTCTGCTGCACCAACAGCGGTGAATGTCAGGTCTACGACATGACTGGTGAGAGGCTGTTACACGAGCATAAAGGCGTCAGTCGTGTTATGCTGGACATGGACCGGCGTATTTTTCATACCAACGACTTTTACAACAAGTGGCCTGCCGGAAGCAAGAGGCTCGAAAGGCTTTTAAAGGAGAACCCGGGCGTGGTTATCGACAAGAAGATGCCGCGTGAGGAATGGTACATCTTGAAGGCAACCCAGCCGGGTGTTGACGTGCCTGCCCTGGCTAAGAAGTATGATATGCAGGACTTGCAAACCTATCTGCGCAAACAACGGGAGCAGGGGGCGAGGAAGCGTGGTTTCGCTTTCACGCGTCAGGGGCCTCCGGCGGGCGTTGCGAGTCGGCAGCGGGAGAATCGGCTGGCCCATAAGTATGAGACGGCGCAAAAGCACATCGAGGAGTCGCCGGTGCCGGCGTATCGGTATGCGTCGGAAGAGGCGTATGAGGCGTTTGCGGACATGAAGTATGGGATTCGCATTCACTGGGGTGCCTACGCGGTCAAGCAGCTGGCGGCGAGCTGGTGGATGCTGAAGATGGACTTCGCCGGCAAGCAGGAATACCAGCAGCTCTACAAGCAGTTCAATCCGAAGGACTTCGACGCGGAAAAGTGGATGAAGATGTTCAATCGCAATGGCTTGAAGATGTTTGCGTTTACTGCCAAACATCACGACGGCTTCAGCATGTTCGACACGGCCACGCGGGTCAAGCAGCGGGTCAACTGGACGGCGGAAGGGGGGCCGCAATTGGAAGAGTGCGACCTGGCCTACAGCGTGATGGAATCGCCTTACGGGCGCGACATTGTCAAGGAAATCTGTGACGCGGCCCACAAGCATGGCATTAAGATCGATTTGTACTTTTCGCATCCGGATTGGTACGACGCGGACTTTCGGCCCTACAATTATCATCCGGCACGAACGCCGGACGCCGCGGCGCACCCGGAGCTTTACGGCTTTGTGCCCGTTCCGACCTGGCCGCACCTGGTCGCCAGCGATCCGACCGAGGCGGAAGTGACGCGCATGATGCAGCGACATCGCAGTCAGCTTACGGAGCTGCTGACCAAGTATGGCCAGATCGACATGGTCTGCCTTGATATGTGGATGGGCCCGCCGATTTGGCCTCAACTGCGGGAGACGATGTTGGCCTTGCGTAAGTTGGCTCCGAACACGATGTTTCGGTCGCGTGGTATTCGCAACTATGGTGATTACTACACGCCGGAAGGGTATGTGCCGGGCGAAAAGTCCAACTCGAGCATGCCCTGGTTCGTGATCTATCCGCTGGGAGGCATGTTTGCTTATCAGAAGGACGGGGCCAGGTACAAGGGTGGCGACTGGATCGTGACCAATGTGGTTGACTCGACGGCCAAGGGGGGTAATTTCATGGTGGCGATTGGGCCGGACGGCGATGGCAACTGGCACCCCAAGGCATTGGAGGCGTTGGATTACGCAGGGGACTGGCTGCGCGTCAACGGCGAGGCGATTTACGCGACGCGTCCGCGACCGGGCCAATTATGGAAAGAGGGCGACTACATCCGCTTTACGCGAAGCAAGGATAAGCGGACAGTTTACGCCATCAGCCTGAACCACTGGCCGGGCAGGGAGTTGGTGCTCAAGACGGTGGCGGTGCAGCCGGGCACGGAGATACATATGCTGGGCTGTAATGAGCCGCTGACGTGGCGAATGGATAAGGAGGGGCTGGTGATCGAGCTGCCCGAGGCGTTGCAGGCGGAAGCGAACCGTCCGTGCAAGCAGGCGTGGGCGTTCAAGATTCAGTCGTACTTGGCTACGAATTAGTGTTTGTGAATATGGTGCTATCAGTTCTTTATGAGACTGTGGTACAAGGCGCGAACCGGAGGAGCATTCAATGCAGAGACGTATGAGAGAGCATCTGGTGTGGGTTATCATTCTGGCGGTGGCAGGTGCGGCGTGGGCGGGGCCGCCTGCGTCGGGCGAATTGATTGCCAATGGCGATTTCAGCACAGGGGCTCTGGGCGCCCTGCCGGAGGGCTGGAAGGTGGTTTGCCCCAACGAGGCCTTGGCACCGACGTTTGCCTTGACAGAAACGGGTAAAGGTGAGCGATGTGTGATGGCAAGCGGCAATGGCCGGGTGGCGTGTTTTGGCTATATCCGTCAGAAGGTGAACGTGCCTCAAGGCAAGACCTTTAAGATGACCGTGCGGTTCAAGGTGCAGGGGATAGAGGACCTCAATCGGCATTTGGTGCATGGCATCTGGGGCACTTTCAACAACGGCATCTTTGAGTACCGCCGAGAGGGCGAGTGGATCGTGGGTGAGAATCGATTTGCCGGCAAGGGCGGCGCGTGCGAGGTGCGGTTATATTTTCGTTTCAGCCCGGTCGGTAAGGTGTACTGGTCCCACGTGAGTCTAAGCGAATGCGAAGCCATTCCGCAGCGACTGGTGAAGGTGGCGGTTTGCCAAGGCAATCGAAACCACGAGGCTTGGGAGCGATTTTTGGACACGGCCGGGAAAAAGGGCTGCGACGTGGCGTTGATGACGGAGTTTTTCGACAGGGGGGTGAAGGAGATGAATGGCCCGACGATGGCGTTCATGTCAGCCAAGGCGAAACAGTGGAAGATGTATGTGAGCGGGGCGATTCGGCTCAAACGGGGCGACACGGTCTATAACTCGTCGCCGTTGTACGATCGGCAGGGCAGACTGATGGGCATCTATGACAAGGTGATGCCCTATGATCCGGAGCTGGATGACGGCACTTCGCCGGGAACTGATGTGCCGGTATTTGAGGCGGATTTCGGCACGATTGGCATCATGACCTGCTATGACAGTTGGCATCCTTCGGTGGCTAAGCTGCTGGCATTAAAAGGCGCCGAGTTGGTTTTGTTTCCCAACGCGGGCTACTATATGCAACTGATGCATGCCCGAGCGGCTGATAATGGTGTTGTCATAGCGGCAACGAGCAGTCATTCTCCTTGTGGTGTCTGGGACGCCGGGGGCCATCAGGCTGATGACGGCTCGAAGGACGGCACTCGCCATGCGCCCACGCAAATCGTGGCGTATGAAGAGGATAAGCAACAGAAGATGCAGATCGTGACGTTGAACCTGGCCAAAGAGGCCAGTCCGCACTACTGGCGCGGGCCGATGCGCAGCGCTCCGGGCGGACGACGCGTGCGTGCTACCAGCAGCTATTGCCTGGAGGATGAAATCGCCCGTGAGGTGAGGCGAGGCTTAGAACCGTGAGGTATCTTCAGTGGATATGTTACCCCGCCGACGCCGGAGCAGCAGGCTGCTGAGGTCGAGCTGTAGCGTAATTATCCCGGCTATCGGGAACTGGTGCTTAAGACGGTAAAGGCCGAGTCCGGTTCCGAAATACGTATGCTCGGTTATGACAAGCCTTTGAGGTGGCGGATGGATAATAACAGGGGGCTGGTCATCAAGCTGCCGGAGGCGTTGCAGGAGGAAGCAAATCGTCCGTGCAAACAGGCCTATGCGTTCAAGATACAGAGTTGTTTTTAATCGTGTGTAGAGCAAAGGATATTTAGTTTTATGGTTGCCAAAAGACTTGGTTTTTTACCTGTTCTTCTGGTGGGGCTGCTATTGGTGTTATTTCTTTTTCCGAGTAATACTACCGCCCAGGATTCTTCCTTGTCCTTTACCGATAAAACCCTCGTCGCTTGGGTATTCCCAAGGACGCTGAAGCAAAGAGGCGGCGGCGTTTTATCTTTAGAATACCCCCGCGGCACTTTTGACGCCCTTGTGTTCGGTGAGGTTAAGGATGCCCGTTGGATGGCCGGTAGTAATGGTCTTGCCCGAACGCAGCAGGACCAGGAAGACTATCTCGCTGAGACTGTGAGCTACCACGACCTTGCTTGGCGGCGTAAGTCGCTGGATGTGGACGAGATGATCCAGATGGCCGTGGTCTATGAAGGCAAGCAAGTCACCATTTACCGCGATGGAGAGATCTATGCGCAATACAACATGACCTCCGCGCCGGTAACGTTTACCCGCGATACTCTCATTCTGCTCGGGCGCCGCCATGTTGACGCAGATGATATGTGTCTATTTTACGGCACCATTGACGACGCTCGTATTTACGCACACGCTCTCGACGCGAAGACAATCTTATCTCTGAAACCCAATGTTCGCACCGGACCTGAGCCCCTGGCCTGGTGGTCATTTGAAGACGGGTGTGCGGAAGATCATATGAATACTTTTGGCGGTAGTGTTCTCGTAGGCCGCGCCCGTGTCGTCGACGGCAGACTTCGTCTTGACGGTGAGACCTCTTACATGATCGCCGGCGCCATGCTGCCTAAAATGGCCATGACTGCGGATCTATGGTCGTTTGATGAAAGGGACAAAGTCGTCACTCGCGGCATACCTAAAACGGCCATGACTGCGGATCTATGGACTTTCACGCAGATCAACCTTAATTTACGTACCTATCGCGAGATCATGCTTCTGGACCGTTATCGCCCCGGCTACCACCTGGTCTGCCCCGAGGGCGTTAACCGACCGTTCGATGCTAATGGCGCTATCTTCTGGAAGGGGCGTTATCACCTCTTCTATATTTACAACAATGGTACAGACTTTGATAACGACTGGGGGCATGTCTCGAGTGTGGACCTCGTCCACTGGAGACAGCATCCCACCGGATTGAAATCAGGCATGTTTAGTGGAAACTGTTTTCTCAATAAAGAAGGCGTTCCCACTATGTGTTACCATCAGCAGTTTCTTGGCGGCAACAGCTTGGCCGTCGCGCTCGATGACCAACTTAACAACTGGAAAAAACTGGACTCGAATCCCATTACCCCCAAAACCAAACCGGGCGACGAGCATCATGGCAAATACGCTTCCTGGGACCCTTACGGCTGGCTGGAAGGAGATACTTACTATGCCGTCTTTGGGGGCCGACGTCCCGCGATCGTCAAGTCAGAATCCATGGCCGGCCCCTGGAACTACGTCGGCGACCTCTTTGCCCACGGCGTCGAGGGCATCTCCCTTGGGGAAGACGTATCCTGCCCCGACTTCTTCAAGATTGGTAATAAGCATATGCTCTTGTGCATCAGCCACCATCGCGGCGCCTATTATTACCTTGGCGAGTGGCAGAACGAACAGCTTCATCCCGAGCTCTTTGGACAGATGAGCTGGGTAGACAACTCCTTCTTTGCCCCGAGAAGCCTTCTGGACGACAAGGGCCGCCGCATCATGTGGGCCTGGCTTCTTGATTTGCCCGGTATCAAAGCCTGGGCCCCGTCAGGCTGGTCAGGCACGATGAGTCTGCCCCGTGTGCTTTCGTTAGGCGAAGACGGCACACTCCGCATGCGTCCGCCTTGCGAATTCAACCGTCTCCGTTATAATGCGCGTGAGCAAAGCAATCTGACTCTGGCGACCGATTCGCAAGTGCCGTTAAAAGATGTACGTGGCGACAGTATGGAACTCATGATAGAAATGACTCTCGACTCGGCGCAACAGTGCGGCGTTGAAGTGTGCGCTTCAGCCGACGGCAGTGAAAAGACTCTCGTATTCTACGATGCCGCAGAGAAGAAACTTAAGGTCGATACCCGCAAATCCAGTCTTGAGCATGGTCCAAAAGTCGTTGAAGCCGCACCTTTTGTGCTCAGGGACGGGGAAGTGCTCACCTTGCGTATTTATGTGGATAAATCCGTGATCGAAGTTTTTGCCAACGACCGACAAGCTATTGCACGCCGGATCTATCCTACCCATCAGGACAGTGTCAACGTGTCCCTTTTCTCCAATGGCGGCTCAACCAGAGTGCCGATCATGCGTGCCTGGGACATGATGCCTTCCAATGCCTACTAGAAGGCGATGTTTATTTAGATGATTTGAGGCTCACACAGAACCACCGTAGCACAGGAGTACAGAACATGCTAAAGCAAGGAATAAGCAGGATATGGGGCGGTTTCATTTTTCTGGGGGTATTGTCGGCAGCGAACGCGGCGGAACTGCCGGGGACTAAGCCTTTAGTGATGGAAGGGGATATCCCCTCTGCTTTGATAGCTGGGGCCGACAGGTTTGTGTTGCGGGAAATCGACAAGTCGGTTGCGAGTCGCGGCAAGTACTGGAAACGGGACGTTTCTTCGGCAGAGGACTATAACAAGTCAACTGAGTCGAATCGTAAGCGCTTGGCGCATATGCTGGGCGTCAGGGATAAGCGTATTGCTTTCGATTGTCTGGAATATTCTGGCACAACCAAGCAAGCGGCCCTGGTGGGACGGGGGTCCAACTATGAGATATATTCGGTGCGTTGGCCGGCGTTTGGCGATGTGTACGGTGAAGGTTTGTTGTTAACACCGACCAACGGTTCACCGCGGGCGAATATGATTGCTATTCCTGATGCAGATCAGCTTCCCGAACAGATTGCCGGCCTGGTGGAGGGAGTAGCCCCCTCGTCGCAGTACGCCCGGCGACTGGCGGAGAGCGGCTGTCGGGTTGTTATCCCCACGCTGATCAGCCGCGAGATCAAAAAGACCAGTTGGGATCCTCCTCTTCGAGTTGTGGTCAAAACTCAGATCAAGGAGCACATAGAACTTACACAACGTGAACTTCTCAATCGTGCCTCCTTTCAATTGGGACGCACCGTTATTGGGTATGAGGTGCAAAAAGTCCTCGCCTTGGTGGACTGGTTCGCTCGGGAGGCGGACAGTAACAAGATACAAACCGCCGTTACTGGCTGGGGTGAAGGAGGCATGGTAGCCTTCTATGCGGCGGCCCTGGATACGCGGATCAAGGCTGCTTGTGTCAGCGGGTATGTCGATTGCCGCCAAAACCTGTGGCAGGAACCAATTACTAGAAGTCTTTTTGGTCTGCTGGAGCAATTTGGTGATGCGGAATTAGCCACGTTGATTGCTCCTCGCACATTAATCGTGGAAGCTGCGCGCGGACCGGAAGTCACCTTGCCGGATAAAGGCGGCGCTCCGGGGCGACTGGTCAGTCCCAAGCTGGAAAGTGTGCAAGCCGAAGTCGAGCGAGCCCGGCGATTAACGAAGGGGCTTAAGCCTGAATCGTGGTTGGAACTCGTGGTAAGCGGTGGCGGTTCGGGACCTTTTGGGACAGTGAAGGCGTTGAGGGGGCTGCTGGCTGCTTCATTGCCGGGGACAGCACCTGCGCCAACTGTCATGGCCCAGGAGAATCTGCTGAAACAGTTTGACCCACAGAAACGTCACAAACGACAGATCTATGAAATAGACCGGCACAATCAGTGGCTTTTGCGTGAAAGTCCCTACGTACGCAAGGATCTTTTCTCAAATCTGAAGCTGGACACGCTAGATGATTATCAGGCGTCAACGAGTTCACACCGTGAGTATTTTTATAATGAAGTTATCGGACGCTACCCGTATGAGTTATTACCGCCGAATGTCCGCACGCGGAAGGTGTACGATGAGGACAAATGGACTGGCTATGAAGTAGTGATGGACGTATATCCCGAGGTGATCGCCTATGGCGTTTTGATTTTACCCAAGGATTTACAGGCTGGTGATAAACGGCCGGTCGTGGTCTGTCAGCACGGTCTGGGCGGGCGGCCTCAGGATACCATCGAGGGTGATCATCGCAACTATCACGCTTTTGCTGTTCGGCTGGCTGAACGGGGATTCATCACTTTTGCTCCGCACAATCTCTAT
>Ga0180432_10005920_pt1 | contig 16083 bp, 19 predicted proteins | sample SS_ome_10_FD_132414 | JGI IMG/M metagenome (GOLD analysis project Ga0180432, IMG submission 132414) | Hypersaline lake sediment archaeal communities from the Salton Sea, California, USA - SS_1_MS_2 metaG | ecosystem: Environmental > Aquatic > Non-marine Saline and Alkaline > Hypersaline >... | reverse complement strand
GTATGCTCGTCGAGGCAATCCAGCGTATCGGACGGGCATCGGCCGGTGTTACCTGACGGGTGACCTCTCTCCCGTCCAGTTGGACTCGAGTGCCTCCGCCAGATCGCTCAGGGCCATCCTCGGATCCGGGGCCTTCACGATCGCACTGGCAGCTCCCACCCCGACTGCACCCAGGTTCAGGGCCGCTGCCACGTCATCCGAGCTGCTGATACCCGCTCCACAGACTACCCGTATTTCGGGGTCGATTGCCCCCACCTGCCGAACAGTCCCCGCGATTATCTCCGGGTCGGCGCTCGAAACGGCCCTCCCCGAACCGATCAGCTCGGGGTTCTCCACCAGGATCAATTCGGGTCCGTAGGCAGCTACCCTACCGCTGAGCCCGGTCGAATCGGAACACACGCAGGAGATCAACCCAGCTTCTCTTGCCCGTCTGATACAGGCGGCCGCCCTCTCGAGGGGTAGCTTCCTCTCCGAGTGGTTGATCAGTGTCCCGACCGCCCCAGCGTCCCTGACCGCCTCCGGAAGGACGTATCCGGTGTGACTGCCGGGCTCTATGGGATCGATATGCTGGGCGAAGACGGGAACCTCGGTCTCCCGACGTATGCGGCAGACATCGGTGAGCTGTGGGATCACGACTATGTCGATGCCCGTTTTGTCGCTCACCTCTTCGGCGATCCGGGCGAGATTGACGGCCGCGTCCCCGGTGGCCTGTAGATATGTCTTGAATCCGACAAGCAGAAGCGGTATTCTGAGTTCCATCCTGGTTCACGGTTCGGGCCGTCCTCTTTACTATGTTCTCCCATCTTGGACCACTAAGGATCGATTCGAGCTTCATATCGGGATCCGGCTGCTCGCATTCTGTCAAGGATCCGCCCTCCGTGTCAGCTTTAAGAAGGATCGCGCGGTCCGGATCGCCGTCGATCCAAATGAAGGCTATTACGGAGACCAATCTCATGAGCGCCTTCGGTGGGGAGAGCCAGGCACATATGCGCTACCTGCTCTTCTCGGATGTGGCCGCGGAAGAGGATCTGCCAAACGTCGCCCGTCTTTTCAGCGTCATCAGCTACGCGGAGAAGGTCCATGCGGGGCTGCATTTCCGGAACCTCAGTCACCTGAAGGGGGCCTATACCGTTAACTCGGGCGCGGGCTTTGGGCCGGGGGACACTCTCAAGAACCTCGAAATCTCCATCGAGGGGGAGAGCTTCGAGGTCGAGGAGATGTATCCGGTCTATATTGAGACCTCCAAGTTCCAGGGGGAGAGGTCCGCCACCATCGGCATGGAGTGGGCACTCAAGGTGGAGAAGATCCATCTCGCGATGTACATGAGGGCCAAGAAGGCCGTCGAGTCGGGTCGGGATCTCGATCTTGGGGACGTTTTTGTCTGCGAGGGATGCGGCTACACCGTCGAGGGCGATGTCCCCGACGTCTGCCCGATCTGCGGGTCCAGGAGTGACAGGTTCCAGGCCTTTCCGTGACGCAAACATTGGGGATGATATGTTTGGTTGAAGAGGGAGATATGGCACCGGATTTCGAACTCGAGGCTGATGACGGCTCGACGGTGAGTTTGCGCCAGTTCAGGGGAAAGGAGGTGATCCTCTATTTCTACCCGAAGGACGGCACGTCGGGATGCACGAAGGAGGCCTGTGATTTCAGGGATTCAGCCTCCTGGTTCGACGAGATGGATATTGTGGTCCTTGGCGTGAGCAAGGACAGCGTCGAATCGCATCGGAAGTTCAAGGCGAAACACAGCCTCAACTTCCCACTGCTCAGCGATCCCGATCTCGTGGCCCACAAGAAGTACGGTGTCTGGAAGGAGAAGAAGATGTACGGCCGAAGCTTCATGGGGACCGAGAGGACGACATTCATCATAGACGAGGATGGCAAGGTGAAGAGGATCTTCCGGAGGGTCAGGGTGCCCGGCCATGTCGAGAAGGTCAGATCATCCCACTGACCGCCTAATCGGCTGCCTCCCCGGGAACCACCGCTATCTCGGCCACCTGCTTGACCCATCTCGATCCCGCCGAGAGGTAGACGCTGCAGCCCTGGTCTTGATACGATGTATGAAGGCAGTCCTCATTGCTGTATCTGCCGTCCTCGGGCAGGAAAGCGATCAGCGGGGCCCTCTCCCAATCCTCGCCGGCCGCCTCGTTGAATCTGAATGCCAGTATCATCGTGCCCTGGATTGGCTCCCAGCTGGAGTTCGGGTACACGTTTCCGTAGCCGTAACGCTGGACGTAGCCGTCCGGGCTCCTAGCCTCCAACACGTCGACCCGTGCCATTCCCCCCACCATCTCCACCAGGTCTCGAATCGGTATACCGGCGTACTCTCCCTGGCCCCTCCAGTTCCCGAGATTGTTCTGGAAGGAACTCGCCCCCACTATACCTCCCATGTTTGACAGTTCGTCCAGGGTCAAGGAAAGATTACCGCTCCTTCCCACCAGATCGACCGTCCTCTCCGTCTCCGGCGGCTCCACCCGGACGACCTCCATATCCAGCCCGCCGCCCTCGGCCTCGAATATCAGGAAATGATGGAACCCTCCCATCTCCGGCCCGGCGTATAGCTCCGCGCCTCCCCCGCCCGAAATCACGTATTCAACGCCCCCGATACTGGTACGGTTGTAGATGTGGATATGGCCCGAGATCAGCATCTCGACCCCGTATTCCGTCATGAGATCAATCAGTCGTGTCCTGTCATTCGGGTCGATAAGGGAATGGTCGCTGTCCGGCAGAGGGTCGTATGGTGGCACGTGGGTGAAAACCACCACAACCTTCCCCGCTGATAGAGATAGTGTTTCCTCAAGCCAGGCGAACTGCGAATCGGTGATGCTCTCGTTTGACGTGTCGATGGATATGAAGCTCAGGCCCCCCCTTTCGAAGGTGTAGTCCCCCGGACCGAAATAGTCATAGAACACAGAGCCGTTGCCCTTGATATCGTGATTGCCCGGCGTTATGTGGTAGGGGCAGCCAAGTGTATCAAGCTCCTCTGCAAACCCGTCAAACAGTTCCAGGGTTGCGATGGATACACAGTCCCCGAGATGGATGACGAAATCGGGCTCTATCTTGTTTATCTCCCCGATGATGGATCGGAGTGTGGCGGATCTGCCCTGGCTATCCCCCAGTACCGCGAAGACCAGGTGTTCCTCATCGGTGGGAGAGATCGAAAGCCGATATGCGGCGTACGCCGTCAACGCGACCGCTATCGCGATCGGGATCAGGATGTACATACTCCTTCGCAGCGAGCCTCTCCGCGACATCCGCGTCCGATCACCCGCTGGGCATAAAAATCGATATCCACCAGGTCTGTCCGTGCGGGAAACAGAAAACCTGTCGTCTTGCCTCACGTGAATCTGGGATCAAGCGCAGTTCACTGACCACGCGAATCGGAAAGTTTTATATGCGGAGGTGTATTTCATAATCCTGTAGGGTTTGGGAGGACTTCTATTTTCTTGCAATCCCCCCAAACAATCCCCCCAGTCCTCCCGGCCCTGCACAACCGAACGATGCATTTTGCATCAGCATGAATAAAAAGGTTTAGTTTGGAGGGGGATTGTATTGACGACAATTCAAGCTACATACACTAGCCATACTCTATAGACATCATTAATAAGCTCGGACCCGAACGGCGCCGAAAACTTGGGAACAGGCAGACACATGACCCCTACATCCAAGAAATCCGCCCGCATCTCGGTGACGGTCTCGAACGAGATGCAGAAGAAGCTGAACGATATCGCCGATCGAAAGGGCCTGAGCGTTTCCTCCCTGGTGCGGAGCAAGCTTCTGGAATGGCTTCGTGAATACCAGGACTACTGATGGGGGCGAGCGTCCCTCCAAAGGGCTCTGTCGGCAGATCCAGCTACGTGTGGCTATCTCGACATGTGCCCATGGTAACAGTAATATTGCCCGCACTCGATGCCTGATCAGGAGGATCCTTAGAGTGTCTGAACTACCTTTCAAGCTTGGGGTCATTGGCGACGAGGTCTCACAGGATCTGAACGTCGTCATCGAGACCGCTCATGACTACGATCTCGATGCAGTCGAGGTTCGATCCGTTTGGGACGTCAAGGTCCAGGACCTCAAGCAGGAACACTTGGACAAGATAAACGAGATGCTGGACGAGGCCGGACTTCGGGTGATCAGCATTGCGGCGCCTTTCCTCAAGTGCGAGATCGACAGCGAGAAGGAGTACGAGGAGCATATAGGGATATTCAAGAGGTGTATAGAGATAGCGAAGGAGCTTGACACCGATCTGGTGAGGGGGTTCACCTTCTGGCGCCGGGATGGACTTGACGGGCTCCCCAAGTACTGGGATCAGATAGTGGACAAGTTCGCGCTCCCGACCGAAATCGCCGAGAAAGAGGACATCATTCTTGAGGTGGAGAACGAGCAGAGCTGTTTCATCGGTACGGGTGTGGACCTGGCCAGGTTCCTGGAGGAGATAGACTCCAAGAACGTCAAGGCGATATGGGACCCGGGAAACGCTTACTATGACGATGCACGGGAGGAGGCGTATCCCGTGGGATACGAGGCCATCAAGGATTGGATCGCGCATGTCCACCTAAAGGACGTGGTGATAGAGGACGGCAAGCCAGTCTGCGTGCCAATAGGCGAGGGAGAGGTCGACATGGAGGGCCAGATGAGGGCACTGAAGGAGGACGGGTACGACGGTTGCGTCTCCCTCGAAACCCACTGGCGCCCCAAGGAGAAGCTGGACGAAGAGATGATAAGCAAGCCCGGGGGTCGGGATTTCTCCTCGGAGGGGGAGTATGCCTCCAGGCTATGTCTGAAGAACCTTTGGGACATACTGAACCGGATATGATAGGGCTCGAAACGTTGCCCGGCCCAGAAGTAAGCAGGAGAAGGTTTGGGCATCGGCGGGTCCAGGAGAGTGATCACGACGAAGGGAGTGCTATTCGACCTCGGCGGAACCCTGATCTCGGTCCCCGAACCGGCCCCCGTGATCCGCTCCCTTCTGGCCGAGAAGGGGATATCGAAGACCGAACAGGAGATATCCAACGCCGTGGATCTCGCGGATAGATCATTCGATGAAGATGACTACATCCCGCCTCACTTCTGGATTTTGTGGAACTCAGAGGTACTCGGGGAACTGGGAATTCACTCGAGGAGGGAAGAGATAGCCCGGTTCCTCGACTCCCAGTGGTTCGAGAGGGTTGAGATAGAGCCCTACCCGGAGACGGTGGAGGTCCTCGCCAGGTTGAGCAAGATGGATCTGGACATGGGGCTGGTCACAAACGCCGTCTCTTCCGACCTGCGCTACCTGGTGGACGAAAACGGGCTGGGAACATACCTCGAGTTCCGGGCAACGGCCGATCTGGCAGGTCGCAGAAAGCCAAACGCCAGGATATTTCTCTATGCGGCCAGACAGATGGGGTTGCCTCCGTCGGAGATAATCTTCGTGGGTGACGATGCCGATCTGGACTATCATCCCTCGGAGAAGGTGGGGATGACCCCTGTGCTGGTGAATAGGAAGGGAGGGGACGCTCTGGTCCGAAACGCGGTGGACGACCTCAGGGGGATAGAGGAATATCTGTGATTGTCCTCAGCGGATCAGAACCTCGCCGTTGACCGTGGCTGCATCTATCTTGACATGAACGTCAGCAGAATCGTATCCGGGCGTCCTGGCCTCCTTCGAGTTCGCCTTCTCCCGGGAGTAGTTCAGCCCATCCCGTTCGAAGACAACATCTCCGTTGACCGTTTCCCCCTTCAGCCACAGGGCCAGATCGTCGGCGGCAGGAACCATGGCCTCGACCGGCCCATTTGTGTTCCTGAGCTCATAATCCCCTCCGCCGGGCAGGATGCTCAGATTGAGCCCGCCGTTGACCACGGAGACATCCGCGGTACCGAAACCCAGGCTCCCGTTCACCCTTCCGTTCGCGACCGAGGCGCTCAAGCTATCGCCAGTCGTGTCTCGCAACGTGATCGATCCGCTTATGACCTCCAATTCGGACTCCCCGATCAGACAGCCATCGACGAGCAGTTCCCCGCTTGCGGCCTTCAGATCCAGATCTATTGCGAGATCCGAGGGCACCTTAACCGCCAGCTCAACCTTCACCTTTCGCCGGAGACCGGAAATCAACGAGCCATCCCCTGACATCTCCAGAACGTAATCGGAGCCCCCGCCATCGGAACGGACCAGATCTATCTTGAGAGCATCGAGATGGGACCTAGCGTCCTCTTCGGAGACATCGGAGTATACCTTCAAGGTGCCCGTGACGGAGATCTCAGAGTTGCCCCAGGTCTCGATCACGGCGTCTGTCTCGACCAGATCCCAAGTGATCCCTGCCCTGTCGGCACCGAGGGGGACGTTGAACGTGAAATCTCGGAAAGCGGCCGCCTCCCAGTCCTCCTCATCCCTGAGATTCCATATCGGGAAACCACCAAGCGAGGTGAATATCGTGCCCACTATCACCGCGGCCGCGATGGCACTGGCGATATTGTACGTCACGTCCCCCCCGATTTCGACCAGGTCGCTCTCGGAGCTCCTGGCGGATACGAAGACCCCGAGACACACGATTCCCGCCGCCATCACGGCGTAGGCCCTGACCAGCCCCGGGATGGCGCTCCATTCAACGTTGACTAGCACCAGGAAGAAGGTTCCGACCCCTATGAGGGCGGAGCCGGTTCTGAAGTTCAGGGCAAACCCTCCCCCGCAGTATCTGAACCCATTCCAGCGACGATCTCGACCAAGATATCGCAGAAGCCGTAGAGGACGAGAAGAAGCCCCGCAAACTGAAGTAGACTGTCAAGGTCACCCCGCTCCCAGAGGACCCAGATGACCGCTAGCACTATGAAGAAGAGAGCCCTCTTCAGGTAGTCCTTTCCCTTCCAATACATCGAACTCCCTCGCGAACGGGATGTGAGCAAGGTTAATAGATCTTCCGCGAAGGCCTCCCCGCGCTACACCTCACGGATCAATGGCACGAGAGGGCGCAGATCACGCATAGTGGGGACGCCGGGTTCGTCGAAGCTCCCCGATCTATCCAGTAGCGCTGCCTCCAGCCCGGCCTCTATGCCTCCTTTGAAATCGGCCCCGTAGGAATCCCCAACGTGGAGGCAGTTAGGGGGATCAACGCCGACCAGCTCCGATGCCAGTGTGAATATCCTCGGGTCCGGCTTTCCGCATCCGACGAGATCGGATGCGAGAATGAAATCGAATCTTTTCGCTATCCCGAGTCGCCTGCAGTTCGGCTCCAGCATGCAGTTGTAGTTGGACACCACGCCCAGCGGAATGCCCGTGCGATCCAGATCCCGAAGGACCTCGGCGACCTCGTCATAGATGACGATCTCGGACCTTCTCTTGAAGTCCTCGAATATCTCCACCGCCAGCTCGTCGGACCCGACGCTCAAGCTCCCGAGTATGAGTCTGAACCACCCGAGCCAGAAATCCTCCATCAGCTCCTCGGTCTGGAACTGGATGCTACGGTGAGTACGATCAGCCTCGCTCCTGCCCCGGTTAATCTCGTCCCTCGTGAGGTCGATGCCGTTGCGCGAGCACACCTCGATGAAGATCTCCCAGGGATCCGGCCTTCTCCTGGCCAAGGTTCCCCCAAAATCCAGGAACACCGCCCCCGGCTTCGACAGGTCATTCATCTTCGGTTTCCAGGCCTCTCACTGACGCTGGGCCCTGGATCTGAAATGTTTTATCTAATGCCGCTCAATGACTGTGCGGAGGAAGGCATGCCCGAATCAGGAGAAGCTCAGGAGAAGCTGAACCGCCTCAAGGAGGTGCTAGGGGAAAGACGGCCCGTAATCTCCTATTCCGGCGGGACGGACAGCAGCTTCCTCGCCTATGTGGCGAAGCTGGCGTGCGAGCGGTACCTGGCGGTCACGCTTCTCTCCCCGCTCACCCCCTCTTGGGAACGAGAGGCGTCGTCCGCCACTGCTGAGGAAGTTGGGCTACGGCACCGGCTCATACATGTGGATTTGCTCGATATCCCTCAGATCGTCTCGAATCAGGCGGACAGGTGCTATCACTGCAAGCGATCCATCATGTCCTTCCTGAAGGATCTGGCAAGGGAGGAGGGATACGATTCGGTTATGGATGGAACCAACCACGACGACCTCGGGCAGGACAGGCCGGGACTCAGGGCCTTGGCCGAGCTTGGTGTTGAGACCCCTCTGGCAGATCTGGGATTCACGAAGGAGGAGATCCGCATGCTCTCGAGGGACCTCGGTATCCCATCCTGGAACAGGCCGTCCAGCCCCTGCATCGCCACCAGGATTCCACACGGCCAGTCTCTGGAGCCCGAACGCCTGCAGAGGGTAGACCGATCTGAGAGGATACTCAGGGAGGACGGTTTCAGCATCGTCAGGGTGAGGGACCATGGTGCGACCGCCGTGGTCGAGATAGGAAGGGAGGAACTGGACTCGCTCGACCTAGACAGATTCAGGAACGAGCTGGTGCCCGAACTCAAGGGAACCGGCTATCGGAACGTCCTTCTGGACCTTGAACCTTACGGGCACAGGGACGATTGATCTATAAGCCAGATCCCGCAAGCGTGGTTCGGAAATGAAGACCCCCTGCGAAATCGTGGTCAAAACGCTCCTGCCGACCGTGAGGGCCGAGATAGCACGGAGATTGGTCTCCAAGCACGGTATGAACCAGGCGGAAGCAGCGGAGAAGCTCGGAGTCACAACGGCCGCCGTCAGTCAATATCTCTCCGAGAGGAGGGCCACCAAGAGGGACCTTGAGCCGTTTCGCAGCCAGCAGTTCAGGATCCTGATCCAGGAATCGGCCGCCAAGATCGCATCATCCACGACCGAGATGGAGACGATGAGGGAGTTCTGTTCCCTCTGCTGCAAGATCCGTTCCAAGGGCCTCATCTGCGAGCTGCACCGGGAGGCCTCACCAGGCCTGGATGATTGCAGCATCTGTATGCAGGATGATGCGAATTCCGGGACCTAGTGCCCACCTCATGGGGCGACGAAAAGAGTTATATTGAATGTGAAGCGACGCTCGGACATGGCCGAAGACTCCGTCCTGGTCAAGACTGCAGATCTCACCAAGAGCTACATAATGGGGGAGAAGGGGCAGATAGAGGTCAAGGCCCTGCAAGGAGTGTCATTGGAGATCCGCAAGGGGGAATTCACCAGCGTCATGGGGCCTTCCGGCAGCGGCAAGACCACCCTACTCAACATCATGAGCGGGCTGGACAGGCCTACAGAGGGCAGGGTCTGGCTTGTCGGAAACGAGACCACCGACCTTCCACAGTCCGAGAAGTCCCGGATCCGACAACAGCACTGCGGATTCATCTTCCAGGTCTACAACCTGATACCGGTGATGAGCGCGGTTGAGAACGTGGAATTACCCCTCGTATTCCGAAGACTGCCGGAGGAGGAGAGGAAGGAGAAGGCCAAGGAACAGCTCGTGAGGGTCGGGCTGGAGAAGAGGATGGATCACCGCCCCACCGAGCTCAGCGGTGGGGAGCAACAGCGGGTCGCGATCGCCAGGGCCCTTGTCGTTGACCCCAAAATCATATTCGCTGACGAGGTCACCGGCAACCTGGACACCAAGACCGGCCTGGAGATAATCGATCTCCTCTACTCGCTGAACGAGGATCGTGACGTAACGGTGATATTCGCCACCCACGACCCGAAGGTCCAGGACAGGTCCACCAGAACCGTCTACCTCAGGGACGGAAAGGTGGTCGGGGACGAATCGAGAAAGTGAATTCGTTTTCACTAAATTTATGCCGCCGTCCGTTAAGTTATTTTGAAAAATTTAGGCCCGGCCTCAAATTTAAATAAGTATGTTACACCTTGAGGTGGAGAGGCCGCCTGTGATTGTATCCCCGAAAGACAGTGTCCTATTCAGCATTTTATCGCACTTCATGTAAAAGGAACTAGAGGATTGAGGATGGGAATAAGGAAGAGCTTCAAACTCGCATTCTACAGACTTTTCAAGAGGAGAATCGACGTCAAGCTGGGCATATACGGCCCCACCAACGTCGGAAAGACGACCCTCGCCAACAGGCTCACCGAGGACTGGGTAGGGGGCAAGATGGGCAACATATCCGAGATACCCCACGAGACGAGGGAGATCCTCAAGATGGAGAGGATGCAGGTCTCCGACGGCTGGAAGAGGTTCAGCATAGATCTGATAGACACCCCAGGGATCGAGACCAAGGTGGACTTCAGGGAGTTCATGAAGTACGGGTTGAGCGAGACCGAGGCCAAGAGGAGGGCTAAGCAGGCGACTCAGGGTGTCCTGGACTCGATAAAGTGGCTTGCCAAGCTCGATGCGGTTCTGGTCATCATGGACTCCACCGTGGACCCCTACACACAGGTCAATATCACGATCCTCGGCAACCTCAAGGCACGAAACATACCTACCCTAATCGTTGCCAACAAGATCGACCTGCCGAACTCGAGGCCGGACAAGATAGGGCAGGCCTTCCCCGGCAGTGATGTGGTGTCGATATCGGCCAAAGAAGGTGACAACATCAACGAGCTCTATGAACGTATCTTCGACATGGTGATGGAATGAAGCTGGAAGTAGATCTGATTCCCTTTTCGAACATAAGCAACATGACCCCCGAAGCCAAGGTGAAGTTCCTCGTGGACAAGGTCCAGGAGGGCAAGGTCATAGTGATAGAGGGCACCCTGGAGCCCGAGGAGGAGGCGATGCTCATAGAATCCACCATGAAGGCGGTCACCGACGACTTCCCGGGGATAGAGCTCTGCACCCTGAGCGGCGACGAGTACCGCAGGATAGGCATCCTGAATGGCCTGAGGGACCGGCTCCTCAAGACACTGGGGCACAGGAAGGGCATCGTGGTAGTCGGCCCGGCGGCCTTGATAAAGGAGGTAAAGAGGAGCCCGGGTATACTCTCGATGCACGTGGAGACTGAATAGATGAGACACCAGTGCGTTAGGTGCGGAAGGATCTATCGGAGTGACTCCAAGAAACTCATCGAGGGATGCGCATGCGGAAGCACGCTCTTCCTCTATCTAAGGAAGCCCGACCTCAAGGTGAAGAAGAGCCAGCTGCCCGGCGATCTCGACAAGCTGGAGAAACAGATACGGGAGCTTCTAGGTGCCGCAACAAACCCAGACCAGCCTATATCCATATCCATCGAGAACCTGAGGCTGGGCAGGAACGGCGTATACAACATGGACCTGGAATCCCTTCTGAAGGGGGACCCGATCATACTGAGGGACTCCGAGGGGGTCTACTTCCTCGACCTCAAGAATATGCTCAGGGAGCAAGAGGCTGAGATGGCGTGAAGGCGGACAAGGTCGTCATCATAGATGGTTTCACGGATTCGCCTTTCGATCTGGGAGTTCCACCCTTCATGGCCTCCGAGGTCAGATACGTCGCCGGTGCCTGCTGGGACCGGGACGACAAGACCCGGGTGATCTACGTTACCGTGGACGACCTGAACGCAGGGAGGAAGAGCTCCCTTATGGAGGGCGCCGACCTGATCCTCGTCTATGCCGGGGAGCCGCGGGCATCCCCGGTTATCCGGCCATCCCCGGACGTCCGCCGGGTTGCCGGGATACAGGACATAGTCGACTACATAGCGTATCTCGACTGCCCAAAGGTACTGGCGGGCCCCCACGTGACGGTTAACGACGGCGAAATCGACGATCGGCTGGGATTCCAGCGGGTGGTAACAGGCGACCTCTCCAAGTTCGCCCACGAGACCCTCTCGGAAGGGTCCGAGATCGATGACGTCGATCCCTCTGTAGAGAGAACCAACGAGGATCTGAAGAAGTTCTCGATACTCGGCGCGGGGCTGGCAATACAGAATCGAGGTTATCCCTCCTTCCTCTCGATCGGGGTGGAGCTTTACCGCGGCTGTCCGAGTGCGATGGAAGGGGGCTGCTCCTTCTGCCACCACGCCCTCCGCACAACGGTCGAGTACAGGCCGGTTGAGGATGTGGTGGCCGAGGTGGCGAAGATATCCGAGCTGGGATGCGAGAACATACTCTTCCAGTGCCCATGCTTCCTCTCCTACTTCTCATCCCCAAACGACGACGAAGGTCTCCAGCTTGACCGTGACGCCATCGAGAAGCTGCTCGAGGGTGTCAGGTCGGTTGCCCCGGGCCTGAAGGGAATTCACGTTGAGGGAATCAACCCCGGCGTGTTTGCGATAGACTGGCAGGAGTCCAAACGCATTCTGAAGACCATGCTCTCCCAGTGCACGGACGGCAACTTCACCAACGTCAAGGCCTTCTCGTTCGACGATCAGGTCCAGCTGATGAATAACATATCCTCGACCACTGAACAGACCGTCGAGGTGGTCAGGAATCTGGCCGAGGCCGGCTCCGAGATTGGCCCTGATGGCCTCCCGAGGCTGCTTCCGGTGATTGAACTGGTCTACGGGCTGGCGGGCGAAACCCAGGAAACGCTGGATGTAAACCTGGAGGCGATGAGAGACCTGGCCTCCGAGGGGCTGGTCCGGGGGGTGGTCGCCAGGGAGCTGGTGCCGGTACCGGGGACAACCATAGCCAAGCGCGACGATCTGGAGGAGCAGGAGGGGCTCCAGAACCACCTCGAATCCCTGGAGAACGAGATAAATCGCCCGCTGAACGGCAAACTGGCTCCCCCCGGACAGCTGGTACGGGATGTCTACACCTACCGCACGGTTGAGGACTCGACCGCTGCCATCAAGGTCGGTGTGAACGCGCCAGGCTTCCTGATCTACGGGTCGCCCAAGCTAAATGCGCTGCAGGACGTAAGGGTCACCGGCGCCAACGAAGGCAACCTGGAGGCCCTGACCCAGCCTCTGATCCCCAAGACGGTATCCCGCGATGTACTGAGGCTGATACCGGAGATGAGCGAGGAGCGGATCGACGACTTCATGAGGGTCAGGCCCGAGAACGAACTGGATTTCTACCAGCTATTCGAACAGCCTTCGGTTGGCAGGAGGGCCGCCTCCTACTTCGAGTTCGAACAAGCCACCTAGACCTCCACGGGCCCACGCGTCGTCAATACATTTTTCATGCCGGGGGAAGGCCTGAGATTCAGGAGGAATTCTCACGAAGATAGTGGAAAACCCGATCAATGGGACGGCTATGCCGGAGTTCTTGACCGGAGTCATAACGCCGATGTTCACCGCATGCGACAAGGACGGACGCCTGGATGAAACGGGAATCAGATCTCAGGTCCGGTGGCTCAAGGACACGGAGGCAGTGACCTCGCTATTCGTCAGGTCCGGCGTCGGTAAGATGAAGACCTTCACCCCGGAAGAGACGAAGGATATGGCGAGAGTGGTGATCGATGAGGCCGGCGATGACCTACACGTCCTGGTTGGGGCCTCAGGGGATTTCTCGAAGGGGATGCCCGAAGAGGACAAGTACATAGAAGAGTCACTGGAGCTGGGGGCCTTCGCGGAGGAGCTGGGGGCGGAAGCCGCGGTATTCGTCACTTTCGGGTTGGAGCTGACCGACGAGATAGACGAGAAGATGCTCGAGTACTTCACCACGCTGAACGATTCCCTGGATCTGCCGATAGTGATCTACCAGCCCGGCGCAACACCGCCGCCGTTCAGGATAAAACCGGAGCTTCTCAGCGAGATCTCCTCCCTCGACGGGGTGAAGGGCATGAAGCTGTCAACGAATGATATGAAGACCTTCGCCGACCTCTCCTCGGCCGCCGCCGAACGTGACTTCACCATGATCTGTGGCGCCGAGACATCCTTCCTTCCCAGCCTGGTTCTGGGGGCCGGAGGGGTCATAGGCGAGGGATGCAACACCTATCCGCAACTGCTGAGGTTCATATACGATAGATACATGGATGGTGATCTGGCCAGCGCTGCCGAGGCGCAGTTCAGGGTGAATCGAACCCTGGCTGTCTGGGAGGGCTACGGCTCCGCCGAGGTCGGTAAATCTTACCTGGCCAGAAAGGGCGTGGATATCCAGGTTGAATCCAGAGGGCCGAGGGTGGATGTAGAGAAGAAGCTCGATAGATTCGAGAAGGCGATAGACGAACTCGTCGCGCCCTACAGGAGTATCTAGAGATCGTCAGTAATCTACGCCCGCTATCTCCTTCAGATCCCTGCAGTTGTTCCTGATCGTGACCGGCGTGGTGCTTGAGGCCTCCGCGACCTCGCTCTGGTTGACCTTCATACCCGCCTTCAGCGAGGCGAGATATATGGCCGCACCCGCGACGCCTATCGGGTTCTTGCCCGATGTTATCCCCTGCGAGATCGCCTCTCTCAGGGTCGCGGCGGCGTCCTCCTGCACCTCTCCGGGCAGGTCAAGTTTCGAGGCCAGCTGTCGCACGTAGTCCAGCGGGGTTGACGGGGGCAGGTTGATGTCCAGCTCCCTCTGCAGTATCCTGACCACGCCGCCGACCTCCTTCCTCCTGTCGGCTCCAGCGACCTCGGCCAGCTCCTGGAGAGTGCGGGGGATTCCAAACTGCCTGGTGGCGAGGTAGAGACACGCGGACACCGTCAGGATTATGGACCTGCTCTTTGGAATGTCCTTCTCGAGCGCCTTCCTGTACATCAGGGCAGCCGACTCTATGACGTTCTTCGGTATCCCGAGCTGGCCCCCCATACGGTCCATCTCGAAGAGGGCGGTTGCCAGGTTTCTATCCTTTGACTCGGAGGTCCTTGACCTCGCGTCCCACTTTCTCAGGCGGTCCATCCGCCGAGACATCTTCGGGTTGAGCGGGGATCCCCTCGCGTCGTAGTCTCGGGGGTCTATTACCGTTGACAGTCCCTTATCGTGGAATCGGAGGGTCTGGGGAGCCCCGGTCCGCTGTCTCTTCTTTATCGTCTCGGCGTCGAACGCACGCCACTCGGGACCGGTTTCGAGTAGCCCGTCCTCCAGCACCAAACCGCAGTTGCCGCAGATTACCTCGCCCCTTCCCGGGTCATTGAATCGTCTAGTTGAACCACATTCGGGGCACTTCGGTTTGGTCTCTATTTCCTCAGCTACAGAGTATGATGACATCAGAACATGCCTCTTAATGGCAAAAAGCGTGGGAGGTGTAACCCTCTTTGATGGAGTCCACCTACTCCTTCCGCTCCCCACCTGTTGTATATATAATTTGCACATCTATATAAATGAATTGTTTTCAATATTTGACTGCCGGCGAGAAGCCTCCCACCAGAAGGCCAGTATGCGCCCGCTCGCCAACATCCCGAACACTAATCCGGACTGAAAGCCTTTAAATCCAGAGGCCATACCCGGCAGACGGATAGAATGCAGCGTATAGAGATATCCCCAGGGATATACTGGGTCGGAGCGGTTGACTGGGACGTAAGGACGTTCCACGGGGCCCACCACGCAACTGAGATGGGAACAACCTACAACGCGTACCTCATAGACGACGACAAGGTGACCCTGGTGGACACCGTACACCGGAAGTTCACCCAAGAGATGGTCGAGAGGATATCGGATATCCTCGATCCGTCGGAGATAGATTACATCGTCGCCAACCACGGGGAACCCGACCACTCGGGTAGCATACCGGAGGCCCTTGAATTCGCTCCCAACGCAACCGTGCTCTGCTCCAAGATGGGAGAGAGATCGCTGGAGGGCCAGTTCGGCGGAGATCTCAGGCTGAGAACGGTTGGGAACGGGGAGGAGGTCTCGATCGGGGACCGGACCCTGCACTTCATAGAGGCCCGAATGCTTCACTGGCCCGATTCCATGTTCACCTACCTCCCGGAAGAGCGGATACTCCTCTCCAATGACGCGTTCGGCCAGCACCTCGCCAGCAACAAGAGGTTCGATGACCAGGTCGACCACTGCGACCTGATGAAGGAGGCGAGGACCTACTACGCAAACATCCTGAACCCGTACAGCAAGCTGGTGGAGAGGAAGATATCCGAGATCCAGGAATCGGGGCTCGAGATAGGGATGATCGCCCCCGCCCACGGGATCATATGGAGGAACGATCCAGGCAAGATAATCCAGGCCTACCTAGACTGGGCGACCGGAAAGGCCGGGGAGGGAAGGGTGATCGTGGCCTACGAGACCATGTGGGGGGGAACGGAGAATATGGCAAGGAGGATAGTGGAGGGCCTCTCCGATGCCGGCCTGGAGGTGAAGATGCAGAGGCTCTCGGCAACCCACAGATCGGAGGTCATCGCCGAGCTGCTGGAGGCC
>Ga0180432_10005919_pt1 | contig 16086 bp, 15 predicted proteins | sample SS_ome_10_FD_132414 | JGI IMG/M metagenome (GOLD analysis project Ga0180432, IMG submission 132414) | Hypersaline lake sediment archaeal communities from the Salton Sea, California, USA - SS_1_MS_2 metaG | ecosystem: Environmental > Aquatic > Non-marine Saline and Alkaline > Hypersaline >... | reverse complement strand
GGCTTGCGCCGCGGGGCTCTGATCGCCGGGCGATCCGGCCTTTCAGGGCTCGGGTCTGTTCGGCCCCTCGGGTCACCCAGCGCTGCGCCCCGGGCTATGATAACGCGCCCCTTCGGGTCGCGTGGCCGCGGAGACGTGGCGTTCCCGGTCCGGCGCGTGGTGAGAGCAGCCCCGGCGCGCCGGGACAAGCTTGGTGACCGGGCCTTCCGCCAACGCCGGCACCGGCGCCGACGGGCGGCCCCAGACCGCCACGCCAGGCCCGGTCCGCGGGCTTGCGCCGCGCGGCTCTGATCGCCGGCCAATCCGGGCGTGCCGTGCGGACCCCCGGTCTGTCCAGGAGCCTCCAGGGCTGCATCAGGGTCTGGACCGGAGCCAACTGGAGATTCAGGTCCTGGTGTTTCTTCGTACCCTACGTGGTGTTCCTTCCTGTCCTGCGCGGTATCCTCCCGGTCTGGCACTGGACGCCTCACTGGGTCAGCCGTGCGTCGCGGTGCAGCGTCCGCGACTGCATCGAACTCCAAACAGGAGAGGTTCCCGCCATGGCCCGACCACACCTCGGCTGGATCGGAACGGGGATCATGGGCGTGCCCATGGCCCGGAATCTTCTGCAGGCAGGCTACGAGGTCACGGTGTTCAATCGGACCCGCGGCAAGGCGGACGAACTGGTGGCCATCGGGGCGCGCTGGGCGGACAACCCGGCCGGGGCCGCGGGCGAAGCGGACCTCGTGGCCACCATGGTGGCGGACTCGCCCGACGTGGAGTCCGTGTACCTGGCGGACAACGGGGTCTGCGCCGGCCTGCGGGCCGGGGCCCTGGCGATCGACATGTCCACCGTCTCGCCGGACACCGCCCGGAAGGTGGGAGCGGCGGTGGCCGACCGCGGCGCTTCGTTCCTGGACGCCCCGGTGTCCGGCGGCAAGACCGGCGCCGAGGCGGGGACCCTGGCGATCATGGTCGGCGGGGAAGCGGCCGACCTGGAGCGAGCCCGGCCGGTGTTCGAGGTGCTCGGCAAGACCGTGGTCCACTGCGGCCCGACCGGCTACGGACAGCTCACCAAGCTCTGCAACCAGATTCTCTGCGGTCTGAACCTGCTGGCCGTGTGCGAGGCCTTCGTCTTCGCCCAGCGGGCCGGGCTGGACGTGAAGACCATGCTGGAGGTGACCTCGCAAGGGGCGGCCGGCTCCTGGGCCCTGGAGAACCTGGGGACCCGCATGGCGGCCGGCGACTTCGAGCCCATGTTCCTGATCGACCTCCAGAACAAGGACCTCCGCATCGCCCTGGAAACCGCCCGGGCCGACACCGTCCCGCTGCCCGGTACCGCCCTGGTGCACCAGCTCCTGGCCGCCAGTCAGGCCGCCGGCGAGGGCCGGCTGGGGACCCAGGCCTTGCTCCGCACGCTCCAGCGGATGGCCGGGATTGCCGAATAGACAGGCAGACCCACGGGATGAACGCGGGTCCGATAGCTGCCGCCCGCCAGCGGACGGTGTCGTTCGCATACGGGGCGCGGGCCACGGACGGCAGGTCGGTTGCTCAAACCGCACCCCGCAGGTAGGCTGGCCCCCGTGATGTACCGGATGCTCGTTACACACGACCATCTCCTTCGGGGCGCCCAGCTCTCCTAGACGCGGCCGGCGCGGATCGCTTGTCGCAATCCAACAAGGCGGACCGGCAGCACCGGCCCGCCGAAGTCCTGGCCGTGCCCGACACCCGCCCACCGCGGGTGCGCGGCAGAACGCCCTTTTTGACGCATCCTGACGGAGCACATGGACAGATGGCAAAGAACAGCAAGCTCAGAGTGATCATCATGGGGGCCGCCGGCCGCGACTTCCATGATTTCAATACCTTCTGGCGGGACAACGACCACTACGAGGTGGTGGCCTTCACCGCCGCCCAGATCCCCGACATCGACGGCCGGGTCTACCCCCCGCAGCTCTCCGGGCCCAAGTACCCCCAGGGCATCCCCATCCATCCTGAGGACCAGATCGCCGACCTCATCCAGCAGCACGACATCGACCAGGTGGCCATCGCCTACTCGGACCTGCCCCACGAGGAGGTCATGCACAAGGCCTCGCTGGTGAACGCGGCCGGGGCCGACTTCCGCATCCTGGGTTATCGGCACACCATGCTCCCGGTCACCAAGCCGGTCATCGCGGTCTGCGCGGTGCGGACCGGCTGCGGCAAGAGCCAGACCTCCCGCCGGGTCACCGAGATCCTCAAGGGCATGGGCAAGAAGGTGGCCGTGGTGCGGCACCCCATGCCCTACGGCGACCTCACCCAGCAGGTCTGCCAGCGCTTCGCGTCGCTGGAAGACCTGGTCCACCACAAGTGCACCATCGAGGAACGCGAGGAATACGAGCCGCACATCCAGGCGGGCAACGTGGTCTTCGCGGGCGTGGACTACGCGGAGATCCTCCGCCAGGCGGAGGCCGAGGCGGACGTGGTCCTCTGGGACGGGGGCAACAACGACACGCCCTTCTTCAAGCCGAGCCTCTACATCGTGGTGGCCGACCCGCACCGTCCGGGGCACGAAATCCGCTACTACCCCGGAGAGACCAACCTGCGCATGGCCGACGTGATCGTCATCAACAAGATCCAGACCGCCAACCCGGAGAACGTCCGGATCGTCGAGGACAACTGCCGCCAGGCCAACCCCACGGCAAAGATCATCAAGGCCAACTCACCGGTGGTGGTCAGCGATCCGGGGCAGATCAAGGACAAGCGGGTGCTGGTGGTCGAGGACGGCCCGACCCTGACCCACGGGGAGATGACCTACGGCGCCGGGCACGTGGCCGCCACCAAGTTCGGGGCTGCCCAGATCGTCGATCCCCGCCCCCACGCCGTCAACAGCATCAAGGAGACCTTCGAGAAGTACAACCACCTGACCGAGATCCTGCCCGCCATGGGCTACGGTGCCAGACAGATGGCCGAGCTGGAGCAGACCATCAACGCGGTGGACTGCGACCTGGTGCTGATCGGCACACCCATCGACCTGGGCAGCCTGCTGAAGATCAACAAGCCCACCCTGCGGGTGACCTACGAGCTGGACGAGCAGCCGGCGGGCTCGCTGGAGGCCTCGATCCAGACCGTGCTGTAGCGGCCGCTGCGGCTCACCCGGACGCGGCGGCGGTAGAGACACCGCCGCCAGAAACCGGTACCCTCGCCTGCGGGCGACACCGTGTATGCGGGGTCGCCCGCAGGTTCTTTTCTGCGCCGCGGCCGGCGGGTCACGTGGGACGGTGGTCATGCGAACGGGAGATCGACAGCAATGGACGGACTCGGGCGTCGAGCGGCTCTGGTATGCGGGTTCCTGGCGGTGACGGCTCCGGCCCTGGCGCGGTTCGAGCCGAAGGGAACGGCCCACCCCGAGGCGGTCGTGGTGATGGACCAGGCCCGGTTCACCGTGCTGACGCCCACCCTTCTGCGCCTGGAGTACGCCCCGGACGGCGTCTTCGAGGACCGGCCGAGCCTCCTGGCGGTCGTGCGGGCCCTGCCCGTGCCCCCCTTCACCCGGACGCAGGACGGTGGCGCGCTGGTGATCGAGACCGAGCGGCTGCGGCTGCGCTACGGCCCGAACGGCGAACCGTTCAGCCCGGCCAACCTCCGGATCGAGGTACTGGGCCCGCAGGACCCCGTTCGCTGGACACCGGGCACGCCCAACGAGGGCAACCTGGGCGGTACGGTGCGTACACTCGACGGCTGCCGCGGACCGCTGGATCTGGGCGAGGGTGTGCTGTCGACCGACGGCTGGTACCTCCTGGATGATTCGGCGAGCGTGGTCCTGGAGGGCGAGCCGAGACCCTGGCCGACGCCGCGGCCCGAGGGCGAGCGTACGGACTGGTACTTCTTCGGCTACGGCCGCGACTACGCCACCGCCCTGAGCGACCTGACGGCGGTGGGCGGCGAGATCCCCCTGCCGCCCCGCTTCACTTTCGGAAGCTGGTACTCGCGCTACTGGCCCTACAGCAGCGAGGACTTCCTGGCCATCGCCGATGGATACCACCAGCGCGGCTACCCGCTGGACGTCATGGTCATCGACATGGACTGGCACCTGGCCGGATGGACCGGATACACCTGGAACCGCACCCTGATTCCCGATCCCCAAGCACTGCTCGACGAACTCCATGAACGCGGGCTCAAGGTCACCCTCAACCTGCATCCCCACTCCGGCGTGGGCAGCCACGAGGCCGCCTATCCCGCCTTCGCCCGGGCCATGGGCGTCGACCCGGCCGGCAAGCAGCGGATCCCCTTCGACATCGCCGATCCGCGCTACGTCGAAAGCTACTTCAAGCTGCTCCACCACCCGCTCGAGGCCCAGGGCGTCGACTTCTGGTGGGTCGACTGGCAGCAGGAGCACACCACGAAGATCGCCGGGCTCGATCCGCTCCCCTGGCTGAACCACCTGCACTTCCACGACCGCGGTCGCGAGGGAACCGGCCGGCGGTGCCTCGCCTTCAGCCGTTGGGGCGGCTGGGGCAACCACCGCTACCCGATCCAGTTCTCCGGCGACACCGAGTCGACCTGGGAGGTGCTCCGCTTCCTGGCGACCTTCACCTCGACAGCCGGCAACGTCGGGGCGGCCTTCTGGTCGCACGACCTGGGCGGACACTGGTCCAGCACCGGGCGGATCGACGCCGAGCTGTATGCCCGCTGGCTCCAGCTCGGGGCCTTCAGCGCCTCGATGCGGGTGCACAGCACGCGTGACCCGGCCAACGACCGCCGCCCCTGGATCTACGGCGACCAGTTCGAGCAGGCGGCCCACGCCGCCTACGACCTGCGCTACCGGCTGCTGCCCTACGTGTACACCATGGCCCGCCGGACGCACGACACCGGCCTACCGCTCAACCGGCCGATGTACCTGCACCACCCCGACGAGCCGGAGGCCTACCAGCAGCCCGGACAGTTCTACTTCGGCGACGACCTGATCGTGGCCCCGGCAGCGGAACCCGGGCGCGGACCGGGCAGGATGGTGGACGTCGAGGTGTGGCTGCCCGAGGGAGATTGGTACGACCTGACCACCCACATGCGGTACGAGGGGCCGGGCGAAGTGCTGGCCAAGGTCCCGCTCGACCGGATCCCGGCCTTCGTGCGCGGCGGCAGGCCCATCCCCATGCACGCTCCGGGCCGGTTGAACACCCGGGAGCCGCTCGACCCCCTGGTGGTCCGCGTCTATCCCGGCCCGGCGGGCGAGACCGTCCTCTACGAGGACGACGGCGTCTCGCCGGATTACCGGCAGCCGGACGGATTCTCGCAGACCCGGCTCACCTTCACCCCGTCCACTGACCCGCAGGAGGGCGGCTTCGAGCTGCTGATCCACCCCGCCGACGGCTCCTATCGCGGCATGCCGGCGGCTCGCGACGTGATCGTTGAAGTGGGCCGGGTGCCGGGGCCGCTCGGTGTCGAGGTCAACGGCCGGAGGATCACCGGTGCAGCGCAGGCCGATCAGCCCGGTGTGGCCCACGACCCCGACGCCCTGCTGGCCACCGTCCGCCTGCCGCGGGCGAGGACGGACGCCCGCACGGCGGTCCGGTTTCTCTACCCGGCGGGCTTGCAGGAGGCCTTCGAGTCACCGCTGGTGACACTGGAACCGCGGGTGGCCGACTGGCAGGTGCAGGCGAGCGTCGAGCACCCGGCGGACGTGCCCACGCAACGCCAGCAGGAGGTGGCCGCCGAAGCCGCCTCGAAACCCTCCGCGGAACGCGCCGCCGCCCTGGCGGCACGCCTCGCCGAGGCCCGGGTGCTCGACCTGCTGGAGCACACCGGCACGCTTCCGGAGGCCAGGCGTGGCCCGGCCGTCGAGGCGCTGCTCGGCGCGGCCCTGCGTTTGTCCATCGACAGCACCGGCAACGGTGCCCTGCGCGTGGCGGGCCAGCTCTGGCTGGATGCTCTCCCCGTAGCCAGCGCGGTCACCGGGACCGTGAGCCTGACCGGAGGCAGCACGAGGAGCCAGACCGCGCCGGTCACGCAGGTCGCGTTCGACGCGCCGGGCAAGCGTTCGTTCGCCTTCGACCTGCCGTTGGATCCGACCCGTGTGCAGGACGTCGTGGGAACCGTGGAGGCCCGTCTCGACTGGTCGGGCGTGCCCCTGACACTGTCGCGGGCTTTCGCGTGGAACAAGTCGTACCTCCACAAGTGGTGGGTGGCCGCCCCCTTCCCCGGCGGCAAAGGACCGCGGGCCGAGCAGCACGAACCGGAAACCAACGCCGACCTGAACGCCGAGTACACTGCCCGGGCGGTCGCAAGATCACCTGGCAGCGCGTGGAGGTGGGCCAGGGCCGGCCCGACGAGGCACTCGTCGACCTGCTGGCACTGTCCCGCGGCAAGAACCGGGCCGCCTACGCCCAGACCTGGCTGGAGAGCGATTCGGACGGCGAGGTGCAGTTCGTCATGCAGCACGATGACGGGGCCATCGTCTGGGTGAACGGCCACGAGGTCCACGCCTTCGAGGAGCCCCGGGCGGTGTACGAGAAACCGCTGGCGTTCCCGGTGCGGCTGAGACAGGGCCTCAACCACATCCTGATCAAGATCGACCAGCTCGGGGGGCACTGGGGCTTCAACCTGAGCGTTCGGCCCGTCGAGGGCAAGCCGTTCCCGGTCGTGCACGTGCGGGAGAGCCCGTAGGCCGGTCGCTGGTCCCGCCGCCCCGGGCGGTGACAAAGGACGGCAGGAGCATTCCGAACGGACGGTCTGCAACCGCGTTTGCCCCGATGGACGACGGACGGCCCCGGGGCGCTCACCGGGCAGCCCGCTCGCCGGCTACGGGATCAGCCGCATGGCGTTTTCGACCCGGTGCTTGCGGGCGAGGTAGTCGGGGAACAGGCCGGCCTCGATCCTCTCGTAGAGCCGCACCACCTGCGAGGGATGATAGTCCTTCCGCAGGTAAAGACGGGGGTTCTCCACTTCCCACTGGGGGACCGCCACGAGCGTGCCGGCTGCCAGTTCGTCGAGGGCCTGAACGAGCTTCTCGATGCCCGCCAGGATGGCCTTGCAGCCCACCGTGTGCGGCATGTCCTCGGCGGTGATCTCCGGCCGGGCGTGATGGACGATGGGGCCGCTGTCGATCCCCGCGTCGATCAGGTGGATGGTGGCCCCCACGTACTCGGGCTCGCCGTTCAGCAGCGGATAGAAGTTGGTGGCGGTGCCGCGGTAGTAGGGTGACAGCCCCAGGTGCATGTTCAGCATCCGCCCGCTGAACGCCTCCAACAGCGGCGACTTGATCAGACCCGTGCCGTAGACCACCGCGGCCTCCGCGCCGCAATCCCGCAGGAAGGCCAGCGTCTCCTCCGTGTTGAGCGTTCCGGCATCCACGACCCGCACGCCGCAAGCCGGCGAGTTCTCCACCCGCGCGGCGTCGTGCCCGAAGAACGCCTCCTCCTGCCGGCGGCGCTCCTCGAAATGGTGCTTCAGGACGGCGGCGGTGCTCTCGTCGATCTCGCCGGCGGCGGTCCGGGCCGGGTGGTAGCCGACATCCTGGTAGCAAACGGCAGACACCTCGCACCGCCGGCGCAGGGCGTTGACCACGTAGCAATGGCGAACGTCGGTGCTGGTCAGAATGCCGACATGCATCAGCGCTGCGCTCCCCACGCGAGCCCGAGCCGCCGCGACCATCACCGCGGGGCTGGCCAAGCGGCATTCTGGTGCCCACTGGGCCGCTGTCAATCCTGCCCGGCATCCATCGGGGCCGAGCCTGCCAGGTGGCGGTTACGGGATCTCGGTGGCGTAGGCCGCCAGCTCGGTCTGGAAGTCCCGCAGGCGAAGGTCGAAGGCCCGCTCGACAACGGTGTGGTCGCAGGTGCTGTCCTCCTGGGACATCTGGATCTGCGAGCGATTGAACCTGAGCTCCTGCGGCACAAGCGGGGTCTTCATGACGGTGGCGGCCAGCAGCCTGGCCAGGGCAACCGGCTGCCCGACGCGGGGCTTCCACCGGCGGGCCCCGGGGATCAGCCGCTGGGCCGTCGCGTACAGCTCGCGCCAGGTGTACGTCTTCGGCCCGCCCAGCTCATACACCTGCCCCACCGTGGCGGGCCGCTCCAGTGCGTCGGCGAAGCAGAAGGCCACGTCGCGAACGGAGACCGGTTGCACCCGACTCCGCCCCGAACCGAAGTACGGCATTACCGGAGGCAGCAGGCCGCACGCCAGCCGTTTGAGCAGCCGCATGAACTCCCCGTCCGGGCCATGGATGAGACTCGGCCGGAAGACGGTGCTCTCCAGCGGGCTGCCCCCCACAGCCTGCTCGGCCGCCCACTTCGTGCGGTGGTACAGTGACCGGGCGCCGGCACGCGTGCCCAGGGCCGACATGTGCACGTACCGCCGCACACCGCCCTCCACCAGGGCCTCCACCACCCGCTCCGTGCCCTCGCGGTGGATGCGGTCGAACGTCTGCCCGCAGCCCTTCTCGGCAATGATGCCCACCAGGTGGACGGCGGCGTCCGCGCCCTCGACACCCCGGCCCAGGGCCTGCCGATCAAACAAGCCCCCCCGCACGCTGCTCAACGCCGCGTGCTCCACTTCCGGCACCACCCGGCGCAGCTTCTCCTCCGAGCGGGCCAGGGCCACCACGTGGTGCCCCCGGCGCAGGAGCTCGCCCACCAGGTAGCGACCCACGAAGCCGGACGCCCCGGTCACCAGAACTCGTAATGACTGCGTCTGGGCTGTCATGCGTCACCGGCAACGGGCAACGGGTCGACACGGTGGTGCTCGAAGCCTCGTCGGGCGCAGGTCTCGCCTCGCGTCCCGCGGGCGACAGCGACGGGAGGATTGTAGGGTTCTGTCGGCCCGGGGTCACACCGGGCGCCCGCCCCGCCGTCGTCCGCGTCGACCGGCCCCAAACCCCCCTTGTAAACCGGCGCCATCATCGCCACAATACCTCCCCCCGGCGCGGGGCTGAGGTCCAACGGCTGGCATCGAGGCAACCGGATGGGAATCCTGCAAGGCTACAAGGGGCTGGTCTTCGGCGTGGCCAACGACCGCAGCATCGCCTGGCACGTCGCCCGGGCCCTGATCGCCGAGGGTGCCACCTGCGGCTTTGCCTACCTCCCGGGGGCCAAGAACCTCCACCGGGTCAACAAGTGCCTCGAATCGGGCGGGGCAACCGGCGCCTGGCTCCACGCCTGCGACGCCTCGAGGGACGAGGATCTGGAGGCAACCTTTGCCGCCGCCAGGGAGCACTTCGGGTCTCTCCGTTTTGTCATTCACTCGATTGCCTATGCTGACCGGCAGTACCTTCGCCCGGGCCGGTTTACGGACACGCCGCGAGAGGTCTTCGCCCAGGCCCTGGACATCTCCGCCTACACGCTGATCGCCATGGCCCGCCACGCCCGTGACCTGATGCCCGAGGGCGGTTCGATCATCGGAATGACGTATTATGGCAGCGAAAAAGTGGTTCCGGGGTATAATGTCATGGGCGTCGCCAAGGCGGCGCTGGAGGCGAACGCCCGCTACCTGGCCGCCGAGCTGGGAGCCGCCGGCATCCGGGTGAACACCATCAGCGCCGGGCCGATCCGGACGCTCTCGTCCATGGCGGTCGGCGGGGTGGACGACATGTTCGAGTGGGTCGAGCGGAAGTCGCCGCTGCACCGCAACATCGAGGCCGCCGAGGTGGGCAAGACGGCTCTTTACCTGGTCAGCGACCTTTCCAGCGGGGTGACCGGTGAGAACATCTTCGTGGATTCGGGATACAACGTGATCGGGCTCTAGGCCCGACACCTGACGGTTCTCTGCAACCCGCACCTGCTTCGGGTGCATTCCTGGCCCCGGGAGTTCGCTCCCGGGGCCGCACCTTTGCGCCGCTCGGGGCTGCCACTGGCACCGCCCCTGCGACAGAGATTCATCCGCCCGCGGAGAGTTTGCCCACGATCTCGCTGGCCTTCTCGGCACTGACCCCCAGGGAGGAGACGTCGTCCTGCTCGGCGTTGAGGTAGAAGTCACCGGTGGAAAGCACGGCCACCCAACCGGCGGCCGCCTTGGCGGGTTCCGGAGAGGCCGGCGTCTTCTTGACCTTTACCGTGCGCAGCTCGTTGAACGGATTGGCGGGAAACGGGGCCCGCAGGTAGGGCCCGTAGATAAACACGCTGCTGCGCGTCTCCTGGGTCTTGCCGTGCTCGTCGCTGTAGCGGGTGAGCTGTCGGACGAAGTCCGCGCCGCTGGGTGCTCCGGTGGCCGGAGCATATCCCGGGTAACGCCCGTGTTCCGCGTAGTACAGCTCGATCCCCCGCCGCACCACGCTGATGGACTCCTGGACGTAGGTGATCCTCGCCGAACTGCTGGCCCGGCTGAAGCGGGGGATGGCAATCGCGGCGATGATGCCCACAATCACCACGACGATCACCAGCTCCACCAGGGTGAACCCACCCTGTCGCCGCCCCCGCGGCGGCGGGTCCCCTCCGCGGGGCGCCCGGCGAGATTCGGCAGGTGTGTCCGCGTCGTACATAGCCGGCAGCTCAGCGACCAGGAATCCACGAAAAGGGCCGCCGGCGAGCGGATGGCTCACCACGGCGGCCCGGTGGTGTACTCTCCCGGAGTGTGGCTCGGACCAGCGGCGTTTCGATCAGAGGCTTTCCCTCCAGGCACCGCCATCGGCGGCGGTGTCGGCCGGCGGGCGTCTCCCGGCCGGCCACCGCGAGCAGCGGTCACCGAACAGGGCGCACCGGCCGCCCGGCCGGTCAGTAGTCCGAGTAGGCCGTTTCCGTGTCGTCCTCGGCGGTGCCCGTGTTGGCGCTGATCTCGCCGGTGGCCTCGTCGTAGATCCAGCCGACACCCGCGCCGTCCGCCGCGGCGACGTCCGTGTCCCCCTTGGCTCCACCCGTGGTGCCCTCGCCGGCTACCGGCAGCGGCGGGATCGCCTTGAGGTAGGGACCGAAAATATGCGTCGAGTCCTTGGTGGCGTTGTCGCCGCCGGACGCGTCCGTGTAGGTGGTCAACTGCTCGACGAACTTGGCCACCTTGGGGAAGTCTCCGCCGTGCTCCGCGGCGTACAGGTCAATGGCGTTGCGCAGAGCCGCAAGATCGCCGCGCATGGCCGAGTCGGCCGCACCCTTGGCCCCCCGGCTGATCCGCGGAACGGCAATGGCCGCGATCACGCCAATGATCACGATCACGATCACCAACTCGACCAGACTGAAGCCCCGGCTTCTGTTCACTCTGTGTAGCATAGTCTCATGCCCTTTGCTGTGTTCGGCGTGGGGTTTCACGATCCACCGCTGTCAACGAGGGTATCGTCCGCCCGACTGGCCGGCTTTAGGGATTCGTCACCCCGCCCGGCAAGGACACCGACAGTACGACCTTGCCGTTCGGGCACGCAAAAACGGCGGATTGTCCGGTGATGGCGAGCAGTTTGCAGCCGTCCAGGACGTCTCCCACTCTCAGCCAGCGACCATCCACAATGGCCACCCGGGCGGCGGGGCCGCTCATCACCGCCGAGAGCCCGTGGGCCGACTGAAACTCCAGCGCGGTCATCCCCCGCTGCGGTTTGGTCCGGCCGGCGGGTCCGAAAAACTCGGCGTCGCCGGCCTCGATGCCCAGCATCGCCCGGCGGGCCGCCGCCGTCAGCACGAAGGCGTCGCGGGGCGGGCCCTGCCCCTCGCCCTCGGGGAGCCCCCGCGGGAAGGGGGCGGCGCACACGGAGACCGCCGGGCCGTCCGCGGCGCTCTCCGGGTAGGCCGAGGCATCCGCCACTCCCTCCGCCGCCGCTCCACCCGACGCCACCGCGGACGCCGGCGGGGTGAGAAACACCCGATCGACCAGCAGGGCCCCCAGGCCCACCAGCAACACGGCGCCGTAGATTCGTTTCTTCCGGGCGTTCACGTTCGCGGTCCCTCTGACTGCCCGGCCTCCTCGCCGGTCGCCGAGTACAGACTGACCACCAGCTCGCAGGCCTTGTCCCCCAGCGTCTGGGGATCCGGTGACAGCAGCTTCACAAAGGTGATGTCCGCCCAGGAGGCGCTGCGCCGGAAATCGCGGAGAAAGCCCACGTGCCAGGCGAAAGTGCCTCCCGCCTTGAAACGGTACTGCCTCTCGCACACGCCGGGATAGCGTGTCGTGCCCAGCGGCGTGAACTCGGTAAGCTGCAGGTGATTGCGGCGGGCCAGGTCGCTGATCACCCGCAGGTCGGCCTCCACCGGCGTCTTCTCCGGCAGCAGGTCGCCCTCCTCGAAGTCACTGCTGCGGGCCTGGTAGGCCGCCCGCTGGGCCTCCAGCGTGTTCTTCATCCGGCGGGCGTTGTAGGTGAGGTCGTCCACCGCAGCGGCCAGGGTTCGCACCTGGTGAGCGGTCTGGTCGGCCCCGCTCAGGCCGTAACGCAGCCCCACGGAAGCCAGTCCCGCCACCACCAGCACACCACAGGCGTCCACCAGCAGGAACGGAGGCATCTTCATGGCGTCGCCCTCCCCCACTTGCAGCGCAGTTCGAAGCGGACCGCCTGGCTGGCCAGCGTCGGCTCCATGCCGGCCTTCACCAGCTCCACGGAGGCGAAGGTGTTGGACGCCTTCAGCCGGGTCATGAAATCGTAGAGCTGCTCGTGCTGCACGGCGTAGCCCGCCAGGGCGACCTGCCGGGCACCTGCCATGACCACCATCTCGTTCTGCTCCGCGGGCTCCGCCGGCCGGAGTCCTCCCCGTCGCGAGGGCGCCCGGCTGGCCGGCGCTTCGGTGGTCACCGCCGTCAGCCAGACCTCCGGCGGCATGCACTCCACGACCAGCGTCAGCAGGCCCGCCCAGTCGCGCTTGGTTCGCAGGGCGTCCGCCCTCTTGATGCGGCGGTCGAGGTCCACCGTCGCCCGGGTCAGCTCGCCCAGTTCCCCCCGCAGGGTGGCCACCTCCGCCTCCTGCTGCCGCTTCTGGCCCCGGAGGGAAACCAGCCGGGCGTGCTGGCGGAGCTGGATCAACACCGGAACCGCACACAGCGCCGCCGACACCGAGACGATCACCAGCCACTGCCGAATCCGCCGCGAACGGCGGCGAGCCGCCAGCACGGCCGGGGGTATGAGGTTGACCGCGATCATGCCCAGCCCTCCGGGGGAACACACAGCCCGACGGCCCCGAGATAGCCGTCGAGAGCCTCGCGGCAGGCGACCCGCTGCCCGGCGTTCTCGCTCAGGCGCAGCCCGGCCCGGCCCTGGTCCACGTAGGTCTGCGGATGGCAGGCGGGAACACCCAGCCGCTCCGCGAGGAAGGTGTCGAAGTTCGTCAGGCAGGATCCGGCCCCGGCGAGGATCAGGTCCGCCGCCTTCCGGCCGGGATAACACTGCATCACGTACTCGTAGGAACGGATGATCTCGTCCGCGATCCGCTCGAGTTCCACCCGCAGCGCCGAAAAGACCAGGCCGGCGAGTTCGGCCAGCGGAGCGCCGCCGCCCCGCCGGGCGTCGGCGCCGGCCGCCGGAGGGTCACCGCGACTCGGACCGCTGAAACGGATCCCCTGGTCACACTTGTGCAGCTCGGCACTCTCCTCGCTCAGGTGCAGGGCCTCGGCGATGCGTTTCGACCAGGCCTGTCCTCCCGGGCCCAGCGACCGGGCCAGCACGGGCACCTCGTCCACGCACAGGATCAGCCGGGTGGCGCGAGCGCCCACGTCGAGCACCGCCCAGACCTCGTCCTCCCGGGGCCTGCGGAGCAGCACCGCTGCCCGGCTGAGGGCGCAGGCCGCCGCGTCGATCCGGCGACAGTCGCCCCCGGCGCTGCGACACATGTCCCACACCGCCCGCACCCGGGTGCTGGGAACCGCCACTCCCATGGCGGTCGTGCGGGTGCGGCGGCTGGCGGGCAACCGCCAGTGGGCGCTCTCGGTGGTACCCTCGGGGAACCGGCTGAGCCGCTCCACCTCCCAGCGGGCCGCGGCCTGCATCTGCCTCTCCACCTCGCCGTCGCCACGCTCCGGCAGTTCCAGGGGGTGCAGTTCCAGATCCGGCTGGGACAGCCCGACGGTCAGCTCGGTGCCCGCGAAGTCCCCCTGGTGCAGCACTCGGCGCAGGCGGGCGGCCAGCCGGGCGATCTCCTCCAGGGAGGTTTCCCCGTCCTCGGGCCCCGCCGTGGCCGGCACGCCCCAGCGGACCAGCCGCTCCACCACCCAGGTTCCCTCCACGCGGCGGAGCTGGGCCAACCGCGCTCCGGTCAGCCCCAGATCGATCCCGATGGGGCTCAGCGTTCTGCGGCGTGCTGTTCCGATCGCGACCATGAGCTCCTCAGTTCACCATCGTGGTGATGTCGAACAACGGCATGAACAGCGAGACGGCCACCACGCCCACCACCAGACCCATCACGATAATGATGACCGGCTCGATCAGCCGGGTGGCGGTCTGGACCAGCTCGCTGTTGTCCTCATCCAGCACGTCGGCGGCATAGCTGATCGCCCCGCCGAGGTTTCCGCTCTCCTCGCCGGTCCGCACCGCCTGGCAGATCGACGGGTCGACGAGTTGCGACCGTTCCAGGGCGTCGCTGAAGGAAGCCCCGGAGGTCACCGCCCCCTCCAGGCTGTCGAAGAGTCCCTGGTAGGCGCTGTTCCGGGTGGTGCCCCGGGAGAGGTCCAGGGCTTCGAGCACGCCCACGCGGGCCTCGAGCAGCATGCCCAGGGTGCGGAACATCTGTCCCTGGATCAGCCGGGACATCACCCGGCCCACCAGGGGCACGTGGATCTGGACGTCGGCGCACCACTGCCGCCCGCCGGCCGTCACGGCCAGCAGGGTCACCGCCAGGCCGCAGGCCAGCACGAAGCCCAACAGCACGGGCCAATACGCCAGCAACAGCTCCGCGGTGCGCAGCATGAACCTCGTGCTCGAGGGCAACGGCACGTTGAGCATGATGAACATGTCCCCGAACCGGGGCAGCACGAAGAACAACAGGACGTTGATCACGCCCAGGCACAGCACGGTGAGCAGCACCGGGTAGGCCAGTGAGCCGATCAGCCGGTTGCGCATGGAGCGGCGGCGGGCAACCAGCCTGGCCAACCGATCGAACATGGCGGGCAGCGTGGCGCTCGACTCGCCCGCCGCGATCACCGCGCAGTAGGCGGAACTGAAGGTACGGGGGCACTTGCGGAGTGTCTCGCAGAGACTCGAGCCCTCCTCGACCTCCTGGCGGAGGTAGTTGATCAGCCGGACATGCTCGGCGTTGCGGAAGTTGCGGGCGATGGCCGACAGGGCCGGCACCACGGCGCTGCCGCTGGTCAGCAGCATGGCCATCTGCCGGGTGAAGAGCAGCAGGGCCTTGAGGGAGAGACGGGTCCCGGCACCCGAGACCACCTCCCCCGCAGCCCGCTTCTCGACCTCGCGCTGCGAAGCGGCCTCCACGTGGGTGACCATCAGGCCGCGCTGGCGGAGCTGCTCCACCGCCGCCTTGACGTTGTCCGCCTCGATGAGATCCCGGACCGGGCGGCCCGCCGTGTCGATCGCCTCGTAGGTCAGGTTCACGGGCTGGCCTCCTGCAACACGGCCGGGCTCGGCCGGACACTCCCACTCACCTCCGCCCGGGTCACCCGCAGCACCTCCTCCAGCGTGGACTCTCCGCGGTCGACCACGTCCAGGGCCTTGTCCCGGAGCGTCCGCCAGCCGGTCCTCAGCAGGTGGTCACGGAACTCGACCTCGCTGGCCGACCGCTCGATCAGCCGGCGGAGCTCCGCGTCCAGAATCATGAGTTCGTAGATGCCGACGCGGCCCCGGAAGCCCGTGTTGTGGCAGGCCCGGCAGCCCTCGCCCTTGGCGAACAGCTCGTTGGCCCGGTGGCCCCAGCCGACCGACTCCAGCAGCTCGGGTGAGGGGTAGTACGACGTCTTGCACGAGGGGCAGATCTTGCGGGCCAGACGCTGGGCCACAAACCCCAGAACGCTCGAACCGATCAGATAGGGCTCGATGCCCATGTCCGCCAGGCGCATCACGCCGCTGGGGCAGTCGTTGGTGTGCAGGGTGCTGAGCACCAGGTGACCGGTCAGGGCCGCCTGCACCGCCACCCGGGCGGTGTCCTCGTCGCGGATCTCGCCCACCATGATGATGTCCGGGTCCTGACGCAGGATGGACCGCAGGGCCCGGGCGAAGGTCAGCCCCACCCCGGCATTGACCTGAATCTGGTTCACCTCGTCGAGCTGGTACTCCACCGGGTCCTC
>Ga0180432_10005918_pt1 | contig 16091 bp, 18 predicted proteins | sample SS_ome_10_FD_132414 | JGI IMG/M metagenome (GOLD analysis project Ga0180432, IMG submission 132414) | Hypersaline lake sediment archaeal communities from the Salton Sea, California, USA - SS_1_MS_2 metaG | ecosystem: Environmental > Aquatic > Non-marine Saline and Alkaline > Hypersaline >... | reverse complement strand
CGCTGCTTTAGATCATCAGGATGAGATACAGTCCCTTTACACCGGAGGGACAGTTTTCCATATATTTCTTGGAGAGCGAGTGGAGGATATCGAGGTATGCAAGAAACTTGTCCGAAAGATAGCCGAGATGTACCGTATGCCGTATTTTACAATATCGCCGTCATTTACCATCTGTTCAGTTCACGGGTACATACCGGGAGAACATTTCACATGCCCGTATGATCATTCCAGCGGAGAAAAAGAAGCCATCGATAGGGAGGTCTTAATATGAATAAAAGCAAATGTAATGTTGAGGTTTTTGCCAGAGTTACCGGATTTTTCCGGCCCGTTCAATCCTGGAATAAAGGTAAAGCAGAAGAGTTTAAAGATAGAAACAAATACAACATGGATGCGGCAAAAAGCGGTATAGAGAATGATAATAGCAGGATTACAGAATCTATCGCTGGTTGATTTCCCCGGGTATTTATCTTCAGTAGTATTTGTCCAAGGATGTAATTTTTATTGCGAATATTGCTATAACCCCGACTTAATAACTACAGAGAAGCATTTCGAATTTTCCGAAAAGGACGCCTTCGACTTTTTTTCACGCCGAAAAAATATGATCGAAGGCGTTGTTATCTCCGGCGGTGAACCAACCCTGCATAAGGACTTACCCGGCTTCATAAAGCGCATAAAAGACATGGGGTTTAAAATCAAACTTGACACCAATGGTTCGAATCCCGGACAGCTTGAAGAGCTTTTCCGCATGTGGCTCCTTGATTATACAGCAGTGGACATAAAGACATCGTTGCGAAAGTACTCGCTTGTAACCAATCAAGAGAATATAGAGAAAGTCATGCTTAGAACCATTCGTCTTGCCATGCTCTCGACTCGGCCATATGAATTTCGCACCACTTGTGCTCCAGGTATTGTCGAGGAGGAGGATTTTCATATGATAGGAGAGGTGGTAAAAGGGGCAAAAAAATATTGTCTTCAGCAATTCAGACCCCTTATTACTTATAACAAGAATTTTCAGGATGTTAAGCCGTATGACAAAAAAGAGCTAGAAGGGTTTCGAAGTATCTTAAAAGACTTTGTCGAGGAAGTGGAAATTCGGGGGATTTAGGGAGAATAAATGAAACTTATTAAAACAGTAGCAGCGGTTTTACTGGTAAACATTTTTTGCAGTCAAGCATTTCCACAGGGAATTAATGTATTTGTCAAAGTCAGGGGTAATACCGGGCTTGAGGATAAACTAAAAAATACCATTTCAAAAGAGTTTAAATCCTATGGTGACATAATGATGACTGAAGAGAAAGATAAATGCCAACTCTATTTAGATTTTACACTTGTAGAACAAAAGCCCATACGGTTTTATGCTCTTGGTGTCTGTATCGCATATTATATGCAAAATAAACTTTATAGCCGTCCCACTTCAGATGTTGCCCAGTTTGGCGAAGAGCGTATGAAAGACGTCTGCCATTATCTTGTCAGTGAAATAAACAAAGCTTTTCTTGAGCCGCTTAGGAAGCCCGCGCGGTAATCGTATTAAATTAGACGAGAGATCTTATAAACGCTATTATAGGGATGATTCCATTTTTCCCTGTGCGGCAAATATCAATCTCCTCACTTTGTATTTATTCGGGGAACATGCGTTTAAGGTAGTGGCGTCCCCGGGGAGATTCGAACTCCCGCTCCCGGCTCCGGAGGCCGGTACTCTATCCAGCTGAGCTACGGGGACGTATTGTTGCATGATGCGCCTATATTATACTGGTTAGATGGACTGCTGTAAATTTTATTTGACCAAGAGGAAAAGAACATAGAAAACCACCTACTACCCCCTGGTCTTGTTTTTAAAAGCTCTGTTATGGGCAAAAAACAAGCACTATAGAAGAGAAGGGGGCGGAAACCCTTATTGCTACTAATTTATATTGACAACAGCAATAAACTTTAGTATATTCCTTTAGAAGAAAGTTTTATTGTCTAGGAAAAAAAGGAGGTGTTGAATGAACAAAGCGGAATTTATCAACTCAGTTTACAAAACAGGCAGATACAGCACTAAAGCCGAAGCATCAAAAGCATATGATAGTGTTGTAGCGACTCTTACCAATTGCCTGAGCAAGGGTGCTCCCAAAAGCAGAGTAATCCGTCTTCCTGAGCTGGGCACTTTTCAGATGAAGACAAGAAAAGCAAGAATGGGCAGGAACCCTCAGACTGGTAAAAGCATAAAGATTCCGGCTAAAAAAGTCGTAACCTTTAGAAGCGGTAAAAGCTTATCAAGCAGTCTCTAATATCCTTGTTTGTTCTAGGGGATCAAAACACGGCCCTTGTCTTACTATAAAGATGAGGGCCGTTTTAATTGGGAATAACAATGGATACAAAGTTATATAAGGCAAAGCCAATCCGCTAGAACATCTTATTTTTTAACGTTTGGAGTTTTATTTTCCTTAAGGTATAATGTAAAAATCCGGGCAATTTATTGTTTTTGATCTTTAGGGGGCAGAAATGATTACGCTTAATAAAATAGCCGAACTTGTTGATGGAACAATCACGGGTGATGGCGAGACACAAATTAAAGGGATGGCGCCTCCTGACTTTGCACAAGAGGGGGACATAACTTTTGCGCTTGATAAAAAGGGACTTAAACAAGCCGAAAAGAGTAAAGCTTCTTCTATTCTTACTACGGAGGGAGGGGGCAACTACTCCAAGACCCTTCTGCATGTTAAAGACATGAAGCTTGCAATGACGATTCTTTATAATACGCTACTTGAAGTCAAGCCTCCGGGGGAAGGCATCGTTCATCTTAGCGCTATTATTGCTGAAAATGTTGTTCTGGGTGAAAATGTATCGATTGGCCCTAATGTTGTAATAGGGGAAAATACACGTATTGGAGATAATGCGAATGTTGGTGCCAATTGTGTCATAGGAAAAGACATAGAAATCGGCCGAAAAACATACATATATCCGAATGTTACTTTGTATGACCATGTTGTAATTGGCAGCAATGTTTGTATACATGCCGGAACAGTTATAGGCGCGGATGGGTTCGGATATATACCAAAAGATGGGAAAATATATAAGGTTCCGCAAATGGGAAAAGTCATAATAGAAGACGATGTTGAAATAGGCGCTAATACTTGTATCGATAGAGGCACCTTTATCGATACCGTTATCGGAAAAGGAACAAAGATCGATAATCTTGTTCAAATCGCGCACAACGTCAAGTTAGACAGAAACGTTTTGTTAGCTGCTCAGGTGGGGATAGCGGGAAGCACTACCGTTGGAGAAAATACCATGATGGGCGGACAGGTAGGAGTGGCGGATCATGCGACTATCGGTAAAAATGTGAAACTTGCAGCTAAGTCCGGAGTATCTGGAAGGGTTAAGGACAATTCCGTTCTTTTTGGATATCCTTCAAGGGACTCACAGGAGACTAAGCGGCTATATAGGCTATTAAGCATGATGACGAAAAATAAAGAAAAATTAAAAGCTTTTCTTAAAACTCTTCCGGATGATCAGGAATAGAAAGAGATATATTAGCAGACACAAGGGGACGATATGATCATACTGACAGGTGGCGCTGGGTTTATAGGCAGCTGTTTCTTGCATAAACTGAACGAAGAAGGAATATCCGATATAATTGTAGTAGACGATCTTGACAGTTCCGAGAAATGGCGTAATCTCATCGGCAAAAAGTTCTATGATTATATACAAAAGGATGATTTCCTCTGTCTTATAGAAGAGCATAAACTGCCACGGCCAAAATCCGTAGTGCATATGGGCGCATGCAGCTCCACGACGCTTACCGATGCCGGTTATTTCATAAAGAACAATTATGAATATTCCAAGACAATCGCAGAATGGGCGCTGGCCCAGAAAGCGTCTTTCTTATATGCATCTTCCGCAGCGACTTACGGTGATGGGGGTTTGGGGTATAGCGATAGCGATGAAATCACTTCCCGCCTTTGCCCACTTAACATGTACGGCTATTCAAAATATCTTTTTGATATGTGGGTTCTTAATAATGGTCTCGGCAGTAAAATGACGGGGTTAAAGTTTTTCAATGTTTTCGGGCCAAACGAGTATCATAAGGGTGATATGAGGAGCGTCATTTGTAAAGCTTTTCCTCAGGTTCGCGATGAAGGGCACATACGCCTTTTCAGGTCTTACCTTAAAGAGTATGCCGACGGCGAACAAAAGAGAGACTTTATTTATGTTAAAGATGCGGTGGAGATCATGTATGACCTTTTCTCCAATCCTAGAATAACCGGTATTTTCAATCTCGGTACCGCTCAGGCGCACAGCTGGAACGAGCTTGCACTTGCAATGTTTGCCGCTATGGATAAAAACCCAGATATCGAGTATATAGATATGCCGGAATCGCTTCGAGAAAAATACCAGTATTTTACTCAGGCTGAGATGACCAAACTTAAAGAGGCGGGGATTGATTGTAAGTTTCGCTCGTTGGAAGAAGCTGTTAAAGATTATGTTTCTTATTTAGAAAAAGGCGAGTATCTTTAAGAATAGCTTTTAAATTTTTTGGTCAGAGGGTTGAAAATCGTTATTTGGTTACGCCCGCTTTTTTTAGATTCATAAAGAGCTAAATCAGCTTCACTAATAAGCTGATCCGGCCTGTAATCCTCCTCACCGTTATAAGAAGAAAGCCCCATACTCATAGTAACTTTCACGTATTTATGGTCGACTGTGAATTTTGTATGTTCAACCTGTTCCTTTATCCTGTCTGCAATTTCAAAGGCTTGCTCCGTGAGGTTTTTTAGCCTCTTTGCAACACTTTTAGCTTCATCATGGCCAGCTTCGATCAGGAGTATAGCGAATTCCTCACCACCGTATCGAGCTACCACATCGGAGACGCGGACATTTTCCGTTATAATATGAGAGACTCTTTGCAGCACTTTGTCGCCGGCAAGATGTCCATACGTATCGTTAAACTTTTTAAAACGGTCCACATCGCACATAATAAGCGAAATAGGCCTTTTGTATCTCTGTGAACGGCTGATTTCCCTTTCCAAGTGAGCTTTGAAATATTTGTGAGTATAAAGACCGGTCAAGCCGTCATGCACTGCTCTATATTCAGCAGCGCGTTTTTCATGTTCTATTCGGGCATTATATTCACGAAAAAGCATTATGGACAGTAGCAAAAGAAGGAGCATAGCGAAAGAAACGCGCGTAATATTCATCATGTGGCTATATTCCTGCAGACCTTTTTTATATTCTTTGTTGATATCATAGACCAGGAGAGTACCGATTTCTTGATTGCCGCGTTTTATCGGGTAAACATATTCGGCGCTCAGGATATCTACCTCTTTGACATCTTCCGAGACGCTGCGCATAAGACCTTTATCGTCTTGATATATGAAGTTTACGCTTAAAAAAGGTATATCGTTATACTTATTTATAAAATTCTGAATATTTTCCAATGTAGGAGAAGGTACTTCTTGCTTGAAACTTTGATATATTGATGAAGCCAGTCTTTCAGCGCGTTCCAAGTTATAATCGGTAGGTTTTTCGATGAAGTATTTATACATGATAACGCTTTGCGTATTAAGCAGGAAGTTAAACATAAACCAGCTGATGACCGATAGCAGCACCAGATAGCCTATAAAACGCGTTTTTAAGAATGAAAGTTTCATTTTTCGATAAATAATTAAGCAAACCAGTTAAGCAAAATATAAATATATTATATCTACCGCAAGACTAAAAAGCAAAAATATAACACGAGACTTTATAACTATTGTTTAATAAGTTAACCTGAAATTGTGAGCAGATTGTTATAGTTTGAAAAGAGACCATAAATATGCTATATTTCCATTATTATCTCAATATGAAGGGAGTACCTGTATGAAAGAGACATATACCGCCAAAGATATCATTCAGATGGCCATACAATCAAAAGCCAGGGGAGTTGAGCTTTACCTGCTTCTTGCGAGAAACAGTGAAAATTATCATGTTGGTAGACTTTTCACTGAACTGGCTAAGGAAGAGCAAAAGCACAAGCTTCAGCTTGAAAAATGGTTGGATCGACTGGGCGGGGATGAACGCGAAGAAGCATATCCTGGGGAAAGATCACTTTATCTTAAAGCGCTTGTCGATGCGAATACTTTTAACTGTAATAATGCAAAAAAACAGGTTCTTGAGAGAACCATTAGCGAAGAAGAAGCGCTACATGCGGGAATTGCCTTCGAGAAAGATTTCATGCTTTTCTTGCATGACTTGAAAAAATATGTTATCAAGGAAGGGGAAAGTACAGTGGACTCCCTGATCGATGATGAGACCCGGCATCTTGAAGAGATGTTTCATCTTAAGGAAAAACTTCAAGGAAAGAGTAAATAGGCAATATTTGTGGTTCGACTCACTTCGTTCGCTCACCATGAATCTGCGAGGAAAGACATTTTGCACTTAGAACGAAGGAACACCACGGATGTTAATCCGTGGAGATTCATTACTGAATAAGAATTGCAGGTAACATTTTTCTTACCGAATTAACTACAAATATTTTATCAGCATTTAGAAGGTCTTTTTTATATAAAATCTTTTCTTTTAAAGATAGCACATCAGTTTCGAGAAGATATTGCCTGTATACTCCGTTAAGAAGTCCGCTGGAAAGTGGAGGAGTCAAGTAGTTTCCGTTTTTTTGGATTATTATATTAGTGATAGCCCCTTCCGTAATTTCATTGTCTTGATTTAAGAAGACAACATCGAAAAATCCTTTCTTGCGGTATTTTGTTAATTCTTTATCGTAAAAAGCACGATTGGTCGTTTTATGAAAGAAGAAAACGCTATTTTTATCAGTCCTTTTGTTTGAAAAAGTAATCTTTACAGGTAGCGTGGGTAATGCTTTTAATCTGTTTGATGCAACGTTTAACTCCCCGCTTTTTTTAAGAATTAAACGAATGCGATACTTTTTTGCAACATCAAAAGCATCAGATATGTTTTTGATGGCTTTTGTTATATCCTTTTTGTTATAAGGATAGGAAAAATATTGAGCGCTTTTTTGTAAGCGTGTAAGGTGGAGATTCAAAAGAAAAAACTCGCCCTTTTCCCAAAGTAAAGTCTCGATAAGAGAAAACCGAGGCAATGATGGTTCGGATATTATTGCGTCGGTATTTTGTTTTTTTGACTGAAATCCCATGCGATTATCTCTTTTTGGAAGCTATATTCGATCTCGTTGACTAATATTATAGATATGATACAATAAAAACTCAATTATTTAATAGTATATTACGCGTGCCAGTAGCTCAGTGGATAGAGTAGCGGCCTACGAAGCCGTTGGTCGGAGGTTCGAATCCTCTCTGGCACGCCATTTTTTTGTTCTGATTTTTAAGTGTCGACAGGATTCGAAGGGAGCCGCTGAGCCTTTAATAGATGGAGTTGCGACGAATAGGAGCAACGACAACAGACGAAGAGGCGGCTGGCCGACCGGAGTCCCGATTGTTTTTTGACGAGCGGGAGCGAGGAACAAAAACAGGGTATCGGGACGGAGGCGCCGAATCCTCTCTGGCACGCCATTTTTTTTATTACTTATGGATAAAAGGTGAAAGCATGATATAGTGCCATGATAAGGCTGGTGAAAAATTTCAGCAAAAAGTCTTTTAACCAGAATGAGTTACGTATATTAAATGTTAACAAAGTCAGTTTTTTATTGTTTTTAATGGGAGTTTTGATATAATTGCTAATAGTGCGATAAGTAGAAAAAAATTATTATGGGGGTAGAAATATGAATTTGAGTATTTGCAGCAAGTGTAAAAAAATAGTTCCCGTTATCCATATTGAGCGTGACGGAAAAGAATATCTCGAAAAAGAGTGTCCTGAGTGTGGAAGTACCCTGGAACTTATTTCAAACGATTCGATTCAATACAGAAAAAAACGCAGTATGATGGCGGACAGAGACTATCCCGGCTGTCACATGAATTGTCTGGAATGTGACCATAAACTTCCTAATATTATTTTTATCGAAACGACTAATCGATGTAACATGAACTGTCCTATTTGTATAACTAACGTCCCTTCAATGGGTTTTGAATTCGAACCCCGCATGGAATTTTTTGAAAAAATATTCAAATATTATTCGCAATTTGAATTTCCTCCGTCGGTACAACTGTTCGGAGGGGAGCCTACCATGCGAGAGGATATTTTTGACATTATAAAGCTGGCGCGGTCATATGGTCTTTCCGTGAGACTTGTGACGAACGGATTGAAACTTGCAGATCAGGAGTATTGTGACAAGATGATGACCAGCGGTGCGTCTGTCTTAATAGCTTTTGACGGATTAAGAAGAGAGATGTATGAAAAGTTAAGGGCTTTTCCGGGATCCCTCGATCTTAAATTGAAAGCGCTGAAAAATCTTTCCAGGCACAAAAGAGGAAAAGTCGTTCTTATGACAGTTATCGACAAGAACATGAATGGGGAGGATATGCCGCAGTTTTTGGATTATTGTCTGGAAAATTCAGATATTGTGCGCGGAATCTTTCTTATGCCACTTGCACAAGTATGGTCGGATGAGAGATTGGAATATGAGCCGGAACGGACGACGCAGGAAGACGTCGAAAGAATAGTTGATGGTGCAGTGGAGGGGCATATAGATTTTGTCCCCTTAGGCTCGATGGAATTTAAAAATCTGGGAAGAATCTTTAAAGTAAGGAATATGCCTTTTGTGGGCGTGCATCCCAACTGTGAAAGTTTTACGCTTTTAGTTTCGAATGGGAAGAAGTATAGCTCTTTAAGTAAATATCTTAAAAGGGATATTTTCTCTTTGGTGAAAGAAATAAAGAAACTAGATGATTCGGTAGAAAAATATGCATCAGTACAAATTGGCGCATGGAGAAAGTTTTTGATCGGGATTTCACTCGGGCGCATCTTACTCGCATATATGAACTTTGGTGCTGCGGTAAACGCAAAAGGATTTAAAGCCCTTGGAAAATGGATGCGTATTTTGTGGGTGGTTCTTTCTGGAAAGAAAGTCAAGGATGTTATAAGAGACCAGACTGAGATGAAAGGAATCCTGCAAGTTCTTCTATTACCCTTTGAGGATGATTGCACTGTGGAAAGCGAGCGCTTGGAAAAATGTTCCTCCTGTTTCGCGTATATCGATACGGCAACCGATACTATTAAATCTATACCTTTTTGTATCTGGGAGAAATATAAAAACGTTATCATGAAAAATATCGCCGAGAAATACAACAAAAGCGGTTATGAAAAAGGCCTTTCCAGGGAGAATTCCAGAAAAGAACAGGTAAAAGATTATGCTTAATAGGGAAGTCCGGACAATATGCCCTTCGTGCAACAAATTGATTACCGGCAAAGTCTATGAGGAAAAGGGGAAAGTATTTCTGGAGAAGGCCTGCCCTGAAGACGGCGTGTTTAGGGATATGCTTTCTTCCAATGCGGGGCTTTTCCAGGATCGAATGAGCTTACTCGACCATGTAAGCCCCAATCGATGCAGTATGGAAAAGTGCCGCAAAGGGATATTTAAGTGTCAAGATCACATCGGCCGAAAATCCCCACTCGCATTTATTGAAATTACTACGCGGTGTAACATGAGGTGTCCCGTTTGTTATGCAAACGCGGCAGAAAAGGGTAAAGACATGCCCCTTGAAGACGTTACCCGTATTATTGATACCATTGCTGCCGAAGATCCTAATACACATATTATTCTGATAGGCGGAGAACCCACGATACATAAAGATTTCTTCAGCATTTTGGATAAGATAAAGAAAACAAATCTTATGAAAAGAACTTTTATCGCGACAAATGGTATTACTTTAGCTGACAAAGAGTTCTGCAGAAAAGTTCACGAAGCCGGAATAAAGAAATTCTATCTTGGTTTTGATGGTACTGACAGAGAAGCTTGCCGGCAAATAAGAGGAAGCTATATTGCGTATGATTCTGCAAGAAAAGCTCTCCAGAATATCCGGGAAAACGGCAAAGCATGGATTATTATTTCTGTTACTGCGGTAAGAGACCTTAATGTGGAAGATATTCCAAAGACCCTTGAGTTCGCAATGGACAATTCCGATATCGTAAAAAGAATAATGATTTCCCCGGAAGTATATTGCGGGAGGATCAACGAAAAAGAAAATATGCTAGAGACACGCCTTACGGGAGACTGTATAGAAGATTTTTTAAGAAGAAGACTTAATATAAAAGTAGCCACAGTATCTATCAGCCTTTTTTTCGCGCTTCTTAGACCCTTGAAATATATGGGTGTTTTAAATACTGATAGCTGGATGACAGCTATGCCGAGTCCTTTCTGCGGGCAGATGGGTCTATTATGGAAGGATGGGGAGGGTAAGTATAGCTCTATCGTAGATACATTAGTCAAAAATGCCGATAAGAATATTTATAAACTTGGGAAACAAGCAAACCAATTTTCCGAAAATTTATACAGAATCAAGTCAAAATTTTCAAAAAATATTATAACCAAAGTTATTTGGCAAACATTGGCATATATATATTTCTTACCCAAGTATTGTGCAATAGTATTTTCATATTTAAATAAAACAGAGATTTTACGGATGTTAAAATTTTTGATTAAGTCAAAATTAAATATAAAAAAGTTTAAAGTCCAGTTTTTTGGCAAAAAAGTAGAACTATATTATCTAATGGGTTCCGACCGTTATAACTATATCTGGGATAAGATGCCGTATTGTTTAACACATCATTATCGCATTCATCCGGATACAAATGAGGTTATTAAACTCCCCGGATGCTTTGTGTTTTCTTTCCGAGAAGAGCTCTAAAAACAAATATGGAAATGCATGAAATTTACATGAAACAGGCACTTACCGAAGCATATAAGGCTTTTGATGCAGATGAAGTGCCTGTGGGGGCGATAATAGTTTATAATGAACAGATCATTGCTAGAGCCCATAATCAGATAAAAACCCTTAAAGATCCAACCGCGCATGCGGAGATGATAGCGATAACACAAGCTGCAGCACATCTTAATAGCGAAAGATTGAATGAGTGTGATCTTTATGTTACAATTGAGCCGTGCTCGATGTGTGTAGGCGCTTCGATTCTTGCTAGACTTAGCAGGATAGTTTACGGTGCTAATGACCCAAAAACAGGCGCTTGTGGGTCAATAGTACATCTGACAAGGTCTGGACTCTTTAATCATACGCCTGAAGTTATAGGGGGTATATCCGAGCCAGAATGCCGTACTGTTATACAAGAATTCTTTCTTGCCAAACGACAATAAAGATGTATATAAGATACAGGACAAAGTATTCACTGCAAAAAGCGGAGAGGTGGCTGAGTTGGCTGAAGGCAACGGTTTGCTAAACCGTCGTAGGGTTTTAAGCCCTACCGAGGGTTCGAATCCCTCCCTCTCCGCCAGGTTATTTTAAAAACAGCTAATTTCCTTGATTTAAGGCATAACAAGCCTATAATAAAAGGGTTAGCTGTTTTTTTATGTTTTGGCGTTTCTTGTATATTTTGATATTTTTTATAAACCGTGACACGAAAGTGACACGCCAGGAGGAAAGAATGAGTAATCAAAATATAGGAACTTTTATTTTAGCCCTAGTAGGGGCGGCTGCATGGTTACCGCAAGTAGGTTCTTGGGTTTATTCTATTTTTTCAAAACCCACACTTCGTTTTGTGCCTGAGGATACAACTGAGATTGGATATACATTTTATGGCCCTATATTAAATCAGGCTTTTGCAATTTCTACTTCAAGAAAAGACGCTCTTATTGAGAGAATTTCACTTTCAATTATACACGAAAAAGGGGAACAACATGATTTTCATTGGAAATTTTTAGATGAAAAAGGAGCTGAAATAACCAGTGCCACAGGTGAACGCGCTGAATTTCGGAAAAACCAGCCTGCTGTGGCTTTAAAGATTAGCGTGCTTGGTTTGGCAGAAAAAAAGATAGGATTCCAAGACTTGGAATATCAAGGAGAATTAATATCTCGCGTAAATGATTTACAAGCACAACAAGATCATCTAGAAAAAACAAAAAAGGAGACTTGGAAAGAAGAGACAATAAAAACTAAGGAATTTTCAGATGTTTTAGATTTTATCAAAAATAAATTTTATTGGAAAGAAGGTAAATATAAAGTTATTCTTTGGGCATATGAAACTTCACTCAAAAAGCCACATGTGGAAAATTTCGAATTTCAACTATCTAAAAAACATGGTGAAACTTTACAGATGAATATAAAGGAGACGCAGGAGCATTTTAAGAATATTATTTTATATAAAGGTGAAGGATTGGATAAACGACCCCAAGTATTTTGGAGGTGGGTTAATCCTGTTTTTACGCGAAAGAAAAAAATAAAGGAGGATAATTTCATTTTATAAGGAGCAAATTAATGCTTAAAAAAGGGTTTAATTTCTATATAAATATAATTTTTATTTTTCTATTCGCTATTTCAATTATTTTTGGTTCGATAATTCAATCAGAATGGGATGGTATTCTGTGCATTTTAATGATCTGGATTTTCTTGGGAACAGTGCGATTAGCATTTCAAGGTATCAGGGAGGCTTTTTCAAGAGAAAAAAACCACCATTGGTTGATGAAAATATGTATTACATTAACTATAGTTTTCGCGCTTGCTGTTGAAATCCAATTAATATTTGTTCCGGTTGTGACAAGCGATTTAATTAAAATAAATTATGATTTATCACAGATGAAAGACGATAAGTTAGAAATAGATAATGACGCAGGTAAGTTTGTTATTTCCAAAATTGACGATGGCAATAGATATAGGATTTATTTTCCAAGACGTATTAAACAGATTAATACTTTTTGTACTTCTTATGACGAGGCTGGTCAGCATAAAGGAAGATGGCATTGGCTTGAAGGGCCTGATTTTAGGGTCAAGGGCAATTATATAGAAAGTAGACATATCTTGGGAGCAAATAATAACAGCGGCAAAGGTAGGTACATGATAGTATATCAACACAGATTAACGCCTCTAGAATTCTTGAAAAAACCAACTAGGATTTTGGTGAGCATGTTCAAATAAAAAAACTACTTGACAAATAGGTTAAGTTAGTGTATACTTCAATTAACAAGAGAGTTCTTTAAAATGACCATAAATGTTGGACCCAAGCTAAAGATGCGAAGAGAGCAGATGGGGTTAACTCAGCTTGAGCTTGCTAAAAAGATAGGAGTGAGTGAGAGTTACATCTGCCAGATTGAGAAGGGGAAGATGGTATCGCTTAGAAAGCTTGAGCAAGTCGCGAAAGCCTTAAAATGCGAAGCAAAAGATCTTCTTTAAAAAATTTTGGAGTAAAACTTAACTAATAAGTTAAGATATATTTTTTTGTCAATGAACTTTACAAATAGGTTAAGTCTTATAAAGAAGAAAGAAATATTCATAATGATTTGGTTTTCAATACTAATTACAGCAATCATTCTTATCTGGCAAGGAATAGAAGATTTACTGCTTACCATAGTGACTTTTCTGATAATTGTGTGTCTGGTCTATTTAACATTTTACGAAGGAGGTAAGTGATGGAAAAGTTCATCAGCATCAAAGAGGCGTCAAAGTTTTTGGATATTAAGGAATCTACGCTCTATTGCTGGAGGCATAAGGGCATGATCCCTTGTTATAAGGTGAGGGGTAGGCTTCTTTTCAGGCTTTCAGAACTTAACAGGTTTGTCGAATCGTGCAAAGAACCTGTTTTGGCAGTATCCAGGTAAAGAGGGGAAATGGGCGTAGTTTTTAAGCGACAGGACAGCCCCTATTGGTGGCTGGCGTATAAGAAGGGCAATAAACGCGTCAGAGAAAGCTCCAGCGCGAAGTCCAAGTCTTTGGCACAAGAGATACTGAGGCAAAGGGAAACAAAAGCCCTTCTTTCCGGGAATTCTTTGCTCGATAAAAAAAGAAAAGTAGAAGCATTTACGAAAGAATTCCTTGAATGGGTCGCTTCAAACCGCCGGTCTCATACCTTGCGAAGCTATAAGACAGTTTTGAAAACATTCAATTTATTCCTTCAGAATAACAGAAAAGGCAAATATCTTACGGATATTGATCTTAAATTGCTTGATGATTACAAAAGACAACGCCTGAATGAGGCTAAAACCTGGACAGTTAATAACCACATAATAGTCTTAAAGGCGTTTTTCAATAAAGCCGATGAATGGGGGTATTTGGAGAATAATCCTACAAAGAAGCTTAAATCGGTCGAAGTTACAGATTCAAAACCTATAAGATTTATCTCGGAAGAGGAATATAAAAAATTCATGGAAATCTGTCAAAGGGATTTCCATGAATTTTACCCCATGTTTTACGTGTTGGTGCACACTGGTCTAAGAAAAGGGGAGTTATTAAGCCTTGAATGGTCCGATATAGATCTAAAGAACGGGTTTATTCATATAAGAAGCAAAGAAGGCTTCAGGCCTAAGGGAGTAAACCGGAAAACCGGCAAGGCAAAAGAGCGTATAGTCCCCATACACGAAGGGGTGAAAAAGGTACTTTCCGAAGTATCAAAAGTAGATAAAAAGGTGTTTAAAACCTACGATAAACACCGCCTGAGGCGTGTTTTAATAAGAATAGCTAAGAAGGCAGGCATAGATGGCCTGACCCGTCTGCATGAGCTTAGGCACTCATACGCATCATTTTTAGTCAGCAAAGGCGTGGATATATACAAAATAAAGGAGCTTTTAGGCCATTCGGAGATAAAAGACACCCTAAAATATGCTCATTTACCGGCGGTTTATATGAAAGAAGATGTAAAGTTATTAGAAGATCTGGATTAGGAATGCAAAATAGTTAGAAAAAAGGTGAAAGTATTTTACAAAAACAATTGTCTTTAAAAGTATGAGCATAGAAAGGAATATTGTAATAAAAACTGGATTAGTGTAAAATTAAATATGTTTGAAGGGAGAAAAGAAATGAAGGGTGAATATAAGATAGTTTCATTATTTTCAGGCTGTGGTGGTTTAGATCTTGGATTTGAAAAAGCAGGGTTTGATATTGTATGGGCAAATGAGTTTGATAAAAAAATATGGTCAACTTTTTCAAGGAATTTTAAACATACACAATTAGACAAAAGAAGCATTTGTGATATTCCATCTTCTGCCGTACCGGAAGCAGAAGGCATCATAGGTGGCCCTCCTTGTCAGAGTTGGAGTGAAGCGGGAGTAGGTAGAGGAATAAACGACAGTAGGGGAAAGCTTTTTTATGAATATATCAGAATATTAAAAGACAAAAAACCATTATTTTTTCTTGCTGAAAATGTTTCTGGCATGTTGCATGAAAAACATGGAAAAGCTGTTAATAATATAATAAAACAATTTCAGGATACTGGGTATGCAGTAACATATGAGCTATTAAATGCGAAATTTTTTAATGTGCCTCAGGATAGAAAACGTGTTATTTTTGTTGGATACCGCAACGATTTGGGGTTGAGATTCGATTTTAAACGGCTTAAATCTAATAAATTACCTACCTTAAAAGATGCAATAGGGGATTTAAAGGACAATGCTAAGCCAGCCTTGGAAGGCAATAAAGCTAATGATGTTTTGGAGGTACCTAACCATGAATATATGACAGGTGGCTTTTCGACGATATATATGTCACGAAATCGGGTTAGAAGTTGGCAAGAACCTTCTTTTACAATTCAGGCTGGAGGAAGGCATGCTCCAATCCATCCGCAGGCGCCAAGAATGATTTTTGTTGAAAAGAACAAAAGAATTTTTGTTCCAGGAAGAGAAAAATTATACCGAAGATTGTCAGTACGAGAATGTGCGAGGATTCAAACGTTTCCTGATAAATTTGTTTTTGAATATAACAGTTTGTCCGATGGGTATAAAATGATTGGTAACGCTGTACCAGTGGAATTTGCAAAAGTTTTGGCGAAATTAATATATAATGATTTAAAGGGGATAAACAGGAAGAAGGCATCTTATCGAGAAGAAAAGCCCCAGAAATTAGTAAAGGAAGAACAGTTATCCTTTGTAGCTTAACGAGAGACAAGTTTTTAATCATTGCCCCTACTTTTCATATTTTCTAAAATTCATTTTTACCGATAGTGTAACATATTGTGGGCACTTTCGATGGTGATTTGAAAGAAGTTCTTTGACATGATAAAAAACATGGCATACCCTAATGGTTGTTAACTACGACATTAATAACCAT
>Ga0180432_10005917_pt1 | contig 16093 bp, 15 predicted proteins | sample SS_ome_10_FD_132414 | JGI IMG/M metagenome (GOLD analysis project Ga0180432, IMG submission 132414) | Hypersaline lake sediment archaeal communities from the Salton Sea, California, USA - SS_1_MS_2 metaG | ecosystem: Environmental > Aquatic > Non-marine Saline and Alkaline > Hypersaline >... | reverse complement strand
TCCAACCGGTCCAACTGACCCATGTGCTGGTGTATCATGTCCAGATGGACAACACTGTGAAAATGGTGTATGTGTTGATAGTGGCGGTGGTGGGGGCGGGACAACCAACCCATCTGCTGGAATTGCTAGTGTAAAAGTAGGACAAGCTCAATATTTAGATTTACACGAAGGTGGTGATTTTCAAGCACAAAATAGATCAAAGGCTAAAAATAAGGCAGTGTATAACTATAAACAATCAAAAAATGTTAATTTTGAAAATAGTAATATTGTTTTAAATGTCAAAAACATAGCTTATAATGTAAAAGATTATGATGGAAACACAATAAACGCCCTTAACAGTGGAAGTGTTATAAGTACAAAAGGCTATAAAAAAGGTGTGTTTATGGTAACAGCGACTGTTCCAAAGTGCAATAATTTATTTCCGGCTATATGGTTAACAGCACCATTCAAATACAGTAATAGTAGTAACCCGTGTTATATTGAAATTGATATTATGGAAACAATGCAACATACAGACCAATCCAATCCATATGCCACTGCTAATCTTGTTTTTCCAACATACGGTGATGACGGAAAATGCACATATTATAATGTGTTAAGAACGATGGGAAAAAGTAATAATTATGGTGCTTATAGGGTTCAAGATTCAACATGGTCATGTGATAATTCTCCTAAAAAAGACTGGGAACAACATAATTTTGTTTTATATTGGGACGAAAAGACAATAATGACATGGGTGGACCCCAATTATGATTATTCTGCTTCAAGTGGGACAATTAATATAACACCAAAAAATAAAAACTCATTTAGATTTTACACATTTGATGATACTCCAGACTGGCAAAAAAGTTTCCGAAGTATAGGAAATAAAAACCCACTAAACCAACCATTAAATATCGTTATGAACATTGCTTCTGCTGATAAAATAGATTATAATGCTCCTGGTTCTAAAATGACAATATCAAAAGTGTTGTATTTTCCTCTAACGACGTAAAGGACTTTACAAAAATATAACAGGGATGTTAAATGGAAAGTGAAAATAAAATAATTTTACCCTTAGTCGAGTCACAAGAGGTAATTGAAAATGTTGATGTTAATGAATGTAATATATGTTTTGATAGTGTAGATATTAAAGAAATTAGAAAACTTAAGTGTTGTAAGGGTAAGAGATGGTGTGCAATATGTGAAATAAAAGTTAGAGATGTTGTATACCCAAAAATACCAAGATGTCCTTTCTGTCGTAAAAATTTATTGCGAATTGATACTGATATTCCTGGGTGTTATAGGTCTCATCGGTCTAGCAATTCTTATAGCTATTCAAGTCCGCGAACTCCTGTAAATAGTATAATAAGACAAGCCTCCCCTGAACCTTTATCACCGCAATTATCACCAGTTGAAAACAAACGTTATTTCAATACAATAAACCACTATGAGAATAAAAATAATATTAATGTTCCTGATTCTGGTGTTAATATTTATTCATTTTCATTATCTCCCGATAATTATCAACCTTCTGGTAGTGTAAATCGGTCTCGAATAAATAATAGAATTGACGAAGGTCTTCGTGATATGAATGCAAATATGATTGGGGATAGTATTGGCGAGCTTCTTCGTAATATGAGTGGATACATAATTGAGAATAAAATTAATATTTCTAATTACAATAGCAACTCTAATAATCTAATTAATAGGAGGGTTTCGAGAAATATAACAGGGGATATAACAGGGAATATAACAGGGAATATAAATGGCCCTGAGCCATTTAATGAAAATTCTATTAATTATAGTTCTTTTAGGAATTCTGCGCCGCTTATTCGAGAACAAAATTCAATTAATAATATAAATAACTTTAATACTATTGACAATAATAATGAATTGTTTAATAATTATATAAATTTCAGAGATGATATGTTTAATATGGGTTAAAATAGATTAATACATAAACTTTAAAAGAATATTGTAATTTCTTAACATTACAATATTTTTTTTATTACTTAACATTACAATATTTTTTTTATTACTTAACATACAATACTTTAAGAGTTTATGATTATATTTAGGCGCATCCTCCAAGTTCCAGGGGCTTTCTACCGAAGTCAGGTGCTATCGTAGTTTGTAACCATGGACTAACTTTTTGCTGTGGGTTAGGTGGATCTGAACGCAATTGGAGGTTAGCATTTCGGAGAGTTGATCCGACGGTACTGACACCAGTTGCCCATCCAGCCTGTAAGAAGTTTCTGTCTGCAAGAGAACCGGCACCATAAGGATTAGATTTACTCCACACATTACATTCATCACTTGGTAATAGTTCTTCAGGGGTTAATTGAGAGCGGGGGAAACATGAGGCTTGAACAAGATCTTGTCCCCCATCTGGGTAGTCACTACATTGATCAACTACTTGTCTAGGACAAGATGGGGCATTGGGAAAAGCTCCGCTATCATTACATGCGGGTGCTGGAGCAGGTGTGAATTTACAATCACATGGTCCTTGGCAACCACAACTTTGAGGCATATTAAGGCGAGAGGCAAGTGCTTCATTAGGAGGAACATCATATCTAGTTGGGTTAATTTCATATCCCCCAAAATTTTCTTCAGTTTGTGCCATTCTTGCTGGCATCATACCGGGTGATAGACTTCTACCCGACATATTTTGTAAGAAATACAATCCAAGAAAGGCAACAGCCACAATTAAGATAATTTGTAAACAACCGTTGAGTGCCATTATATTATTCTATAGCTAATATAATATTTGTACATAAAAAAAAAGTTGAGAATTGCGTTTGACAAAAAAATCAAAAGTCCAAATTACCATTTTCTTCTTCGGTTGTTAGAAATTATGATTTTCTTCTTTCTTCTTGTTTTTTTCTTTTTGGATTTTTTAATTTTTATTACGGGTTCAACCTCCTTTGAGTCTTCCACTTTTATTTGTGTTTCAAGTTCTGGTTGAAGTTTTAAAGGGTCGGTTACACCAGTTACAGGATTATTTACTAGTTTACTTTGTTTCTCTTCGCCTGTATCAACTTCATTTATCGTTAATGTTACAGGCTCTGTTGGATGAATTAATTCACTATTATCTACTGTTTTACTAACTGTTTTACTAACTTCTTCGTTTTTGTTATTTGTATTGTTTTCGTTATTATCATTAATATTTTCATTAATATTTTCATTAATATTTTCATTACTGTTTTCATTACTGTTTTCGTTGTTACCACCATCTTGATTAAGTTTTTCTACTTTAACTTTTTCATTACTTTGTTTTTTAATAGTTTTATTAGTTTTTATTTCTTTTTCGTCTGTGTTTTGTTTTGAACTAACATTAGTTTTAACAGAAACTGTTTCACCAATATCTTCGTAGTAATCGTCATCATACTCAGATTCATCTGAGTCGTTCATAGTTGGTCTTGCTTTAAATATTTGGTCTGCTCTCCATACTTCGCTAAATACACCATTAGATACAAGAACCCCTTTGAATACAAGGCGTAAGACTAAATATTGATTTCTGTATGATTTTGCTGTTTGTTTATCAAGGTCGTTTAATAGAAGTTTTCCAAGTTGAATTTGTATTTTTTCTTCTTCATCTCTTTTATAGTTTTTCTGTACGAATAAATTACTATATGTATCTCTCATTGCTGATGCAGAAAATGCATATCTAAACCAATCTCTGGCATGTTCTGTAATTACATATCGACATTTATTTCCTAGGTCTGTAAGAAATTGTGTAAATCTCCATTCATTTTCTGTTGTTTCTAATTCAATGGCACATTTAGAATATTTGTTATTTTTTCCAGGCCACACCCTAACTTTTGTGCATCGTAGTGGTGGAGTCATAATTGTAATTGGGCCGATTGATGATTCTCCGTCTTGATATTTAGATGGTAAAATTGCAGCAGAACTTTTGTTCCCTTTTCTGTTTATTTCTTGAGGTTCTCCTAATGAAAAATTACTTTCGACATCGATATTAAAATATTCCTGCATTATTAAGTTATCTTGTTCTTATTGAAAAAATGAGGAAATAATATAAAGCGTATAAACGCAAATAAGAATTCATTTATAAAGGTAAAATAAAATGTTTAAGCGTATTATTAAAGAGTTAGCTGAAGAGTTGCTTGAAGATTGGGATAATGAAGAATCTAGGAAAAAAGTACAAGAGAGATTTCTTGATCCCATAGTGTGTTACTTGATTGATAAAATGTATCCATATTTTCTTGTTAGTTCTACAGTAGTATTTATCCTTGTATTTTTAATGGTTATGATACTTTTTCTTATGTTAAGAAAATAAAAGTTAAACCGACTTAAAGAAAAATCTTGTGTGTATGTATATTAAGATGTGTGACAAAAAGCTTGATGTATTGTACGGCCTGTGCTTTAATCAAATGATCCGTTCTAAGCTCTCTCCTACTTATGTAGAGAAGAGAATTTTGGACGAAACCGTAAGTGGTGTTAAGACCTATCTTCTTCAGTTTGTAGAAGAACTCAAAAAGAAGGTTGAAGACGAAAAGAAACACAATGTTGAATCATATTTAACATGGGATCCAGAATACTATAAGAAAGATGGAGAGGAAAAAGATAAACTTGTAGCTGAATTTGAAAAGAAATTAAAAGAAACAGCTTCTGATGAGTTTTTGGGTGTTGATTTTTCTAAGACTAATACAGAATTAGATACTATTTATCCCGGAGCTATGCCCAAGAGTGAATCAAGAGAAACATTGTGGAAACAATGGACCAAGATTAAAGAAAAGCATGATTAAACCTATTAAACCTATTAAGTTTAATGGCTTAAAAATAATATAACATATAATCAAATGAACGAACTTGAATACGCTATAGTTAATAATGTACTATTTGACTATTATAAAAAACATAACAAATTACCAGAATATGGACACTGTTTAGTATCAGAAAATGTTATTATACCAGGTGATATGTTAGATTATATGTTAGATACAAAAGATAATAGCATTTACCTCAAGTATAATTATTATAAAAAGTCTACAGAAGAAAATAAATATATCACATCTTCTATAAAACTTTGTAAAGAGTAAAATTTAATTAAAGTTATTTGTATATTAGTTATTAATATACAAATGTCTAATACTGAAATTTCTCAAGAACAAAATATAAATAATAAAGGAATATTACTAAGTTCTTTAACTAATATAACAGATAAATATGAAATTATTCACCCTGGAATTGTTACAGGTAGGTCTATTCGCTCAATGAGTGCTATAAATTCCATCTTATCAAGTCTTAGTGGAATTTTTGGAGGAAGACAGAATTGGACTGGAATTGAGTCTATTTTAGACAAAGCCAGAGACGAAGCAATAGACCATATGGTCGAAAATGCACAATCATATTCTCCAGATGCTATTCTGGGTATCAATATTGAATTGAGTGAAATAGCATCTGGAAAATCAAATGCCTTACTTGTATGCACTGTTACGGGAACTATGTGTCGAAAAGTTTAACAATAATTAATCTATAATTAATCTTCAATTTGAGGAGCCAAGGCTAATAGTAAACTTCCAAGACTACCAACAGAATATTCAATAACTAATGGGTTTTCATTAGCAAGGAATAGTTTTATACTTTGACATAACCCAGCACACTTAGAGAATAACGCTAGATGGCGTAATAGATAATACCCTTGAATTATAGTGTCATTATCTGAATTCTCATCGCGTGAAAAGGATACTCCAGAATCTGTGTGAGCATATGTTGTTTCCTGTGATGCAAACTCTCCATTACATGAAAGGATAAGTTGTTCGCCCATGCTTTTAATTTCAATTACATCTGCAATATTAAAAGCTTCTCTACAAACCTTTTGGAACTCATTTGAAGGCATTGTAATCATGGTAACAAAATCTGTGTCGGGAGCACTAATGATTTCCTCATCAATATCAATCAAATTTAATTTATAATCAGTAACCTTATTATAATCTTCATTTTCAATTCTTATTCCAAGCTGTGATGTTTTTTCTTCATCAATATACAATGTTAAAGAATCGTTATTGACAATAGTTCTTGTTAACTTAAAAAGGTTAATAATATTTACTCCAATAACAATTGTTTCATCACATTTATATTCTTCAAAATTTTCAGCTTCAAGAAACATATGAACTAAAATAGTTACAGAAGGGTCTGTTGCACTAACCCGTAATCCATTTGGACTTATTTCAATGTTGGTTTCTGTAATAATTTCTTTTAATGCTTCAACAAGTCCTTTGACTACACTTACTTGAACAGTTTTTAATTCAAACTTATAACCCATGTTGAAGAAACTTCTTTAATGAAATTTAATGAGAGTTTCTTTAAGTCCTTTAATTACTTTTTTCTAATAACTGCTTTATTAACTTAGACTGTTCTAAAACCAATTGCTTTAATTCGCGAACTTCTTCGGTAAGTTTATCCGTTTTTTTAATTAACTCGGTATTAGATTCTTTTATTTCAGGAGCGGTTTGTGAAGATGTATTTAAAGTTGTTTGTGAAGTTGTTTGTGAAGTTGTTTGTGAAGATGTTTGTGAAAATGTATTTAAAGTTGTTTGTGAAGGAGGTGGTGACATAATGGAATCATAGTTATTAATAAGTGCTGGTTTAGTTTCTATTTGAAATGTTTCAGGTTTAGGTTTCCATAACGAATTAGCAACAATTGTTTGCTGAGAGGTTTGAGGAGTAATTAATTTATTTGAGGTTTTATCAATAATTGGATATTGCGCAACTGCAACCCCATTTGGGTTATATGCTTCCGCAACAACTTCAAATGATTTTTCTGTTTTTTTATAAACAATTGCACACCAAGAATTTCTATATTTAAGTTTCCATATCATTGTACATCCAAGTATTCTTGCGAGAAAATTTTTTGTACCTTCAAATAAATTTCTATGAGCATCGTCTTTAATAGACATTGCAAAATATGTATCACCTGGTAACTTTCGTAATAGTGAAATAAAGTTACTATTTGTTTTTACTTTTGTGGGAGACTTATAAAAATCAAAGTTCCACGCATGAAATCTTTTAAGATCATTTATCAAATATAAAACAGTAATTCCTCTCTTTGAGCTAATTTTTGGTATAAAAACACGCGAGTCTAATTTAAACTCTGAAAAATTACCATAATGAAACCCAGCGGAAGATACAATGAACATTAATGTTTTGTCAGTTGAAGGAACTAAAACATCTAAAGGTGTCACCGAAGGTGACATTGAAGGTATTAATGTATTTTTTTCATCAGAACCAGTTACTATTTCATCTGTATTATCAGAACTAATATTTACAGGTTGTGATGTTCCGTGTAAAATAGTTGTAACGGCATTTATTCCAGGACCCATTTGAAGATTATGTGAAAAAGGATGAGATTCTAAAGGGGGAACATTTCTAATTGGTGTGGCTCTTTGTTGATTATTTAAAGAGTCACTATTTACATCATTAGTATTAGCATTAGAATTATCTTGTGTTGTATCTGACACAAATCTTGCCAAAGCTGCTAATCTCTCAGATGAAGAGAAGACAGGAAGGTTATAAGCACTATAAGACATACTTGGTATGTAACAAAAATATAAAAATAACGTTCAAAGGAAACGCTAAATTAAAAATAAACTGCGGCAAAACAAACTTTAAATATCCTTATCGGTGCAGATATCAGACAAATTAATTAAAGCAAAACGTTTCGCATTAAGCTTAATTATTTCATTTATGTAGTCATATGCCGTGTTTGCTTGTTTAATATTTCTACCTCCTGTAACAACAATACAACCACTTTCAAAAATAGCAATTGTTACCTTTTTACATTGACCCTCACCAGTACCACAACCTTTACCAGCAGTAGACTTTTTAAGAGTACATGTGCTTCCAGGGCATGGACAAATCCCATCCTGGTCATCTTTATCAGAGTTATAGTAAAATCCTATTTTCACAGCTGCATAAACAGCGGGGTCATAAGAAGAAAACAAATTGTTATAATGTTCTTGTAAAAAGGTAAACAATCTATCTCTGTCAATCTTAAATCCAACCGAATAGTTGCTGTTTACCATAGTTGTTTCAAAACCAAGAATTCTAAATTTCTTTTTTTCCTCTTTTGATTTAAATAGTGATGATTGTTTCAAGATATACTGCTCTAAAATTTTTGTAACAGCAATCCCATCTTCTTTAATTTTGCAACCAACCATTGAAATACTGCTGTTCTTAAAAACCTTCATATGAATGGTTTTACCTGTTCCCATTGGAGAACGAATTAGAAGAGCCATATTATTAGGAAAAGCTCCCTTTTTTCTGGGTTTTGGTTTTTTGATTATCCCTTCAAGAATATCTTTGTAAAAAACACCAACAATGGAAAAATTCTTTCTTTTTCCTCTGTTAATATTTTTTATGATTGATTTCTGAATAACTTCTGCCAATGTTCGCAAATCAAACGCCATTGTCATCTTTGCTTTTGCAGACTGAACAGAAACCGATAACGGTGTTATGTTAACATCTGGTTCATAAGCAGCTCTATATTCTTCAATGTAATCATATATATTTAATTCATCCGGTGTTTGTTCAACTTGAGAAACAGATTCGTCTCCAATAACGGCATATATATCTATTTCTCTTCCATACTTGGTACCGCTATCAGAAATCATCGCAGGATTAAACTCCCATGATGCAGACCTCATTAGTTCTGCCATTCCCTCTGATAGATAAGTATCAATGGTTTCAGAGCCATAATTTGTTATCGCCCCGTTAGTCGTTTTTAAATCAGGTTCGTTATCTGATTTTTCATGCACCATTTCCGGTAATGGTGTCGGCATAAATTTTAGTGAATTATTTTGCATAGTAGTAAAAGACATCTTATTTGTACTAACATATAAAATAAAAAAATATATCAATATTTTTTGTATTACTATAGATTTTCTTTAAGCCCTATATATAAACTTCTTACTCTTTATACCGTTTGCGTTACGGGAGTTTGGTAACTTTTTTCGGAGATGTCAGTGAGCATATGCCCCTAGCCCATCCAGGGGATGGACATTCCTTAGAAGTTATATAAGATAATGTAGCAGATGGAACATTAATGTTAGGGTCTGTTTTACACTTCTTATTGAAAAAAGTAGTATTTTCATCATCGTTAAGATTTTGAGGGAAAGGATATTTATAACAAGCTGTTGTATTCCCAAGGCTATCTCCCACTCCTGATATATCTGGCTCTGGTCCTGGTTTACCACATATTTTTCTACATTTTTCCTGGGTAGGATAGTCTCCTCCCGAAGAAACTAATGCACACATTCCTCCACCCTTACAACTGAATCCATTTATATAAGGTGGTCCACAGTTTTGATGACATTTATCAAGAGTGGGATAATCACCACCAGATGGAATTGATGCACATAATCCACCTCCCTTACAACTGAACCCATTTATATAAGGTGGTCCGCAGTTTTGATGACATTTATCAAGAGTGGGATAATCACCACCAGATGGAATTAATGCACATAATCCACCTCCTTTACAACTAAATCCATTTGGATATTTAGGATTACAAGCTTGGTTACATTCTTCTAATGTATTGTAATCACCCCCTCCTTGAATTTCTACACATGCTTTTTTATTTGTTCCAACACCATATCCAGTTCCTTTACAAGTATATCCTTTTAATTTAGCATCACATTTGTACGGTTTATAGTCCCTTCCCCACTGACCCATGCAGGGACAAATTTTTTTACCTTTGTCATCTTTTTCACATGCATAAGCATATTGTTGTATTTCAGCTTTTGTATTAACCCCTCTAAATTTTTTATATAAATCAAAGTCCTTTCTTATAGCTTTTATTTCAGTATTACATTCTGGTGTATCTGGTGGACCACAACCTCTAATATCAGGAGGACCCGTAGCCCCAGAACCACATGGTACATAAGCATTGCTAGAACTATAAACTTCTGGGACACAAAATGTATTTATGTCCCCATTTTTATATACTGCTGTCCAAGCATTACCAAAATCAATAGATGATGTATCACCAGGTTCTTGTGGAACAGAACAAGGTGGTATTGTGTATTGTTGATACCCATAATCATAATTTTTTAGATATTTTCCATTATCATAAAAAGCTAAATAAGATTTTAATGGTGCGTCTTGTCGGTTTTCTGAAAAATTTTCATTAATATCACTTGTGAGATTTAAACATGTAAATAAAATCACAAATGCAACAAATAAAATAACCCATACCTGTTTCTTAACAAACATCGTATTAATAACTATAAAATATTAAAGGATATAATTTAGGTCCAATAAGAAATTTCTTCACATAAATTGGCTTCAATTTCATTATATAATCTACCCCACTCTATTGGTTGCAAATTCATATGTTTAAGACACCTGTCAGTAAAAATACGGTGTACTTTACCCAAGCTAAAAATATCAACAACATTTAAATAGCTCAACATTTGAAAAAACACATCTTCGCATATCATGAAAAATGACATATTCGGTGTTTTATAAGACTTATTTTCAAAAATAGCATATGAATATAAAGATGCTAATTCATGCTTTTCATCCTTAATACTTTTAAAATCATTTGTTTCAATCAACCTAAAACCTAAATTTTGTAATTGAAAAATTAAATTTGATGATTTTACAATAGGTTCACGAACAGCATTAAAAGAAGTTGGAAGTTTAACCCATATATGACTTTTATCATAATATGTATTGTCTTCCCTTAATTCGCTCTTTTCATATGTGTAAAATAAACCAACGCTACTTTTATAAACATCAATTGGGTTAAAAGTAGAACTAGAATAACAATTGCAATCTGTATAATAATAATTTATATTAGAACCTGCATCAACAATTTTTTCATCAGTCTCTTCGTCATAATGCTTTGCACAATCATAACTACTGCAGCTATTCTCCCTGCAACAAACATTTGCTGGTTTCGCAAGATTATCACCGTTCATAAAAATAATGATTAAAGTTCCTCCGACCTTTAAAAGTTTTTTAATATTATCCAATCCTCTCTGAGTTTCATATGGGTCCATAGCAAATTGAATTGCATTTGAACAGATGATTGTATCAAATTGTTTTTGGTAATAACTTTGTAATAAAGGGTCATTCATATCTCCTTGTTTAATATTTATTTTGCAATCCATTCCAATAAGATTATCATGTCGTATCATCGTAGTAAAATCATTTAAAGCATCTTTTTGCATAATATCATTTTCTAAACAATGAATACTCGTGAAATTCTTCTTTTTGCTTAGTGCATATAATAACATAGTATCACTACCCCTTCCGGCACACATATCAAGCAATTCTCCAGAATTAGACCATCTTTCATATATAATTTTCTTGACAGTCTTCGAATATTTCATCCACCTATTTAAATTCTTACTTGGTGGTATCCAATAATTGTAAGTTGATTTTTTCCCTAAAATCTCATCCAATCTTACTGGATTAAACATCAGATTTAAAACATCATTGACAATATCAATATGGTCAGGGTATTGTTTATCATCACGAAATCTCATGATTTCAAATTGTCCTTTCCCTCCTTTATTAAATGGATCTTTATCAACAAATAGTTCTATCATATAATCACCACTTTGTTGTTTTCCTTTAAAGTGTTCATTATGCATAATATCAAAATTATTTGAACCATTGAGAATATCACGAAATAAAAAAGAAGAAGAAGATTTATGAATGGTGTAAAACCTATTGTAAATATCATAATATCTTTTTCTGAATTTATTTCGATGATTTGTGTCAGAAAAGTATATCCTAAAATCATTTTCTTTTTTATCAAAATCTAAGCCAACTGTTAATGTTGGTAAGGGTTTCCATCGAACACAATCTGTTCCCGGCTTACCATTCTTTAAAGTAAATATAACACCATCTTTTCTTGGGTGTTTAGACGAAATTATTCGATAAATACTTTTTAAAGGAACATATGATTTTACATATATGTATTTTAATGCACATTTTTTATCTATCTTGAAATATTTTATAATATTCTTGCAAATATCTATTCTTTTAAATAAATCATTTGTAAGCTTTTTCTTTTTCCACTCCAAAATATCAAAAAGTAATAAATACGGCTGTATTTTATCACCAAATATATCTTTTTCCATCAATTCACCATTACAAATTGTATTGTAATATTGTGGATTTGTCATTTTTCCAATTTTATATAAACGTTGCGTTAGTGGATATAAATAATACCCTATTCCACAACTGTCAACATATAATGCAGAAAAAATACCATCTGGTTTTGATGATACTACATAATCTTTAAGGTTCATATTAACCAAAACAGATGGTGTTGTTCTTAAAGGAGCATTAAAAAGTTTCATCTTCTTTTTTTCCAAATATTTTTTCTCTAAAACTTTTATATCAATACTAACTTTAGAGCTATCGTTAACGGAAATATTTAATTCAACAAAATTGTCTTCCTTTTGATGAGGAAGAATACATAATGTATCATTTAAACGGGATTTTGGTGTTTCCATTTTAAATGATATTAGATTGTTACTTTATATATATTTCAATTTTTATGAGAATATATCTACTTATATTATTTACATTTTAGGGCAACGCTCCTAAATCTTTTTGCCCATGCGCTCATATCACTACTTGATTTAACGTTTTTAAGACTATTTTTAGCCAAAAAATTCTGTAAACGTTTCCTACATTTAAAACAAGGATATAGATTAGCCACACAAGTTGCCATTGATTTTCTATTTGACAGAGGTTTATCGCGCGAATTTTCAATTATAATTTGTATAAATGCTGCCAACTTACCATGGTTTAATTTAGAATGCACACCTTTTGGGCTCAAATATAAATCTTTTGCAGCTGCATAAGTATATATTTTCTTTGGGGGACCTTTACCTAACGAGTTTAATCCTTTATTTGTCAAATTATGAGCAATTACTGTCCATTTTGACATTTTTACTCCAGTTGAATAATATTTTGAAACAGGATACTTCGATAAAGTCCACCCATAATGTTTCTGGCAAGAAGGGCATGGCAAAAGCCACCTAATTGTCAAGAAAAAACTATTTAGAAATTTTCTTGTTGTTGGTGTTAGATTATTTTCAGTATGTGGAAGACGAAACGCAACTTGATGTATAAAGTACCATGCATATGGGCCCCAAATTTTTGAATCAGCTAGTCCTGACATTTATAATATATATAGTTTAAATAATATTAACATTTATTTTTTCTAACACAAAGCTATTTATCTTATCTAAACGTTTATCATAAAAAATATTTAACTTTAATAATCCAAATTGTTCATTTGATATATCAAACGACAATAGTTCTATTTTTATTTGTTGATTATTTAGTGTATATTTGTCATATTTCTTATTATCAACAACAAATGTCAATGGTTTTTTATTGAATGATATATATAATTTAATATCAACAGTGCATAATATATTAAGTTCAACTATATATTTTTGATTTGTTACAATAGGATAATATTTATAAAAGCAAAAACTATCATTAAAAGTTCCACTTATTTTATTATCATTTAATTTTAAATTTATTCCTTTATATTTAAACCCGGTATACATGTAAATATCATTACTTTTTTCAGTTGGGAAATGAGAATACATTAATATATTAAAGTTATCCTTAATATAAATATTTTTTAGAAGTTGAATGTTTTTACAACATACCTTGCAATTTAGTACAGAATGTAATAAAGCAATTACCTTTTTGTAGTAAATATCATAAAATACATTATAAGATATTTCAAATAAATTATTAAGAATATTCAAAAAGGTATAAATATTTTTATGATTTGGATTTTTTTTATACTTTGATAGAATATCATAATAATAAGTTTTTTTCCCAAGTGAAACATTTGTGCAATTATGAAAACGAAATGTCCAACGAACAAGTTCCATACTAGTTTTATATTTATTTGGGTCATCAATCTTAATATATTTTAAAGTGTGATTTGCACACATACTACATGGCAATACGTAAGGTAAAAGGAGATAAAATCTTTTTACATTACTTAAAGTCTTTTCATCGTTTATATTTACCGCAGCCTCATGGATAATTTGCCAATAAATTGGTCCCCATACCTCTTTATCCATCTGTATATAATAAGTTTATAAATCATTTCTTCCAAAATCACACCCTGAATAATAGTGATATTGGCTTTGATTATAATTTTGGTTGTCATAAGTCAAAGTATTTTCATTTTTATAAAAACAACAACATAACTTTCTAAATAACTTCTTAAAAAATGATAAGCACATTTTATAGTATTGGCAAATAGTAATTATTAACAGGTTGAATGAATAAAGGCAGTAACTTTAACCCCTTTTTTCATTAATTCATTAAATCTTTTTACTGCTGATTCTGATTGTAAGAACTCAATAAGAGGATTTGTAGACTTTTTATTAAATTGAATTGCTTCGTTTATCCCTAAACTAAAAATAATATGAGAATTAAGTATGTCTTCTCCTATAAGAGATAGTAGTTTATTTTTTGCTTTATTAGAATACCCTGGTTTATGATGAAAGTTTGTTAATGACCAATCCCATTCAACTGACTTCATTTGTTTGTTTTCTGGTATGTAAGTTACAATAGCATCCTTATAAACCTTTTTATCTACTTTTACACATCCCCATTTAATATTCATTTTTATTTTTAAATTATTACTTTAAGTATTTATAGTCCATGTGTAATATTACCTCGTTCATCTATTGTCCCAATGTTTCTAGCTGGGTTTCCAACCATAACAGCATGTTCTGGAACATCTTTTGTAACAACAGCCCCTGCACCAATAAAAGCACATTTCCCAATGGTGATTCCTGGTAAAACTGTAGCATTAGAACCAATACTGGCTCCTTCTTTTACTAATGTTTTCATATATTTACCACCTTTTGAAAAAGCAGCGCGAGGATTAATGTCATTACAAAATACCATAGAAGGTCCTAAAAATACATTATCTTCACATGTGACACCTGAATAAACACTTACATTATTTTGTACTTTGCACCCATTACCCAATTTAGCATCATTTGCAATAAAACAGTTTTGTCCAATTGAACAATTATTACCAATTTCTCCACCTAAAACATGTGTATAGTGCCATATTTTAGTACCTTTGCCGATTTTAGCTTTTTCATTAATAACTGCTGTTTCATGTGAGAAATAATGTTCTGTTTTGAGAGAAACACATGCATTTTTATTACTTTTTAAAACAAGTTGTTGATGACAACTATCCAATATTCGTAAAACAGCTAATCCTTCGTCACCATTTGTCAAAGGGGTTTCCCTAGTTTTACAGCAATGAATAAAGTGTTCACATTCAAGTTGTAATGGAAATTTATTTTCAGACCAATCGCATTTAACCTTTTTAAACTCAGATTTATTGATTACTGGATGTGAACCAGGTTTTTTACTTAAATATTTCTGACAAATAGTAAGTTTTTCTCCTCTTGGTTTTCTATCATCAAATACAATCATTCCATCAGAACCAACAACTGTTGTTCTTTGTTCTTTAAAAGGATGTAACCAATTAACACTAATTTGAGCAAAGCAATTCCCAGGGAATTCTAAATGAGTATCTGTAACATCATGAACATCCGGATGTAGATGTTTATGTCCCACACAATTAACATTTAAAGGCTTTGCTCCATTTACTAAAGATAAAATTAAAGAAATATCATGAGGCGCAAATGACCATAATACATTTTCTTTTTGTCTAATTTTACCAAGATTCTTTCTGGAACAATGAATATAATATAAATTTCCAATACTTCCATTCTTAACAAGTTCTTCTACCTTTTTAACACATGGATGATATCTTAAAACATGACCAACCATAAGTATTTTGTTATTCTTTTTCGCAAGTTTAACAAGTTCTTCTGCTTCATTTACATTTAATGACAACGGTTTTTCAACAAATACATCTTTTCCATTTTCAAGTGCCTCTTTAGAAAACTTATAATGTAATTCTGCAGGTAAAGCAATAACTACAGCTGTTATATTTTTATCTGATAAAACATCTGACCAATAAGACGTAACAATTACATCGTGGTCGTTTTTTATTTTATCATGCAATGATTGGTTAATTTCACATACCATTCGTAATGCTCCAATG
>Ga0180432_10005915_pt1 | contig 16103 bp, 15 predicted proteins | sample SS_ome_10_FD_132414 | JGI IMG/M metagenome (GOLD analysis project Ga0180432, IMG submission 132414) | Hypersaline lake sediment archaeal communities from the Salton Sea, California, USA - SS_1_MS_2 metaG | ecosystem: Environmental > Aquatic > Non-marine Saline and Alkaline > Hypersaline >... | reverse complement strand
AAGGATTTTTATTGTTATGAATTCAAGTTCAGATGAATTGTTAAACGTAAATGCATTAAGAGTTTGTCGGTTATATATTTTATTATCATTCATTGTTCCAATATCATCAATTAATACCATATAACCTATTGAAAAGAACTATTTATATTATATGAAATTTATAGCTGATTTTCATGTTCATTCACATTTTTCAAGATCAACGTCAAAAAATCTTGATCTTGAAAATCTATACATAGTCGCTCAGCTGAAAGGTATAACGGTTGTAGCAACCGGTGATTTCACCCATCCGGGATGGTTTGAGGAAATAAAAGAAAAACTTATTCCCGCTGAACCCGGACTTTTCAAGTTAAATAAAAAAATCGCGAAAATATGCGACCAACGGGTACCATTTTCGTGTAGAGGAAAAGTCCGTTTTATACTGGTTTCTGAAATAAGTAATATCTATAAAAAAAATAAAAAAACCCGAAAAAATCACAATCTTGTATTTCTACCAAATATTGAACTGGCAGAAAAATTTAATTCTAAATTAGATATAATCGGGAATATTAAATCTGACGGCCGGCCGATCCTTGGCCTTGACGCAAGAGACCTCCTGGAAATTCTTCTTGAGACTTCAGACAATGGGTTTCTGATACCTGCTCATATATGGACCCCATGGTTTTCACTTCTGGGTTCAAAATCAGGTTTTGATTCGGTTGAAGAATGTTTTGAAGATCTTTCACCGTATATCTTTGCAGTTGAAACCGGTCTTTCATCTGATCCGGCCATGAACTGGAGGGTTTCATCCCTGGACGGACTGACTTTAATCTCAAATTCAGATGCCCACTCCCCGTTAAAACTCGGACGGGAAGCAAACATTTTTAATACAGAGCTTTCCTATTCATCCATTAAAAAAACAATTAAAAACGGAGATCCTGAAAGTTTTTTAGGAACCTACGAATTCTACCCTGAAGAGGGAAAATATCATATAGATGGACATAGAAAGTGTCATGTTAGTTTTTGGCCGGAACAGACTCGGAAACATGGCGGTAAATGTCCTGTTTGTGGAAAACCTTTAACACTGGGTGTTTTATATCGGGTGGAGGAATTGTCGGATCGACCGGGAGGTGAGAAACCCGAGAAGAGCTCTCCTTTCTTTAACATTATTCCACTTACGGAAATATTGTCGGATGTTTTGGAAGTGGGTTCTGGATCAAAAAAAGTGATGAGAAATTATATGGCGTTACTGGAAAAGCTTGGACCTGAATTTGAAATACTTAATAACAAAAATAAAGAAAAAATTAATTCGGTAGGTGGACCCTTGCTCGGTGAAGCGATTTCAAAAATGAGGCACAACAAGATTAGTCTTTTACCGGGATATGACGGAGAGTTCGGAAAAATAAAAATTTTTAGTCGTCAAGAACGTAAAAGACTGCTCGGACAAAAAGAGCTTTTTTTTATTGCGCCGTCGAAATCCGATCCAAATAAAAAAACAAAGGTTGAACATAGGATTCATCAAAAAATATCAAAAAAAATTCCTCATACGACACACGCTGAGAAGATGCCAGAAAAAAAAACTGTTTATATCAATGAGTTGCATTTAGAAAGAGATGTCAATTCCGTCCTGTTCGAGTTAAACAAGGAACAGAAACAAGCCGTTGAACACGAAAAAGGTCCGCTTATTATCGTGGCGGGTCCTGGTACCGGTAAAACGCGCACCCTGACTCATCGAATCGCGTATCTGATAAAACATAAAAAAATTTCGCCGAAAAACATACTGGCGGTAACATTTACAAACAGGGCTGCCCAGGAAATGCGGCACAGATTAGAACATCTCATAGAAAATTCAAAACAACTTCCTTTTGTGGGAACATTTCATAGCTTTTGTTTTAATCTGTTGAACGAGCATAAAAAAAATGGCTATGTGATTATTGATGAGGATGATCGAAAAAATATTATTTTAGATGTGGTCAAACATATTGAGAAAAACGGAGACGCAGTGGCCGAAAAACCGAGCAAACTCTTAGACTGGATTGTGTCAGTAAAGCAAAGGATAACAACCCCCGAAGAATATGTTAATGAAATAGACGGCTCTAAAAAAGAAATGTTTTTAACTGTCATGAAATGTTATGAGAACCTGCTCTCCATTCAGGGGTTTTGCGACTAAGAAGATCTGATATATAAAACAGTCCAACTTTTTGAAAAAGACAAAAAGATGGTTAATAAATACCGAAAACGATATCAGTTTGTTTTTGTAGATGAATATCAGGATTTAAACCATGGCCAGTATCGTTTAATAAAAACACTGGTTCCTACCGATAAAAAAAACAGGAATATTTGCGTTATAGGAGATCCGGATCAGTTAATTTACGGGTTTAGGGGGTCTGATGAAAAATATTTTCATGATTTTATTAAAGACTACCCTGACGCCAAGATGATCAAGCTTACACAAAATTACCGATCGACCCAGACAATTCTCGATGCATCATACCAAGTTATTAACGCGCAAGAACGGGAAGTTCACAGATCGCGTGTTTATTCTACCATTAATGGAGTAAAAACGATTGGTGTTTTTGAGACAGGTTCGTCAAAGGCCGAAGCGGTTGCCGTGGGAAAAATCATTGAAGAATTAATCGGAGGTATGGGGTTTCATTATATGGATTTCGGCAGCATTTCCGGCCAAGAACAGACAACGAACAAAACCTTTTCTGATTTTGCCGTTTTATATCGCACTGCCGTTCAGAACAGGATTTTTTCAGAGGTTTTTGATTCAGCGGGTATACCTTACCAAATAGTGAGCAAGTCAAATGTTTTTAATATAAAAGGAATAAAAGAACTAATCTCGTTGTTAAAAACCATTGAAGGATCGGGATGTTTTGCTGATTTGGAAAGAATAGTCAGTATAACGAATCGATCGGTTACCAGACAAGCTGTTGAAATTTTTAAAGATTGGAGTTACAAACACCGGTTTACACTTTCAAAAGCACTGGATAATGCTCGGAAGTTTCCTATAAAAGAAATGGGCAGTGCGAGACAGATAAGATTTAATAGCTTTTTAGACGAGCTTTTGGAAATGAAAAAAAAGATCAAAGAATTGGAAGTTGAAAAAAAGATTCTTTTTCTTGTGAAAAACACCCGGCTTGAAGAGACCGTAAACGGTCATCCAAAGACAAAACAGATGTTAATAAAATTAATCGATATTTCAAGAACATTTGCTTTTAATACAACAGATTTTTTTGCAATGATCGCCTTACAGAGCGATACGGATACGTATGAACCAGAGGCTGAAAAAGTTTCTTTGATGACCATGCATACTGCTAAAGGACTTGAATTTCCAGTCGTTTTTCTCGTTGGATGTGAAAATGGATATGTTCCGTTTCAACGGTCAGACTTGGAGATGACGGATGTGGACGAAGAAAGACGACTCTTTTATGTTTCTATGACACGTGCAAGGGAACGATTATATTTAACATTTGCCAAGAAAAGGAAAATTTATGGAAGAACCCAGACACGGACGATCTCACCATTTATCGAGGAAATCGAAGACCGTTTAAAAATACAAGAGAAATCGATTTCAAGAAAGAAAAAAAAGAAGGGGCCCACACAACTCAAGCTTTTCTAATTAGTTTCCATCCAGAAACGGCCCTTTTCCGCAATCTCTGCGTCAATCTGCGGAATCACTTGTGCGGCGCACCACTTGTACGCCTCCGCGTAATTCCTTGATTTCCTTGACCTTGCGAAAAATTGCTCATTTCTGCATTGGAAACTCAGTTTGTGTCCAATATTAATGTATATTGGGTACTAATTAATAGATACGGTTTTGAGATCTATTTATCGATCTGGATTGTAATTGGTAAAGAAGAAAGATGGGTTGGAAAAATAGAGGCAGTGGCAATAATTTTAATGAATTGGAGAAGCATTATTATCGAGAGTCTGTTTTTCTATAATTGACAAACCGATTAAAAAATGTCCTTTAGATGATTCTCCGTCTTTTTTTGTGATATGTATGATTTTTGTTTTTAAGTGTTCGGCCGAACCTGAAGCTTCGGGCGGATAATATTTCATTTTCAATATATCATTTACTTTTAAATATTCTAAAACTGCAGAGTCCTCATTAACCAGAATTCCCAAGCTGTTTGATGAAATATCTCTTAATTTAAAATGATAAAGAGTGCCGGTTTCTTTTAACTTAAACTCTACGCTGTAATACCTGTCCAGTACCTTTCTTAATTCAGCTCTTTTTTCCTTGGGTTCGACCGTTTTGGTATTTTCTTTCATGACAGCTCTTTTTTTAAAGATTAAAAGATTGGAGACATAAAAATATATTTAGTGTTATGAGAACTAAAAACACATAATAATAAAAATTTGCCATCATGTCTATACCTTATAAAAAATTAAATTATGGTTCAAGGTTTTTTTGAAGAAAAACGGAACAATTAAAAAAAATGTTGCTTGCTTTGGGTAGATAAAAAAATATAATCGCGTTTTTCTTAAAGATAACATTTTATGATTATTCGTTAAAACTCAAGACACCCAAGAAGTGAGTTTTTAATTATGAAGGATAAAATCTTAAATAAAGAAATAAACGGCAGAAAGGAGATTAATGCGGATGATAAGATACGGTTCGAATGCCATCCGGGAGTTGCCTGTTTTACCCGATGCTGTAAGGATGCTGATATGTATCTTTATCCCTATGATATTATACGAATGAAAAACAGGCTCGGTATTCCTTCGGATCAATTTCTTAAAAAGTATGTTATTCAAGCAATTAGAGACAATCCTTATTTTCCAAGTCTTACGCTTAAGATGTCGGACGATGAAGAGAAAACCTGTCCCTTTCTGTCTGATGAAGGATGTACCATATACAAAGACCGCCCCTTTTCCTGTCGGGCTTATCCGCTGGAACGCGCCGTGTCCAGAAGCGGTTATAAAAATGGACGTAAGGTTTTATACTTTATTATGCGACACGACCATTGCCTTGGGCATAAAGAATCTCGAGAATGGACCGTAACGGAGTGGATTCAAGATCAGCAGATAGAAGTATATAATGAAATGAATGATTTGTGGGTAGATATCGATTCAATATTCAGATCAAATCCGTGGGGCTCTCAAGGGGTTGACAGCCCTGCCCTGGAGATGGCATTTATGGCTTGTTTTAATGTGGATGAGTTTAAGAAATTCATCTTTGAGAGTACTTTTTTATCGCGATTTGATTTGACCGGTGAAAGAATTGAAAAGTTGAAGACGTCGGATGTTGAACTGATGAAGTTAGGATTTGACTGGACCATGTTTTTTCTTACCGGCACCGGTCCGCTCTTTTTGACCCATTCCAAGAAAGATTCGCCTTAAAACAAATCTTCACTTACCCTACATTTTTTACATTATCCACTTTGGAGTCAGAAAACAAGAATACCCACAACAGCTCCGGTCATACAGGTGGCCAGGGTGCCGGCAACGACGGAACGAAAACCCAAAGAGACGATTTCATCGCGTCTTTCGGGTGCCATGGTTCCCATACCGCCGATCATAATCCCCAGACTACCGGGATTGGCGAAACCGCACATGGCATATGTCATGACAATTAAAGATTTATGACTCAGGGAACCTTGTGCCAGACGGCTCATATCCAGGTAGGCAAGCAATTCATTGAGGATGGTTTTCGTTCCCATCAGGGCACCGGCGACGGGTGCCTCTTTCCAGGGAACACCCATGAGCCATGCAACCGGCGCCATTACCAGTCCGAGAAGTCTTTGCAGCGTAACCGGACGGTTGCCAAATTCCGGCAAAAGACCCAATATGATATTTACGAGGTGAACCAAGGCCACGAGGACAATGAGCATGGCGACGATATTAATCAGGAGCTGTATACCCTGCATGGTCCCTTTGGTAATAGCGTCCATGGCACTTAACGATTCTTCCGGAGATGTCAGCTCTCCGGAAGTCAGCCGTCCGGTTTCGGGGACCATGATCTTGGAAATCATGATGGCTGCCGGTACACTGATGATGGAAGCCGTCAGAATATGTCCCATAATGTTAGGGACGACCTTACTCAGGATGCTGGCATAGAGCACCATGACCGTGCCGGCTATGGTGGCCATTCCGGACGTCATCAGTGTGAAAATCTCACTTCGGGTCAAATCATTCAGATACGGGCGAATGAAAAGAGGGGATTCAACCATGCCGATGAATATATTGGCCGAAACCCCCAATCCTTCGGCGCCGCCCAGTCCCATGGTCTTCCGTAATGCCCAGGATAAGGCTGTTACCACCACAGGCAGGATGTTCCAGTAAAACAGAAGAGAAGACAGCGCACTGATAAGAAGAACCAGAGGAAGCGCTCTGAAGGCCAATATGAAACTGGCCCCCGGAAATTTTTCGGCAAACGGAAGTGTACCCCCTCCCAGATAACCGAAAACCATGGATGTTCCTGCAGTAGTTGATTCTTCCAAGGATAGAACGAGGTGGTTTAAAGAGATAAAAAAATTTCTGAAAACAGGAAGTTTTAACAAAATTAATCCAACAACAAGCTGGATTAAAATTCCGGCAATGACAATTTTAAAACGAACCTTTGTGCGGTTTTCACTAATCAGCCAGGCAATGCCCGTAAATACTGCCAGACCTGCTATGCTTTGGGCGATCATGGATCAATCCTTGATTACAATAAGGGCAGGATTCGTTCTATGTGTTCCTTGATGATATTAAATATTTTCTGATATTTTTTGTAGGAACTCCCCATGGGATCTTCGATGGCGCTTTTCCTGGTTTCCTTGTCGGGCCAGGCTCCAAGGAGAACAACTCGGTTTCGAAGCCATGGAAAGAAAACCTGAATGAATTTTTTGTGTGCCGGTTCCATGCATAGAATCAAATCTGCTTTCATCAACTCTTCTCCGACAAGAGATCGTGCCCTGTGGGATGAAATATCGAAGCCGTTTTTTTTACATACATCCTGGGCATATTCGGTGGCAGGAGAATCGTTTAGTCCGTGAATGCCCATGGATGAAACAATGAGACCATCTCGTTTCATTTGGTGCCATTTATATCGCAAAAATCCTTCTGCCATGGGGCTGCGGCAGATATTGCCCGTACATACAAAAATAATGTTTAACATAATAGACACATTAGAGAGTTAATAAAGATCAGTCGTCTCGGCAAAAACAGATTCCAGGATATCAAACGTGGTCGGGTATATGGCGGAATCCTTGCTTGCTCTGGGACCCGCAACATTTAGAACTTCAATTTCATGTTCTGCCAACCAAGATATGATTTGTTTTGCGGCTTGAAAAGACTCGGTCTTGTTTAAATCGATATGAAGCCAAGGGCGCCCATGAAGAAGCGCCATGTCTTGAGTATATTCTGATCCTCCGGTGAGTTTTCCATGGGATATTATCAGAGTGCCGTCGGAATCTATCACGTTTTGTTCCGTTCGTTTGTTATAGTTGGGCGACGCCATCTCTTTGAGATGGTATTTGTCATCCAGCTTACCGTTTTCCGTTAACCGTCCTTTGGGTATCCATCCACCGTGTGATATCCCCAACTGAATCGCAACATCAAGAGCGGCTCGGTCAGCGCCGGTCTGGCCGCCGGAAATTATTTTGTTTACCATGATCGTCTCTCCCCAGCGAAAAAATTTACAATGGGGTTTTAATATGTTCAATATAGGCTAACCGTTGGCGGGTGTCAATGGGAAGAGCAGGGGTGTTTGCTAGCCCGGTGTGTACGGATCGCGATCTTTAAGACAATCATAAATATCCTTAATGATGTGCTCGGAAATTTCTGACATTGCGCAGCTCATTGCCTCTGCCAGCGCTCTTGGATTTTTTTGTTTACACGGTGCTTCTTCCCGATAGGTCTTTTGAAAAAGGATTTTTTCACCGGCTTCTATTTCCTTTTCATCCATCAAAGTGATGGAAAGGGATAAGACGGCTTTCCATGTCTCTTCCATGTCCCATTCGAAAAATTCATCCACGGTTCCTTCCAGCATATATGAAGAGATAAATCTGCTATCAGCAGTTAAGGTGGCCTTAAACAGACGGGAAAACCTGATGTCTCGGTTTAAAATATGGGTTACAAGCGCCCCGGGGTTCGCCCGCCATCTACAATAGACATAAGAATCTCTTTTAAATGATCGATCCCTGTAGATTATTCGACGGGTATTATATGTCGGCGATGTCGTAAAACGCTCCAGTTTGATTACATGGGAAAGGGGTTTTAAGCCGGAAATCTTTGGAGGCACGCTTTCCAATGTGTAGTGGTCGATCTTATTCACCGGTTGTTTTAAGTTCATGCAACCGGTTAAGAGTATGGGAAAGCCCGTTAAAAAAAGAGATATTATTTTAAAATGTTTCATTAAAGTCCCCTTTTTATTTTACGCTGTCATCCTGTTCAACCTTTCGGGGAATGGGCGCTTTGCCGAATATTAATTGAGATGGATGGTCGGAAACCAACTCGATTAATCGGTTCAGATTTTCACTGGCCTTCTCAAGGTTTTGAGCAATAGTTAACAGGTGGCGGCTCAGAAGAAAAATTGAATCATGTGTGCCATTGACCAGGGAAACGCCTTGTTTTGACAGTAGGCTGGCGTTTTCCATGGTCTGCTTAAAATCGTCTATGGCTTTTTTAACGGTGTTTTGTTTTGCAACAGTGATTCCTTCCAGCAGGCCGATGGTGTTTTCCGCCCGGTCCAGGCTGCGTCCGGCCTTATCCATTAACATATTGATAGATAGAACGGTTTTTTTAAAGGATGATTCAATGTTTTTGGAAATACTTTTGACATTCGCATCGGCAATGGCTTGATTTATGTTGTCGAGGGTTCGTTTGAATTTTTTGGAAATTCCTTCAAGATCCATTCCTTTTGTCTGGCTAAGGGCATCGCCGATACTTTGCATGAGCGTATTGATATTGGATGGTTTTGACGCTAGAATCGGATATTCTGAAGGGAAGCTGAAATGAGGAGAAAAATCCGGTTCTCCATCTTGCTTGTGGTCTAGTTCAACAAACATGCTTCCGGTAATGCCGACGGATTTCAGCTGGGCAACAATATCACCATCAAGGGTCTGACCGGACTCAATTTTTAATACCACCTGTATTAACTTTGCGTCGGGGGCAACGGTAATACCCTCTACCCGGCCGATGGATACGCCCCTGTATTTCACGGGAGAATCTACACCAAGGCCTTGCACGGACTCATTGAAATAGGTGGCATAATACCGACCTTTCTCAAAAAACTTGGACATACCCAACCATATGATAGCAAAGCATGCAATTCCGATTCCGCAGGTTACAAATAATCCAAGGGCAAATTTGGTTCTTTGGGAAGCCATTACGATATATGTCTTTCTAAGTTTTTATAATAAATGATTTAATTGCTATCCGTATTCATATCTTTAAAAATTCTTTCGCAATTTTGTGGCCGGCGGTTGAAAAAATTTCTTACAAAAGGATTTTTGCTGTTATCTTTCAAATAGTTAGGATCACCTTCAGCGATAATCCCTTTGCTTTGCCTGTCCAGCATTATTACCCGGTGAGCCACATTAAATATGCTGGGAAGTTCATGAGTTACGATAACCATTGTGGTTCCTAAGTTCCTATTAAGACGGAGAATAAGGTCGTCGAGTTCGGCCGATGTTACCGGATCAAGACCTGCTGAAGGCTCATCAAAAAACAGAATTTTTGGATTAAGGGCCATTGCTCTTGCCAATCCCGCTCTCTTTTTCATTCCTCCGCTGATTTCAGAAGGAAGGTAGTTTTCATAGCCATTCAGATTAACCAGACTCAGCTTGATTTTAACCAGTGTATCCACGGATTTTTTAGGCAAATCGGTATATTCCTTAATGGGAAGGGACACATTTTCAGCCAGTGTCATGGAACCGAAAAGAGCGGCGCTTTGATAAAGAACGCCGATCTTTCTTAATATGTTTTTGAATGTTGCCTCATCACAATCAGCGAGATCATCGCCATCGATAATTATTCGCCCGGAGAGGGGTTTCATAAGTCCAATAAGGTGTTTGAGCAATGTACTTTTTCCACAACCGCTTCCCCCTAAAATAATAAATATTTCTCCGTCACGAATATCAAACGATATCCGGTCAAGGATGATATCCCCGTCATAACCGGCAACAAGATCTTTTACCCGGACAATTTTCTCTTTTTTCATGAGCCTCTTGTAAATATTATCTATTGAAGACGAAACGTTATGTAAACTTTTAAATCAGGTAACGGAGCATGACCGTAAAAATAGCATCAGAAACAATAATTAAAAAAATACCACTCACCACCGCCGAGGTTGTGGAATGCCCAACAGACGCCGCCCCTCCTTTAACCTGAAATCCCCTCAAGCAGCCAATCCACGATATGAGAAGTGCGAAGACGCCGCTTTTAAAGATTCCCCAAGAAACGTCGAAAACGGTCAACGTGTTAACGGTTTCTGAAATATATGCGCTCACCGTCAGATCGAGCATAAAGACACCGACCACAAGACCTCCGAATATGGCAAAAATATCAGAAAATAGGGTCAGAATCGGAACCACAATAATAGATGCCAGGATTTTGGGAACAACCAGATACTGTGTGGGGTCAAATCCCATGGTGAACAGGGCATCAACCTCCTCAGATATTTTCATGGTTCCTATTTCAGCGGCAAATGATGAACCCGATCTTCCGGCTACAATAATCGCTGTCATAATGGGGCCCAGTTCACGACACATGGCAAGGCTGACTAATGAAGCCACATAAATATTGGCGCCAAACAACTGGAGTTGAACGGATGACATAAAGGCCACAATCAGACCGAGAAGAAAACTAATCATCCCAACAATCGGAAGGGCGTCAACCCCTGTTTTTTGCATATATGAACATGTTTCTTCCATGCGTAACGATTTCGGGTGCAACAGGGAATTGACAAAAGCGATGCAAACAGAACCAACAAATGAAATCAGATATTTAACATCTTCTGCGTATTGGATAATCGCCTCTCCAAACCGTATAAACATATTCGGAGGACGAACGGAAATAAAAGAGGTCGTTTCCGTCAGGTTTTCGGAATGGAGCATAGAGAGGACCTCCTCTCTTGCGTTTTTCAGGTCAAAAAAGCCGTTTGAACGGATCATCAATTCTTTTAATTCAACAAGGACAAGTGCGCCAAAGTCATCCAGATAAGTGACCTTTTTTAGATCCACGGTCAGAGAGGACGGCTGCCGGTCGTTGATCAGAGAACCAAAGATCTCGATCATTCGTGAGGCATTGGATGAATCCATTCCTCCCTGGATGTAAATGGTCATACTGCCGTCATCGGTTTCCGCAATTTCGTATTGGCAGGACTGAATATCTTTAATGGATTCCATAAAAAACTTTTCTTTTGCAATGATTTGATATTTTTATGGGGCCTGGTTTCACGACTCCTTAAAATAGAACTGTTTTAAATTCGCTTCATCGATATCATAAGTTTTTTTCAGTCGATCCATATCCATCTGAAAAATCAACCAGCCTAAAAGACGACCTCTTTTCATTATTTCAAAGGCCATCTCCACACTTTTCCGTCCCATGGGATAATCTTTGTCCGCACGATAAAGAGACAGTGCTTTGTGGATAGAGTCTTCCCTACCCTGAAACGCTATCCCGGCATAACTGCTTCCTAACATATGTGAAACATCTGTTTCGTTTCTAAGGGTACAGGCATCAAAAACGATCTTGTTCCTGTCAAGTAGCACCAGACCGCAATAAGGCGTCTCGGCAGATGATTGATTGTTAAAGAAATCTTTTATTATCGGATGTGTTTTTGTTCTGTTTTTGGCTATAAAATGATTGGATAAGGTTGATTTCAAGAAAAGATAATCTTTGCTTAATTGATTTCTCAATTCTTGATTTTCAACATTTATTGCAAGGGGGTTCTTTGAAAAGTAGGAGTGGCCCAGAAACGCACCTCCAGCCAAAAACAGAAATACAATTAAAGAGTTAAGATACCGGTAGCGGGTTAGTCGAGGCCGTTTTTTTACGTTGGTGACCGATGTGACATCCCGGCCCAATGAAAGGATCCCATGATATTTTTTATTGTCGTCATAAAGAAGGGTGGTACTGGTCGATACAAAGCGTGTGCCTTTTTTGGGATGTATAATTCTGAGGATCTTTTCCTTAACGGAATGCTTTTTCTTTACCTCTTTTAGAAATTTTTGGTAAATTTTTGGTTCTTCGTATATTTTTTCTACCGATTTGTTGCACATCTGATCCCAGGTCCGGCCATATAGTTTTTCAGCAGCGAAATTCCATGTGATGATCTTCCCTTCTTTGTCGGTTGCAATAACAGCGTCCGGAAGTTGGTCGCAAAACTCTTTAAGACCGTAAAGAACCTGATTTGTTTTATCAAGACGTTGGGCAAGAAGCTTTGTAATTTCTCTGGCTACGTCAGGAAATTCATGAAGAAAGTTGGCGATTTCTTGTTTGGGTATACGGATGGTCTTTACATCATTTGTCGCCTTTACCGTAGCCGTTCTCTGTGTCCCGAGCAAAAAGGACATCTCTCCAAAAAGAGATCCCTTTTCGGTAATTTCTACGATCTTTTTTTTCCCCTTTAAGATGTCTATGTGGCCGGAGACTAAAATAAACAGATCCTGTGTGTCGTCTCCCTCGAAAAAAATTACTTTCCCTTTTTCGAAGGATGTCAGATGTTTATTTAAATTTTTGTTTTGAATGACGGTGTCTAACATAAACTTGATGGTCTCAAAAAAGACTTTTTTCCAATGCGTCACACGTTTTATAAGGCTAAAATTTAAGTCGCTCTCCAGATCGCAAAGTTATTCTTTTTTTGCATCTGCAATAGATGTGCCATTTTGAACAGATTGCCATAAGCCGGCAAATAATTTTAAATAGTATTTAATTTCAGGGAGATATGATCTTTAAACAAATGCGGAGTGAAAAATATTCAAATTGTGGGGAAAAAGTGATGAAAGCAAGGGCAACATACCGACAAAGTTTTGACGGGAGGTGTTAAAAAAACACTATTTCCATACAGAGTTCCGGTAAATGAGGGGGTAGAAAAGATTAAAAGTTGACTAAATATCTATGTCTTAATATGGTTATCGGATTGAAAATAAAAATATATTTCAAGACAAAAGTAAGGCAATGCCTTTTTAAATTAACGGTGCAATTTTTTTGCAAATGGGATCAAAATTTTTTACACGAATAGAACAAATTTCATTACCGATGGACCCCGATGCTACGTTCAAAACTTCCTGATGTGGGACTTACCATTTTTTCGGTAATGACGAAGCTGTCCAATGATTATAACGCCATAAATCTTTCACAGGGATTTCCGGATTTTGATGTTCATTCTGATCTTTTGAATCTGGTGAATAAATATATGCGTTCCGGCCATAATCAGTATGCGCCGATGCAGGGCGTTCCGATTCTTCGTGAAATGATCGCTGAAAAAGTAATGGAATTATATAACGCCGTCTATGATCCCGTATCTGAAATTACCGTGACATCAGGGGCTACCGAAGCATTATTCGCGGCGATCGCTGCTGTTGTTCATCAAGGTGATGAGGTCATCGTTCTGGAGCCGGCATTCGATTCGTATGTGCCGGCCATTGAATTAAACGGAGGAGTTCCGGTATATGTTAAATTTAGATTTCCGGAATATCGTATCGATTGGGATGAAGTTAAGCGAGCAGTCACGTCAAAGACAAGGCTCATTATCCTAAATTCACCCCATAATCCCACCGGAGCCGTATGGTCGGGTGACGACATAACTGCATTGAAACATATTGTTAAAGATACGGAAATTTTGATTTTGAGCGATGAAGTGTACGAGCATATTATTTTCGACGGCATCCGGCATGAAAGCATATCCTGCCATCCCGAGCTCGTTTCACGAAGCTTTGTCATCAGTTCTTTCGGAAAAACCTACCATACGACCGGATGGAAGATCGGATACTGCCTTGCTCCGGCGGTTTTATCCAAAGAATTTCAAAAAGTGCACCAGTTTCTGACATTTGCATCCAATACGCCGATTCAGTTTGCTTACGCCGAATTCATGCGAAACAAAGATGTTTATCTGAACCTTTCAGCCTTCTATCAACAAAAGAGGGATAGATTTTTAAAACTCATTGAAAAATCACGCTTTAAACCCATAGCCTGTCACGGCACTTACTTTCAGATGCTCGATTATTCGGAAATTTCTGATGAATCCGACCTGGAATTTTCAAAACGGCTTATCATCGAACATGGTGTGGCTTCAATTCCTCCCTCGGTGTTTTATCATCAAAAAGACGATCATCAAGTTCTTCGATTCTGTTTTGCGAAAAAGGATGAAACCTTGGACAAGGCTGCGGAGAAACTATGCAGGATTTAAAAACAACGATTATCCAGACCGAACTGGTCTGGGAGGATATTGAATCTAACCTGGCGGGTTTTGATGAAAAGATTGATGCTGTCATGGATGATACACATCTTATTGTACTGCCGGAAATGTTTACAACCGGCTTTAGCATGAATCCCGCCGGTTTTGCTCAAAACATGCAGGGCTCTTCGGTAAAATGGATGATAGAAAAATCACGGCAAAAAAATGCCGATATAACAGGAAGTATTATCGTAAGAGAAGACGGCAAGTTTTTTAATCGATTGATTTGGACAAATCCCCGGGGCGAGATCTTCACCTACGATAAAAGACATCTCTTTCGTATGGCCGGTGAAGAAAAAGTATATCATGCCGGCCGTCATAATATTACGGTTGAACTGCACGGCTGGAAGATCAGACCTTTTATCTGCTATGATCTTCGTTTTCCGGTCTGGACGCGAAATATCGAAAACCAGTATGATGCGGCCATCTTTATCGCCAACTGGCCTGAAAGGCGATCAGAACATTGGAAGTTGCTGCTTCAGGCTCGTGCCGTTGAAAACCAGTGTTATGTTATAGGAGTCAATCGCGTGGGCACCGACGGAAACGGCCACCGTTACAGCGGAGATTCTTCAATCATCGATCCATTTGGTCATATTATATTCCAAACACAGAATAAGGCAGTCACCTATACGGCCGACCTGTCCTACGAGACGCTGAAAAACGCCAGGGAAACGTTTCCCGTATGGATGGATGCAGACAATGATCTGATTGTTTTTAAGTAAGTGGGGGGTCGGGGAGTTTTTTTTATTTAACCGCTCCATGAATAATCCGCAACACCACCGTACAAACTCATGCATAAGGGCTCGTAACAAAAAAACAGTGGTTCAATATTTAAATAAATAGATCCGGTAAGATAACATTTTTTACCCTTTCATTACGAATTCATAAAAGCGCTGTTTTTTCGCAACGATCCCTTATGCATTCAAACAGTGTACGATTTCGTTGCTGATCATTCATTCCGCTTAATTTGGGGATCTAAAAGAGAAACTCCCCGACCCTCAAATAAATAGGGCATATGGCGAACCGCTTAACGCACAGAAAGTCTTTATTTCATATCTAAAGCCAGACCGAGTGGACTTCATTAACGGTTTCTTTCACGGACAGAACCACGTTCGCAAGTCGGAAATACATCAGGGCGACACCGATATTTTGGGCAACGACTTGCAGATATTCGATGTCCCGTTCCGAAATATCCCAAACCTGTGAACTATAAAGGCGCAATGCACCGACTATTTTCCCATGCAAGGTAATGGGGAGAGAGACGATCGCCCTTATCTCCTCTTCTTTGGCCTTCTCGGGATATTGCAGGCGGTCACTAGTTGTAACATCGCTAATAATAACAGGTTCCCGGTTTGACGAGAGCTTGATGCTTTTATCCACCAGAACCGGTCCTTTGTTAACATAATTTATGCTCAGCCCGGAACTGGCAAGTATTTCAAGTTCCTCTAATTCCGGATTCAATACGAATATGGTAGCGCCCTTGATTCCAAGAGCACCGACCAAAACCTGAGTTAATTGATTGGCCATTGTGTCCGCATTTTCAGATTTTGTAATAACCTCGAAAACCAGTTGAAATATGTCTAAATCTATTTTGCTTTGAACAGCCATGGGATTCCTCCTCATCTAATACTATTCATACGTTTTCGTAATATATTTCTGTTTGTTATCCTCACTAACCCTGTCATGTTACCACATAAACATCGATCTGTTTCAGGCTTTTCATGACTTTGTT
>Ga0180432_10005914_pt1 | contig 16103 bp, 4 predicted proteins | sample SS_ome_10_FD_132414 | JGI IMG/M metagenome (GOLD analysis project Ga0180432, IMG submission 132414) | Hypersaline lake sediment archaeal communities from the Salton Sea, California, USA - SS_1_MS_2 metaG | ecosystem: Environmental > Aquatic > Non-marine Saline and Alkaline > Hypersaline >... | reverse complement strand
TCCTCCTCAAGCCCCTTCTACACATGGGTGGACTTCGATGCCATAGATGCCGAAGGACAGCAGTTCTACCTCGTGGTGTCCGCCTACGATGAGGTCACCGGGCATGGCTACTATAGGTGGGGCCGCGAAGGTGGACAGCCCGACGGGGGGAGTCCGGTGCCCACCAACTGGGCCACCGCAAATCCGCTCGACGACGCCGACCTTGCCCACGCCTTCTTTAGTGGGGACTGGAGGAACGTTTACACTACCATCAGGGGCGGCTCTTACCGGCTTCAGAACACCACCTTCGAGCCACAGGACGTTTACGTGACCAGTGCCCAAGACACCCAGGCCTGGATAACGCATGAGGGGTGGGCCCTGCCGCATCCTGACACTCCGGCGCAGAGCCTTTTCGGCGAGTACAAAGACGCCACTGTGGACTACGGCCTCGGCAACCGCCTCAAGTCATTCTGGTACTACCACCACGATCACCGCTTCGACCATACCTCCGGCCGCCCTTACCAGCTGGAGCATCTGGAGAACGCCGCCGGAGTCATTGACGACATCGGTGGCACCGTGGACAATAGTACTTACCACAGAGATACCTGGTACCCATTCAACTCCGACTACAACGACTCCCCGAACCAGGGCTTCGGGTTCAGGCCGGGTGGCGCCGGTCACGATGCTAACGCTATGGTAACCGATATCAACAGGGCCCTTGTTGATAACGGCATCAACCCATCCGGCTACCACAGTATAGCCTACATCTTCCCCAGCGGCTCCAGCGGCCAGCACGAGAACCAGGGCTTCCGCATGATCCCGCGCTGCGCTGGTTACGTCCTGCTGCCGGAATCGTCCGGCTTGACACTGGCCGCGCATGAGTTCGGCCACTGCCTCTTCGGCTTTGTTGACCTCTACGACAATGATTTCTACAACAACTACATGACAACCACGCCGCCCGATCCCAGGCACAAGGAGTGCTGGGCAATGGGGAGCTACAGCGTCATGGCCTATGGCGGCGTGCGCGTAGACGCCTGGCACAAGATCCAAACCGGATGGGCAACGCCCATTAATGTTCTAACGGACCGCCTTAATGTCGAGATTCCTCAAGTTGAGGGCACTCTCCGCGAGCCGGTAATCCTCAAGCTGCCGGCCAACCCATACTACATAGTTGACGGTACCCCGGCCTCCTCCTGGGATGAGTACTACCTCGTCGAGAACCGCCACCAGACTGGCGGCGATTACTACGGCGACCCGTCCCCTCAAGGCCTCTACATCTACCACGTTGACAACCGCCAGATCCGCTACGCGCCGCGCTATGTTATGAACTTCCAGGTTGAGGAGCGCGCTCTGTCGGTTACCCTGGAGCAGGCTGACGGCAGGAACGAACTCGAGAGTCTCACCAGTGCAGGCAATATGGCTGCCGACCCCTTCCCCGGTGCCGACGACGTCCGCAGCTTCTCGCAACTGCCGAAGCTGATTGACGCGAGCGACCCGGACTTTGGCCAGCGCTGGTCGCCCAAGAGTTGGAGCCACGGCGACATCATAGACAACGGCCCGCTCGGCACGGTAGTTATCCGTGCCACGACGCCGACCGACAGCTTCTCCCGCGTGGTCAACATCAGTGACCCCGGCGTGAACATGAACGCTGATGTCTTCGTCGAGCCGCGCGAGATTGTCGTCACCGATGTCAGCGCCCAGGCCGCCGCCGACAGCGGTCCGGATGTCTGGCCCGACGGCGCCGACCTCACCCAGGGCGACCGCCTCAAGGGCATTCTCGCCATGAAACTGGACAACCCCCAGCACGTCCCCGGCAGCGGTGACTACTCGAAGATGTCCACCGGCGAGGTCATCGTCAACCGTGTCAAGATACTCGAATCCGGCACCGCCGAGCAGGTGGCGGGTCAGCCTCATCCGGCGGTCGAGAGGGCCTATCTGTATGCCGAAACCAATGGCACTCCCGGCCTCCAGATCACCGGCGGGACCACTGACAGCCGTATCGGCACGGCGACCTTCGGTAACTACGACCCCGACCTTGCCGCCGAGGTGCCCGACTATGCCGTCTTCACCTCTCTCGGCTACCGCATACCCGCAGACGAGAGCAGGACAATGTATGTCGTCTATGACATACTCGAAAACGCCCAGATCAACCCCCAGATCAGTGTTGGCGCGGAGTTGACCGACTACACGTTTATCAGACCCGCAGCGCCCGGCGCCGTCTGCGAGCGCACACGTGGCACCGCCAAATGGGACTTCGGCGCCTACTACTTCCCGCTCGTCTCGCAGACATCGCTGGTCATCGAACTGCCCGACGGCCTGGTGGTCACACCAAACCCCGTGCCCGACGAGGATAACCCGCTCGGCGCCGGCATCGTAGCGCCCGACTCCGTCAGCCAGGGCCAACTCGATGTTCCGCTGCTGCAGATGCGCATGCACGCCACCCGCGACGAAGTCATACTCCGCCAGATGAAGGTCAATGCCACTATCGGGGCCGGCTGGATTGATGCTCAGGCCGACCTCACAGTCCTCCGCCTGTATGTGGACGTTAACGCCAACGGTCTGGTGGACCCGGGCAGCGACTATCTGCTTTCCGAGGCCAACTTCGCGATGGTCGGCGGAGTGCCCCAGGCCACCCTGCAGCTTGACGACGTCTCGGAAATTGAACGCCGCACCGTCAGGGCCGATGCCGACGAGTACTGGCTGCTCTCGGTTGATGTCGAGAGCGATGCCCCCATCGGCGCACAGGTCCAGGTCCGGCTCGAAACATCGGACTTCATCACGCTCGTCACCAATCCCAGCCACCCCTTCCAGGACTACGTTGAGACCACCAATTTCGCCGATGACCCGACATTGACCGAGACGCTGGTCAAGAGCCAGCCAGCCACCGTCATCGAGCCCAATGCGCCCCCCAACCCATCTACGGGCGGCTTCTCACCGGCGGACACGCCGTATCCGCCCGCCACTCCCACCGTCTTTGCCATCATCAGTGACCGCACCCCGATCTTCCGCTGGGATGCCGCCACTGACAACCTTACTGACCCCGCCGATCCCAACAGCGCCGACGACCCGTCGGAGCTCTATTACGAGATCGAGTTGGCCACAGACGATACGATGACCAACATCATCTTCAGCAGTAACACCCAGGCGACCCCGGGCGTCACTGAGTTCACCCTCCCGGATGCCAACGAGTTGCCCGACCCTGAGGGCGTAGCGGTTGACTATTACTGGCGACTCCGCACGGTTGACACCGACGGAGCACGCTCTCCCGCAACCGTTACTCTTCACTTCCAGCTCATCGGCAATCAGGCCCCCACCGAGCCGACCGGCTTCTTCTGGCCCAGTGGCGGCATCCAGATTACCTTCACCGCGCCGACGTATCTGTGGTCGCACGGCACCGACCCCGACGCCAATGACACCTTCAACACCCTTCGCTACCACATCCAGGTGGACGACAACCAGGACTTCAGCAGCCCGATAGTCAATGAGAGCAACATCCCGGTACCAGCCCTGACGCCGGACGGCGAACCAATGACCGATGCCGACCCGATGTGGTTCGAGCATCCCGTGGATGTCCCCAACGGCAAGCTCCCGCTCTCCGTCGGCGTCACCTACTACTGGCGCGTGATGACCTCCGACGCCCAGGGCACTTCCTCGCCCAACTGGTCCGTCGTTCAGGTCTTCGAGGTCGTCGAGAATCAGGCCCCCTACCCACCCATCGCGCCCTTCACGCCGTCCGCCGACGCGGAAGTCAATAGCGCCAAACCCACGCTTATCTGGCACAGCGAGGTCCGCGACGGGCATCCCGGCGATCCCAACGGTGTCCATTACCTCACCGTCGTGCCCTTCCCGCTCCGCTATCATGTCCAGATAATCGGCGATGGCGGCAACTTCTCCGAAGGGCCATTCATCTTCAACCGTGACGACCTCAACGACACGACTAACCCGGCGGTCAGCGTTGATACGGCCAACAACGAGCTCGCGCTTGCCTTGACAACCAGTGACCTTACCGACAATACCCACTACCGCTACCGCATCCGCGTCAAGGACAGCGGTACGCCTGAACTCTACTCCGACTGGGGTCCGGTTCAGACCTTCTGGGTCAATACCAAGAACGATGCTCCCGAGCCGCCCATTTCGGGCTTCACTCCCACCGGTGGGGCCACCATAAGTAACGCCATGCCCACTTGCACGTGGGATCATGCCACCGACCCCGATCCCACCGATGACGAGACCAACCTCCACTACATTGTCGAGTTCTCCAAGCAGCAGGCCTTCGCTACCGTCGCCTATCAGTACACCACTGCTGCAGGCGTCAACTCCGTGACCCTCACCGAGGCCCTCGATGACCTCACGACCTGGTACTGGCGGGTTCGCACCGTGGACGACAGTGGCGCAATGTCTGTCTGGAGCGCCGTCCAGAGCTTCATCCTTGACACGACTAACCAGCTCCCGACGCCGCCAGTTGACGGCTTCATCCCGCCGGACGGCTCTAACGTCAGCGATACGACCCCGCGCTTCCAGTGGAATCCGGGTACCGACGATGCGACACCGCAGGATCAGCTCTGGTACGAGCTCGAACTGGCGACCGATCCGGTCATAGGTACCGAAAGCACCATCTACAGCGGTAGCACCTTGGCCAACCCGGGCGCGACGCAACTAACGCTGCCGGATGCCGACGCCCTGCCTCAGCCTCCTGCCGGCCAGACTGCCGACTACTACTGGCGCGTCCGCACCGTGGATGGCGAGGGCGCCCGCTCGACCTGGAGCATTGTCCTCCACTTCATTCTGGGCGACAACAACCCGCCCAACTCGCCGACTAGCGGCTTCTGGCCCAGCGGCGGAGTCCAGATTACCGACACTACCCCCAGTGGCGGCCAGGCGTATCGCTGGAACCACGCCACCGACCCGGACGCCAACGATACATACGAGACCCTGCTCTATCGCATCCAGATTGATGACAATGTCGACTTCAGCAGCCCGCTCATTGACGTGAGCAACATCCCCGTGCCCCTCGGCACACTCGAGACTGACCCGATGACCTATGACCATCCGGCGGGTCCGGCCCTGACAGTAGGCGTCACATACTTCTGGCGCGTGATTACCACCGACGCCCAACTCGCTACTGCAGACACCTGGTCGGCAACCCAGACCTTCGAAGTCATCGAGAATCGCGCACCCTATGCGCCGGTCGCACCCTTCTCACCCAGCGGCGAGCAAGAGGTCACTACGGCCCGGCCCACCATCAGTTTGACAACGGTCACTCCGCCCGATCCCGATCAGAGCGATGTTCTCCACAGCATAGACTTCTACGTCCAGATCAAGGCCGGCCCCAATCTCGATACTGGCCCCTATGCCGCCGAACTGCACAAACAGATCGCCGCAGACGAACTCCTGCCCGGCCAGGTCGTCATCGCCATCACCCTCAACACCAACCTCCAGGATAACACCCAGTACTGGTATCGCGCACGCGCCAGAGACCATGACGGCACCGGACTCTACTCCGACTGGAGCGCCATCCAGACATTCTGGGTCAACAGCAGAAACGACACCCCGCTGCCACCGACTACCGGCTTTGCACCCACCGATGGCGCTACCGTCAATGATGACACACCCACATGTGTCTGGGATCACGCCGAGGACCCGGATCCCAGCGACGACGAGACCAACCTCCACTACATCGTGCAACTCTCGACCGATGACGCATTCGCAAGTGCCGGCTATCAGTACACAACTGCCGACGGCGTCAATTCCGTCACTGTTACCGAGCCGCTCACCGACCTCAGGACCTGGTACTGGCGCGTTCGCACCGTGGACGACAGCGGCGCGATGTCTGACTGGAGTCTCGTCCAGGACTTCCGGGTGAACACGACCAACGAAATACCGACTCCGCCGGTTGACGGCTTCATACCGCCTAACGGTGCCAACGTCAGCGACACGACGCCGCGCTTCGAGTGGAACCCGGGCACCGACGATGCGACGCCGCAGGAACAGCTCTGGTACGAGTTCGGATTGGCTACCGACCCGGCAATGGATACCCTCAGCACCATCTACACCGGCAGCACGCAGGCCGAACCCGGTGCGACGCAACTGACATTGCCGGACGCCAACGCGCTGCCTCAGCCGCCCGCAGGCCAGAGCGTTGACTACTACTGGCACGTCCGCACCGTGGACGGCGTCGGCGCTCGCTCGGTCTGGAGTACTGTCCTCCACTTCGTCCTGGGCGAAAATAGTCCGCCCGACGCAGCGACTAGCGGCTTCTGGCCCGCCAGTGGGATTCAGGTCGCCGACGTCACGCCGACATACCGCTGGAATCATGCTACTGACCCGGACGCCAATGATACCTACGACACGCTTCGCTACAACTTCCAGATTGACGACAACAGCGACTTCAGCAGCCCGTTAGTGGCGCTGGCGAATATCCCGGTCCCGCCGGTTACAATAGACGGCGAGCCGATGACGGCAGCCGACCCGATGTGGTTCAACCACCCGGCCGGCACGCCGCTCACTGTCGGCGTCATGTACTTCTGGCGGGTCATGACCAAGGACGCGCAGAACGCTACCTCCGTCCAGTGGTCGCCTACACAGAACTTCGAGGTCGTCCAGAACCGCGCGCCGTACCCGCCTCAAGCCGTCTTCGCACCCGCTAACGGTGCCGAAGTCACCACACAGCAGCCGACCATCAGTTGGGAGACCGCTAACCCGCCTGACCCCGACATCCGCGACGTCTTGCACACCATTGATTTCTACGTGCAACTCAAAGACGACGCGAATGTGGACGAAGGCCCCTACGTCGCCGAACTCCACGTGCAGTTGACCCAGGCGGACGTGACGCCGGGTGAATTCACCGTCTCCGTTGCACTCACTGACGACCTGGAGGACAACACTCAATATTGGTACCGAGTCCGCGCTCGCGACCTCGACGGCACCGGTAGGTACTCCGACTGGAGTCCCATCCAGAACTTCTGGGTCAACACAGCTAACGACAACCCGGACAAGCCACGGGCCGGCTTCCGACCCAACAACGGCATAACCATCAGCGACTCCACGCCGACATTCTACTGGAGCCACTCTGAGGACCCCGATCCCTACGACGACGAAACCAACATGGAGTATATCCTCCAGATCTCCCGTGTCGGCACATCGCATGATGATTTCGCCGACGCCATGGCCTACCAGTACACCGCTGACAACAACTCGGTGACAGCCACTGAAGTTCTCGAGGACCTGACTACCTGGTACTGGCGAGTACGTGCGCGTGACGATAGTGGCGCGCTCTCGCAGTGGAGCGACATCCAGAACTTCTACCTCGACACCAACAACTCCGCTCCGCTACTGCTCTCCGGTTCGGTAGTCGAGCCCTACGGCTACCTTGCAAACTACTACGAGTACCATGTCACCTACCAGGACGCGGAAAGTGATCCGCCCGGATGGGTTCGCGTAACTATTGACCTCGGCGAGGACCGCGAGCAGACCCTCCCGATGGTCAAAGTCAATGCCGGCGACGACGACTACTCACAGGGAGTCGAGTACTCCGTCGGAATAGCAGGCGCCGACCTCGGCTACGGTGCCCATACCTGGGTCTTCACATCCGAGAATGGAGCCCGGCTGCCTGAGACGCCACCTGAGACCGGTACCGGGCCGGTCGTCGGAACCGACGCCACAATTCGCGTCGTTGACGCTGCTTGGGCTGACGTCGAGCAGTACGAGGAAACTGGCACCGTATATATTCAGGTCAACGATCAGGATGAGAACATCAATCCGCTATTCCGTGAGACCATCAGAGTGGCAGTTTACGACGTCAGCCAGACGGACATCGAGGTCGTGACCCTCCGCGAACGCACAGTTGACGACGGCATTTTCCGCGGCTCCATCCCCTTGCGCGGCGCGCCGGGTGCTAATGACGATGGTTATCTCAACGTCATCGCCGGTGCGAACGGCGTCGTAATCGTTGCTCATTACTTCGATAAAGACGATGTTGACAACCCGACGCCCGACGAATGCCAGGATACCGCAACAGTCGTTGACACTGTCGGGCCGAGTCCGGTCAACGCCCCCATCAACCGCCTCATCGTCACCAGCGGAATCCACGGCCGCAGCGCACAGCTTGACTGGTCAGCCTACGATGAAGAGCCCGAGATAGACGTTGCCGGATACCGTGTCTATTACGGCGAGAGCAACTTCGTTAATACCGGAAGTAGCGACGCTCAGCTCTACGCCGATGTCGTCGCCGGTGGAGACCAGACCATCACCGTTACTGATCTCACGCCGGATGTGACATACTATTTCGCGGTCGTCGCCTATGATGAAGTCCCCAATCCGCCGGCTGATGCGGCTGTTGCAGTCAATACTAGCGCCGTGACCACGCGCGACACATCAGGGCCATCCATCACCAACTTCTTCCCGGCCGATGGGGCACTCGACGTGCCGCTCGATACTCAAATCAGCTTCCGTGTCTCCGATGACGGCACCGGCGTTGATCTCACCACCCTCGACGTCAAAGTCACCGTGGACGGCAACGCGCTGCCCATAAACATCGACATCGACGATCAGGGCACGTACTTTGACGTCACCATCCACCCGACTAACCCGTTCAACTGGAACGATCAAGTCACAGTGAATGTCGAGATCTCCGACAACGTTCCGGCCCCCAACACCAACACGGCTACTGCCCAGTGGAGCTTCGACGTCGTCCTCGACAGCGTTGCCCCGGTCATCTCCAGCATGATGCCGACCGACGGAGCAGTCGAAGTCCCGCTCGGAACCAACATCACATTCCGCGTCTCCGACGCCGACTCCGGCATTGACATCACCTCCCTCGATGTCCAGGTCACCGTCAACGGAGACCCGGCTGCCGTTGACGTCAACACTGACGATCAGGGCACCTTCATTCAGGTGGATGTTGTCCCCGTTGACCCATTCGGCTGGAACGATACGGTCGCCATAGCGGTTGAGGTCTCTGATAACGTGCTGGCTCCGGACACCAACACCGCCTCGGCGGCATGGACCTTCGCGATGGTCACCGACACCATCAACCCCGTTGTCGAGCGCCAGGACCCCGCAGATGGAGCCACCGGTGTCGGCATCAGCCTGCCCATCACCTTCCACCTCACCGATGACATTTCGGGTGTGGATGTCAGTACTCTCGTGGTGACTCTCAATGGTGACGACATTAGCGAGGATGTGACGACGAACGAAGTCAACGGAACTCGCGATATCGGCTGTAGCTACACCGCAACCGACAGGCTCCAATATAGCACCACTTACACTGTTGTCGTCACCGTCTCCGACTTCGCCGGTAACTCCTCGGGCGCTATTACCTGGTCATTTGACACTGCCGAGGACACCGGTGGCGTTCTCATTGACCAGTTCAAGCCCGCCAAAAACGCCATCGAAGTCCCCATAGACACCGATATCAGTATGCACATGACAGATACCCAATCCGGTGTCAACTCCGACTCGATACGCCTCTGGATCAACGGCGTCGAAGTCTCCAACCAACTCATTAAGGAAATCGAGGGCGTCAGCGTCACGGTCACATACGACCCGACAGATGACTTCCCGTACTCTACCGAAATCTTCGTGCGCGTCTATGTCGAGGACAACACCGGCAACGTGACTGACACCACCTACAAGTTCACCACCGTCGGCCCGCAAACTTATGTCATCACCGGCCGCGTGCTCACCGCAGATAATGTGCCCATCGCCGGCGTGACCGTGACCTGCGACGGCAAGGAAGAGACCACCGACGGCAACGGTAGCTACGTGATCTCCGGCGTACTCGAAGGCACCTACACGGTTACGCCCACTAAGGAAGAATGGCTGTTTGACCCGGTGTCCCGCGAGGTTCCGGTCGGCCCCGATGACGCCAGCGGTATCAACTTCACCGGCACTCTGATAACCTACGAGATCAGCGGCCGCGTCACCGACCGCGACGGTAATGGCATCGCCGGCGTCAACATCGCCCGCAGTGGTGCCGAAAGTGTGCAGAGTGACGAAAACGGCGACTATCTCATCGAGGGCCTCAGACGCGGCCAATATACTCTCACACCGTCGCTGCAGTACCATCACTTTGAGCCCGTCAACCGCGTCATCGAGATCGTTGCTGCCGACATCGCCGGCGCCGACTTCACTGTCATACCCGACACCTTCTCCATATCCGGTACCGTTTACAACAGCGTCGGCCAGCGCGTACAGGGCGTCCAGGTAACTAACGGTGATGCCGTTGCCGTCACCGATGTCGCCGGCCGCTACACGCTCAGCAATCTCCAGATGGGCACACACATACTCACCGCCTCTAAGGTCGGCTTCAAGCTCCTGGTCGCGGATTCGTCACTCGCACAACTGACTGTCACACTGCCACCAGACTACGATGGCGCCGACTTCACTGCCTACTACGAGCTAAGCAACTCCTTCCCGGCCGGATACAACCTCGTCGGCGTGCCCGGCAACCCGATTGATCCCAACCCCACGCACGTCTTCTCGACCAACAGCGTAGCGCGGTGGAATCCTCAGGCCAGCCCGCCGGGCTATGTCCTCGGAACCACCGGTGGGGATACCAGCTTCATGCGCGTCCGGCCCGGATACGGGTACTTCGTCCGCTTCGATGCGCCCACCGACATTTCGATCGCCGCTGAACCTACCGACACCTCCCGGCCGGTCAACATTGGCATCGGCCTGAATTGGAACATGATCGCTAATCCGTTTGCCAATCCGACAGCGTTCGCCGACTTCCAACCCACCATCGCCGGTGGCATTCGACCCTATGCTTACGTCTACAACAACGCGACGGGCAGCTACGATCTCATATCCTCCAGGGCAAGCATCAACGCCATACGCGACAACCTGCAGCCATGGGAGGGTGCCTGGGTGCTATGTGTCGCCGGCGGCACCTCACTCACTATCACACCGTCCGTACAGGCGACTGCCGCCGACGGCAAGGTTGAACCGGCCGACATCGGCGCTGGATACATCATCCCAGTTGTTGCCTCTGCCAACGGTCGCAGCGACACTTGCAGCGTGGCCGGTGTAATACCCGGCGCTGGCGCCGAGCATACGCTGCCAAATCCGCCAACGGCTCCGGGAACCGTGGATGTCTACTTCGTCAATGACAGTGGCGAGCAGTTGTCCCGCGATATTCGCAGCCACACCAAGCTCGCCGACACCTTCGACTTCGTCGTCAGCAGCGCGGTAGGGCCGGCGGATGTCGCCGTATCGCTGCCAGATCTCAGTACCGTCCCCCACAAGTACGAGGTGATGCTGACTGACCTCGACGCCGACAAAACGATCTATGCCCGCACCATGCAGTCGTACAGCTACCGGTGCGTCGCCGAGAGCGGTCTGCGCCACTTCCGCATCGCCGTGCAACCGCGCTCTGTCGGCAGTCTCAATATCGCCACTGCAGCGGCTACCCAGCAGGCCGGCGCTGCCGTCATCAGCTACAGTATCTCGCAGGCCTGTCACGTCAGCGTCACCATCCGCAACATAGCTGGTCGCTGTGTCAAGGTGCTGGCAGCCGACAAGGTGACAGCCGCCGGATTGCAGACCGAGACCTGGAATCTGTCCAGCGATGCCGGCACGAAGGTACCGGCCGGTCCCTACCTCGTCGAGATTCAGGCCCGCGCCGACAACGGACAGCAGGCACGTGCCATGGCACGCTTCAATCTGAACCGCTAGTCCCGGCCTTGCCCCACCCGCAATACCGACTGCTTTTCCTCCTCCCCATAGGGGGAAACAAGGGTGAGGGCGCGCAGTTGCAGCAACGAATGAAGACAGAATGCAGACCGAATGATTGGGGAGTGAAGACAACAATGCCGAAAGCGAGTCCACAGCGTGTGATGTTGGCAATGGTCGTTGCACTGACAATGACGGCTTTCTGCGGATGTGGCTCACATGACAACGCCGACCCCGAGCCTGACCCTCAACCTCCGGCCGGCCAGGTTGCCGGCAAGGTGCTTTATTTCACCACCGGCCAGGGCCTCGGAGGCGTGAACCTGACGGTCGGCGGCAGGACGGCTACCAGCGACAACACCGGCGATTTCCTCATCACCGGCATCCCCCCGATAGATGGGCAGGTAAAGCAGCAGCTTACAGTTGATCCACCGGATTGGCTGACATTGCCCTCAACCACCCCGATTCTTGTGGACGTCATAGTGAACCAGACGACGGTACTCGCACAGCCGATCCTTCTCATAGATGCAGGTAGTGGCCCGCCGGATCCGCCCAGTTGAGCGGAGATAAACATGTCCTGCTGACATGCGCAAACCAGGCGCCGTCCTTCTTCGTCACCGGGCGGCGTCTTTCAGTGACACATCCGCATACGGAGCCCTTGACGGAGGTAGTCGTGGATAATACGCCTCGTCGCACAATCTTGTGTCTCGCCTGGCTCATCCTGGTGTTGGCCGTGGCGCTGAGTTGTGCTGCTGCCGACGACTGGCCGATGCTGCGCGGTGATATTCAGCGCAGTGGCTTGGCCGGACCTGTGGCCGAGGCCGGCATCGCGGTGGCCTGGGCGACGAAGCTCGGCAGCAGTGTTGATTCATCTCCCGCCGTTGTTGCCGGCAGAGTCTATGTGGGTACCGCCGACGGCTCCGTCTTCTGCCTCAACGCCGCTGACGGCGAGGTCATCTGGGAGACGCCGACCGACGGCTGCGTGGTCTCATCCCCTGCTGTCCACGACGGCGTCGTCTATGTCGGCTCCGTGGATCGCTGCCTATATGCGCTTGCTGCCGCCACTGGTGAAAAGCTCTGGCGCGTGCGCACATGGCGGCCGGTAGTCGCTTCACCACTCGTCCTTGACGGACGCGTCTATATCGGCTCGATGGACGGCAGCTTTAAGTGCGTGGAAGCTGCTACGGGCGAGGTAATCTGGGAGGAAGAGGGCGGTCCGGTGAGCGGTTCTGCTGCCGGCGATGAGGGGGTCGTCTTCTACGGTGACGAGGCGGGCAATATCCGCGCTCGCCAGGCGAATACCGGCAAAAAAATCTGGTCAGCCACTGTGACAGGCAGCATAATCCGCGCGCCGCTCGTCGCCGCTGACCTCGTCATCTTCGGCGTGATGTCCCCGACGGCCTTGCGCGCACCAAAGATCAGCTACACCATCGCCTTCGACAGAGCCACGGGCAAGCAGCGCTGGGCCCTCGAAGGTCAGTCATCCCTGCTGCACACCGCCGTCGCTGACGCTGACAGCATCTACTATGCCACCGTTAGCGGCTACACCTCAACCACCAAGCTGTTCGCCGCGCGCCTTAGCGATGGCAAAGAAAAGTGGAAAGTAGATCTGGCGGGAGTCGCTGACTGCTCGCCGGCCCTCGCCGGCAAATACCTGCTTTTCGGCAATCACGACTGCAACTTCCACATCGTCAACACGGCCAATGGACACGAGGTCCAGTCCGTCCCTATCGGCGCCAAGCTCTATTCCTCGCCGGCCGTCGCAGATGGTCGCATATACTTCGGCGCTGGAGACGGGAAGCTCTATTGTCTCAAGTAGGCCCCGCTGCTTTCAAGATATCCCTGCTACTTCCAAGTGAGCCTATCGCCCCAATACCCTGGACGGCAGGCATCCTTGCCTGTCGCGTATGCGGGTAGGTCTCCGCAACTCATGCCCCCTCCGAGTGGCATCCCTGCTACTTCCCGATGCAGAACTCCGCGAAAATGCGGTTGATTATGTCCTCCGGCAGGTACTTGCCTACGATCTCGTCGAGGCTACTCAGCGCATCGCGCAGGTCCGCCGCCACGAATTCCTCGGAGTAACCGTCGGCGACCGCCTCTGCCGCCGCCGCCAGACTCGCCTCCGCCGCCTGCAGCGCCGCCTTGTGCCGCACATTTGTAACGATAGTCTGTTCGCCCGCGCCGGTCTTGCCTTCCCAGACGTGCGACGAAATGGCGTTCTCCAACTCCCCGATATGCGTACCCTCCAACGCTGACACCCACACGATCGGCGCAGGCGTAATCTGCGCGATCTCAACCGCGTCACTGGCGGTTGAAAGGTCCTCCTTGTTCATCACCACGATACTACTGCTCGGAAGCTCGGCCAGCAGTTCCCGGTCATCTCCCTCCAGGGCCTCGGAGCTGTCTATGACCAGCAACACGAGGTCCGCATCGCAGATGGCTTGCCGGCTCCGGCTCACACCCTCGGCCTCGACCACGTCATCGGTCTCCACCAGACCGGCGGTATCCGCCAGCGTCACCGCAATGCCATTGACACTCATCGTGTCCTCCACGACATCCCGCGTGGTCCCCGGAACGTCAGTCACAATCGCACGCCTCGTCTGCAGCAGCGCATTCAGCAGGCTCGACTTCCCTACATTCGGACGACCGACGATGGCGACTTTGAGGCCCTCCCGCAGGATACGGCCGTGCTCGGCGGTGGCAAGCAATGCGCGAATCTGGCCGCGCAATTTCTCAATCGCCGCAGTAATCTCCTTTGCGCTAATCAGCTCGATATCCTGGTCGCTGAAGTCAATCGCCGCCTCGATGCGCGCCAGTGTGGACACTATGCTCTCCCGGAAGCTATTGATCTCATCAGAGAGTCGGCCCGCGAGTTGTGCCATCGCCGCCTTCTGGCTCTCATTGGTCTGCGCGTTGATAATATCGGCAACGGCTTCGGCCTGGGCCAGATCAATCCGACCGAAATAGTATGCCCGCTTGGTGAACTCCCCCGGGTCCGCCAGCCGCGCACCCGCCTCAATCACCAGTTCCAGTGTCCGCCGCAGTGGCACGATCCCCCCGTGGCAGTTGATCTCGGCGACATCCTGTGTCGTATAGGTGTGTGGCGCTCGCATCACGGTGAGAATAACCTCATCAACCACGTACTCGCCGGCCAGCACATGCCCGTAGCAGGTGGTGAATGAGACCTGCTCAAGTGGGTTCCGCTTGCGGCTGGCGGGCCGGAAGACCGCGGCGGCGATCGCGATGGCCTGCGGTCCACTCAGCCGCACGATACCGATCCCGCTGCGCCCAGGCGGCGTGGATATGGCGGCTATCGTATCCTCGAAGCGTCCGATCTCCATACTCATCCTGTCACACCCGTGTCTCGCCTCTGCAGCAACGCGCTCGGGTGAGGCTATCTACTCACAAGTTCGCCAACACTACCGCCACCACTGCCAGCGTTATGCCGGCCCAGCCGAGCTTGCCGGGAATCTCGCGCCAGAACACGGCCGCGAGAATCGTCGTCAGCGACAGCCCTACCGCCGCCAGAATCGGGAACATCACCGATGCCAGCAGCACGTCCAGCGTCATGAATATCAGGATATTGGTAATCGCGTTTGATAGCCCCAGCCACGTACCCCAGACCAACTCCGCTTTCCCGAGCCATCTATGCTGCGCACGCGCCCAGACCAGGCCCATGATCAGCCCGCTGACCGTGAAGACCGTTGCCAGGTAGATGAACCGCCCCGCCGCCGTCCCCGTCGTCTGGTACCACTTGAGTAGCAGTAGGGCCATGCCGTTACACACGAATAAGCCCAGCAGCATCCCCATGCGCTGCAAAGTCAGCGGCTGATCGCTGACACCCTTGTCCAGGCTAAGCAGCGGTAGCGCCAGCAGTGCCAGCATGATGCCCCAGCTCTGCACCATCTCCGGCGCTTCATGGAAGAAGATAATCGCGGCCGCCAGCGGCACCACCACCGCCAGACGCACCATGGCAATGGACACCGCCACGCCTTTCAGGTGCATCGCCGTCAGCAGCAGCAAGAAGATAGCAACATTGAAGCACCCGCCAAAAAGCCCAAACCTCACCGCAATTGAGGCTCCCTGCTCCGGCCACCACACCCCCGCGATTAGCCAGTACGTCGCGGAAGCGAAGATGTAGTTAATCATCCCGACTGCCACATCATCTACGCGGCGTTGTTGCGCCCCCCGCAGGATCAGCGCAAAGGATGTGTTGGCTATAATTGTCGCTGCCAGCAACAACATGTCAAGGCCTCAGAAACTTCTGGATCATCATTCACCTGCGCGCGACGGCTCTTCGACAGGCCATCTTCAGTTGTTCGCCAGCGCGACGGCGACCACTGCGACTGCGATCCCGGCCCAACCCAGTTTCCCCGGGATCTCGCGCCAGACCAGCGCCGCGAACATCGTCGCGAGACACAACCCCACTGCCGCAAGCAGCGGGAACACAACCGCCG
>Ga0180432_10005913_pt1 | contig 16113 bp, 12 predicted proteins | sample SS_ome_10_FD_132414 | JGI IMG/M metagenome (GOLD analysis project Ga0180432, IMG submission 132414) | Hypersaline lake sediment archaeal communities from the Salton Sea, California, USA - SS_1_MS_2 metaG | ecosystem: Environmental > Aquatic > Non-marine Saline and Alkaline > Hypersaline >... | reverse complement strand
CCCCAGTCGTCCATGAACATCAGTGAGTCTACATCGGTCAGAGCCCATGAATTCAGTTCTTCGACGTAGAACTCGTGGAGCCGAGTCAGGAAATCTCGAAATGCGGGAGTGGGACGTCCGAGGTCGATGTAGAGATTTTCCGTACCGCGCAAGAACTGAAGCCGCTCGAAGGGACGCGGACACGTTCCTGCGATGACGTATCGATCGGTGTCTCTACAAAATGCAGATATTCTGTTGGTATCGATGGACAGTCGCTCTCTGGGAAACCTCACATGTTCGGTGTTGGCCCAATCTGTGATCTGGGGGTTCTTGACCTCGCCAATGATCCCTTCCTGCAAGTTCTCGAATTCGCATCCCCAAGCATCTACGAAGGTACCGACCGTGTGTGCGTTCCCCTGACCGGGCACCGGCTCGCTGCAGAATATGGGTATCGTGACGATGTCCGAAGGGAAGTCCCGTTCTATCTCCTCTACCTGATCAGGGTGACGACTCTTCGCCCAAGGCAGAAGCCAAAGCTGGCGCGGCAGGCGGGCCGGGTTCTGGAATTCGATGGCCTGCTTCACCAATTCGCGAGGCGTCACCTTCTCTGCAGCAAGTTTGCGACTCGAAGGAGCCAGTGACGATCCCTCGGCAGAAATTTCGCCGCGGATGGACGCGGAGATACGCGGAGGCGAAGCGGAGTCTTCTTTGGGTGGTGTGTCCTCAAATACCTGCTCGCCTGAGAGGAGCCGCAATGCCACCTGCACAGCAGCAGGGCCTGTGGGTGCGTATGCGTCTGCTCCGATTGCCGCCGCGCCTGCCTCCGTCATTGGGGCACCACCGGCAAGCACTCGCACTCGATTGCGCAAACCGGTGTTTTCCAGCTCAGCTATCACATCGCCCATAACCGGCACGCTGGTAGTCAGCAGCGCCGACATGGCGACGATGTCGGGCGTGTGCTCGCGTACTGCGTCTGCGAACAAACCCGGCGCAACATCATAACCGATGTCCACCACGTCGAAGCCACCACCCTCTAGCATGGCAGCGACTATGTTTTTCCCGATGTCGTGTAGATCACCCGCTACCGTTCCTATTACGACGCGGCCCTTAGACTCGGCATTTCGCTCCGCCAGGAGTGGTCGTAACAGTGTGAGAGCTTCCTTCATTGCACGGGCCGAGATCAGCAAGTCCGGGAGGAAATACTCGTGCACCTCGAATCGCCGTCCCGCCTCGGTCATGGCAGGTACCAAGCAACCGTCCAGAATTTGTTCTGGAGCAACTTCCTCGGTAAGCGATTGTTGGGTCAGCTCCCGCGCAAGGTCGGACTCGCCATTGAGAACCGCTCTTTGAAGCGTGTCGAAGAGCTTGTCGTTCATCGCTTGATTCGACCAGCCACGTTTCCACCCGCTAGCGCTTCAACCTCAGGTTTTGACACGATATTGAAATCGCCCGCCACTGTCTGCTTGAGACACGATGCCGCCACGCCGAACTCGAGCGCTCCCTGACTGCCGTTACCATCCATCAGCCCGTATATGAGGCCTGCCGAAAATGCGTCGCCGCCACCAACACGATCGACGAGGTGAATGGGGTACGACCGGCTCATCCTGAACTCCTCACCATCCCATAGGCACGCCGACCACGTGTTGTCCGAAGCCGAGTGACTTTCGCGGAGGGTGATCGCGGCAGCCTTCAGATCAAATCGCTCGACGAGTTGGCGCGCTACATCTTCATACGCCGCAGAATCGATGTCCCCAAACTCAGGCCGAGTGCCGCTCGCAGAGATTCCGAACACCTTTGCGGCGTCTTCCTCGTTGGCAACCACCACGTCGACGAATTCCATGAGGGGCGTCATCACCGCTTCGGAACGTTCACGAGACCAGAGCTTGGAGCGATAGTTCAGATCGGTACTCACGAACAGACCGGCCCGACTGGCAGCCTCTACCGCCTCCGCCGTTACTGCTGCCGCATTCTCACTCAATGCCGGCGTGATGCCGGTCCAGTGAAACCATGCAACTCCGTCGAATACAGAGACCCAGTCAATTTCACCCGGTTTCACACACGCTATGGCGGAGCCGGCTCGATCGTAAATGACACGGGAAGGGCGTTGCGATGCACCATGTTCGAGGAAGTAGGTCCCGATGCGTGCCCCTTCCCGTCGAATGAACGAGGTATCCACTCCCAACGACCTCAGGAGATCGACGGCGGATTGGCCGATGTCGTGGGCAGGCAACACAGTGACGAACCGAGATTCCACACCCCACTGCGCCAGAGCCACCGCGACGTTGGCCTCGGCCCCACCGTATGTCACATCGAAGGTCCTGGCTTGCCTGAACCGTTGCCCGGGCGTCGGCGAAAGCCTGAGCATGATCTCGCCGAACGTGACAACACGCCCTCCTTTGACGGTCATGTCCGCCGGCTTCGTCGCCGTCGAACCCGCGTTCTCCGACCGCAGCTCCACCCTGGTAGGGTGGATCTTGGAGAGCCATCGTTTGGCTTCGTCACGCATCAGCCCGGGTTCGTCCGCATGACGTGTGAGAGCCGACCCGCAGAAGATCCCCTCGGGGTCCTGCTTCGCCATCCCTCCCACGTTCTCCAGCGTTACTCCACCCGTGTAGACTAGCTGCAATCCCTTGTAGATCGCCCGCCATGCTTTGGCTGTCGCGAGTGTCGAGTCGGGGTCAACCATTGCCGGGAACACCTTGTACACCCACTGCCATGGTTTCCCGTCCTTCAACTGGTCCAACGTAAGTCCGTAAAGATCAGCCTTCTGCACAAGTTGTTTGCCGACATCTGAGAGCCCGCCTGGAACACACATCACGTCTCTTGCTACGCATTCCTCGACCACCGCGGGTATGTACTCGGCCGATACTACGCCGGCGACTCCAATCTCGAGCACGGCTCGAGCCTGATCCCGAGTCAGCACGGTACCGGCGAGCAGGAGTGCATCGTCATGTTTGTCAAGCACGTACTCGAGACTTGGCAGAGCCTTGTCACCCCGGAGTGCAACCTCCAATACGACGCCAAGAGGTGCGAGAGTCTCGTAGGCACGGAGGCACTCTTCCCGATCCTTCGGATTCAGCAGAGCTATCAGGCGATTTTCTTGTAGAACCTGCCAGACTTCAGCGGATTTGCTCACGTCTTGGCTCCCCGTGTTGTCTCAATCAAAGCCGTTTGATATTCATCCCGCCGCTCACTTCGAAGACGCCTCCCGTCGAGTAACCGAAGTCACCCCTGGCGAGTGATACCACCGCGCGGGCGACGTCTTCCGGCTTGCCCCAACGGGCCTGCGGTATGAGCCCTTCGGAAATGAGTGTGTCGTATTTCTCTTGTACAGGCGCCGTCATCTCAGTGGCGATCACCCCAGGACGCACTTCAAAAACGCCAATCCCATCCTGCGCAAACCGGTGGGCGCAGACTGTTGCCAACTGGCTGAGACCCGCCTTCGAAACGCAGTACTCCGTCCTAGAGGGCGACGAAGTGTCAGCCGAGATCGATGTGATGAAGATTATCGACGCACAGCAATCTCTCTCGCCGACGGCAACCTTGTACCGGGCGAAAGCTTGGGTCAGAAAAAACGTGCCGCGCAGATTCACTCCGAGAACGCGATCGAAGCTCTCCGGAGTGGTCTCGAGGAAATCCAACCGTTCGGGGGGACCAACTCCCGCGTTGTTCACGAGCACGTCGACACGCCCGAACCGACTGACCGCTGCCCCGATAAGAGACTCATGCGTACTCAGATCTGCGATGTCGCCCGGCGCCGGTTCAAACCCGACGCCCAGTTCCTCCACCAACTGTTTGGTCTCAGCGAGGCTGGACGCATTCAGGTCGTTTCCGGCAACATCGTAGCCGGATCGTCCGAATTCAATGCAGATGGCCCTTCCGATACCACGGGCAGCACCTGTCACGAGAGCACAAGGTCTGCCGTTCACTTCAGCCCTCCTCGGAGTCGGTGAACACCTTCCCAGATCGGAATTCTTGCCACACCTGTTCGAACCAACCGTCACACTGCGGTATGGGCCGTACATCCACCCATTGAAGCTGCAGCGATCCGACCTGTTCGAACTGTACTTCCAGTATCTTCCGTGCTGCCACGTTGTTAGCATCTTCGACGCGAAAGCTCCACGACGAGTCGAGTCCAGCACCGCATCGCTCGCCGTCACGATCCAGGACCATTACGCCGCCCCGTGACCCACCGCCCGCGCCCAGGTAAGCGCCGATTGCCTCCAAATAGACCGCGTGCGTCAACGACAAGTCGGCAACCCTGAACGCCATTGGCAGCGACTGGCAACCCGTGACGCGTAGCTTCACGTCGAGGTGCCGGACAGTATTCCACGCGGCTTCAGTCGCCTCAGCGATCGTGGCGGGGTTTCTTATCTGAGCAGCCTGTGCCGTCATGCGATCCTGCAACTCCGCCAGGAGTTCGTTTGGGTACACACATTCCTCAATGTCGCCGCGCGTTTCGGTAACTCGTTTGCAGAAGTCAACGCACGAACAGACTCGTTCGGCAACAGCGGTCCCAAATTCATCCAAGGTCAACGGATCGTCAGCGTAATTGTGTGTGATGTATTGTGCTGCCCTGATTGCGCCCACCTGCCCGGCATTGAGAGCGGATCCTCCTGGTCTTCTGACACCGTGCGTGCCACAGACTTCACCAACGGGGAAAAGATGTTTGACGTTGGATTCCCACCAGACGTTTGCCGCCAACCCCCCGTTGTTGTGTTGTGCACACACGGCTATCTCGAGACGGTCGCTCTCCAAGTCGATTCCATGTTCCTTGTAGAGATCGACCGAGGGGGAGTTCATTGCCAACAAGCGCGCAATCGGGGTCGACTGCATTGAGCCGGAGTTCTTCAGGTACTCGCGAGCCTCCGGCGCCAGCCGTTCCGGATCGAAGGTATCATTACCGGCCGGATCGGACGGGTTGTTCAGATAGTCGAGAAAGACGCGTCGGCCTCGCTCAACCGTCTCTCGAAAAACCAGCACATCGATCAGAGAGGACCCGTAATTGGTCACTCGTCCTGAATCGAACGGCCATTCGTATCCCTTCCGGAAGATCGCCGTTGTGAGTGTGGAGAGATCGGGGAAGTGCTCGTTGAGAAACTCGCGTTCATTCGAGCCATCGGAATCGGTCGAGACGTAACGGGGAATCACCTGTTGGTAACTCCCCGATAGGTTCCACCTAAAGCTGGTAGAAGCCAGCCCGAACTGCGATTCAGTGAGATTGTGAGCAACTGCACCTGCCTTCAAAGCGATTCCAATTCCCCCCAACTGGCTCGGTGGGTACACGGACGCGCGATACATACCACCGGGACCACCCGTGGCAAGTACTACGTTAGTCGCATTGAAAACGACCAGCCCGAAGTTGTCGGCGTTCAGTTGCGTTTTATCCAGAACAACAGCCCCGCACACCCTCCTGCTCTCAATACCGTTGTCGATTGTCGTATGCGTCAGCAACTCAACGACCTGGCATTCGTCGAAGACCCGGAGCCCTTCTGTCTCGAGAGCCTTTCCTACACACTCACACATCAACTTCGAAGTCAGGGGCCCGGCGGAGGTAGCGCGGCCGCGTGTGTCGTGGTCCGTACGATACCCCAGGTAAGAACCGTGACTATCGTGGGGGAACGGCACTCCCAACTCGACCAGGTTGAAGAACGCTTGGGCAGAATGCGAGGCCTCGCAAAGCGCGACGTCACCATGCATGCAGCCGCCGGCAAAGAGGTCCTCCGCGAGCGCCAACGGTGAGTCGGAGGCGCTGCCCGCAACCGAGAGTTTGTAATACGTCTGTTTGTCGGATCCGGCGTTGTAGGAGGTACCTGCATTCCAGCGTTCGGTGACCAACACGATGTCACGTTGGCCAGCCCTGAGGAGTTGCAGAGCGGCTGTCCGAGCCGCCGCACCACTTCCTACCACGAGTGTGTTGGTTGATACAACCGGTAGTTCGAGACTGTCGAAAGACCAGGTCTGCGAAAAGTCGGGCAAGTCTGTCATTCCTTGCCGGCTCTCGCTCGTCGCGGAAGTTTGTATACCTCGCGGTCACGAACGATGCAGCCAGTCGGCCCTCCAGCCCGCATCAGCTCGGTACATCCAGAGCAAGCGAGGCAGCATTTGTCGGGATCGAGCGAGCCTTGTTCCATGAGATCGCGGGCAAAGCTGGGGTACGCGAACGCCAGCCTTCCCAATCCGACGATGGCTGCGTCGCCTGCGCCTATCACCCCGGCGGCTACATGGGGAAAGTACTGTCGCAGCCAACTGTAGCCGGTTCCAACTACCGGCAGCGCCGCAACACCATGCTGTAACGTCCGCACGATGTTCAGAAGCCTGGACACACCTATCAACGGATGCTCCGGCGAAGGTGAAGATCCACGTACCGGCCACGAATAGGGGCGCCCGAGGTGGGGTTTGCTGTACGGCACCCCTACAGAGACGTTTGCCAGCGGGATTCTGTTTGCGTGGAACTCGCTCAGTACCATGCGCGGTTCCTCGAGGTCGGGCACCTCAGGATCTTCGCGGTCTACACCAAACCCATATGGATACGGCAAGCCGTCGTAAGCGTTGATCCTACTCGACACCATTAACGACGGCACTTCGTCACGTATACGCAGTGCCGTCTCCACTAGGAAACGAGTGCGGTTTTCGAACGACCCACCGTACCGCCCGTCTCTCCGAAACGATGCCAGCAGCTCCGACACCAGATAACCGTGACAGGCTTTGATGTCGACGGCATGGAACCCGGAATCCGCGGCGAGACGCGCAGAACGTACAAAATCCTCTTGCAGAAGGTCGAGTTCCTCGTCACTTGCCAGCGGGTACTCGAGGTCGATTCCGACCAGTCTGTCGAGATCGGGGTTTCGGTGCACGATCACCGGTTGCCTATTACCCGAGGGAAGCGACCAGCGACCTGAGTGCGTCAGCTGCAACACCAGGAGCGGTTCGTGATCGGGTCCGAAAGCTGCGCGTGCAGTATTCCTCGTCGATTCCACGAGCCGCGCGAACGCAGGAGCCGTACCTTCGTGCAAATACATCTGATGCGGATTCGAACGGCCCTCGGCTACCACAGCTGTAGCCTCAAACCAGATTGTGCCTGCACCACCCGCCGCATACCTCCCGTACCGACGGAAGGCTAGTTCGCCCGGTGCCCCGTTTTCTTCCGCGTCGAATCCTTCCATCGGATGGACAGCGAGTCGGTTGTGCAATCGCAACGAACCAATCTCGAGGCAGTCGAGCAGCGGCGAGAGATCGTCAGACCACGGGAGTTGCACACCGAGATGGTCTAGCTCGGCACGAAATGAATCGGCGTCAGGATACGCAAACCGATAGCGACGTGAGCCAGCGTGCGGACTCAATGCGGATCCGCCGATCGTTCGGAGACCAAGTCTTTGAGATACCTCAAATCAGATGCTGTCCGTTGCTCACAGATTTCAGGCCAGTTGGCTCGTTCCGTGATTCGCAGGTCGCCATTGGCAAACAGTTCTCTGCCCTCGCGCCCCATACGCAACAGGTTATCCATTTCCGCACCCGTGAGATCCGGAAATCGCTCTATGAATGCAGCATCGAAAATGGCAGTCGAGAACGAACCGCCGTGGCCTTCTATTGAGAGGTTCACCGGTTGGTTCACGGAATCTAGCAGGTCGAGAATCGCCGGAAGATCCACATGCCCTCCCCCAAGCGGGGTCGGGAATGTCGTAATACCATAGGGCCGAAGAACGACGGCCCCATCCTTGATGTGAGTTGCCGCAACCCATGGCAAGATCCGCTTTGTGCCCGCCACAGGATCCTCGAGCATCGGCAGCATATTGAAGGTGTCTAAGCAGATGCCGAGCCACCCGCCAGGTTCAGCATCGCACATTTCGAATAGCCGTAGGAGCTCGAATGTCGTGAACTCGAAGTGCAACTCGATGGCCAGCGTTACACCGAGGTCGTCGAAGAGCGCACGCTGGGGTTGCAAAGCAGCTGCCATGGCTGTCACGAGTGTATCGGTGTCCGGAGCGGTATCTTCCCATCTGAAGAAGCCTCCGGAGCAAGACCTGATTACGCGTGCGCCAACGGCAGAGGCAGCTTCAGCTGCCCTTCGATTGCCATCGAGCAGGTCCCGTTCTTCCCAAGTTGTCGTGTTGAAAGGAACGTGCTGCCCGCCTCCCCACTCCACGTACAAATTGAGATCACGTCTCGTATCAGCAACTTCGCGGAGGAAAACTGGGTCAGCCGTATCCTCGGCAGCCTGGTTCCCTTCCGAAAACTGGACTCCCTCTCCACCGCGCGCCGCAGTCCATTCCAGGATTTCGCAGGCAGACAAGCTCAGCGGATTGAGGCAATAGCTGTCAATACCAACGCGAGAGGATTCCATACTGGTGGAATATCAGTCGGGAGGCTGATATTGTCGAATGCGGGAGCCAGGTAGATCGTCAGGGAGAACGCCACTCCCCGCCCACCTCTCAGTTGTTATTCCCACTCGGCGGGGCGCCGACCGCGACGTGGTTCATCTTCGTCGTCAGCAAACTCCTCTTCGTACTCCGCGTATTCGTCCTCATAGTCGTCGTCGTCGAACTCGTACTCCTCATCATCATCTTCGTCGAAGCCGAGTTCTTCCTCCCATTCCGAATCTTCGTCGTCTTGATGGTCAACGAAAGGCAGGACCGACCGTTCCCGGGACAGCATGATTCCTCCGCGGCTCCTTTGACATGAGTGGGACTCTATGTTCTCACTTGGCAGAATCACACCAACACATCGCCACGTCCGGCCGCCAAGTGAGTACTGCTACACCCACGGGGTGGCACGGCTTCGCGCAACCGTGGGCCCGATAGTTTGTAAGCTAAAATCAAGTCCTCATTGTTCGCTACCGCCCGCGCCGCGATTGCCCTAGATGTCCGAACCGATCTCAGCTAACCTTCCTGCGCATCCCAACACGGACGACACCCAGTGGACGAAGTCCTCGAAAAGCTGCGAACCGCACTACCCGACCGATACACCATCGAGCGCGAGATAGGCCGAGGTGGCATGGCCACAGTGTACCTGGCCAGCGAGGACCACCCCCACCGCGAGGTGGCGATAAAGGTATTGAGTCCAGAGTACGCCACGTTTGTAATGCGCGAGCGGTTCCTCCGCGAGATCGACTTGATCTCCCAGTTGATCCATCCACACATCGTACCCGTGTATGCCGCTGGTGAGGCTGACGGTTTGTTGTATTACGTCATGCCGTTCATCCGGGGAGAATCGCTGAGCCATCGGATAGCGCGCGAAGGTGCGCTGCCGGTGGCCATGGTTTTGAGGATCGCTCGCGAGGTAGCCGACGCCCTGCAATACGCACACGAAGCGGGAGTGATCCACCGCGACATCAAGCCCGCAAACATCCTGCTACAGAACGATCACGCTTTGGTTGCCGACTTTGGTGTCGCACGAGCGATCGGAGGTAGCGGCGGCCGTGATCTCACACAGGCTGGCGCGGCCATGGGCACGCCGGCGTATATGAGCCCTGAGCAATGGTCGGCGAGTGGCGACGTAGACGGGCGCTCGGACATATACAGCCTCGGATGCGTAATCCTGGAGTCGTTGGGGGGCAAACCTGCCGACTTGAGCCCTCACGCGAGGGTGGCGGAAGTTGCCGGTGTTGTGAGAGACGCAGCCGGTCCGGGCAAAGTCACGGGTGGGCTCACGGGTGCATTGGAGTGCGCACTCGCGCCGAAACCAGTGGATCGATTCGCGAATGCCGCGGCCTTTTCTGATGCTCTCAACAGGTCCGATCCCGACCAGGTGAGTCAGGCTGAGGAAAACAGGCGACATCGACCGACAAAGCGTGGGTTGCTTGCTTTGGCGGCAATCATCGTTTTGGCCATTGTCGTCGGCACCATGTTACCTCGTGGAGAGAGACCTGCCGAGACCAATCCACCACGCGTGGTCATTGCAGCATTCGAGAACCTAACAGGCGATCCCACACTGACGCCGATCGGGCCGATGATGGCAGACTGGATAACGCAAGGCTTGTCCGAGACGGGATTGGTCGAGGTGTTGGGAAACTTGTCCGCGATGGCGTCCTCCACGGCGCCCGAGAACGTACAATCGCTCGCCGAACAGTCAGGGGCGGACGTCGTGGTCTCGGGTAGGTACTACAAACAAGGTTCAACTTTGCAGTTCCAAGGCCAGGTGACCGACTCGCGCGACCAAACAATAATCAGGGCAATCGAACCGGTGGTTGCGCCGGTGGATTCGCCACTGGTGGGAGTCGAAAACGTTCGTCAACGCGTTATGGGAGCTTTGGCACTGCACTACGACGAGCGGCTCCGTCCATGGGCTAACGTCACCGCGGTACCTCCGTCCTACGACTCGTACCTGGAGTACATACAGGGGATGACTCTGTTCATGCAGCGTCTGAACGGAGACCTGGCCGTGCCTCATCTCTTGAGGGCGGGAGAACTCGATACGACATTCGTGACTCCTCTGCTGTTCGCGGCGTTTGCGTCTGCAACCGCTGGCGGGTGGGAGCTGGCAGACTCGCTCGGAAGAGAGGTGGACCTGAAACGGGACCGGCTCAATGCGTTCGAACGGTCCACGCTCGACTGGGTCATTGGCATGACTCGTGGCGACTACCACGGTGCCCTCGCCGCAATGAGGCGAGCGGCCGTGATTGCCCCAAGCTCCGAGATACAGACATTGATCGGGATGACGGCCACGTCTGTGAATCGCCCACGAGAGGCCCTAGAAGCATTCGATTTAATCGATCCCAACTCGGGGCTCATGCGCGGGTTTTTCCTCCATTGGACCAACATCACGACCGCACTGCACATGCTTGGCGACCATCGTAGAGAACTCGCTGAGGCTCGGAGGGGTCTGGAGTTTTACCCTGACAATCCCTTCATGATTGTCAATGTAACCCGCGCGCTCGCGGCTCTTGGACGTGTCGACGAGGCTTTTGACGCACTCGGGGACCATCCGTCCCCGCCTCCAATTCACTGGGTTCCGGCCGCTGAAGATGCACTGGTAACGTCACTGGAAATGGCCGCACACGGACACCCCGAAGCGGCTGACTCACTTCGCGATTGGGCCATCGAGTGGTTCGAGTCGTTGGATGCCGAAACCCTCGCGAATCCACTGTACCGATACGGCCATGCCCGGTTGCTTTATTTCGATGGACGTGTCGAGGATGCCCAGGACCTGTTCAGAGCGCTTGCCGAGGAGTCGCCCGACAGTGTGGCATACCGCGGCTACCTCGGCTCAACCGCAGCTCGTCTAGGTGAGCGCGAGAACGCCATGCGAATCTCGAATTCCCTCGAGGACTTGGACCGCCCATTCAGATTCGGCAACATCCAATACTGGCAAGCGCGGATTGCGGCGGTGCTGGGAGAACGCGAGTTGGCTGTCGAGAAGTTGTATGAGGCATTCGACCAGGGATTTCAGGTTACCGACGCATTTCACCGCGATTTTGATCTGCAAGCCCTTCGCGGCTACGAGCCGTTCGAGGAGATGTTGAGGCCGAAGGGTTAAGGCTAAGCCATTACGTCAGCGAACCTCCGCGTGAATCCGCGTCACTCAGCGGCCGATATCACAACTCAAATCGTTTGCGCAAACCCCGTGGCTCCCATATTGACAGTAGTATGGTTTTATTGTTAACATTAAAACATGAAAACCACCATCGAGATCCCTGATGATCTATACCGTAAGGTCAAAGCCAAGTCAGCTCTAGAAGGCAGAGCTGTGAGGGAGGTGACGATCGAGCTGTACAGGGAGTGGGTGGAAGATCCACCTCAACGCGATTCGGCCGACACGAAGCTGCAACGGTTGGAAGCCTGGTTCAAAATGGCTGATGAGGCAATGAAGGATGCTCCGCCGGGTCCGACCGCGCGGGAGATCATCGAAGAGGACAGGAACCGGCTGGAGCGCAGGTGACAGTTCTGGTCGTAGATGCAAGTGTCTGGGTGGCCGCAGCAGAGAGCAACGACCGATTCTGGGCATTATCACGTGACTTTCTCAACGCAGCCACCAAACCGGACATAACGGTTGCGGTTCCTGAGTTTGCTGAACTCGAGGTTGCTTGCGCGCTTGCACGCCGGCTTCGAAACCCAAGCGCAGGGCGCAGACTCTGTGGTGAGGTGCTACAAATTTTCGCCGTTCACGTGCATAGCACCGATACCGCTACACTGCGGAGCGCGGTGACTGTTGGCACCGGACAGTTCCTTCGAGCGGGCGATGCAGTGTACGCGACGTTGGCAAAACGCGAAGGAGCTCTACTCATCTCCTGGGACCACGAACTCGTGAGCCGGGCAGGAGCTATCACACCGGAGCAGTGGCTGAAGGATCAGAGTTAGGGCCGGTTTTGTCGCCCTTCGCACAGACACTGTGCATTTGAATGTCACCCCACCCACTCATGTTAGCGGCATGTGGTCACCGCGTTCTGAAATCGTCCGGACGCCCGGATACGTGCAACTGCTTACCCGCTGGGGACAAATGTCCCAAAAACGCCTGTCAATGTCGCAAAAACGCACTGGCGGAGGGGTGGGTTGGGTTGCATGTTGGATACGATGGTGCAGTGTCAAATGCTGAGTCATCAGCGAGACGAATTCGAATCGAAGAACGGTGATCGTGGCACCTACTCCGGATTGACAAGCATGCACTCATGAACACCGACTCACCCTTCATCGCACACCACCGTGCTTCCGATGGCATTTCCCAACCACTCTCGGAGCACCTGTTTTCCGTTGCGAAGCGCGCAGGCCAATTCGCCGCCAAGATCGGGCTTGGCCCGCAAGGAGAGTTAATTGGACTGCTGCACGACCTTGGGAAACACAGCAGCGAGTTCCAGACGTACCTCAAGTCTGCGACGGGTCTTCTCGATCAGGACGATGACGAAGAGTTCGTCGGTGCATGCGGACTGAAGGGCAAGGTAGATCACTCAACAGCGGGGGCCCAACTACTCTGGTCGACGATGCTGGAACAGGGGAAGTTGGGGCGGATCGTCGGCCAGGCGCTTGCGCTCTGCGTCGCATCGCACCATTCCGGCCTCATAAACTGCCTGACCTCTGACATTGGCAGCCTGGGTGAAGACGCGTTCGCCAAGCGCATGAGTAAGAAGAGCGATCTAACGCATCTCGACGAAGCGCTTGCGAAGGCCGAGGGACGTTTTCACGACAGGTGGCAAGAATTGCTTGCAGGCTCCGAGGTGGTAACAGGATTGAAGGACTTGATGGCGAACATTGTGCGTGCCGCTCCGTTGAAAGACGACAAGAGCGTCGTTGCACAGGTGCAATTCGGCTTCGTCATACGCTTCCTGCTTAGCTGCCTGATCGACGCCGATCGAATAGACACTGCTGACTTCGAGAAGCCCAATGCGGGCACAAGAAGGATGCACGGGCGTTACACCGAGTGGAACGTCCTTATCTCCAGACTGGATGAATATCTCGGTCAACTGGATTCTCGAAACCCTATCGATTCACTGCGGGAAAACATTTCCGCTCATTGCCGAGACAGTGCATCGCGCTCTCGCGGTATCTACTGTCTAACGGTTCCGACCGGGGGTGGGAAGACTCTCTCCAGTCTGCGTTTTGCGCTCCACCATGCTGCCGCGCACTCAATGGACCGAGTTATCTATTTCATCCCATACACGTCCATCATCGATCAAAACGCGAAGAGAGTACGGGAGATACTGGAGCCCCAAGGAACGCCGCAAGGTACCGTCGTGCTCGAACACCATTCGAACCTCACTCCAGAGAAGCAAACCTGGCGCGGCAAGATCCTGGCCGAAGACTGGGATGCACCTGTTGTCTTCACCACCAACGTACAATTCCTGGAGAGCTTCTTCGGAGGAGGTACGCGCGGCGCGCGCCGGCTGCACCAGATGGCGAATGCCGTACTCATCTTCGATGAAATCCAGACGCTGCCAGTGCGATGCGTTCATCTGTTCAACAACGCCATCAACTTCCTTGTTGAACAATGCGGCTGTACTGCTGTGCTCTGCACGGCCACCCAACCTCTGCTTGACGAAGTAGACGAAAGAAAGGGCGCCATACGTACGACCTCGCGCAGCGAACTGATTCCCGACGTGAAGACCCTCTTCGCGAAGCTTCGTCGAGTCGAAGTGATCAATCGCCGAAAACCGGGTGGTTGGACCAACGATGAAACAGCGACGCTGGCGCTGGATGAAGCCAAGGAACTCGGAAGCTGTCTTGTAGTAGTCAACACGAAACAAGCAGCAAGAACTCAGTATCGTCTTATCAAAGGGCAATCCGAATCAGCAACATTCCACCTGAGTACAAACATGTGCCCCGCACATCGAAGAAACGTCCTTCGAGAGATCGAAGACCGTCTCTCGCATGATGGAACAGAGCCTGTGATTTGCGTTTCCACTCAACTGATCGAAGCCGGTGTGGACGTGGATTTCGGAGCGGTCGTCCGGTTCGCAGCTGGGCTCGATTCCGTTGCACAAGCTGCAGGTCGCTGCAATAGGAACGCATGCCGGCCGACTGGTCGGGTGCATGTGGTGAACCCCCAAGGCGAACCTCTTGACAGACTGCTTGAGATTCGCGTTGGCCGGGACATAGCCGAACGAGTGCTCGACGATTATCAAGAGAATCCTGGGAGGTTCGGAGACGACCCGATTGGGCCAGAGGCCATGAGGTGGTACTACCAGAACTACTTCTTCTCGCGTTCAAACAGCATGGATTATCCGGTCTCATCACAGGCGTTGGGACACGATGACACGTTGCTCAACCTTCTGTCGGTCAACTCGATCGCTGTTGCGGAGTTTGGGAAGCGACACGGTCGTGCACCGGGTTCTTACTTTCGCCAATCATTCATGACCGCGGCCAAGTCCTTCACGGCAATCGACGCACCTACACGTGGCGTCGTGGTCCCGTATGGCAAAGCCGGGCGTTCGACTATAGGGGAGATCTGCTCGGCAACCGATCCTGCATCGTTGTGCTCATTACTGCGCAGGGCGCAGGAACTCACAGTGAATGTCTTTCCGCAGCCGTTGGAGAGACTGCTGAATGCAGGAGCCGTACATTCCATCGTAGCAACCGGGGAAATCCTGGCCCTCGCTGAACAGTACTACAGCCCCGAATTCGGTCTGAGCGAAACACCATTGAAGAATATGGAGGTTTTGTATGCCTGAACGAAGCGGCATTGAATTCAGAGTGTGGGGACGTTATGCGCTCTTCACCGACCCATTGACTCGTATCGGCGGCGAGAAATGCTCATACCATATCCCGACATACGAAGCATTGAAGGGTATCGCCAAATCAATCTATTGGAAGCCAACCTTCGAGTGGATAGTGGATGAAGTCCGTGTGATGAAGCAAATCCGCTCGCAAACAAAGGGGACCAAGCCGCTGGTGTTCGGTGGAGGCAACGATCTGGCGATATACACATTCTTGTTCGACGTGGAGTACCAGGTGCGCGCACACTTCGTGTGGAATCGACACAGGCCCGAACTGGAGCAGGATCGCATTGGAGGCAAGCATTTCGCGATTGCACAGCGAATGCTCGAACGCGGGGGCCGACAGGATGTCTTCCTCGGCACGCGCGATTGCCAAGGATATGTGGAGCCATGCGCGTTCGGGAAAGGTCCGGGTCATTACGATGAAGCGGGCGAACTCGGATATGGCCTGATGTTCCACGGGTTCGACTATCCCGATGAGACAGGCAAAGAGGAGCTTCTCGCTCGGTTCTGGAGGCCGACAATGATCGATGGGCGCATACGATTTGAGACTCCTGAAGAATGCAAGGTCAGAAGGTTCATCCGGGAAATGAGCGCCAAGAAGTTTGCCGAGCAACGCAACTTGCGCGGTGTGGAAGAAGAACAGCCGGAAGTGATGGTGTAACATGGGTTGGATGCAGAGACTACATGATACGTACGAACAGTGCTCGGCCTCAGTGGACCTTCACTCTGCCAAACCGCTCACACCTTTGTACCATATCGTTCAGCAGGCACACATCGAAGTTGTCGTGGACGGAAGCGGCAGTTTCCGAAGAGCACGAGTTGTTCCGAAGGAGAGTACGATCATCCCCGTGACTGAGAAATCAGGCACTGCTAGAACAAGCGGGGTTGTGCCGCATCCATTGTGTGATCATGTCAAATATTGTGCTGGTGACTACAGTGACCCAGACGGAGGGACAAACCTCTACTTTGAGAAATACCTCGCTCAGTTG
>Ga0180432_10005910_pt1 | contig 16126 bp, 11 predicted proteins | sample SS_ome_10_FD_132414 | JGI IMG/M metagenome (GOLD analysis project Ga0180432, IMG submission 132414) | Hypersaline lake sediment archaeal communities from the Salton Sea, California, USA - SS_1_MS_2 metaG | ecosystem: Environmental > Aquatic > Non-marine Saline and Alkaline > Hypersaline >... | reverse complement strand
CCGGCGTGTCCTGGTAGCCCTGCAGGAACACCGTGCCAGCCCCGGGGGTGACCTCGAACTTGTTCGGCCACAGGTTCGTGCCCGCCACACCGTCGGTGGCCGGGATGATCCCGATGTAGGTCTCGGTGGACATGTCCTCAATATGGTACTGCACACCGGGACCGGGCGGAACGCTCGAGTAGTAGTCGGCGCCCCAGTCGCCGTCGCTGTCAAGGTTCACGTCGTTGTCAGCAGCCCAGCCGCCACCGATGTACAGGTCGCCCTCCGACAGGTTGTTCAGCGTCGCCTCGGCCGGATTCCAGCTCACCGTCAGGTCCATCCCGGCGAGACCCGAGTCCGTGCCGCCGCGGTCGTCCAGCTCGACCCAGAAGATGATCTCAAGCACTGAGCCGTTCGTCAGAAAGCTGGGATCGCCCATCCCCGGGATGGTGTGCGCGGTAATCGTCGCGTAGGTCTGCGCCTGCGCCGGGGCCGCCAGCGCGAAGCACAGCAACGCCACGGTGATGAATGTCACCCTAGTCATGATACTCCCCCCCCGATACTGGAACCGTCCCAATTCGCTTCAGTCAATAAAGATACCACACAACAGCCGGCCAAGTCAAGAAGATTCTCCGCTCCGGCAGGGGACGACTGAGGGCGAGAAGTGGCCCGCTGACTGGACGCAACGGGTGGCGGCCTGACGCGTGGCCGCCTAGATGAACTTGTACGTCATGCTGTCTTTGACGATGACGTGCTCGTAGATCTGGTTGTGCGGCTGGTACGTGCACCGCGGGCAGGTCTTGATGTCAATCGAGTCGAAGATGCGCCAGTGGTCTCGGCCGCCCCAGCGCCGGGCGACCTCGTCGAACGAGGCGGCGTCGCGCACGAGCTCGAGGCCCGGATCGCCCCGGCGGTCGCAGCACAGGCCCACGGTGAAGGCGTCGGCGTCGTCGGACTCGACGCGCGGCATGAACGCCGCGGTCATGAACACGGCGTGGCACGTCGAGAAGAAGTTCTCGATGTCGAACACGTTGCTGAACTTGTGCGTGATGCCGTACACGCCGAACGTCTCGTCCTCGAGCTGCCGGGCCTGCTCAAGCTCGTCGAAGAACCGCTCGATCGCGCCGTTGGTGAACTTCATGAAAGCCCCGTCCTGGGGGCCCTCATCAGCCTCGTCGAGCCGGTGCCATGGGCGGCCGACGGGCCGGACGTGATAGTTCTTGCAGCCGATCGCCTTGGCGATCGTGCCCGCGGTGTGCACGTCCTCGATGTTGCCGTCGCACAGCAGGAACTTGTAGCTCACGCCGTGGCCGCCCGAGCGGTCGCTGGCCAAGGGCGCCCGGCGCGCTTTGGCGTAGGCAATGAGGCGCATCATGTTCTCGACGACGCGGTCGAAAACCATAGCGTCCGGCGCGAGGCCCTTGAGCCGGTTGAACACCGCGTTCGAGCCGGCATCCACGGAGACGCCCACCCACGTGCAGAGCGACAGCGGCTCGAGGAACCGGTCAATGAGCGTGCCGTTGGTGACGACGCCCACCTCGATGCCGTTCGCCACGCACCGCTCGATGAAGCTGCCGACGTGCTTGTTGAGCAACGGCTCGCCGCCCCCCGCGATGCAGACCGCCTCGACGCCCGCAGGCCAGTCGGGACACCCCTGCCACCCGGCGAGGAAGTCGGCGAGCTTGAGCAAAGCGTCCTTGCTCAGCGCCCGCGCCCGGTGCTCGAGCACGTAGCCCGCGTTGCACCACCGGCACTTGAGATTGCAGCGGTTGACCGGGTCCACGGTGACGAGCGCCGGCTGCGGGATCGGCCTGCCGCGCTTGATCAACCGCCAGCGCGGCACGTGCGCGAGCAGCTTGTAGCTGTTGAACGGGTTCCACTTCTTGTGGGCCGACCACTCCGCCCGCGCTGCCTTCCCGGGCGCAAGTTTTTCAGTCGTTGTCGGCGGCATCACCTGCGCCCCTCTTGTCCTGTACATAACCCGCCCGCCGCGGACATCCCTTTCGGCCGCTCGAGCACCTTCCAGCAATCAATGATGGCCTCGGGCCGGATCCGAGATTGAAGCTCGCCACGCCCGAGCCGGCCGAACTCCTCCCACGCCGTCGCGATGACGCAGCAATCGGCCCCGGCGAGGCAGGCGTCGACCGACGAGACGATCTCCGCCCCCTGCCCGTCGGCGGCGTCGCCGGGAAGTGCCTTGACCTGCGGGTCGTAGGCGCGAACGCGGTAGCCGTTGCTCAGCAGCCGGCGGACGATCTCGACGGGCTGCGACGCCTCGACGACGTGCGAGCCGGGCTTGTAGCTCAAGCCGAGGACGGCCACGCGCGAGCCCGGCGCCGCGGCGGCGCGGACCTTGCGCACCACGCGCGCCACCTGCTCGTCGTTGACCTCGACGACGGCCCGCGCGAGCTTCGCCGCCATCCCGCGGTCGGCCGCGCACTTGATGAAGGCGATATTGTCGCGCGGGAAGCACGGCCCGCCGAAGCCGAGCCCCGGCCGAAGGTACTTGCCGCCCACGCGCGAGTCGTGACCGATCGCCGCCGTCACCACGCTCGCGTCGGCGCCCTCGATGCGCTCGCAGAGCTCCGCCATGCTATTGGCGAAACTGATCTTCGTCGTCACGTAACAGTTGAGGCCGAGCTTCGTGACCTCGGCGTTGATCCAGTTCATCCGGGCGATGTAGGGCGAGTTGTCACAGGCGCGGGTGTAGATGTCCTCCAAGACGTCGCCCGTGCGCGCATCGGACTCGCCGATGAGCACCATGTCCGGATTGAGGAAGTCGCGGATGATCGAGCCCAGCGCGATGAACTCGGGGTTGTACGCCAGGCCGAAGTCGCGCCCGCACGTCTTGCCGGTAAGCTCTTCGAGCCGCGGCGCGACCACCCCCCTCATCGTCCCCGGCATCACGGTCGAAGTGACGACCACGATATGAAAGCCCGCCTTCGCGCGCAGGGCCGGGCCGATCGCGTCCAGCACGTCGAGCACGGAGTCGTTCGAGAACGCGCCGTCCGGCCCGCTCGGCGTCGGCACGATGATGAACGTCACGTCGGAGCCGCCGACCGCCTCGCCCGCGTCGGTCGTGGCGCGCAGGCGGCCGCGGCACCGGGCCAGCAGCTCGGCCAACCCGGGTTCAGCGATGGGGCACTCGCCGCGGTTGATCGCCTTGACGTTCGATTCGACCACGTCCACGCCGACGACCTCGAAGTTTCTTGAGGCGAAGCACGCCGCGGTCGTCAGACCGAGTTTACCCAGGCCGATGACGGAAAGCCTCGGCAGCGTCATCGCGTGTCCCTCCTCTCGACGAGAGAATCGCATTCAGGCCGGTGCATCACGAAGCAGCCGAGCGCATACACCTTGTCCGTCGGCTCGAAGGCAAGCGCCTCGTCCTCGTCGCCTTCAATCCACTTGTTCGTTTCGTCCTTGAGCCAGAACTGCTTCCGCGCAACCTCCCACCCGTCGAGCAGGCGGGGGAGGCGCTCGCAGCCATAGACCCGGTGCAGCGGGCGAAAGACCGTGTCGCGCCCGACGGGAACGGTCATCAGCATCGTGCCGCCGGGCTTGATGAGCTCCAGCAAGCGGCGCATCGCGTCGAGGTCACCGTCGGGCCGCTCGACCGAGCCGTACCGGCCGCCCAGCCCCACGTGCTCGACCGTCGAGCAGTTGATGACGAGGTCGAAGCCGTCGCCAGGGCGCTCGATCTCGAGCACGTCGCCCTGCACGAACGTCAGCCGGGGATGCGCGTAGTACCAGAACACGTCGCGCAGATCGAGCGCCGTGACCTCGTAGCCGCGCTGGGCGGCGAGCAACCCGAGGTGGCCGAAGCCGCATCCAAAGTCGAGCGCCCGGCCCGGCCCCGGCGGCATCATGGCCGCGATCCACGCGTGCTCGACGTCGCGGTCGCCGCTTAGGTCAATGAGCACCGTCGAGTGCGTCGTGACGATCTGCGTGTTCCTGAACTCCGCGTGTGATTGCACCTGGTGCCGGATCTCGCCCAGCGACGACACACTCGTGATCACGATGACGTCGGGTGGATTCCGGCGCGCGTCCTCAAACGAGACGACCTCGACGCCGTTGAAGCGCGAGCCCTGCTTCGCGGGATCGTTATCAACAATATACGCGATCGGGCGGTCCTGAAACTCGACGACGAGCTGCCGCGCCAGGTCGGTGAGGCCGAAGAAGGCCACGGTGCCCGTAGTCCCGTCCACCTGCTCGATCATGCGGATGATGAGCGCGCTCCGCGCGAACTGGTGCCGGAGCCTGGCGAGCACGCGGCGTGAGTTCGATGGATCGACCTCCATCGCCCGCCGGGCGTAGTCGAGGGCCACGCGCCAATGAAACCCCTCGTTCCACGCGTAGGTCGCGCCCTTGAGGTAGCTGTTGCTGATGGCACGTCCTCGAATGTTCTCGAAGGCGGCGGCATCGTCGAGCTCGCGGAAGAACTTCTTCGTGATGTTGACGCACGTCTCGGCGGTGACGTCGCCACGGTAGCCCATGTAGCCGGGCACCGCCATCGCGCCGGCCAGCATCTCCGGGATGTGCCGGATCGTCCCGTGCCGGCCGATGCGCAGCCACAGCTCGTGGTCCTTCTTCTGGATGAACGAGGCGTCCAGCCACCCGACCCGCTCGAGAATCCGCCGCCGCATGAACGCCGCCGGCTGCGGAATGCAGTGGTCGCAGTGCTCGATGGCGTACCGCAGGTCCCACTCGTGCAGGTACGCCGTCCCGATCAGCTCCCCGTCCTCGTCGATCGAGCCGCAGTCGCCGTACACCACGTCCACGTCGGGGTGCTCCAGCAGGGTGCCGACCGCCGTCGCCACCGCGCCGGGCAGCCACACGTCGTCGGCGTTGAGCCAGGCGAGCACCTCGCCCGTGCTGCGCGCCCAGCCCTTGTTGATCGCATCGGCGTGGCCGTCGTCCGGCTGCGAGACGAGCTGGACGCGGCCGCCGTACTCGCGCTCGACGAGCTCGACGGTGCCGTCCGTCGAGCCGCCGTCCATCACGATGCACTCGAGCCTCGGGTAGTCCTGCGCGAGGATGCTCTCGAGCGTCATGCCGATGTACTTGACGCGATTGAGGCACGGCACCACCACGGACACGACGGGCCAGTCCACCGCCTGCATCGTCCCCGCCCCGCTCTTCGGCAATGCCTCCGCCATCAGTCCCGCCCTCGTTCGCCGCGCCGCGCCATGCTCGTGGCAGTCTCGCGGCCGTTCGCAGCCGGCTCATCAGCCGACCCCTGCGCGGCGCGTGCGAGCGCCGCCTCGAACCACGACCGGTTCGCGCCGGGCACCTGCCACGCGACGTCCCGCTGGTACCACTGCGTGCACGGCGCGCAGAACTCGCCCACAAGCCCGCGACTCTGCTCGAAACGGAGCTGCCGCAAGCCCGCGCTCTCGCCCGACTCGGCAAGGACGGCCGGAGCGCCGGCGGGCCCTTCCGCGGGCGGCCCGTCGAAGCACTGCTCGCACATGACGGCTTCGCCTGACGAGAGCACGAGCGCCGACGCCAGCAGCTTCCGGCACGCCTGCCGCTCGAGCGGCGAGAAGTCGATCACGCGCTTGTCGTCGAACGTGCCGCGATAGCTATTGAACGGGCGAATCACGACGGCGTCCGCCACATCGTGCCAGAGCGCAAAATCGCGCTGGATCCGGGCGTCCTGGCCCGCCACGGCCATGTTGACGCGCTGCAGCACAATAAACGGTCGGTCGTCGCCGCCGGGCTCGGCGCCGCGTCGCCCAGAAAAACGCCGAAGCAGCTCGAACACCGACCCGAACCGCGGACCGCCCGCCTCATCGAGCGCGTCGAGGTTCACGGCGAGGATGTCGAGCCCGCTCTCAAAGGCCGCGTCCAGGAACGCCTCGTCGAGCCCCGTGCCGTTCGTCTCGATCTCAACGCGTGGGATGCCCCGCGACTTCGCCAGCCGGACGAACTCGAACAGCCGAGGGTGCAGCGTCGGCTCGCCGAAGCCCGAGAAGTTGAGCAGGAACACGAAATCGCCGACCCGGTCGAGGAGCGACACAAACGCCTCATGTTCGAGATCGCCCTTGGGCCGCGTCAGCTTGGTCTGCGGACAGAACGGGCACGCCAGGTTGCAGCGCGACGTGAGCTCCACCTCGAGGTACGACGGGAAATCCGGGTAGAAACGCGCCGCCGCGTCGGCCACGTCGCCGGACCCGGGCAGCGCGCCAGCCGCCCGCGCCATCTCGAGGTCCCGTCTCGTCACGATCGTGACGGCCTCGCCCGCGGTCTCCGACCGGAACCGGGCCTGCGCCTCCGCGTCGCCGTGGCGGCTGATCCAATCCCTGACCGCGGTCGTGAGCGCGCCGCCGTGCTTGGGCCCGTATCGCTCGGCCCGTGCGCGCTTCCACGCGTGCACGGTCTCGACTTCCTCCTCGGAGGCGAGATATCCCTCGCGGCGGATCTCCTGCACGGCGCGCTCGGCGCGCTCCAGGGCGGCCGAGGCGTCGCCCACGCGCAGCGCGCGCTGGTGATCGCCGATCCGGCCCAAGGCCCGCACCGGGAACCCGCACAGGCTCGTTTCGCCCGAACCGACGCCGGCGCAAAACCCGCCTTCCCTGGCGAGCGAAAGCGCCTGTTCGAAGGTGCGGCTCGAGCACAGCGGCGCGTCGCTCACGTCCAGCACAAAGGCAATGTGCGCCGGGTCCCGCATGCAAGGCGCCGCGAGCGCCTTGAACCCATCGACCGAAAAGATACCGGCGTAGCTGGCCGACGACAGAAGCCCCGACCGCCGCGACGCCGGCCCGAATGCGAACGGGGAACCGGCCTCGACCCGCACCGTCTCGACCGCAGGCCACGTGCTCCGGAGGTACTCGACGACGGGCCCGTCGCATCGCTCCGCCGAGGTCACGAATACCAGCCGGTCGAAGCAGCGCAACGCGCTCGCGGCCTCGAGAAGCTGCCCGAGCAGCGGACGCCCGGCCACCGGTTCCATGAACAGCGGCCGGCCGTCCCGGCTGTTCAGCCCCGCCAGGCTGCCCTGCAGAAAAAGCGTCGCTGTCATCGTGTTCCCTTCTTTCGTGTGACGCTCCACGCCCGGGCCGCGCCACGCACAAAACGGCCTCGACGCAGACCACCACGCAGACCACCGCGCAGACCACCGCGCCGCGTCGTGCCGGAGTGCAAGAAACATGCCACCGACAGAGAACGCCCACCGGCCAGACACACCCAAGGCCGCGAGCGGAAAAGCCGCACTCTGCACAGGTCGCGCGCGGCCCGTCCGCGTGTCGGGAAACCCGACAGCACACCGCTTGCCCGTGCAAGCACGCCACATGAAGCACCCCCACACGCACCGCCACGTGCCCGCAGCACGCCCTCACGTGCCCGTCGCACGCCCTCGCGTGCCCTTGGCACGCCAATTGCACACCGCCCCAGCATAAGGCTGCCCTGCTCCGGCAGCCCGGGCCGTCAACTGCCCAAAAGCAACAGGAGGAAGCCGCGAATGACGACGGACGCAGTGAGAGCGACGCCCGACTCGTGGAAGGATCCGAGACTCCCGGCCGAACAGCTCAAGGTTGTCGAGAAGGAACTCGTCATGCTCCGCGAGGGCAGTCCGCCGCGCGTCTACACGGCGGTCGCCGACGCGCTCAAGGCCGTCCCGGGCAGCGGTCCGCTCTCGCTGCTCGAGGTCGGATGCGCCAGCGGCTACTACGCCGAGGTGATCGCCGCGCTCGTCGGCGACCGGTTCAAGTACACGGGCGCCGACTACTCGGACGCCATGATCGCCCTCGCCCGACGCCGCTACCCCGACACGCCCTTCCTGCGGCTCGACGTCCGCGACATCGCGCTGCCCGACGCCGCCTACGACGTCGTCCTCTCCGGCGCCGTGCTTCAGCACGTGAAAGAGTGGAAAGTCGGCCTGTGCGAGCTCGCACGCGTGGCGCGCTCCTATCTCATCCTTTCGAGGGCGCCGCTCACCAGCGGGCCGTCGTCACGGGGCGAGTGCGAGCTCTACGCCGGCGTCCCCGGCTACATGAACTGGTTCAACAAGAACGAGTTCCTGGGCCTCGTCGCCGAGTGCGGCTTCCGCACGCTGCACGAGCAGCAGGTCTATCCGCACGAAGGGCCCGCGCGCCGCCACATGACGTTCCTGTTCCAGGCCGGGTGAAACGGGACCAAGACGGAGGAAGCGCTGTGAGGATCACCGCCGGCATGATCGTGCTCAACGGCGAGCCGTTCGTCGAGTACAGCCTCCGGGCCATCTACGACTTCGCCGACGAGATCATCATCGCCGAAGGCGCCGTCGAGAAGGCCATGTTCGCCGCCCGGCCCGACGGGTCGTCGAAGGACCGCACCGTCGAGATCATCCGCAACTTCCCCGATCCCGACGGCAAGATCACACTCGTCCAGGGCCGCTGGAAGGGCAAGCTCGAGCAGAGCCGGGCCTGGCTCGAGCGCGCCACGGGCGACTACGTCTGGGTCGTTGACAGCGACGAGATGTACCTGCCCGGCGACCTCGCCCGCGTCAAGCGGATGCTCGAGGACGACCCGGCGATCACGGTGGTCTCCTTCTACCAGCGCGCCTTCTGGCACAACCTGCACACCCAGCTCGTCGGCCCGCCGTGGGAAGGCGTCCGCGAGGCGGTCTTCTACCGGATCTTCAAGCGGGTGCCCGGCGCGCACTTCACCACGCACCGGCCGCCCACGGTCGCGGGCGACGACGGCGTCAACCTCGTCGAGAAGAAGCTCGTGCGGGCCAACGAGATGCGGCGGCGCGGCGTGTTTGTCTTCCACTATTCGTACGTGGATCCGGACCAGGTGAAGCAGAAAATCGAGTACTACCGGCGGCGCGGCTCGAAAAACGCGGGCTCGCCGGACTGGTTCGAGCGCGTCTTCCTCGCCTGGCCCAACGACCCGGCCGGCATCGAGGCGAAGTACGCCACGCACCCGATCGGCACCGGCTGGACGACGCCGTACCACGGCCCGCATCCGCCGGCGATGCTCGGTCACCCCCTCATGCACAAGGAGCCGGCAGCGTGTCCGGCATGATGCGCACACATCCGAGGGTCGCCATCCACATGCGCGCCGGCCTCGGCGACGCGGCGGTCATGAGCACGAAGCTCAGGGGCATCCGCGACGCGCACCCCCACGCCCTCATCCGCTGCTACCTCAACTCACCCAGGCCCGAGGTCGTCCGGCCCCTGCTCGACGCCTCCCCCTACCTCGACGAGGTGCGCCCAACGCCCTACTCGCGCCCGCTCGCCGTCGGGACCGAACGGGCCATCCGCACCTGGGCCGACGGCGGGCCGTTCTACCACCTCGACGTGCTGCCCCGGGGCGCCTCCGCCGACGCCGAGCAGCGGACCATCGAGTACATCCACCCGGAGATCCCGTTCGATCCTGCCCCCGAAGTCAACTTCCCCGACGAGGTCGAACGATGGGCCGACGGGCTCGAAGCCGAATGCCGCGCCGGCGACAGGCTGCTCGTCGGCTGCCACCTGCACGCCATCCATGGCCGGCCCGCCGAGGAAGACCCGACCCGGTTCAAGGAATGGGGCCGCGCGCAGTGGCAGCGGCTCGCCGACCTGCTCGGCGAGGATCGCCCCTGCCGCATCCTGCTCTTCGGCGGCCCGAGGGACAACTGGGACGTGCCCACCGGCCTCCACGTGCGCAACCTCATCGGCTGGATCACCGTGGTGCAGAGCCTCGCCCTGGTCCGGCGGCTCGACGTGCTCGTGGGCGTGGATTCCGGCCTGAAGAGCTGCAGCCTCATCTTCGGCGTGCCGACCGTGATGCTCTGGGACGCACGCAACCCCGACCCGAGGGAGTGCTGGTTCCCGGCCTACTACCAGCAACTCGACCGGAACGCAATCTTCACAACCACGGCGAGCGCCGACGACGTCTTCGACTTCGTGCAGGCGCGCCTGCCCGAACCCGCCGGACGCGCGGCGGCAGACCCCGGCAACCCGACGAGCACGCGGAGGAGTGCATGCTGACCTTCTTCACCACCTGCAAACCGTTCAAAGGCAAGACGGCCGTCGCCCAGCGCAACGCGATCGAAAGCTGGGTCCGGCTCGGCCGGGGCTGCGAAGTCATCCTCCTCGGGGCCGACAAGGGAACGGCCGACGCGGCCCGCGAGCTCGGCGTCCGCCATGTGCCCGAGGTGGCCCGCAACGAGTACGGCACGCCGCTTCTCGACTCGGTCTTCGACGCGGCGAGCTCCGTCGCGGGCCACGACCTGCTCTGCTACCTCAACGCCGACATCATGCTGATGGGCGATTTCCTCGACGCCGTGGCGCGCCTCGAGCCCGAGCGGCTCCTGATGATCAGCCGCAGGTGGAACGTGGACCTCGACGGGCCGTGGGACTTCGACGACCCGAACTGGCAGGCAAACCTGCGCGAGTTGACCGTGACGCGCGGCCACCAGAAAACGGCCTCGGGCGGGCCCGACTTCTTCGTCTTCCGCCGCGGCCAGTGGCCGGCCGTGCCGCCGTTCGCCCTCGGCCGCACGCGCTGGGACAACTGGCTCATCTACGCGGCCCGCACACTCGGCATCCCCGTCATAGACGCAAGCCCCTGCGTCATGGCCGTCCACCAGAACCACGACTGCGGCCATGCCGACGGCGGCTGGGCCGGCGCGTGGCACGGCGCCGAGGCGCAGCACAACGGCTCTCTCATGCCCGACGGGGCCGACACCTACAACTTCCTCGACGCCACGCACCTCATGACGGCCGACGGACCCCGGCCCGCCATGTCGCCCGAGCACCTCGCGCGCCGCCTCGAGCGGCGCCTGGCCGCCTGGTTCGACCAGCGCCTCTTCCTCGCCAACGCGCTGCACGAGCTCGGCCGCCACGAGGACGAGTTCGCCGCCGTCACGCACGCGGGCCCGGCGTGCACCACGCCGGAACGTACCCTCCGGTATGCGCGTGCTGGGCTGCGCGCGCTGTTCGCGATCAATCGGCGGAAGCAGGCCGAGGACTTCATCGCCGGGCTCCTCGGCGACGCGCCGTCGCCGCTCATGGGCTACCGCCTCGCCTCGATCTGCGAAGGGCTCCGTGCGTTCGAGACGGCCACGGCCCTGTTCCGGGCCGTGCTCACCCAGGAAAGCCACGACGCGACGGTCCTCAAGGCGGGTGCGCACTACCACCTGGCGCGAATCGCCGTCGAAACCGGAGACCCGGAGGCCGCCCGACGGCACGCGGAGGCATGCGTGGCCGACAACCCGAAGCACAAGGCGGCACGCGAGCTGCTCGGGCACTGGGGCGGTAACGGCGGACCGGACAAGCGGTCGCCGACGGACGGAATCACGGTTCCTGCGGAAGCTCGTCAGCCAGTTGTTCCAGCACCTCCGCAGCCCGCCGGTGCGCGGGATTGAGCCGCAGGCATTCATCGAGGCACGCCCGCGCCCGCGCCCCGTCGCCGGCCGCAGCATAGAGCGACCCAAGATGATAGTGCGCCCCGGCCGCGAGGCCCGCCGGCCCGGCACACGGCGAGGCCGCCACTCGCTCGAACCCCTCGATCGCCTCCTCGCCGTAGCCGGCCGCTTCGAGCTGTGACGCCAGGTTGTAGGCAGCTCTCAAGGCCGTCGCCTCGTCGGCCTCAACCTCCGCCTCGATCAGCGCCGCCGCCCTCTCCGTGTCGCCCGACGCCGTCCACAGGAAGGCCAGGCCCGCGAGCGCTCGCGGCCGGACGTCGGGTGCCTCGGCCTCGTCGAGCACCTCGCTAAAGATCGCCGCGGCGCCCGCGACGTCCCCCGCACGCGCGAGCACGTCGGCGAGGTCCAGCCGGTGCCGCTGACGCTCGACCTCATCGAGCTCGAGCCCGATCGCGCGCCGCAGCAGGTCGAGCGCTTCGTTCGCCTCGCCCGCCGCGCCGCGCACGCGGCCGAGCGCAGCCACGACGCACGCGCAATCGGGGAAGTGCGCGTGCACCGCCTCCGCCTCGGCCGTCGCCGCGTCCGTCGCCGCGTCCGTCGCGCCTTGGGCCAGCAGAAGCCGGACGCGCAGCAACCGGCCCGCAGGATGACGCGGCGAGGCGGCAAAGAGCCGCTCGAGCCGTGCCTCGGCCTCATCGAGACGCCCCGCCTGCTCGAGCAGCACGGCAAGCCAGTACTGGAGGTACGTGTCCGCCAGCGCCGCGTACGTGTCGCGGTCGGCCGCGGCCACCGCCTCGGCCCGGAGCAGCCGCTCGATGTGCGTGCCGACGTCGGTGTTCGAGATGCCTCCGCCGTGCAGCCGGTAGAGCACGTGGCGCTCGGGCGAAACCTCCACCGGCGCGCACGCCACGAGCCGGAACGCAAACTCCACGTCCTGCACGATCGGGAACGCCTCGTTGAAACCGCCGAGCGCCTCGAAGACCGCGCGCCGCACCAGCGTCGTCGAGGTATCGAACGGGTTGTCAATCTCCATCGCCCGCGCCAGCGGCAGCTCGCGCGCCCAGCAGCGGTCGGCCGCGTAGCGCCGCGCCGAGTCCCCATACCGGTAGAACCGCTGGCAGCACGCCGCCGCCAGCGACGGCTCCTGCCCGAGCACGTTCACCAGGTGCAGGTAGAAATCGGGCAGCAGCGCATTGTCGGCGTCGAGAAAGTGCAGGATGTCGCCCGCGGCTCGCGCCGCGCCCGCGTTGCGCGCCGCCGGGGCGCCGCGCTGCTCCTGTTTCATATACACAAGGCCCGGGAGCGATTCGCTGCGCGCCTGGACGACCTGCGCCGTGTCGTCCGCCGAGCCGTCGTCAACGACGATGACCTCGGCGGGCTTCAGCCTCTGCGCGGCGATCGAATCAAGCGCCTCCCCGAGGTAGTGCCCGTAGTTGTGCGTGGGGATAATGGTCGAGACCGCGCTCATGCCCCGACCGCCTGCAGGAGGTCCGACTGCTCGAGCTGCGCCGTCCAGCGCGAGCGAAACGCCTCGGCGTGCGCGGCGTGCTCGTCGAGCGTGCGTTCCGTCAGCGGAATCATGTTGCCGTAGAAGTCCATGTAGAGCGTCTCGGGCGCGCCGAGAGACAGCGCCGCCTCCACCGCGTTCGGAAACAGCGCGTCCTTGCCCAGCAGCACGACACGCTCCTGCCCGCCTGCATAGCCCTGCATCGCGGGTGACTCGGCGCTGAAATCCCCGTCGGGATAGCCGAACAGGTTCGAACGCTCCATCATGTCGAGATCCATCACGTGCCGGCTGTCCACGACGTAGCCGACCCGCTCGGCGCCGAACGCGCGCTCGACCGCGGGCCGGCACTGGTAGAAGATGTGGGGCCGCTGCGCCACCAGCACCAGCGTGTCCACTGCCTCGAACCGCTCAGCACTCTCGACGCTCAGCGCGACCGGCGCCAGGTCCTCCACACGGCCGCGCACGACGGCGAGCGCGTCGCGGACCGCGCGCTCCATCGCCTCGACGAGCTCCTCGCGCCCAAGCGTGCGGAACAGGGCTGCCCGTTCCGCCGCGCCCTCGACGCGCCGGCGGGCGCAGCGCTCGAAGGCCGCCCGGTCCGTCTGATGCTGCGTCATGAAATACAGGCTGTTCCGGAGCGAGTAGTAGATTGTGAGGGACGTGCCCGCACGCTCGCCCGACGAGAAGTGGTTGACCACCGACTCGCCGCACGCCAGCACCTGCCACCCGGCCCGGACAAGGCGATGACAGAAATCAATATCGTCCCAGTAGAGGAAATAAGATGGATCAAAGAGCGCCTGGCCCTCGAGGGCGGCCGCGCCCACGAGGGCGTTCGCCCGCACCAGCATCGAGCACGCCGGCACGTAATCCACCTCGACGGTCTCGGCGATCCGGCCGTGGTCGAACGTGCCGTTGCAGTTGAGCCGGATCCCCGCCGTCTCCCAGTCAATAAACGAGCCCAGCTCCTGGATAAACGGCAGCCCCGTACCCGCCGCGTAGATCTTCGAGCCCACGACGCCGCACCCGGGCCGCTCGGCCATCACCCCGCGCAGCGCCCCGAGCGCCCCCGGCTCGGCCGTGACATCGTCGTCGAGCAGCCAGACAAACCCGTACCCGCGATCGAGCACGTGGCGCATCCCGACGTTGAACCCGCCGGCGCCTCCAAGGTTCTCCTCGTTGACGAGCAGCTCGACCCGGGGGAAGTCGCGGCGGACCATCTCCACCGTCCCGTCGCTCGAGGCGTTGTCGACAACGAAGACGTCGAAGTCCTGCTCGGGCAGGGCCTCGAGCGACCGCAGGCAGTCGCGCACCCGCGCCGCCTTGTTCCAGGTGACCACAACCGCCGCTGTCCGGCCCGCCAGGGACATCGCGCCTCCGTTCGCGTCGCCGCCCACACTCTACGCCCCGCAGCGCCGCCGCGCAAGCCGCCGCTTCAGGCGATCATCGCACCGCCGCCATCCCGCGTCCCACCACCGAACTCGCACTCAGCCGTGACGCCCGTTCTGCCGATGATACGAGCGTCCACCCCCCTTGACGCACAAGGGGGGATGTGATAGATGATAGGCCCAAGACAAGGAGCCCGGCTTGGCGAAGTCCGGGCTCCGGGCCTTTGGGGAGATACCCGAGTGGCCAAAGGGGGCAGACTGTAAATCTGCTGGCATTGCCTACGAAGGTTCGAATCCTTCTCTCCCCACCAGCCCTTCCTCACTCGCCCCCACTTCTCCGACACCCCCCTTGCACTGCATCGCCGCTGGCCAGAGCACGTCGCTGCCGCTCGGCAATAGGAGATGAAGAAATTCTTGACGGAAGCGGACGTATGTGGTAAAGATTGTTTTTGTGAACGGTGGGCCCTGTGATTTCCCTGGTGAATGATTTCCCCTGGTAACACCATCGCAAGGGAGAATCTCAGTGAAGGCGACCGCGCTTCTCTTACTCGCATGTTGTGCTCTGACCCTGGCCACACACGCTTCGGAGCCCGTGTTGTGGGCTTTCGACATGGGCCCCGGTGGCGGCTTGGGCGTGACCGAGACAATCTGTCTCGACCCGCTCGCCTCGTTTTCTGCTGAGTTCCCCCCCGGACGCGATGTCATGCAGGACGCCAGCTACGACGTCACGAGTTCACTTCTCTACGTAACCGGGGGAAACGAGGGCGAGCTCTGGTACTACCAGAACACCGTATTCGTCTACTCCGGTGGCCCGGAAGGGCTCACCTTCGTCTCTTCCTCCAACGCGGGGATGGACGACTACCACTGGCCTGGGGGGATCACGCTTCTGGGCGACAGCCTCTACGCGGTGGCGTTTACCGGCTATTTCGAGGACAACGTCCTCATTCGCATCGACAACCCGGGCACGGCGGCGCAAACGGTCACACAGATCGGACCCGCACTGGGCGCGACCGAGGATATGGGCGTGCCGTACAACCTGTGCCCGGACGGACAAGGCGCCCTTCTCTCGATGTTCCGCCCCGCGCCCACCGAGAGAACACTCTACCGCCTTGATCCTGCAACGGGGGTTGCGACACCCCTGCACACGTATTCCCTCGAGATCGGTGAGGGGACCATCGAGGCGCTCGCCCTCCTAGACGATGACCTCTACGGAATCAACATGGACGGTGACCTGTGGCGATTGGACCTGGACACGTATGACCCCACGTTCCTGGGTACCATCGGCTTCGGCGTCTGGATCGGACTTGTGCCCCTCCACGCCCCGCCCTGTCCGGGGGATGTGGACGGCAACGGCATCGTCGACGGCCTCGACCTCACAGCCGTGCTCACCGCGTGGGAGACCGTCCCGGGCGACCCGCTCTGGAACGAGAATGCCGATCTCGACGACAACAACATCGTGGACGGCCTGGATCTCACGGAGGTGATCTCCAACTGGACCACGGCGCCGCCGCCCATCCCGGAACCGTCCACCTGAGCGGCGCTTGCGATGTCCGCTGCCTGCCTGCGCAACCACCGCTCCTGATCTCAATTAAGAAGCATCCGCACTTGGCCCAAAGGCAAAACTCCTGTGTTTTGATCGGGTACCCGCATGCGCAAAGGTGGACGTCCTAAGGTGGACGCCCTGCAGGAGAATAACAAGACCTGCCTCCGCAAGGCCGAGACACCTTTGCACCGTACCCGGCAAGCACCCGTCGCATGCTTCGAAAGCTCGAGCCCTTCTCTCCCCACCAGCCTTTTCCTGCGGTGGTGTCCATAGTTTTGTGTAATTTCGCTTGGGGCTGGGTTGTGGTTGGGTGTGTTCATGGTGTTCAAGCCGCCTGGGCCGCGTGGGTTTGGGTGTCAGGTTTGAGTCGGTGTTGTCGG
>Ga0180432_10005908_pt1 | contig 16127 bp, 11 predicted proteins | sample SS_ome_10_FD_132414 | JGI IMG/M metagenome (GOLD analysis project Ga0180432, IMG submission 132414) | Hypersaline lake sediment archaeal communities from the Salton Sea, California, USA - SS_1_MS_2 metaG | ecosystem: Environmental > Aquatic > Non-marine Saline and Alkaline > Hypersaline >... | reverse complement strand
GAGATCGCCCAGGCGTTACAGCAGGGCATGGCGGACGAGGTCGTCTTGACCATCCCTGAAGGCCGCCGCGTGGAGGAGATCGCTGACCTGGCGGCCCAGGTGGGCATAGACCGCGCGGAATTCATGGCCCTGGCGGCTGCCCCGGCGAGCGCGACGGGGGCGTTCGGCGATTTCGAGTTTCTCCAGGGTCGCCCCGCCAATGCCACGCTGGAGGGTTATCTGTTCCCGGATACCTACCGCCTGCCTCAAGATGCCACCGCTGGCGACCTGATTGACCGCATGCTGGACAACTTTGACCGGCAAGTGACCCCTGAGATGCGCGCCCAGGCCGCCGCGCAGAGCCGTAGCCTGTACGAGGTGGTCGTGCTGGCCTCCATCGTCGAGCGCGAGGCGGTGCTGGCGGGGGAGCGTTCCACCATCGCCAGTGTCTATCTCAATCGTCTCGTGTCCGGCATCAAACTGGACGCTGACCCCACGATCCAATACGCGCTGGGCCAGGCGGGTGATTGGTGGCCCCAGATCACCATCGAACAATATTCTTCGGTGGACTCCCCCTGGAACACTTATCTCTACGCTGGCCTGCCGCCCAGCCCCATCGCCAGCCCGGGTTTGGGTGCCATCCAGGCGGTGCTGGCCCCTGAGGACACGCCGTTCATTTTCTTTATGCGCGACTGCGACGCCGACGACGGCAGCCATCTATTCGCCACCAGTTCAGAAGAACATCTGACCAACTATGCCCGTTGTTACGGCCAATAGCCAAGGGTGCCGCGCGAAAAACCGTAAAAACCAGGTTTTTCAAAGGCTCGATGGGACAGTGGACTGCTTGCGATACAGAATTAGCTCGTTTATAGGGTTGCATCACGGAAAAACCTGGTTTTTACGTTTCACGTTTCACGTTTCACTTTTCACGCTTTACGTTTTACTTTTGACAGCCTGTGCGGCCGTCAAGTTGACCCGCCCTGTGGTCAAGATTGGCCTGGTAGCGCCGTTTGAGGGGCGCTACCGCTACGTTGGCTATGACGCCATTTACGCGGCGCGGCTGGCGTTGCGGGAGGCCAACGCCGCCGGCGGGGTGGGCGGCTATAACGTGACGCTGGTGGCCTACGACGACCAGGGCACCGTCTCCGGGGCGCTTACGGCGGCGCGCAACCTGGCCCAGGACCCCGACGTGGTGGCCGTCATCGGTCATTTCCGGGACGAGACCACAGGGGCGGCGCGCACGGTTTACGATGAAGCCGGTCTGCCGTTGGTCGTCGCCGGGACGGTTGAGGGGGAGATGGGACCTGAGCTGCTGTGCCCCTTATTCACCCATCTTGGAGATGCTTTGCAGAGTGGGACCCAGGATGCGCCAGCCACCCCTCAGGTGCAACTGTTTGCGTCCAGTATGCCGGGATGGATGCTGGCCGGTGATGCAGGGTTGGCGTGTGGCGACGGTCTGTCCGTGACGGCGAGTGAGGAACTGCCACCTTCACCTGGCGTGGACGCCGTGCTGCTGGCCCTGGACCCGCTGGAGGCCGGTGAGACTCTCGTCGCGCTGCGGGAGGCCGGTTGGCGCGGGGTCGTGGTCGGCGGGCCGGCGTTGGGCAGCCCGCTCTTCAGCGAGGTCGCTGGCGAGGCGGTCGCTGGCGTGGTTTTTGTCTCACCCTACCGCTGGCCGGACACGGCGCACGGGGACGCCGAGTTCAGCGCCGCTTATCAGCGCATAGGTCCCCACGTGCCCTCTCCCGGCCCCTTTGCCTTGACCACCTATCAGGCTACCTGGTCGCTGCTGGACGTCATCGAGGGCACGGCCCGGCAGGGGGAAGCGCCCACCTCCCAACCTGCGGCGACGGACGTCTACTTGTACCGCTGGACCCGCTCGGGGACCTTGGAGCGGGTCAAATGAGGCGTAATCGCCCCCTCACAGGTTCAGGCTTGCGGGCGCCGTCCCAGGATAGCACGGCTGCTGACGCGCTTGTAAAACAGCGGGTAAGGCTGCACGGCTTCGTCGGAGAAGGTGTGCGCCTCTAGCAGGCGCGCCGTGGCCAGCGCCAGCTTGTGCTCGTCGTTGGCGTGGACCGTGAACAGCGGTGTGCCAGCTTCCACGTACTCGCCGACCTTGTAATGGACGATGACGCCCACCGCGTGATCAATGCTGTCCCCTTTGCGGGCGCGACCGGCGCCTAAATCAACCGTTGCCAGCGCCACCTGACGCGCGTCTAGTTCTTTCAGATAGCCGCTGCACGGTGCGGGCGTGGCCTGCACCAGGGGCGCGTGGGGCAACCGGTCGGGGTTTTTGACCTGGTCTGCGTCGCCGCCTTGGGCGCGTATCAACGCGACGAACTTTTCCCAGGCCGCGCCCGAGGCCAGGGCCGCCTGGGCTTTGTCCAGGCCTTCGTCGGCCGAGTTCGCCAGGCCACCCAGTCGCAGCAGTTCGGCCGCCACCACCATGCAGTGTTGGCGAAAGTCGCTGGGGCCGCCCTCGTGCAGCGTGTCGATGGCCTCGCGCACCTCCAGAGCGTTGCCCACCGCGTAGCCCAGTGGCTGGTTCATGTCGGAGATGAGAGCCGTCACCCGGCGACCGGCATCGTAGCCGATCTCCACCATGGCCTCGGCCAGGCGCAACGCCTCGTTGGTCGTCGCCACAAAGGCCCCGCGACCTACCTTGACGTCCAGCAGGATGGCCTTGGCGCCGCCGGCGATCTTTTTGCTCATGATGCTGCTGGCGATGAGGGGTGCGCAGGGCACGGTGCCGGTCACGTCGCGCAGGCTGTAAAGCGCGCCGTCGGCCGGGGCCAGGTCGAGGCTCTGGCCGCTGATGACCAGGCCGACCTCTCGCGTTTGGTCCATGAACTCTTGAGTCGTCAGGTCGGCGCGAAAACCGTCGATCGACTCTAGCTTGTCCAGCGTGCCGCCGGAAAAGCCGAGCGCGCGCCCGCTCATCTTGGCCACCGTCAGTCCTGACGAAGCCACCAGCGGCACGACGACCAGCGAGACTTTGTCGCCCACGCCGCCGGTCGAGTGCTTGTCGACGGAGTGGGGCGCGATCTCGCTCAGGTCGAGCAGATCGCCGGAGTGGGCCATCTCCAGCGTCAGGTCGGTCGTCTCGCGACGGCTCATACCCCGCCAGCAGATGCTCATCAACCAGGCGGCTGCCTGATAATCAGGGATCTCCTCTCGCGTATAACCTTGGACAAAGAAAGCAATTTCCTCGCGGGTCAGCTCGGCGCCGTCCCGCTTTTTAGCGATGATGTCTACTGCGCGCATAAGTCCACCTCTTCAGCTTTGCTGTGTTGCTTATAGATTATCCTGATTATAACCTATCTGGGGCCGAGAATCAAATTGCACGGCGGCCGGAGCCGTCCTCAGCCTCCAATCTCCAATCTCCAATCTCCAATATCTCTCCCCTGTAGCGCGTTCTCGAATTAAAGGGTACAATGACCAGCAATTCGTTTACTGGCACGGAGGATGCTATGACCCATTATGATACCGTATTGGCTCACGGCCTTTTACTGACCATGGACCCCAGCTTTAGGCTCATCTCCGACGGGGCGGTCGCCTTTAACGATAACCAGATCGCGGCCGTGGGGCCGGCCGCCGAGGTGCTGGCCGGGGCCGAGGTTGGTGAAACCGTGGACTGTAGCGGTACCGCCGTCATGCCCGGCCTGATCAACGCGCACACGCACGTGCCGATGACCTTGCTGCGTGGCCTGGCCGACGACCTGCGCCTCGACGTCTGGTTGCACGGCTATATGATGCCGGTGGAGCGCCAGTTCGTCGACCCCGATTTTTCTCGCCTGGGTACGCGCCTGGCTTGCGCTGAGATGATCCGTTCCGGCACGACCTGCTTTGCTGATATGTATTACTATGAGGAGGACGTGGCCGCCACCGCCGCCGAGGTGGGTATGCGCGCGCTGTGCGCCGAGACGATCTTGAAATTCCCGGCCCCTGGCGCGGCTACCTACGAGGACAGCCTGGCTTATAGCCGCGATTTTATCGCGCGCTGGCGTGACCATCTGCTCATCCGCCCGGTCGTGAGTCTCCACGCGCCCTACACGGCCACGCCCGAGATGCTGTCGGCGGCGGTTGAACTGGCGCGCGAGTTTGACGTGCCACTCATGACCCACTTATGTGAGACCGCCTACGAGGTCGAAGAGGCCGAGCGCCTGTGGGGCATGTCACCGGTCCAATGGTCGCGTGAACAAGGGCTGTTCGAGGCCCACGTCGTGGCGGCGCACTGCGTCCATGCCAGTGAGGCGGACCTGCGCATCCTGGCGCGGGCCGGCGCAGGGGTGACCCACAACCCCACCAGCAATCTCAAGCTGGCCAGCGGCGTAGCGCCGGTGCCGCGCATGTTGGAGCTGGGCCTGGCGGTGGGCATCGGCACCGACGGCACCGCCAGCAACAATGACCTGGACATGTTCGAAGAGCTGCGCCTGGCAGCGTTGATCGCCAAGGGGGTCAGCGGTGACCCGCTGGTCGTGCCCGCCAAAGCCGCGTTGACGATGGCGACCATAGGCGGCGCGCGGGCGCTGGGCGTTCAAGAGTTTGTAGGTTCGCTGGAGGTGGGCAAGCGGGCTGACGTGGCCGTGGTGAGTCTGGACGGGTTGCACATCACGCCCAAGTTTGGCCGCAGCCCGGACGCCGTTTACTCGCAGCTCGTCTACGCCGCCAAGAGCACCGACGTGCGTGACGTGTGGGTGGATGGGCGACCGCTGATGCGCGACCGGCGCCTGTTGACGGTTGACGAGGGCGCCCTGCGAGAGGCGGCCCAGAGCCTGGCCGGGCAGATTGACGCTTTTCTCATCGCCCGCGAGGGGAGCGTGCTGGACAAGTTGGTCGGCATCGGCGGCGTGGAGATCACCGAGACGTTTGAGATGCAGGTAAAGGTCAAAGTGGCCGACCCGAACCGGATTGTCGCCATACTGGAGGAGCATCCCCAGATCGCTGTCGTCAAGCCCACCATCCGCCGGCAGTACGACACGTACTTTCGCTTCGCCGACCGCGAGCAGGGACGCCTGCGCTATCGTGAAGACGAAGTGCTCGACGACGACGGCAAGGTCAAAGAGGCGTTCTACATTTTGACGCTCACCGGTCCGGTCCAGGAACGCGAGTACGACAAGTCGGTGCTGCTGTCTCGTTCGCGCTTTACGGCGCAAGCCAAGCGCAGTTTGCGTTTTTACCGCGAGTATTTCCAGCCGGCAAAAGAGATCCAGGTGCACAAGCATCGCGAGCGTTACCGCATTATCCACGAGGACACGGCCTTTGCCGTCAACCTGGATCGGCTGCTGGATGGACCCTCGGACGACACCTACCTGGAGATCAAGAGTCGCACGTGGTCGCGCAAGGACGCCGAACGCAAGGCGCGGCTGATCGGCGATTTGTTGGAACTGCTTGGCGTCCAGGACCACGAACTGGTCAGGCAGCAGTACTTTGAGCTGGGAGAGGAGCCGGGGGCGGAGGAATGACCTTGTCGCATCTGGTGTTAAAGCCCAAGCGCGGGCGCTCCGTGCGGCAGCGCCACCCCTGGCTGTTCTCCGGCGCCATCGCCCGCGTGGACGACGAGGCGGGCGACGGCGGGCTGGTGGACGTGGTCTCGGCCGGGGGTGAGTGGCTGGCCCGAGGCTATCTCAACCGTCGTTCACAGATCACCGTGCGCCTGCTCAGTTGGGAGCGGGAGCGGGCGATTGACGAGGCCTTTTGGCGCGCAAGGCTGGTGCGCGCCATCGCCGGGCGCGCGGCGTTGGACGCCGACGTGGGTACGACGGCTTACCGCCTGGTGAACGCCGAGAGTGACGGGCTGCCGGGCCTGGTGGTGGACCGTTACGCGGACTGGCTGGTGGTGCAGGCGTTGACGCTGGGGATGGAGCAGCGCAAGGAAACGCTGGTAGAGCTGTTGGTGGAATCCCTGGCGGACGTGAGGGGTGTGTACGAGCGCAGCGACGCGGACGTGCGCCAAAAGGAAGGGTTGGGGCCGAGCGCCGGGCGGCTGTGGGGCGAGGAGCCGCCGGAGCTGGTGGAGGTGCTGGAGCACGGCTATCGCTTCCTGGTCGACCTCAAGGCGGGGCACAAGACCGGCTTTTATCTGGATCAGCGCGAGAACCGCGCCCGGCTGCCATCCTATTGCGCTGGCGCCGAGGTGTTGAATGCCTTTGCCTACACGGGGGCCTTTGGTGTTTACGCGCTGGGCGGCGGCGCGGCGCAGGTGGTCAACGTGGACACGTCGGAGGAGGCGCTGGCGCTGGCGCGGCGGCACGTGGCGCTGAACGGCCTGGACGAGGCGCGGTCCGCTTGTGAGGCGGCGGACGTGTTCGCCCAGTTGCGGGCCTACCGCGCCCGGGAGCGCCAGTTTGACCTGATCGTGCTGGACCCGCCCCGCTTCGCGCTTTCGCGTAGTCATATCAAGCGCGCCAGCCGGGGTTATAAGGACATCAACTGGATTGCGCTGCAGCTCGTCCGGCGCGGCGGGGTCCTGGTCACCTTTTCTTGCTCGGGGCTGGTGTCGCGCGAGCTGTTTCAAAAGATCGTGTTTGGCGCTGCGCTGGACGCCGGGCGGGAGGTGCAGATCATCGCCTACCTGAGCCAGGCGGGCGATCACCCCGTGTCGCTGAATTTCCCCGAGGCGGCCTACCTGAAGGGCTTGCTCTGCCGCGTGTGGTGAGGAGCGCGGCACACGAAAATTGCAGAGACCGCAAAACAGGCTATAATAAGAGTCCGAATGCCTTCCTAGCGCACCGAGATTGCTCGTGCGGCGATGTGGATGTGGAGTTGGAACGTGGACGACCCGAGTGTGATCAAAGCGCAGCGACGGCAAGAGAGCGGGCGTATTCTGGCTCGGCTAGGCGAGGTCCTTCCTGCCGTCCTGGCTCAATACCCGGTCGATGCAGCCTACGTTTTCGGTTCGGTGGCGCGGGGCACGGTGATGCCTTTTAGCGACGTGGACATCGCCCTGCTCTTGACGACCTCCTTGCCACCCTACGAGCGCTTGAAACTGGAACTCACCATCCAGGGGGACGTCGAGGCCGCCTGCGGTCTCTCCCCCGTGGATGTACGCGCTATCAACGAGGCTCCGTTGCTGGTACGGGGTCGAATCGTCCAGGAGGGCGTTCTGCTGTACGAGCGGGATCGGGCACGCCGCGTCGCCTTTGAGGTCGCGACGCGCAAGCGCTACTTTGACTTTGCTCCCACGGCCCGTCGTCTGCGCGATGCCTTCTTAAAACGGGTTCACGAAAAAGGATTGCTCCATGGTTAATCCAGATACTTTGGGCTCGATTCTCAGCAACTTGCGGGGTTATCTAGATAAACTGTCGATACTCGCGGCGCTCCCCGAAGAGGCCTTTCTCCAGGAATTCACCAATGTGGAGAGTGCCAAGCGCTTGCTGCAGGTCTCCATCGAGTGCTGCCTGGACATCGCGCACCACATCGTCGCCGACGAAGGTTACCGTACGCCGACAGATAACTATGATACCTTTGTTGTCCTGAGCGAGAACGGTGTTCTACCAAATGCTTTTATGCCCACGTTGCGCCAGATGGTCAGTTTCCGCAACCGTGTGGTACATCTGTATTGGGACGTTGACGATGCGACGGTGTATCACATCATGCAGAGTGACCTGGGTGATTTCGAAACGTACATTGACTACATCCTGAACTTTACCCAGGGAGGGGCTGCCGACGTATCATAAGCGGCATCCCGCGACAGGTCTTCCCTTCGCCACCCTGATTACTCTCCCTTATTCTGTTCAATATCTTGACAAAAGCTGTTCAGGCTGCTATAATTTACCTGCGCACTCACAACGTAGCGCCTAACGTCGCCAGACTTTGGAAGATACTGCTGGTAAATCCCAAATCGTGGGGAAAGCACGGGTCAGGAGTCCCGAACTTGTTCGGGCTTGCCCCAGTGAAGGGCAAAGGTGACCCCCAACAAGTTGGGGACTCCCCTTGGGGGCTCCCCACACAAGTGGGTTCGCCAACAGTATCTTCGGAAGTCTATCAATCTATCAGGAGCATGCCGTGAACAGCATTGACCAGGTGCCCACTTTTAACCTAAAAGCCGTGGTTCAGGAAACCGGCCTCAAACCCGACACGCTGCGTGCCTGGGAACGCCGCTATGGCCTACCCCAACCCCGGCGCACTGCAGGCCGCCACCGCCTCTACTCGCAGCGGGATATCGACGTTCTCAAGTGGTTGATGGCGCGGCGGGAAGAGGGGTTGAGCATTAGCCGGGCGGTGGCGCTGTGGCGCGAGATCGAGGCCGGCGGTCAGGACCCCTTGCAGGCGCCGGCTTATACGGTACCCGAGAGCGGGCCAGAACCCGTTTTTATCCTCCAGGGTGAAACGATCAACGCATTGCGCCGGGCCTGGCTGTCTGCGTGCCTGGCCTTTGACGAACAGCGCGCCGGGCAGGCTTTGACCCAGGCCTTTGCCCTCTACCCGCCAGAGACGGTCTGTGTTGAGCTTTTGCAAAAGGGCCTGGCCGAGGTTGGCGCGCGGTGGTATGGCGGCGAGGTGACCGTGCAGCAGGAACACTTTAGCTCGGCGTTGGCCCTGCGTCACCTGGAGGCGTTGGTGGCGTCCGCGCCGCCCCCCACCCGGCCGGGGCGGATGCTGGCGGGATGTCCGCCCGAGGAAGAGCACGCCTTTAGCCCGTTGCTGCTCACCTATCTGCTGAAGCGGCGTGGCTGGGACGTGGTGTACCTGGGCGCTCGCGTGCCGCTGGCGCGCATGGAGGCGACGGTCGCCGCGGTCCAGCCGCGCCTGGTGCTCCTGTCCGCCCAGCGCTTGTACACCGCCGCGACGTTGTACGAGATGGCCCAATTGTTGCGACGCGAGGGCGTTCCCCTCGCCTATGGGGGTAGGATTTTCAACCTGTTACCCGCGCTGCGCCAGCGCATCCCCGGTCATTTCCTGGGCGAGCGGCTGGACCTTGCCCCCCAGCGGGTCGAGGGGCTGTTGGCGTCCCCGCGTCCGGTCCCGGCCGACACGCCCGTCTCGGACGCCTACCGCGAAGCGCTGTCCCATTTTCGCGAACGACGCACGCTGCTGGAAGCCGACGTGATGCAACACGACGCCTCCTGGGAACTTTCCTCGGCCCAGGTGACGCTCGCCAACACGGTAATGGCCGACAACATCATTGCGGCCCTCAAGTTAGGCGACGTTAGCTTTTTGTCCGCCGAGATTGACTGGCTTGAAGGCCTGTCCATAGACGACCGCATGACCCCAGACGCGTTGCGCCGCTACCTGAGGCGCTATATTCAGTCGGCGCAAACTCGCCTGGACGAGCGTGGCCGGCCCCTCCTCGATGGGTTGCGCCAGGCTGTTGGCCAGGCGTAATCTGGGAACTTTTCCTTTTTAAACCCCAAATCATTACAAAAACTTGACAAAACCTTGACACTGTGATAAGATGTGTCCAGTGCTACTTTGTCGCACAGTGGATAGAACCTAAACTGTAAGAAGGAGAGATCGAGATGGCTAACGATGTAATTATCCGCGCTCGCGGTGTCAAAAAGACCTACCACACCGGCAAGGTCACGGTAGAAGCGCTCAAAGACATAAACATGGACGTGCGTCACGGCGAGATGGTGGCCGTGATGGGTCAATCCGGCTCGGGCAAAACCACGCTGCTCAATACCCTGTCCGGCCTGGACGAGATTGACGCCGGTGTCGTCGAGATCGAAGGCCGCGACCTGGCGAAGATGAGCGATCGTGAACGAACCCGCTATCGGGCCGCCAATATGGGCTTTGTCTTTCAGTTCTACAACCTGCTGCCGGTGCTGTCGGCAGTGGAAAACGTAGAAATGCCGCTGCTGCTGGCCGACCGGCGCGTCAATGCCAAACAGGCGCGGCAAAAGGCGTTGGCGGCGCTGGAAGCCGTGGGGCTGGCCGACCAGGCGGAGCAATTGCCCAATGAGCTATCGGGTGGACAGCGCCAGCGCGTGACGATTGCCCGCGCCCTGGTCAACAACCCAGCCATCGTCTGGGCCGACGAGCCCACCGGCGACCTGGACTCCAAGACTTCTCAGGACATCATGGACCTGATGCGCCGGCTGAACCAGGAGAACAACCAGACCTTTGTCATCGTCACCCACTCGCCCCAAGTCGGCGCGCAGTCCGATCGCGTCATCTCCATGCGCGACGGCTTGTGCGAGAACTGCGACTACGAGGCCCTGTAAACCAGCGCTGCCAGACCAGCTTTGGAAAAAGGAAAACGCTATGAACGAGATATTCGGTCTTCCAGCAAACACATTGCTAAACATCCTACTGGCCCTCACGGGCATCATCCTGGGGATTGTGGGGCTGAGCGCCTGGTTCTACCCCCTATCCTTCCGGCTGGGCGTGCGCAACTTGCCGCGCCGCAAATCCCAGACCGTTCTGGTCGTGGGCGGTTTGGCCCTCTCGACGATGATTATCACCAGCGCGCTGGGCATCGGCGACACCATCGACTACTCCAGCAAAGTTGGCGTCTACGACGACTTGGGCGCTGTGGATATTCAGATCAGCACGACCGCCCCGGACGCCCAGACCAGTTTCTCCTTGAGCAGCGGGCCAGCCCAAGAGATCGATGACGAAGGTTGGTTCGACGCCGGGGTCGGCGACCGGGTGGCGGCCCTGGTCCGCGACGATGCGGGCCGGGTTCTCGACGCATCTGTACCCGCCATTCTGCAGACGCTGCCGGTCGTGAACAGCGCCAACAACCTGTCCGAAGCCGGCGTGCAGATTCGAGGTATCGGCGCGGTGACGGGGGATGGGTTCACACTTCCAGCGCTGGCGGAGTTGGAAGCGGGCCAGGTGCTGGTGAATGCGTCCCTGGCCCAGGCGCTGGACGTCAACGTGGATGACACGTTGCTGATCATCAAAGGCATGCCGACGTCTGTACGGGTGGCCGGGATTGTCCCCGACGGCGAGCTGGCCGGAGGTGAAGTGGCGGTGTTGATGTCGTTGGCCGAGGCGCAGCGTCTTTTCGAGCGGCCCGGGCAGGTGAACGCCGTGCTCGTCTCCAACGCCGGCGATGCCGAGACGGGGGCCGGGCTCAGCGCCCAGGCCGTCGCGCGGCTGGCGCCGGTGACAGAGGGGACGGCGGTCAACCCGGTCAAGGCCGACGCCCTGGACGCCGCTGAGGACGGCGCGTCCTTTATCACCACCCTGTTTATCACTTTTGGCACTTTTTCCATCTTTTCCGGGATCTTGCTCATTTTTCTAATCTTCGCCGTGCTGGCGGCCGAGCGTCGCTCTGAGTTGGGCATCGGCCGCGCCGTGGGCCAGCAACGCACTGACCTGATCCGCCAATTCGTCACCGAGGGTCTGGGCTACAGCCTCGTCGCCTCATTGGTGGGTGTGGCTTTGGGTGTGGCGGCGGCGTTGTTGCTATCCGGGACCATTCTCGAACTGCTGGCTGGGTCCGCTGACTTGAACGTGACCCCCCGCGTGACGTCGCGCTCTGCCCTCATCGGTTACACGCTGGGGCTGGTCATCACCTTTGTCACCGTCAGCCTCTCGGCCGTGCGCATCAGCCGGGTCAACATCATCGCCGCCATCCGCGACTTGAACTTGCCGACACCGCCCCGCGAGTCCCAGTGGACGCTGTTCCTGCATCCCTTCCGGTTGTGGCGCGAAGCGCTGCAACAGACCGGCCGACGAGACTTTGGCCAGGCGCTGCGGCTGTTCCTGCTGGCCGGGCCGCGCGCGATCTATGACTTTTGGATGGGCTTGTTGGCTCGGGGGCCGCTGTCCTTGGTCCTGGGATTCACCATGGCCTGGGTGGGTGTGAACGTGGCCGGGCAGGCCGGCGTGTACGGCATGGGCGTGGCCTTGTTTATCATCGGGCTGGGGCAACTGGCCGCCTGGATCGGCCTGCCCGCGCGCCTGGCCTATTCGTCCGTTGGCCTGGCGCTGGTGCTCTACTGGTCGCTGCCCACCCGCAGCGCCGGTCGCCTGGCCGAGCTGGAGACCACCCCCGGCGACTTTTTCATCAGCGGCCTGTTTCTCGTCGGCGGGGCCATCGTGCTCTTTCTTTACAACTCGGAGCTGTTGCTCAACCTGTTTGCCGGTCTGCTGAGCCGCTTTGGTGGCCTGTTGCCGGTGGCGCGCGTCTCGATCGCTTACCCGGTGTCGGCCAAGGGGCGCACGGCCACCACGTTGGCCATGTTCAGCCTGGTGATCTTTACCCTGGTGGGCACGGCCACCATTTCGAACACCTTTGGCAACTTTTTGGACGTAGAGAGCGGCAGTGGCGGCTACGACGTGCTGGCCCAGAGCAATCCCTTCAACCCCCTCCCGGCCTCAACCTTTGAGGAAGGGGTCGCGCAACTGGTCGCCGATGGGGGTATAGCGGAACCAGAAGCGTTAGCCGCGGCGATTTTCGGCCCGGTCCAGGCCCAGAGTGGCGGCATGGACCGCCCGGCCAGCTATGCCATCAACGGCGTGGACGCGACCTTTTTCGCCAGCCAGCGTTTGGAGCTCGCCGGGCTGGCGCGGGGCTACGACTCGGACGCGCAAGTGTGGGCCGCGCTGCAAGCCGACCCATCGCTGGTCGTGATCGACAACTTTTCGGTGGACCGCACCGGCGACCCGACCTTCCAGCGGGACCCGGACGCCTTTATCATCTCGTCCATTCGCGCCAGCGACAGCGTCTTTGATGCGACGCCGGTGACCCTCAGCGGTCGTGACGGCACGCCCCGTGAGTTCACGGTCATCGGCGTGCTGGGCACGGCGCCCAGCTTTTACGGGGCGTTGATGAGCGCCGAGGCGGCTCAGAGCCTGGGTTACGACACACCCAACCGCTTTTTTGTGCGTGTGCCCGAGGGTGCCGACGCCCGGGCCACGGCCAACCTCATCGAGAGCGCCTTTGGCCGCAGCGGCCTGCAGACCGCGCTGCTCAAGGAACAACTGGCCGAGAGCCGTCGCTCCATCAACAGCATTTTTTACCTGGTGCAGGGCTTTGTGGCCCTGGGGCTGCTCATCGGCATCGCGGCCTTGGGGTTGATCACCATCCGCGCCGTGGTCGAGCGTCGCCAGCAAATCGGCGTGTTGCGGGCCATCGGCTTTCAGCGCGAGATGGTTCAGGCTGTCTTTTTGGTGGAGAATTTGTTCGTGGGGGGGCTGGCGTCCTTTATCGGCTACGCGCTGGCGCTGACCTTCGCGTACAACCTATACCTGCAGGTGGCAGCGGACCAGGGGTTGCCCTTTGCGCCGCCGTGGCCGACGTTGCTCGTCATCGGTGTGGGAGTCTTTGCCGCCGCGCTGGTCACGGCCTGGCTGCACTCCCGGCGCAGCGCCCAGGTGGTGATTGCTGAGGCCTTGCGCTATCAAGCCTAGCGCCTCCCGGCGATGAAACAGCCCGGCCTGGCCGGGCTGTTTTCTTATTGGTCTGGCTGCGCGAGTCGCGCGTGGGCCAGGTCATCCGCGTTGTGTTATAATGAGCGCCCCTGGCAGGACTCGAACCTGCAACCTACGGATTAGAAGTCCGGCGCTCTGTCCTTTGAGCTACAGGGGCTGATGATAGATATTCTAACGGAGGCGTCCCCTTCTGTCAAGCCCACCCCCTTTACTTCCCCCCCAGTGGGGGGGACAGAGGGGGGCGCTTCCCGAAAGCTGGGAGCTTTCCCGACAAGCGGGACGCAAGCAGTCGGGAAGGTAATTCGCATAGTCATCACGGCGGCGGCCCCCCCTTCACTTCCCCCCCACTGGGGGGGACAGAGGGGGGGAGGAGGCATCACAGTGTACGTCCTACTGACCACGTTTCCCCAGGGGGGGAGTGGCAACGTCGGCGACAAATTGATCGAGCAGTCGGTAAAGGCGCTGGTCACGCGCGAAAAGGGGGCATGCGAGTTCTTTACCATCTTTCGCGAAGCGCCCCTGGAGCCTCACCTGGCGCGGATCAACTCCGCCCGGGCGGTGCTGATGCCGGCCTTCCCGGTCCGGGATACGCCGATGTACCCCGGGACGTACCGCCTGGTGGAGGATTTGAGCCGGATTCGCGTCCCGCTGGTGCCCATCGGCGCCAACTGGAACGTTTACCCCGGCGACGCGGTATCCCGGTCCCGGGTCCGCTATTCGCCGCAGACGACGGCGTTTCTGCGCCGGGTGGGGGGCCAGGTGGCGCAGTTTTCCTGCCGCGAATATTTCACGTGTCGCGTGCTGGCCCGGCACGGCGTCGAAAACACGCTGATGACGGGCGACCCCGCCTGGTACGACCTGGCGAGCATCGGCAAGCCGATGCGCCGGCCGCGCCGCGTCGAAAAGCTGGTGTTCAGCCCGCCGCTGAGCCCCTATTACGCGCGGCAGGCGGAGCAGGTGATCGGGATGCTGGCGGAGCTGTTCCCCCGCGCGGAAAAATACTGTTCGATGCACCTGGCGGACCTGGACACGGCGGGCGAGGAGGGGCCGCGAGCGGCCGAGAACAGCGCCGCGCTGACCCCGGCGGTGACGCAAAAGAACCGGCGCATCCGCGCGCACGCCCAGGCGCACGGCTTTGAGATCCGCCAGGTCAGCGGCGACCTGGCGCGCACCCGCTTTTACGAGGAGTGCGACCTGCACGTGGGTTACGAGTGCCACTCGCACCTGGCGTTCTTGAGCCAGCGCATCCCCTCGGTCCTGATCGCCGAGGACGCGCGCGGGGTCGGTTTCAATTACACGCTGGGGGTGGGTGGCTTTGAGGGCTTTGTGCGCTGCCAGGCGCCGCCCGCTGAGCCGGTGCGCAAAACCATCACGTCGGGCTATTGCACCACGCTGGCCGAGTACAGCGTGGCACCGGCTCGCGTGGACGTGCACGAGGCGCTGCGTGCGTTCATCCAGGAGGAGCTGGCGAGCGGTTTCCGGCGCTACCTGGGGCTGTCCAGCTACATCGATGAGCTGTACGAAAAAGTGATGCGCCCCTTCATCCGCTCGATCCCGTAGTGTTGTTGACCTTCCCGAAAGCTCCAGAGGGATTCCGATGAACGAAAACGGTGCTTTTCAGGCGCTCTCTCGGCCAATAACGCCCATCTAAAAGCTTTCGGGAAGGTTCGTCCTTGCGTCAGTCGGTCTCGGGGCTCTTGACCAAATAGATCAGCGGCAACCCCAGCAGCGTCACCGCGCCCTTGAGCAGCATGTTGGCCCAAAAGATCGACCACACCACGTCGGTGGGCAGCACGCCGCCAAACGCCAGCCAGCAGAACAGCAGACTGTCCAGCGGGACACTGATGGCGTTGCTGAACAACACCCGCGCCCATTGGTAGCGCCGCGTGACGCGCGTCACCCACAGATGATACACCTCGGTGTCGGTCAGTTCCGCCAGCACCTCGGCGGCGATCGACGCCAGCACGATGCGCCACACCGGCGACAGCACCGCGTCCCAATCCGGCTGCGGCCCGGCCTCCACGTCGTAAGGCAGCCGCGACACGATCCAGAACAGCCCTGCCATCGCCAGGTTGATGGCCGCCGCCGTCACGATGATCACCCGCGCGCCCTTTTTCCCCACCACCTTGTGTACCATGTCGCGCAGCGTGAACGTGATGGGATAGATCAGCGTCCCGGCGTCCATCGACAGCCCGACGAACGCGACGATCTTGAGGCTGGTGATGTCCGCCAGCATTTGCGCCGCGATGTAGGCCGACACCACCAAGATGACACTCGTCATTTTCCTGGTTCCCTCCGCGTGCGGGTGATTTCCCCTATCATAATACCAATCGCCGTATCAGTCCACTATGGTAGATTGGTAACAGCAATTCTCAGTTTGAGGTGTCATTGCGAGCCCCGGACGCTTTTACCGGGGCGACACTTGCACCTGCGCTGCACCTGCGGCGCGTCGCAGGTGCAGGTGTCGTCGCAAAAAACGCTCCTCGCAATGACATATCTAGCTACCTATTACTTTGATGCTGTAGCTAGCAAAAGTCATCTTGTCCACTCCGCTACGCTACGGGATGCTGGCGCAAAGCCCGTCGAAAGACGACTTTTGCGGGTCTGGATTCGTCAAAGCCGCTCGAAATCGCCCTTCGACGAGCTCAGGGTGATTTCTCGCTAATAGCCAAGGTGATTTCTCGCTAATAGCCAAGATGAAAGTGATAGGTGGCTATGGGAAGAAACCAGGTTTGTCAAAGGCTTGATGGGACAGTGGACCGCTTGCGATATCGAATCAGCTCGTTTATAGGGTCGCATCACGGAAAAACCTGGTT
>Ga0180432_10005907_pt1 | contig 16127 bp, 15 predicted proteins | sample SS_ome_10_FD_132414 | JGI IMG/M metagenome (GOLD analysis project Ga0180432, IMG submission 132414) | Hypersaline lake sediment archaeal communities from the Salton Sea, California, USA - SS_1_MS_2 metaG | ecosystem: Environmental > Aquatic > Non-marine Saline and Alkaline > Hypersaline >... | reverse complement strand
TGCAGCCAGAAAGCTACTGCTCATCGCCCATGCCATCTACAAGAGCGGCGATTCCTACCGCGCTCCAAACCAAAAGGAGGGTTGACATCCAATACAGCATCTGGCCCTCCTCGAAGATCGGGCAGGGCTCGAACGAGCGTCGAAACGCTTCGTCTCGGATCTCTCGCTCCAGGATGTCCGCCTGGAACGTCCGCTTCAGGATCGTGATTCGCGCTTTCGGCATGTCCATCCTCTCTCGCACTTGACGGATCGGCTCGGGATCTCCCGGCTTCGACCGGGACGACATCGAGTCTGGTCTATCATCGCGGGCGGGCGTCTCGTGGCCGCCTCTCGCGGAGAAGTCTTGTCCTGGTTTCTCCCGGAGTGCGGGCGTCGGATACGCTGGCAACATGGGAACAAGACGGATCATCGTCAACGATCGGATGCAGCGGGGCTACACCTACGAGCTCGTCGCGCCGGCGGGCGAGGGGTTCGATCCGGCCTTCCGGCCGGAGCTGACGCCGAAGGAAATGCTCGCCCTCGGCGTCTTCGGCGGGAAATACATGACCGACTGCTGGGACGAGTTTCCGGGCGACTGGTTCGAGGAGGCGATCCTCTCGCCGGGCGGCCGGGATCCGTCGCTCAACTTCTTCGGAGTCGACGCGTCGAAGCCGCTCTCGTACTGGCGTGCCAAGGGCTGGATTGACGAGGACGATCCGCGGGGCTGGTTCCAGTGGTACTGCCGCTACTACCAGGGGCGACGCGGACCGGACGACGCGCGCCAGATCAAGCGCTGGCGGGCGATGCGTCGACATGCCGCCCAGGTCCGCAAGCACTGCGCGCCGGGCGACCTCGATTGCCGCCCGCGCCAGCGGCAGGCCCTCCTCCACTGGGCCTACGACAGCCGGGTTCTCTAGCTCTCGGTCGAACTCTCCGATCGGCTAGTGCTGGATCTCCAGGCCCGACGGTGCCGATCCCGGGAATCCGGTGATCTCCGTTCCGGTCAACGCGCCGGTCGACGGGTCGACCTGGACGATCCGATGTCGATCGACGTCGATCGCCCACAGGTATCCGTCGTAGAGGTCAATCGCGGCGACGGGGAAGATCTCGCTCGTGATCTCGACGGGGTCTCCCGCGATGGCGAGCTGGGTGCTCGACATGATGTCGTAGCCGGCGATCATCTCGATCTCGTAGAGGAGGTGCGTCTCTCCTTCGAGGTACCAGAGTCGACCGAGAGTGCCGGAAAGCGGCGTCCAGTCGAGCCCTTGCGGCGTCCACAGGAATGCGACGTTCTTGACCTCCGGCGAGGTCGCCTTGAAGTATGACTGGCCGAAGACCTCGTAGATCTGGCCGTCCACCGGGCTGAGGCGGTAGATCGACCGGGACAGCCCGTCGACGTGCCACAGCTGCTTCTGCGAGACGGCGCCGTAGGTCATCTGAAGCGGAGACTGCGCGGGTGCAGGCAGGGTCGCCTCGACCTCGCCGGTGACCGGATCGAGACGGACGAGGCGCTGAATCCCCTCGTTGGCGCAGGCGACGACCAACGCGGCCTCGCCGCTGACCTCGGCGATCGCGACGCCTCGCGGCTCGGTGACGGGAAGGTCGAAGTAGCCGAGCGTCTCTCCGTCCATGCTCAGCTTGTAGACGCGATCGAGGTTCTCGTCGGTAATCCAGATCGCCGGCTCGACGGCGATGGTGACCGTCGCGGTGTCCGTCTCTCCGTCCTCGCTGCGGACCATCAGTATGATGGTGAACGTGCCCGCTTCCTGGTAGGTGTAGGTGCCCGATGCCGCGGTCAGCTCGTCCTCGGTGCCGAAGCCCCAGTGGTAGTAGGAGATCCCTCCGGGACCGGTCGAAGACGTTCCGTCGAACGAGATTGTCAGTGGGACGGTTCCCGACGTTACATCGACGACGATCACCGCCTCCGTCTTCTGGAAGAGTGCGCAGCCACCGATCGCCGCCAACAGCGCAGCGGCACAGAGCAACGAAGTCACAATCAGGAGTCTCTTCGACATGTCCGCCTCCTTCTGAGTGGAATCCTACACGAACGACGCAATCCCGGTCCAAGAGGAGAGGGCCTCGCGGCACGGTTGAACTCAGGAAGCGGCGTAGCGTTCCACGAATCGCTCGAGCCGATCGATTGCCTCGGGGAGGGACTTCCGGCCGAACCCGATCCGGAAGTGGTTCTCGGTGTCGTCGAAGGCCCAGCCGGGGAGGAGAAGGACGCCGGCGTCCTCGACCGCTCTGCGACAGAACGTCTCCAAGTCCCCGCTCAGCATGCGTGGGAACGCGATCGCACCGGCGGTGGGCCGAACCCAGCTGAGAAGCTCGCGATGTCGCCCGAAGAAGCGATCGAGGATCGGCAGATTCCCGCCGATGATCTCCAGGTTCCTCGCGACGATCTTGGCCCGATGTCGGAGGGCAATCTCGGCAAGGTACTCGCTCGGCGAACTCGTGCAGATCGTTGTGTAGTCCTTCAGCTCGGCGATCCTGGTTAGGATCGCCTCGTTCGCCGTCGCGATCCAGCCGAGGCGGAGGCCGGGGAGCCCGTACGTTTTCGACAGTACCCCGAGAGAGATGGCGTGGGGACCGAGGTCGCAGGCCGCAGGAAGACGATCGACCGCGTCGTACTCCGATTCGCGATAGACCTCGTCGGAGAAGAGGAGGATCCCTCGCTCCCGCGCGATCCGATCGACTTCGCCGAACGCACCTTCCGACATGAGGTAGCCGGTCGGGTTGTGCGGGACGTTCAGAACGATCGCCTTGGTGTTCGGCCTGAGCAGGCCTTCAAGCTCCGCGAGGTCGAGGGCCCAGGCGTCCTCTTCGTGCGCCGTCCATCGCGTCACCTCGCAGCCGATGCTCTCCGCCACAGCGAAGAGCGACTGATAGCACGGCCAGTGGACGACGAGGTGGTCGTCCGACTCGAGGACCGCGTGCATGAACAAGAAGATCCCCTCTTCCGCGCCGGCGTGTACGAGGATTTGATCTGGAGCCATCGTCTCGTAGATCCCGGCGATCTCGGCTCGAAGCGCGGGGCTTCCTCGCGACTCCGTGTATCCCAGACGGAGGTGCCGGAAACGCTCTTCCGCTCCCGCTTCGAGCGCGAGGAGTTCTTCGACGGTGAGCGACTCGCAGTCCGATCCGCACAACATGTGTTCGACGTGGAACTCGTACTCGGCGAAGAATCGCTCTAGCTTGAATCGCGGGATCTCCATTGCCCCTCCCTGCTCCGATCCTCACAGGGACTGCCGCGTCGTGAGTCAAGTCCGATGGTCGTGAACGCCTCGGTGGAGATCAACCGGCGTCGAAGAGATCCAGTTGCTCGCCCGTCGGCGCCAGGCTCGGTTGAACCGACGTGGCGACCCCGAGCTGCTCGCACCGTGTCGTAAACTGCGCGAAGAGCGCGGAGGCTTGCGGCGACGGGCACATGTAGCTCTCGCCGTAGCGGGCCTCGTACCGTGCGCGCACGCCCGGGAAGAGCTCGTCCAGCCGCGCGTAGAAGTAGGCCCGCTGGCGATCGCGCATGCTCATCCCGAACCAGGGCACGATCGCCGCCACGCCGCACCGAGCCGCCGCCTCGACGATCGCGGAGACATTCTCCCAGGTGTCCTCGATGAACGGAAGGGTCGGCATCAGCGCGATCCGCGTCTCGATTCCGGCGTCGGCGAGGGCCTTCAGTGCGCGGAGCCTGGACGAGGTCGGCGGCGCGCCCGGCTCGATCATTCTCGAGAGGCGGTCGTCAATCGTCGTCACCGTCAGCGAGACGATCGCGCTCCCCGTTCGGCTGATCCTCTGTAGGAGAGGCACGTCCCGTAGGACAAGGTCGCTCTTGGTCACGACGTGCGCCCCGAATCCGTAGGCGGCGATCACTTCGAGCGCGCGCTGCGTGAGGCGGACCTTCTCCTCGATCGGCATGTACGGGTCGTTCATCGACCCGGTCCCGACGATCCCCTTCTTCCGTTTCCGCTGTAGTTCGCTCTCGAGGAGCTCGATCGCGTTCGCCTTGATCAGGACGTCGCGGTCGAACGCCTCGATCCCGTAGCAGAGGCTTCGCGAATCGCAGTAGACGCAGTGATGCTGGCAGCCGCGGTAGAGGTTCATCCCGTAGTCGAGGCCGAAGTACGTGTCGAGCCCTCGGACCCTCGTGACGAGCGTCTTGGCGCGAATCTCCTTGATCACGGTCTTCCGAGTGTACTCCACGAGCCTGCGCCGACGGCCTTTCATCGCGCGGACCGACCGCGTATCCTGTTCCGATTTAAGGAGGTCCATGATGCATCTTCGCACCTTCGTGCCGATCGTCTTGCTCGTGTCGCTCGTGCTCCTCGCGGCGGGCTGCGGGAAGCAGCCCGAACAGGCGGCGGATCAGCCCGCGGCCGCGTCCACGAGCGAGTCGACGGACCAATCGACGACGAGCGTCCCTACCGAGGCAGCAGCCGAACCTGCGGCGCCGGCCGCAGAGAGCAGTGACGACGAGATCGTCGCCTACATGAACGGTCGCTCCCTCTACCGGGAGGGCCTCGAACGCGAGCTGGAGTACGTCGTGAGCCAGTACGCGCAGATTTATGCTCAGTTCGGACAAGACCTCCGTTCGATTCTCACCGGCGCCTCCGGCCGCGAGCTGAAGCTCAACCTGGAGCTCGAGGCGCTCAATCGTCTCGCCGGGCGCGAGGTTCTTCACGAGGAAGCGGAGAAGCGGGGAATCGGGGTCGAGGACGCCGCCGTGGAGGCGAAATTCAGCGAGCTGTACGCCGAGTTCCTCGATGGGTATGGGATGACCGAGGAGGAGTTCGAGACCTACGTCGAGAGCTCGGGAAGCAGCATTGACGAGTTCTTCGCGAACTCGAAGAAGAGCGTCCGGGAACAGCTACTCGTCGAGAAGCTTCAGGAGGCCGTCGTGGGGCCGATCGAGTTGACCGACGAAGAGGTCGAGGCGTTCTTCGAGGAGAACCGCTCCGACTACGAACAGGAAGAGGAGGTCCGCGCGTCGCACATCCTCGTCGACACGCAGACTGAGGCCGAAGCCATCGCGGAGCGGATCCGCGCCGGTGAGGACTTCGCCGCGCTGGCGCAGGAGGTCTCGACCTGTCCTTCGTCGTCGGTCGGCGGCGACCTCGGCTGGTTCGGACGAGGCCAGATGGTCTCCGAGTTCGAGGAGGCGGCGTTCGCCCTCAACGAGGGGGAGACGAGCGGGATCGTTGAGACCGAGTACGGATTCCACATCATCCGGGTCACCGGCCGCAAGGAAGCGGCGTCGCCGACGCTCGCGGAGATTGCCGATCAAGTGCGAGCCGACGCGCAAGAGGCGGCGGCCGACGAGGAGTTCGGCGCGTGGTACCAAGACGTCTACGAGGCCGCCGAAGTAGCGATCGAGGATCCGCTTTTCGCTGCCGCCAGCCTGAAGAACGAGGATCCCGAGAAGGGGATCGAAGCACTCGAGGAGCTTCTCGACGACGACCGCGTCGACGATCCGTACGTCCCATATCTCCTCGGAGTAGCATACGAGGAACGTCGTCAGCAGGCGGTGACCGAGAAGACGAAGCTCGAAGAGGGCGACGTGAGCGATCCCGAGGTCGCGGCGCAAATCGCCGAACTCGAACAGCGGATCGAAGACGCGACGGCACGCGCCCTGGCCCTCTACCGACGCGCGCTGGAGACCGTCGGCGAGGATCCCGGCATCCGCGAGCGGTTGGAGATCGTCGAGGCGTTGGCGACGCAGACCCCGACGCAAACCGTGCCGTAGCGCGACGTGAGGCGAAATCGGCAGGACGAGGTGATGATGCGCGTCGTGCGGTACCTGGGCATCCCGATCGCGGTCGCCGCATTCACGGCGGCCGCGATTGCCAACACCCCGCCGGCAGCTGCGTTCACCGCGTACCGCCTACCGAGCGAAGCCGGCGTGGTGATTCTGTTCGACGCGTCCGCCTCGACGGACGCAGACGGCGAGGTCGTCCGCTTCCAGTGGGTCTTCGGGGACGGGACGACCGGATCCGGGGTTCGGATCGAGCACACGTATCCGCAAGTCGGACGCTATCTCGTCACCCTGGTGGCGGGAGACGACGTCGGAGCGTGGCACATGATCACTCAAACCGTCGACCTCGCTGATCTCCCGTTCGCGCAGGCCGTCCTCGGAGCGGAAGCTCCATCACCGGAAGCCGAGACCCCCGGCACCCCGATCGGACACCACGTCGGCGAGCGGGCGCCCGACTTCTCCCTCCCAGATTTGGCCGGCCGGATCGTCCATCTTTCGGATTTCCGCGAACGCCTCGTCCTCCTCGAGTTCTGGAAGAGCACCTGCCCTGGATGTCGCGCGTCGATGCCGCAGCTCGAGGCCCTGCGAGTGGAATACGCGAATCGAGGGCTCGTCGTTCTCCTCGTCAGCCTCGACGAGACCCCCGAGGATGCGGCCGCTTACCTGTCCGCGCACGGTTACAACGGCTTCACGGTCGTGCACGAGGCTCGGCCGGCCGAGATCGGAACGGGAGCGGCGTTCGGTGTCACCTCGACCCCCTACGCACTCCTCGTCGATCGGAGCGGCGTGATCCGGCTTGCCGGGCTTCCGAGCCTGATTACGCGCGAGGTCGTCGCCGACTGGCTCTAGTCCTTCACATCAAGATCACGCCTGCATCACAGACGTCCCACGTCCTCTTCACGACCCCCCGACAACCCTCCCGTAGCCTGTGGGACAGGAGCGTGATGAACGTCACGCTCCCGCGCTTTTTCGCCCGATGTCTCGGAAAGGCAGGGAGTGGATGCGGAGGCTCGTGCTCGGGGTTCTCGTCGTCGGGATCGTTTCCAGCTTCGCAACGCACGCGGCGTCCCTCGCTCGGGAGTACGTTTGGGAGTACGCCGGTCGAACGTGGACCCTGGCGGAACGCTTCGACTTCGGGACCTACATCCGCTACCAGCGGCTCCCCCGCGTTGCACGGCTCACCGAATACGGGGTCTACGTCCTCGACCCGGGAGTCGGCGCAGCGATCGACGGCCTCGTCGCCGACCTCGATCGGCTCGCCGCGGGAGCCGGTCTCGACACGTGGGGACGACTACACCTCGTCGCTTCGTTCGTCCAGGCGCTGCGGTACGTCCCGGAGGAGGGCGAGTACCCGCGGTACCCGATCGAGACGCTCGTCGAAGGATGCGGGGACTGCGAGGATCTGGCGATCCTGACTGCCGCCATCCTGCGCCATATGGGGTTCGGCGTCGTCCTTCTCGCGTTCACCGATGAGATGCACATGGCCGTCGGGATCCGCGTCCCTCCGCCCGACGCCCGTGGTGCCTCGGCGTACGAGTGGAACGGCGAGGACTACTACTACCTCGAGACCACCGCTGCCGGCTGGACGATCGGCAAGATGCCCCCGGGCTACGCGTCTGCCCCCGCCATCATCGCGCTCGCCCCGACGCCGCCGTAGTCGATGGCGCCGGCGCGATTCGTCGATGAGCCCGTTCAAGATGGCCGTGCCCTTCACATTTGCCTCACAATCTCTTCATGCCGCCTCTACACGGAAACCGTAGGCTTCAAGTGTACGAGAGGGGACCCAAGCCAGAGATGTACGAGGCTCCTTCACGGGGCCTCGTCGGCTTTTCATCACCAACTCACATCGAAGATGAGACGACACCGCTTGGCCATTCCGATTGCGATCCCCCTCGCTCTCCTTTCGCTCGCGGCTTGTGTCGCCCTCAACCGCCCTCCGATCGCGACGTTCACCCGCTCACCGGCTGTGGGAGACGCACCGCTCGCCGTCTTCTTCGACGCGTCCGAGTCGGTCGATCCCGACGGAGCCGTCCTCTCCTACGCGTGGGCGTTCGGCGACGGGACGATTGGAGATGGGCCGAGGACCGCGCACATGTACGCGATTGCGGGGACGTACGAGGTGACGCTCGCGGTCGCCGACGACCGCGGGGCTGAGGGATCCGCAGTGCGAGCCGTCTCCGTGTCCGATCCTGCGAATCCGCCGACGGTCGGGCCGGAGGTCGGTCAGCTCGCCCCGGACTTCACCCTCGAGAATCTCGAAGGATCGGAGGTGTCCCTGAGCGACTATCGCGGGTACGTCGTCCTTCTCGATTTCTGGCGGAGCACGTGCACGTCGTGCCGAGTCACGATGCCGCATCTCGAGACGTTGAGGGCGAGCTACGCCGCGGAAGGACTCGTCGTGATCGCCGTCAACCTTGACGTCACCGAGGCGGAAGCGATCGATTTCCTGACGGAGAATGGATTCGACGCGTTCATCGCCCTGCACGGCTCCCTCACCGAGGCGGAAGCGGTCCGGGCGACGTACGGCGTGGAAGGGATCCCGCACACGTTCGTCATCGATCGGCAGGGGATCGTCCGCCACGCCGACCATCCGATCCGACTTCGGGATCGACACATCGAGCCGTGGCTCTGAGCGGCAGCGCCCGTATGCCCCTTGGTGAGCCGAGTTCCGTTCCGATATAGTCTTCCGTCATGGCCAGCAGGGTGTTCACCGTCGAGAAGCCGCTCATCGGAATGCTCCATCTCTCCCCGCTCGCGGGAAGCGTCCGCTACCGACAGCAGGGGCCGAAGCCGATCGTCGACGCCGCGTTGCGCGACCTCTACGCGCTCGAATCCGGCGGTGCAGATGCCCTTCTCATCGAGAATCTCGGTGATGCGCCGTACGCCAAAGCCGCTCCGCGAGAAACGATCGCGATGATGGCCGTCGTCGTCGATCGGCTCGCGGGGAAGGCGCACGTCCCGATCGGCGTCAACGTGTTGCGGAACGACGGCCTGGCCGCCATGGCAATCGCCGCCGCGACCGGCGCGGCGTTCATCCGCGTCAACGTCTTCGCCGGCGTCGCGTTCACCGACCAGGGTGTGATCGAGGGGCAGGCGCGAGACCTCCGCTGGCTGAAGCGCGACCTCGGGGCGGAGATCAAGATCCTCGTCGACGTCCACGTCAAGCACGCGGCGCATCTGACGAAACTGGAGGAGGCTGCGATCGACGCCGCGCGGAACGGGCCCGACGGGCTCATCGTCTCCGGAATCGGAACCGGACGCCGGACGGATCCGGACGACCTGCAGCGTGTCAAGAAGGCTGTCGAGCTCCCCGTTTTCGTTGGAAGTGGCGTGCGGATCGACAGCGTCGCCAGCTACCGCGAGGCGGACGGGTTCATCGTCGGCTCGATTCTCAAGGAGGACGGACGCCTCGACGGCCCGGTCGACGTGAAGCGCGTCCGCGCGCTCGCCGACGCCGTCGCCAGCCTGCGATCGCCGGAATGAAGCGCGTCGTCGTTCTCGGCGATCTCAATCTCGACGTCTACGCGGTCCATCCGGAGGGCCTGGCCTCGGCCAGCGAGACACGCGCGCTCGTTCGGACTGCGCCGGGCGGAAGCGCCGGTACCTTCGCCTGCGTCGCCGCCTGCGCCGGAGCGGCGGTTACGTTCATCGGCTCCGTCGGCGACGACCTCGTCGGAGATCTTCTCGTCCGCTCGCTCGAGGAGAAGGGGATCGTCGCGCTCGTGGAGCGGGATTCGCGGCCGACCGGGACGATCCTCGCCCTCGAACGGGGGGGAGAGCGAACGATGGTCTGCTCGCGGGGCGCGAACGACGGTCTGAACGCCGACGCGGTTCGCGCGACGACGTTCGACGGTGCGGATCACTTGCACGTCTCCGGATACGCGCTCCTGTCGCCGACGCAGCGCGAGGCCGCCCGCCGAGCATTCGCCCTCGCCGCAGAGCGGAGAATCACCGTCTCGGTCGATCCTCCGCCCGCGAACCTGATCCGCGCGTTCGGCGTCGACGCATTCCTCGCCGAGCTTGTCAGCGTTGCGTGGCTCTTCCCGAATCACTCGGAAGGGCGGCTTCTTGCGGGAACGGAGGCGCCGGAGGCGATCGCCGATGTGCTCGCACGGGATTTTCCCGCCGGCGCGGTGACGCTCGGCGCCGACGGCGCGCTCGCGTGGAACGGCGCCGAGCGAGGCCGCGCGAGGCCGACGACGACGGCCTCCGGCAATCCGACGGGAGCCGGTGACGCATACGCGGCTGCGTTCGTGGTCGCGATTCTGGACGGCGCGGCGCTCGAGGAAGCGAACGCACGCGGGTGCGCGGCCGCCGCGGAGCGCATCCGAAGAGCGAATCGACCCGACGGGTGAGTCCGGGCAACGGGGCTTGATTCGGCTCGCCTCCTCCGTGTACCGTGAATCCTTCCTACGAACGTCCCGGGAGGTGGGCGATGGATGAGACCACTGGCATTTTGATCGGACTTGTCGTCGGCGTCTTGCTGGTCGCGACATTGTTCTTCCTAATCATTCCCGAGCCCGCCGAGCGGGCGGTCATCGCGACCGAACGACTCGACGTCGCGGTCCTCTCGTTCTCCAACAGCTCGAGCTGGCCTGGCGCCGAGGCGACGCTCGAGAGTCGAATCGAAGCGAGGCTCGTGAACGCCGACGGAATCGACGTCTACTCGCGCGCGCAGCTCGACGTCCTGTTGATGGAGCACGCGCTCTCGCAGGCCGGCTTCGTCGACCCGGCGACGGCCGTCGAGATCGGATCGCTCACCGGGGTGAACAAGCTGATCACGGGCTCGGTCTACGCGGTCGATACGGTGGCCCAACCGACGCAGGTTTGCGTGACCTGGTCGGACGGAAGCTGCGTCGAGACGGCCCCGGCCACGGAGTACATCGCGCAGATCCGAGCGCAGGTGGAGGTGGTCGACACGCGGACCGGCTTGATCGAGCGGTCGCTCGACCTGCGCGGCGCGGACTCGGCGACGCTTCGCGAGGGGAGCCTGTTCGGCGGATTCGACTCGCTCCTCGCCGACGCAGCGACGTCGATCGCGGGAGACGTTCAAGGGGCGCTGACCGCGGCGTACACGCGGGAGCTCCGGTACGGTCTCTACCGGTCGGCCGAGCCGAAGCGAAGCGGCTACGTGGGAGACGGAGAGACGGGCCGGTTCTCTCGCGAGGACGTCGTCCATCTCATCGTTCACTTCATCCGGGTCGACGAGGACGACGCTTTCGACGTGGTCTGGCTCGGCTCGGGCGAGGTCACGCTGGCGCGTGAAGAGGACGTCGTCTCGTCCGGTGACTGGCGCCTCTACCGATTCGACGCGTCGGACGTCGCTCCCGGGCGGTATCGCGTGCGGGGGATCCTCGCCGGGATCGAGGCGTTCGACGAGTCGTTCACGATCTCGCCCTAGCGACGGATGGACACCTCGCGCTTCGCGCTCGTCTTGCTTGTGGTCGCCATCGTTGGCGTTGCGGGTTGGATCGCCATCCGTGCGGTAGAGGAAGCCGTCACGCTGACGTCCGGCTGGGAGATCCTTCTCGGCGACCCCGTGGTCGTCGGCGACCTCGAAGACCCCTTCGTTTACGCGGGAGGCGATGCCGTCCGTCCCGTCGAGGGCGGCGGCCGGATCCGGTTCTCGGAGGGGACCGAAAGCGGCAGTGTGCGCGCGACCGTTCGGCTGGACGGGAGCGCCTCCGTGCTCGCCGACGGCGACCCGCCGGTCGGCGAGATCGTCCTTCGATCCCGGTCGAGCAGGGCAAACCTCGTCGAGACGGACGTCGTCGTCCACGGCGAGACCGGGCGAGGTGAGTCGCGACTCCCCGAGACCTTCGCCCTCATCTACGGAGCCGGACCGTTCGAGCTGACGCTCGACGGGGCACCTCTCCGAACCGACGCGGACGTCGTCTGGTCGGTCGCCCAAGCGCTGCGAAAGGACGACGGCGCAATCCGAAATCGAGGCCTCGTCTTCAGTCCGCTCTTGCGAGACGACACGGTCTTCGCGGACCCCGACCGGCTCGAGGCGACGCTCCTCGTCTACGCGCCGTCCGGCGACGGGAGCCGGAGGATCGTCCTCCACGTCGTCTTCCGCCGGGTCGAGATCCTCGCCTCCCCGCCGGGGGCTACGCCGTAGGGATAGGTGGCTCCTCGTCGGGCAGCTCCTCCGCCTCCGCGGCACCCTCGACCGAGGCCTCGAGTCGAGCGTGTACCTCCTCGTCCTGTGCGTCGCCCGGTCCGCCCCGAGCCCGCCGGAAGAGGGCCGCAATCCCCTGCTTCTCGCCGAAGAGGTCCGCCGCGCGCGCGAGTCCTTCGATCGTCCCGACGAGGAGAACCCGGTCACCCTGAAGGAGCCGATCCCGCCCCGCCGGGAAAAGGAGCCGATCGGTGTCGGCCCGGATCAACCCCGAGATCACGCAGCCGTGCGGGAACCGACGATCCGCCCGGAGCTCGTCGAGCGGGCGTCCGACCGCCGCGGATCCCTCGGCGATCGTGACCCAGACGATCGCTCCCTGGTCGTCGGCGATTGAGGCGACTTGGTGGACTGGAGGATGCTCGATCTCCAGCACGAGCCGATCGAGGAAGAGGCCTGCCACGTCCAGGATGCTCGTCACTCCGGCCCGCTCGTAGGCGGCCCGGTACTTCGGATTCGGCATCCGAGCGATGATCCGTTCGACGCCGGCGCCCCGAGCGAGCAGGCAGAACGCCAGGTTGTCGGCATTCGATCGCATCAGGCCGACCGCGACGTCTGCGCGCTCGATCTCCGCTTCTTCCAGCGTCGCGATGTCGGTCGCGTTCCCGCAGACGGCAACGACGCCGAACTCGGCGCTCAGGGCCTCGCAAAGATCTCGGTTCAGGTCGACGACCACCAGATCGTGACGGCCGTCCGCCAGCTTTCCCGCGAGTCTCCGGCCTGTCACGCCCGCTCCCGCCATGACGATTCGCATCGATCGTTCACCTACCTCCACGCCCGGCGAGAGAAGATCAGAAGAAACGGAAGGATCTCCAACCGCCCGGCGATCATCGCAAGAATGTAGAAGACCTTCGCCGTTGTGCCAACCTTCGCGAACGCCTCCACCGAGACGAAGTGCGGTCCGACGTTTCCCAGCGCGGACGCCGCCGCCGAGAGGGACTCCCACCCCTCGAGACGGGAGGCGAACGTCGAGACCAGCCAGACGATTCCCAGGGCGATCGTCCACCCGACGGCGATCGCGACGGCACGCTCGGCCTCGTTCTCCTGGAGACGGCTTCGACCGAGGGTCAGGGGGACCACCTCGTGGCTCGATCGCGTAACGACGCGTAGCCTTCGCCCGAGAAGTCTCCCGAGGATGACGGTCCGAAGGACCTTCAGCCCGCCGGCCGTCGACCCGACGCAGCCGCCGACGAGCATCAGGATGAGTAGGATCTGTCGCGTGAACGGGGAGAACCACGTCGAGGCGAACTCGTGCGTCGTGAACCCGGTCGTCGTCGCGACCGACACGACGTGGAAGAGCGAGCTGCGGACGTGCGCGTGCAGCCCGACGTCCGCGACCCGAGCTCGGTCTGCGATCGCAACGAGGAGGGTCGCGCCGAGAAGAAGCGCAATCCAGGCGCGAAGCTCCGGGTTCCGGAGAACCGTCTGCCATCGCCTCCGCAACGCGTTCCAGTGCACGAGGAAGCTCGTTCCCCCGAAGAACATGAACAGGAGGATCGTGTACTCGATCGCGGTCGCGTGCCGGAACCCGGCCGTCGAGAAGTGGGCGACGCTCGCGTCGTAGGTCGAGAACCCGCCGGTCGAGACGGTTGTCAGCGCGTGCGCCGCTGCGTCGAAAGGACTCAGCCCCTCGATCCACAGGAGGAGGCCGCAGGCGAGCGTCAGGCTCGCGTAGATCGTCCAGAGGATGCGAAGCGAGCTGAAGACGCCCGGAGAGAAACGCTCGGAAGCCGCTTTGTGAACCTCCGCTCCGAGGAGGGCGTGTCGTGCTCCACCCTCGCGGATGACGAACAGGAACAGAGTGAAGATCCCCAGGCCCCCGATCCACTCGGTCAACGCCCGCCAGAGGAGAAGACTCTTCGGCAGGAGCTCGAGTCCCGTGAGCAGCGTGGCTCCGGTGGTCGTGAAGCCGCTCGCCGTCTCGAAGAACGCGTCGAGGTAGGTGACCTTGAGCGCCATCCAATAGGGAATCGCTCCGACGAGGGAGAGGGCGAACCAGCCGAGGGCGCCGACCGCCATTGCCGTCCCGACCGTCAGCCGGCGCGGGCGGAAGAAGGCGACCAGCGCGAGGCCGACCGCGAGACTGATACCGGCCGGAATCGCGTAGATCCGCACCGGGAAGCGGACCGTCTCGTTGTAGATCGCGCTGACGACGAGCGGCACCGCCTGCAGCACCGAGAAGGCGACGAGGATTACGCCGAGGTAGTGCAGGATCGAAGCGCGACTTCGCACGGAACCTCCCTTCGGCTCATTCTACCGCTGACGGCGAGGGTCCCGCCGGGCGCGTGCGCTACGTCCCTCGTGCGAGGGAGAGGAGAAACGCCTCCCCCTCAGCGCCGACGACCCAGACGCAGATCGTCCCGGTCGGCCACGCCGACGGATCGACGTCGATCCAGCGGCCACCCTCCGTTCGATGGGTGGCGACGCGGACGAGCGCGCCCGCCGCTCCTCCGCCCCCTGCGGCGGCGCTGCCGGCGATTGTCACGAAGATCCACGGCGGCTCTCCGGCCCCCTCGATCGGAATGCGGATCGACGTCGGCGAGACGACGCGTCTCGTCGCGACGTCCGCGGCGGCGAACGCGGTCAGCGTCTCGAGACTCGGCGAGTTCGGCATTCCTGCCGTCCCGGCGAGCCGCTCCCCCGCCGCGTCCCGGCCGCTCGTCAGGATTCCGGGGTTCGTTTGCCAGTTCTCCGCCTCGTCGGCGCGCAAGAGGTTCACCCGCTCCATCGTCGCGGCGCCTCGCGCTTCACCAGCCGCCCAACCTGACGGGGTTGACGCGTTCGCGGAGTCGACGGTCGCCCCGTCCGGCGAGACGAGGAGAAGCACCGTCCCCCCGTCCGGAAGATCGAGGCCCTCGCGCAGTCCGGGATCGTAGACGAGATCGGCATCGACGTTGCTCAACGTCCGGTCGCTTCCCCGTTCGAGGACGTAGAACCCGAGCGCCTCGTCCCCGCCCTCCCCGATCCCCCACCACGAGACGTCGAAGACCTTCCATCCTTCACCTTGAGGAGCGGAGGCGAGTCGACTCAGGCTGTCGACCCTGCCGGCGAATGCATCCGGAAGCGCCTCGATTGCTCCGGACAGCTCGATCTCTCGCCAGTCATCTTTGGCCCCGCCCCGCCAGCGGAGGGCCCAGCCCGAGAGGTCGATCGGCTCGCCGGACACGTTGACGAGCTCGATCCACTCGGCGGCAGGATCGGCCCTCGTTCCGGCCCACGCGACCTCGCTGATCACGACTGAAGGCCCCTCGAGGAGGGTGCTCCCGCCGGCGCCGCCGCTCGTCGGGAGAACCTCGATTGACGCGATCGACGCCGCCTCCGTCTCGACCCCGGAGAGGCCGAACCCGGTGAGGATCGCGGCGTTGGTCAGCGGTCCGGGCAGGTCGCTCTCACGGACGGTGTACGTCCACGTCGTGACGAGCGTCTCCCCCGGCGCGAGGGACGTCCGCGGAAGCGGGATCGGCCCCAGGCGATCGTCGACCAACTCGAGATCGGAGGCCTCCGCGTCCCCGTCGTTTCGAATCGTGTACGTGTAGGTCACCGTCTCGCCGACCTCGGCTTCGACCCGGTCGACGGTCTTCTCCAGGGAGACGTCGGCGCTCGGCCGCGCGACGAAGAAGACGATCTCGGCCCGTGCCGAGACTGTCTCCCCGTTTGGCCCGGTTGCGCGCACGTCGACGGCGATCCGCAGTTCCTCCCCGTCGAGGCGGGTTACGTCGACCTGCTGGACGAAGGTTGCACTCGCTCGCTCCCATGGGGCGAGCGATCCGGGGAGGAATGCGAGCCGATCATCGTCGCCTTTGCCTTCGAGACCGCCCAGCAATCCCTCCCCGACGTTCGTCGCCTCGACGACGAGGCGAACGTCGGATCCGTGCGTCAAGGTGTCGAGGGGCGAAAGCGGGAGCCCCCACGCATCGAACGCCTCGATCGTGACGGAGAGAGCGGCCGGCCCGCTCGACGGGGGGGTGCCGTCGTCCCCCGCGGTCGGCCGGACGACGATCCTGACGTCGTCGAACGCCGTCTCCCCGCACGAATCGACGGCGCGGAGGTGAAAGTCGAGGCGCGCCTCTTCGTCCACGTCCGGCGCGACGAACCGCGCAATCGTCGAATCCGCATCGACGAGGTCGACCTCCGGCCCGCCGGTTTGCTCCCACCGGACGGCGAGAGGATCCCCGTCCCCGTCGGACGCGTCGCCCACCAGGGAGACGTCGCCTCCGGACT
>Ga0180432_10005906_pt1 | contig 16128 bp, 15 predicted proteins | sample SS_ome_10_FD_132414 | JGI IMG/M metagenome (GOLD analysis project Ga0180432, IMG submission 132414) | Hypersaline lake sediment archaeal communities from the Salton Sea, California, USA - SS_1_MS_2 metaG | ecosystem: Environmental > Aquatic > Non-marine Saline and Alkaline > Hypersaline >... | reverse complement strand
TGTTCATTGCCCTCTCCCTTCTTTGCCAGTAAATGTCTTGCGAACCAGAGGCCCATCCTGACGGGTCAGCCTCCAGTCTTTGGCTCCTTCATTGTGCCTTTCGCCTTTGCAACGGCGTCCTCCACCGCCGTCCCGCCAATAGCAGCGCCGCCAAGGATCGTGATTACCTCAAACGCCTTATCCATACTCACCTTATCAAATAACGCGGCGATAATGGCGGCAGCACCGCTTATGAGCACAATACCCCATTTGCTACTCGTCAGAAGCCTCTTCACTTAGCACCACCCCCTTTCAAACCACCTGGCATTAGCTACCGCTTTTTGGCACAAAAAAAAGACCCTATCTCCTTCACGTGTATGCGGCTCATCATCTCCTCCCTAACGAAGCCATTGCGACAATCATTGAGAGCCGAAAGTAGTATGCCACGAAGGCCACCCTCCCATGTCTTGTGTCATGGCAAGTATATACCGCAAGTTGGGGGTGTGCAACCCTGCCGGTGCACGCTGCGGTCATTTTCGCTTGAGCCGCAGTAGCAAGCGAGGGATAAGCCAGCACAGATGCTCGGTGAGTTTCGGCTTGTCGGCAAGTACCAGATCGTCTATGGAGCCAAGCACGCAGTGTGTAAGCTCGTGCAGGATAATGGCTTCCAGCGGATACTCAATGGCGTCATCGACGCAGTCGTTCCAGTTGCCGTATATCCTGATGATCGCCTTGCGGGAACCAGCATCTACCGTAACGCGCCCGTAACGCTCTGCATCCCGATCGCCGTATCGGTAGTCAATCTCCCAATCCTGAAGGCCAAGGATGCCAACCCACTCTTGCGCGATTGCCTCAACGTGTTCCGCGTCCATTGCACCCAATAGTCAGGGGCCGTTCGCCGCGTCAGGGGATGCGGCCATGGCCGCAAAGAAGGGGTTTACGCTGAACGGCCCCTGCTACTCTCCCGGCACCCATTCCCCTATCTTCTTCCGATAATCCGTCAGAAACACCGCTTGCGCCCTTGTTTTCTCTTGGGCTAGTGCCTCATTAAGCCGCTTCCGCTCTTCTGCCGTCAGGCTTTGCATGAAAGCGTACCTGTCTCGCCTGCTCATGCTCTGTAGGCGTGCCGTCATGGGACATGCGTGTCGCCACTGGCGCTGGACGAAAGAGCGCGGATCCGCATATCTCTTCTCCTGCAAGGCCAGCATTCGCGCTTCTGCGAATTCACCCTTTGCCAAATGCTCGTCCAGCTTGTCGTCCAGACGGCTTCGCTTGTAAACGAGCTCCCGCTGATACTTTTCCATCTTCTCGTACAGGTCTGGCGCAGATAGCGCACCGGCGCGACCGTGAGACGTGTGGCCGCCCAGAACAAAGGCTAGAATGGGGATGTATCGCGGTTCGGTGACCCCCGGCTGCGGAGAGCCGGTAATCATGTGGGTCAACGGCCTTACGGGCGGCGCATAGCCCTCCGCGAGATACTTCAAGCGCTCAGCGGCTTCGGCAGCCGGGGGAGCGCCGGGACTGCTTATGTTACGGCCTTGCCAGACGGAATAATTGATTCCAGCCTCTATCGGCACCTTCCAGACCGGATGCGCCTTGTTGTATAAGGTCTTGGCAAAAGGTATGGCGTCTTTGTGAAGCGGCGTTGGCACAGGAGACCAACTTAGAATGTCCCGAATGTAGGCGAATAGCGGTACGCCAAACTTAATCTCCCGGCCTTTGCTATCGGCTTTGCCGGTATGTATCTCCAACCATTCATCTGCTGGATATTCCCAGATGTGATGCGCCTTCCCGTCGTCGGAAAGCATCTTGCTTGCGCCGTAGGTGAGCACTTCCACCTGAACCCCAAGCGCGAGAACCCCCTTAACCAGATGCTTGATGTATTCCATCTGGATCATGGCCATTTCATTCTGGCTCAAGCTGGCGCTTCCCAATCCGCGCTTAGAAGCCGCCTTCGCCACAAGATCAAGATTGGAAAGCGTCCAGTTTCTTGCCAGTAGAAGCCGCCCACCCCAGATGTATTGATAGTTCTGGAACCAGTGCTTCGGAAGGGTGCCGAAGAGATCGTTAACGAAGTGCGCTGCGGCGCGCTCGACGGATTTTATCTCCGCCTTCGGGTACTTCGCCATCAGGGTCCGCACTTTCATTTCGTAAGTGCCGAGTTGCGAGTATCTGAGGCCCCACCGGAACATTGCCTGGTCGTTGGCTCGTAGAATCGGATTCTTGTCCCCAAACATCCAACGCCAAATCCCCGCAGGGCCATGAGCCGCATCCGGCTCCATGCCCATCCAGTCGGCAAGCGTCCACCTTCCAGTGGTCTCCAAACCGGCGTCAACGGCCTTGAGCATCAGATTTGACTTGTCGCCGTAAATCTGCTTGGCAAGATCGTCTATGTTCCCCTTGACGAGATCGTGCCATGCGGCGCGGCCCTTGGAAAACTGCCGGAACATGTTCACATGTGTTTCGTCCAGGAAGTCGGAAAACAGGTTTTTCCCGTGGATTGCAGGATTCAAGAACGTGAAGCGCTTGACCAGATTTGCAAGCTGCATGTAGGCGTGCATCGGCGCGGAGGTCGCTTGCGGCGGTGCGAATAGGGAATTCACCACCTTGGCCACGGACGGGTGCGCATAAACAGGCGTTTGCCTCATCACCACGCCGCGCGATTTCTGAGACATGCTCCGCGCAACGACTTGATCAAAGGCGTTATGAAGAAGTTTCTCCCATCCTGGCCGGTGCCCGACGGCCACAAGCGGGGTGCCGTCTGCGGCGGTAATACCCATGATTCCCCCCGGCCCCGCAACAGCCCTCTGCCAGCCAACGACTTCGGCGACGGAACGGGTATAGGCGGACATTGCCTCAACCGGGTCGGTGACAACCTCCAAGCCGCGCTCGTTGGCAAAGTTCTTGAATTCATCGAACCAGATAAACTTCCGGCGCATTTGAAAGCCCCGCCCGCCAACGGCTGTGGGTATAGCTTCTCCTTTCTGCACGCCCCCGCTTCGAGAATACCATTCGTTGAGCACAGTCGCCTTCGCGTTCGCAAACTTGCTCTTGGACATCCCCTTCGGGCGTTTCAATAGACGGGCGAAATACCCCTGCACGTAGGCGTTGTCGTCAAGAGCACCCTCCGCCTTCGCCAGCTTAAACCACGCATCATATATCTTCGCCTGCTCTTCAACGAGGCGTAACTGGCCCGGAGTCAGCTTCGGGCGGATATTGTCGAGAATCCATCGCGCCTCCCGTGCTATCTTCGGATCGTCGTCAGCCACCTTCCCGATCGCTTCTATGACGTTGATCATTCCAAGCTTCCGATGCTCGTCTACTCCCTTCAACTCCTTAGCCCAGCGCGTGGCCAATGCATCCTCAAGGATGCGCTGCATGTTGTTTACCCTATGGCCGTTCATCACAGACTGCATTACGCGGCGGCTGACGTAGCCCTTTTCGCCGCCCATGTTCACAAAATCGGCGACGGCCTTCAGATGATTGCGCTGCATGGCCCCAAGAGTAGCGTCGTGGAACTCCGCAGCGGCCTTGTGCCCGACGCCTCGCAATTCAGCTTCTACCGCCTTGGCAATTCGTAGGACTTCCTGCTCTTCCGTCAGCGCCGCCACCTGCTTACCTTGTGGCAGCAGTCGCGGCAGAGCATCCAATGGTTGCTTCTTACCCTTGAGCGCTACCGCCGCCCGCGCCCGAATGAAGTCCATGGTATTCTGAAAGTTCGCAAGCGTATTCCGCGCCGCCGTTATCTCCTCCGGCTTGGCGGCGGCTCGCACGAGGTCATCTATTTGATCCCGTAGCTGTATTAGGGTCGTCTGGTGAACCTCCTGCATGGCGGCCCACGCCTTGTCATAGGTCGAATAGTGATAGCTCAGGCCGTCGTTCTGCAATTGCTTCAGGTATTGGGCCGCCTGTTGGGTCGCGGGGGTGCCCGCATCGTCCAGCGCGGTGAAGGTATCGGTAATCACGTCGTCGAGCACGTCAACGGGATTAGGCCGCTTTATCGGTGTGGCGGGGGTTGACTTGACATTGTAGAACTTCGCCACGCTGGGGAATTTCTGCCACGATTCCGGCGCAATCGGCTTGCCCGCCCGAATGGCCTTAATTAGCTCCTGCTTGGTTTCTGGCCGCTCGAACAGTTGTGCGGCCTGGCCGCGAACAACCACGTGCTGCGCCGGTACGGTAATTGGTCGTGAAGCGGCAGGGATGGGCGTTTTTGCGCCCGTTGCAGGCTCAATCAGTGTGTATCCCGGAACCGGGCCGCCAATACCAGGCGCTGCGGGAGCGCCGCGCCATGGAGCGGCTTCGCCGGGAAGCGTGTAGCCCTCGACGCCCATCATTCGGGCGGCTTGAGTAGAAACCTTATGCTCCCGCGCTTTGCTCGCGGCTTGCTGAACCGTAGTCCACGCATCCCGTATCTTCTGGTTTTTGGCCTTCGAGAGCTTTTCCGTAGCCATGCGGAGCACGTCGTCAGGATCAAGGCTGCCGTCCGCGAGGCCGCGTACCGTCTTGTTCAAATCCGGCACAGACCTGATCGTTCGAAGCACTTGACCCAATGCGCTTGCGCCCCCAACAAACACACCCGTTGTAACGCCGGACTTGATTGCAACTCGCGCCGCCTCTTCCGGGGACTTCAAATCGGTAAGAGCCCTTACGCCTTCCATAAGCCCGAAGCCGCCACCCCACGCGGAGGCGTCTATCGCGGCCAGCCTTGCCGCCTCCAGAGGCTTCAGGGCTAATCCCGCCTTAGCAAGCTTCATTATCCCCGGCGCATATTGAAGTTTCGCCGCTTGAGAAAGCTTGCTGATGGCCGTTGCGGGGACGGCAACCCCTGCGAGTGTGCCGCCTATATCCACGGCGGCCTTGGCAATCTTGTTCTGCGGGGCAAGCCTCTCCCACATGGCGTGTTCCACTTCAAGTTGCTGCGGGGTCATGCCCTTCTGCGCAATGCCCCCTTCTGCGGCGGAACGGTACAGACCGGTAGGCTCTGCGGCGGAAAGAACGCGATGCGCGGCGTAAAACGGGGTCTTGAGCGCCGGGTGAAAAGCCGCACCAAGCTCTTTAGCGGAAACACCGGCGAGCGGCTTGCTGGGCTCCCATATCAACTCATAGACACGGCGTTGTTGCCGGGCGTCAAGCCCTTCCCATTCTGCGGATTGGCGCAACCGTAGCCAGATTCGTTCTCGAACGGCGGCGTAATCATCGGGGGACATGCCGTTCTTAGAGAGTAGCTGGCTGAGACCGATGTCCAGACGGGTCATGCTCTGTGCTTTCTCGCTTAACGGGCGCCGTAAGCAAGGCCGAACTCTGCGGGAGAAGGCGCGACGGCCTTACCGGGGATGCCCGCCGTTTGCCCGGCCATGCGGAGCATTTGAGGTGCACGCATAGGTAGGGTGATGGCGTTTTCTATGGTGTTGAGAACGTCTTTGGCCAAGCTATCATCGCCGACGAATACGCGCCGCACGCTGTCGGGGTGCCATCCGGCGTTAAGCAATTCGTTGGCCGTATAGCCCATGTTGCGCAGTAGCCCAAGTATCGCTATGGCGCTGAATTCGGCCTCAGACACGCCGCCAGGTACTTTTGCTTCCTGCCGGAAAGCCTTAATCGCATCGGCCAGAGCGCCGGGTTGCGCTTGCCCTTGTGAGCGGTCATAGAGCGCTTGAGCTAAACGGCCAAGGCCGAGTACACCAGCGCCAAGTGTCGTAACGGCCTGGTGCGCGGCTCCGCCGATTGCGCGCAACGGGCGCGTGGTAAGACCACCGGCGGCGCTGGCCAAATGTCCCTTCCATTGTTCTGCCGGAGAACCGGCGAATTCCCAACCAAAATCTAACGGCTCTTGCCCCGCCGCACCTTCTTTTGCTCGCCGTTCCATTTCAACGGTTTGAATGTTGCGGCGAGTCGCCTCTTGAACGTCCATGCCCTCAGCAACGTCGCGTTCAATTCGGGACTTCAAAATCCCTTCCCAATCAGGCCCCAGATCGCCGCCAAGATCAAATCGTTGCTCCCAAATGGGGCTGGCGGAGGCAAAATGAGCCTCGGCCTGTTCGCCCTTTGGCGGTTCCTTGGTTGCGGCGGCTTGCTCCTCTCTGATTGCCTTGATTATTGCGTCCAGGGCGGGATCGCCGGTTTTGGCCGCACCGCCAGCCTCCGCGGGTCCCGTGGGGACGATAAAGCTTTCCGTGGATTGTGGCTTATTTACTGGATGGAAAAAGACCCTCGTGATCTTTTCGCCCGTGGCCATACCGGTGTCTGGATCGATGATGTGTTCTTCGCTACGCCATGAGACTACTTCTTTCTCGTCAATTGCCTTCTTGTCGGCGTATTGCTGTTTGAGAAAATCTAACTGTGACACCTGAAGATCGTGTCCTCGTTCTGAAGCGGCCAAATGCCCTCGCTGGACATCTAAATAGCCGCGCTTCAATTGTTGTTCTGCCGGAGCTTGTTCCTTCTCAAAGCGCCACTTGGCTTCTTGCAATTCCTGCGTTGCGTCAAGGCGGGCCTGCTCTCTTTCCATATATTGCTTTTTGCCAGGAAGAAGTTCTTTCAACCCCTCTGAGGTTTCTTGAAAGAGCCCGCCCCAAGGCCCGGCTTGATAACGCGGTTGCGCTTGTTCGTATTGCCGTTGTCGGGTTTGCTCCAAAACGTTTCTTGTCTGTGGGCTTAGATAGCCTATTTCGAGCAAGTCCTTGACTTGGCCGAGCGTAAGCGGCATGTTCTGTGGGGTGCGCGTTCCGGGCAGTGTGCCCAATCCCATTTCAAGCAACTGTAAAAGCCTATTCGGCGGGGCTTCTTGCTGTGGCGGAGGTGTTGGCGGAGGTGGCTGAAGGGGCGTACCTGTACCCATTTGTGTAAGTTGTGTAAACAGGTCTATAATACTGGGCATCTATACACCTCTATCCATAAATGTGCGGGAGCAACCGCTTTAGGGTGTCATACGCCGATTCTGTAGGGCTTCCGCCGAGTTGCCGTGCCGGAGCCTGAATCCCCGTCTGCGTTAATGGGTACACCTGAGGCTGCGGCTGTGCTTGCCCGGAAGGCAACATTCCAACGGCCTGCATCCCTTGACCAGCACCCTTCCCCATTTCCAGAAGCCCCGCAAGCCTTTGATCCCAGGGCTTCACACCCTGCTGTATCGGCCCGGTAAGATTCTCATAGCCGCCCGTCATAGCCTCGACGCCGGGAATTATAGATTTAAGCAAACCCATTGTGGGGCTAGCAGCTTGACTAGCACCCCCACCGCCAAGAAGGCCAAGATTTGCCGCGCCCATTGCCTTGGCCCCCGTACCCAATGCCGGTAAGGCGGCCTTAACCCCCGCTGCATAAGGCGCAAACATGGAACCAAGTGACGCAAGGGTTCCACCCATTCCGGCAGCCGCTACAGGAGCCGCCGCCGCTGCCGCAGGAGCCGCAGCCCCAGCAGCGTGTGCCAAAAGGGGCAATAAGAATGGCAACATTACTTCTTCCCTCCACCTGTCGTAGTGACCGGTTGATAGCTAGTCGAGGTCGCAAGCGCGGCAAGCATCTGAATGGCCGGGTGATTGTACGGTAGAGACATCAGCCATTGCTGATAGGCGGTATCAAGCGCCTGCTGCTCGATACCCCTTTCGTCCAATCCGAGTTGTCGCAGGAAATCTCCGGTGCCGAGCGTGGTGCCGAGTCCTTGGAGCGCCCTGTTCCGCTGTCCCTCTTGCGTCTGATAGACGAAGTTCGCCTGCGCCTGATTCAACCCCGTCATCAAGTCAGTCGCCATGCGCTCTCGCGCTCTCTGCGCTTCTCCCATGCCTATTTGACCCTGTGTCGCTTGCGCGTGGGTTAGGCTAGGTAGTATCTGCTCCTGCCATTGCTTGATGGCCGGATCGGCCACGTTGGTCTGGAAGTAATTCTGTGCCGATTCCGTAACTCCCGGCATCTCCTGGCCCGTCAGGGTTCCCATGAGGGTCTGCATATACTGATTCGCAAGCGCGTCGTATCCGGGATTCACCACCGGCTGCGTTGTAGATACGGACTGGGTCGTCCCACCGGGAACCGAGCCAGATGTGGCGGCATTGGCTGGCGGGCCAGACACAGGAAAACTGAGGTCTTGGGCCGGAGTCGTACTTTGTTTCTGCCCTGGTTGCGGCGGGAGATTCATAGAGTAAGGCTGCTGCGGATTCAGGTCTGATGGCAGCACCCCGCTGACTATATCCGCAATGTTCGGCGGAGGGGGTGCGGGAGGGGGTTCCGTTATTGGAGGGGGGGGAGGGGTTACGGCGCCTCCGCCTCCGCCAGTACCGCCCGCTCCAGGCTGACCGGCCGCCGCGCGTTGCCGCGCCAAGCCCATAATGTTCCCGAACCAACTCTGCGACGGGTCGTAGCTAAAGCCGGTTACCCCTGGTTGAGCGGCTTGCGCCGCTGGCATAGACTGCGCAACGGGGGCCGCAAGAGGAGTGGCTGGTTGTGGTGCGCCTTGCTTCTGCCCGACGTTCTGCCGCTGTTGACCAGACTGCTGTTTGTTTTTCCCGCCCAGGGGAACGACGGCTTCCGGCCCGGCTTCGCCGAGCACCCCCAACGTCGGTTTTGTCACCAAGCCGCCGTACTGGAATGCTGGAACCTGTACCGCCCCCGTCTGCGGCTGCCTGCCCTTCCCCCCTACTGCGCCATAAACGTTCTGTTGAATGGGACTCAACCCCGCAACGCGCGGAGCGGGGTATTGTTCCATCGGCTGCCCGACATAAAGACCCAGGAAATCAAGCAGCTTCCGCTGCATCTCCTGCTGTTCGGGCGTGTGAATTTTCACTTGCTGAACATCGCCCCCGCCGCCCTTGCTTCCCATTTTCTTCCTCTCCCAAATGCATCACGTAATGAACCGATGCTGCTTTAAACCCGAATCGCTCCCAAGCCCTAGCCCTCTCGCGGGTCGTAGTCATGCTCACTGCTTTCGCTCCGCCCGCTTTGGCCCATTCGACTATCTGATCCTTCATCTGCATGGCAACCCACAGGGGCGTGCCCGGCTGAATGTATGCGTGGTAAATGAACGCGGCGTTATTCATGGGGGAAGGGGGATAGACTAGCGCATATCCGCAGCATCTCCCGTCTTTGAATGCGAGCCACAACTGCACCTGCTTCTGCTTTATCTGTTCGTAAAGACTTACGAGAAAGAGTTTCGAGTCGTGCGGGCTGTCCGGCACCTTGTCCACAAACGGCGCAATATGGTAGACGCCGTTCGGCCAGAGCCACGGCATGACATTGTAATTGCTACGCTGTGAGTTCATCTATGCGTTCCTGAGCCTTCTGGATCGCGCCTTGGAGCGCGTTGACCTCGTGGAGCTTGCGCTTCTGCACCAATTCATCGCCCTTGTCGTCAAGATGATTATACAATATGTCAAGCGCTTGCGCGGCGGGGTTAGGGCCGCCCTCCCTACCGGCGCTCAGGTTGACAATATAAGCCAAGGCTTCCGCAAGTTCCGCTTTCGTGCTCATGGGGCTTGTCCTATCGCAAAGGCGTTAATCCAGACAGTGGATGTTTGGCAGGCTACGCGGGTCGGCCCTGCGCCCGCTCCGATGAATACAGGGTCTCTTTCATACCATTCGTCTATGTAAAACGTCACCGCCGTTGCCGACGGCGTTGTGTTGAATACCGTATGTAAATAGCCGTCAGCCTGCATGTGCGCTGTTGGCCCCTCTAGCGTGCAGATCACCGTTGGATAAGTGCCGGTTTTGAACCCGCCTTGCGGGAACGTCCAGGTCTCTATCCCCCAACCGCCCGTAGCGCTGTTCTGTATCGCGGTGGCGTAGGCGATGTAGTTTTGGGGTAGATTGGTTAAGAGCCTGAGCGTGCTGTTGTTCCGTGCCCATACGTACTGCCTCGTACCGTCGTTCTCAAACATGAAACTGCCTTCAACGGCGTCGCTCGACTGAACCGGCTCCGCGCTGTCTGAAAGCACCGGCCACGTGGCGTGGCCGTAAGACAGATCGACGTGAACGGTGTCCGCAAAGCGTTGCATGGCGTTGTTCAGGTTTTGTAGATAAGCGCGAAGAATCTCCGGGTTCTCCACGTCGGAGGGAACCCGTGGTAAAGACATCCGTGCGGGGGTGATTACCGTCGGGTTGTCGTTCTCAGAAGCCACTAATCCGTTTCCGACTCATAGAGATAGCCAAGCTCAATATTGCGAACGATAAAGGGCTCTATCTGTCCAGCCCTTCGCTGAATGGTAAAGTGGGCGTATTCCCCGTGAAGGTCGATGTTGGTCCAACGGTATGTGCCGTTGCGAAAACTCGGCTCCACAGATGCGTAACCGTTATCCGTCTCAAGCACGACGCGAGCGCCGAGTATCGTACCCGTTATTCGCAATTCCTGAATGCCGAACGAGGCCCCTTTCGGCACGTCAACGGGCCGGATGTATTCCTTCTTAAGCATCACACCGGCATCGGCGTGATTGTCCGTGCCCACCGTTCCCTCATCGCGGGAATGGTAGGGTGAGGCGATTCTCGTATACCCGTCAGCGGTACTCAGCAGAAGTTGTGGGAACCCGGCAAGCGCCTGACCGTCCACCCAGCGCCAAGTCTGCTCGGCCCACGTCCCTTCAAGGTCTGTCCAAGGCGTGTTCGCGGCTTTCGGATGAAAACCCAATCCATAAGCGGGTATCTCATACCGTTCCCACTTGTCCAGCTTGAGATCGTAGATAAGCACAAGATGTGGCCTATATGTGCTGCTGGATGCGAATTTCCTACCATATATTGGGACTGCGAAATAAACCCGCCTTACCTGCGGGTCTACGGCTCCGATGACTTGCGTATCTGCGCCTTGGTTGATCAGCGGCGTAACCCCGCGCAGGAGCACTCGCGCTCCCATCGAACGCGGTGTTGGGCTGCCGTCATACGCGTAGAAATCCTGACATTCCGAGTCCAGAAAGATCAGGCCAATGGGTGTTTCAACGACGGAACGATTGCCCAAGACGCCCAGGCCGCTGACGGTGCGGCTCTTGCGGAACGGTGCAGAGCCGTTATCCGTTGGCCGAATCTCGTAAATCGTATCCCGCTTGAAGGCGACCAGCGCGTCGCCATAGGCGTAGAGGGCGCGGATTGACCGAGCATCATCATTTAAATCAATGTACGTAGTGCTTTCCCATGTGCCCGGCGCGTCAACGGTGCTGTATCGTAACCGGCGGTGCTTCGTAACCGCGTTTTCTATCGTGACGCCCAGCCAGAGCCGGTTGGCAAACATGGCGACACATCGGGCTTGGTGGTTGTCGGTGGAGTGGTCATAGTTGCTTGCCCCAGTGAGAATCGTGACGCTGGCAACCCCACCACTCCCGTCATATCTCAGAACGTCTCCGCCGTTGGTAAGATACCACGCCTCGCTCTCTGATTCCGTCTGGTAGTAGGCTCCGGTATAAGGCCCGCCGACAGCGTCTCCGGGGTTAAACCCAGCTGCCAGCGTAATGTTCGACCATACATTGCTGGTGGTGTTCAACTCATAGACGCGACCGGAATTCGCAAACGTGGTAATGCAAATCGTCTTATCCTGAGTGGAAGGATCAGCAAAGTGGAGCGAATCCAGAAAGCGCGGGGTCCCCGACAGCGGCCAATTGCTACCGTCCTCCCCAATATACCTGAACCCCGGCCGCGATTTGAACTCTCCCGGCTCGAAGATTACCCCGTCCGCATAAGAGGCTTCATTATCCCGAATCTGCGATGGGTGCAGCATAGAGTTCAAGCCACGATCTATCGCGGGAATGGAATGCCATTTCAAGCCTTCAGCCATGGCTACACCGATTTACAAGGAGTAACAGACAAAACCGGATACGTGAGCTCCACAGAGCCCGTCTTTCCCGCGAAAATATACGCCTCCACCTGTAGAGTGTGGTTCGCCGCGCTGACGTTGGTTTCGACGCCTCGAAGGATAATAGTGCTGTACCCAAGCCCGGGAACGACATGGAGCATCCCCCATTTATCAACCCCATCAAGCTCGAACCTGATCAGCAACGCCTCAACGCCGGAATCGGCGGTGTTCGTGGCGTAGCAGGTGAACTCCCACAGCATGTCGCAGGATTGAGTGATCGTAAAAAGCGTGGACATAACATCTGCAACGGTTGAAGCCCCAGCGGAAGGCGCGGTAGAGTCGCAACTGTACGTAGAGCCGACGGAGACTATCCCAAACCTGAACCCGTCGTCATTCCACCCCGACCCGGCTTGCGTCTCAAGGATGCACATGCGCTCGCGCACATCCTCCTTGATGTCTTGCATTTCAGCCGCACCGTCGGCGGCGTTGTCCGAAGTCGCGGGATCGGCCTCGTCCCATGAGCGCGTGAAAGCCATTATCTTCCCTCTCTTACTTGTCCAGCTTGCCGCTCAACCTGTCTATGGCGGAAGCCAACCGGCCTAAAACTTCCATCTGATGGTCAAGATGGTTACACACCACGTCTCGGTGCTGTGCAGAGATGTGCTGCAAGAAACCGATGAACATGCGGCAGACTATTACCAAGGCAACCATCGCCCCACCGGCAACCCCTAGCTTCAGCCACTCTAAAACTTCATTCATCTGTAATGCCTTGCATCTATCGAATCGTTGTATGCGGAGGCGGTGTAAGGCCGTATCAGGGGTGGACTGCCGCCTATGTCCGAATCGTGCGCCTCCCAAGCCTCCTTGGCTTTGCGCTGCCAGACGGCAGCCAGCTCAAATCGCCGCAATTGCAAACACGCATACTGCGTCAACTCCGCAATGAGAATGTCGTCTATGTCCAAGATGTCACAGGTGTCCGTATCGTCATCCATTTCGCCGACGACTTTCCGGTAACGATAGGAAATGGTATAGTCGTCATCAGAAGTGGGTGAGAAACGAAGTGCCCTACCGTAGCGGCAGCAGACAATCGGCTCGCCGGTAGTAGTACCGGCCTCAAGAACATCGTGCTGCGCACGGTCAAACTCGGTGGGGAGAATTACGGGAATAACCTTGCTGTTACTGCCGTCATCAAGCCGCACGTTGTAAAGCTTCCGAAGATCGGTAGCTAAGTCAATGCTCGTTTCGCCACTGCCTAACGTGCCCGACCCCGCAGTGTCCAGATCGGGCCAGGGACGCGCGTTGGCAATGCGCTTTAAGACTACCGGAAGCCACGTATCTTCTATTTGCGTTTCTACGCTGGTATCATCCGTCCTGCCGAGATTGGCAAGCACCTGATTGACAATGGCAGTCCGTGTCTGCTGTCCCATTTCCCGTTCCCGTTTCTTCCAAAAGCCGCCCTATCTCTTTTCGCGTAAGCCAATCGGCGGTAAGCGACCCAAAACGCCCGCACGGTATCTTGTGGCTCACCGGCTCAGTATTAACGTAATAGGCCCAGTCGAGCTCCAATGCCCGTTTCTGCTCATCCTCCGACAGCAGAAGCTCGTGTAATTTCTCCCCAGGCCGCGCCCCCGTGCAGGGAAAGGAGCTTATCGGTCGGCCTGTAATCACAGCAACCAGGTCGCCGACACACACCGCCCGCAGCTTGGGCACGTAGAGTTCACCGCCGCCGCACGAAACGAGCGCCCGAATAATGAATTCCGAAGCCGCTTGCGGGGTCATGACAAATCGGGTCATGGTCGGATCGGTGATAGTGATCTGCTTGCCGCCAGCAAGCCGCTCTCGAATCGTCGGAACTATAGAGCCCCTGCTTCCAAGCACGTTACCAAGCCGAACACAGCATATACGCGGCGGATTGCTCCATTGCGCCGCCGCCAAGGCAACGCGTTCCGCAACCAACTTCGTTGCGCCCATAACGCTTTCCGGCTCCGCAGCCTTGTCCGTGCTTACCACCACGAGCCGCTCTACGCCGCGCTCACGCGCCGCCTCTATGGCGTTCTGCGTGCCGCTGATATTCGTTGCCACAGCCTCAAACGGGTTGTATTCGCAGGCGGGAACGTGCTTCATGGCCGCTGCATGAATGACGAACTGAATCCCTTCACACGCCATGCGCAGACGGTCTTTATCTCGAACGTCCCCTATCAGATAACGAACACGGGCGTTCTCGCCCAACTGGCCGCGCATTTCGTGCTGCTTCGTCTCGTCGCGGCTGAACACCCGTATCACGTCAGGCTCGTATTTCAGAATCTCCTTTACCACACCGGAGCCGAGAGAGCCCGTCCCTCCAGTGACCAAAACCCGTTTATACCTGAGAGGGTGGTTCATTTGTTCCTCTTCTTCGCCTTGTGGTGTACCTGAACCGTGCCGTCCTGATACTGCTCGTACAAGTCGTATTTCCTACCGGCTTTATTTTTCGTCCAATACCTCTTGACTGGGCCGTGTCCCCTGAGTTTCGGCATTGTCATCCCCCATTGGAGTCCCCGCTCGTTTAAAATAGACGGTGAGGTTCGAGGCGTCGGCGGGTATGCGAAGCCCCGAATCTATGCCGTAGTAATCATGTCCAGGAACCACCATCCCGAACACGCGCCGCCTATTGGTTGCTCCGCCCAGGCATATCTCTTCAGGCGTGCGCGGAGAGTTGGTGTCGTAATCTACAACCAGAAACCCCCGCAAACCCTCGTTTGAAGTAGAATGCAAAACCTGAAGATCGTCTTCCATGCTTCTCCCCGCAGGGGAGGGTGAGTCGGAGGAGAAAACCCACCCTCCCCTCTTCTTCCAACTAGGTGCGTGGCATACCGAGTAGATCATACGTCAGAATCAACCACGCGCTCAGGCCGGAACAACCCGCCTCAGAATAGGTCGCAATGGATTGCTCCGTCCCGCTTTCAACAAACGTCGGGTCTTGAATAAGAACGGACGTGTTGCTTGCCGTCGCGCCGCTCTGCCCTGTCCAAAGCAGGGCACCAAGCGTATGTCCCCAGACGGCAACGCTTCCTGCCGTGCCGGAATCAAGATACCCATATCCATAGACAGTGCCGGACGTGGCGGTTGATACCCCGTCCAGAAATCCGTCTATGTCACCACTGGTTGATGCGTTCGCAAGGCCGACATCGATAGTACCGGAGCCGATGCAGGAGTAGATGTGCAACCATGCATCGCGTGCACACGCGGTAATCGGCACATCAAACCCGCTATCGTCGGAATCGCTTGCGTTCCCCGAATCGGTTTCAATCGGGATCGCAACGATCTTCCGCCCCGGAGTATTGTCGATATAGACCTTGTGCTGCCCCGGCGCAACGGCCTTCAGCACCCTGAATCCACCAGATGTTGAGGCAATGTAGATGTCAACCGTCGTGACGGAACTGGCCGTGAAAAAGACGATTGAACCGTCCACCGCGTACACGGTCGTGGTCACGGGATTGGTCTTCGACGTGCCCTTTTCATCCGAGTAGATCGTGGCTGCGTTCGGCGTGTTCACCGTGCAGACTTTGTACATGACGCCCGACTGGAGGTCTTCGTTCTCATCGTCGTATGGCGTCACCTGATACCTCAAGTATCCGAAAGCCATTTCTGGATACCTCCTTGATTACGGATTACGAGATTACGAGTGAGCCACACCAGCAAGACCAGTGCTCGGACACCACGTGTCTATGGCGTAAACCCCAAAGTCCGCGCTGTTGAACTGCGTCTTGAGGAAGCCACACACGCGGCCAGTAGCAATACCCGGCGTGTTGTCGTAATCCGCGTACATCGAGGAATGATCCTCTTTCCAGAACGGCTTCTCGCCTACGGCAAACACGCCCGCTTGCGCGCCGAGGAGAACGCTTCTGCGGCAGTTTGATGCGGGCGCAGTGCAGTGCTTGGAGACGTAGATAATCATGCCGTTCCAGATGAGTTGCGCGGGTTTGAAGAGCGGGTTGGTGTCCCCGCGCTCCTGGCCGCGCTCCCATGCAGTACGAAGGTTCGTATCTTTCGAGCGCAGATAAGCGAATACCGACGGGTGCATGATCACGGCGTAATACTCTTGACCGGCATCCCCCGCTCTGATTGGCTTGATCTGCGGATCGTTGATAATCGCCTTTTCCTTCAGCCGCTCCAGTTCGGCAGTGCCGAGCCAGTCGGTTGAATCCATGTCGCCGTCGCTCGTCGCATCACCACCGTAGATAATGTTCGTGCAAGCCGCGCCGGATTCCCCGAAGCTGACGGAAGTATCGCCGCAGAACGAACGGACAACGTTCTCTTCGAGCACGTCCGCGTTCCATTTGGCCAATTGGGTCTTAGCCATTTTGTAGTAATCGAGCTTCGTCTTCTGGCGAGCCATGCGGCCAGGAAGT
>Ga0180432_10005905_pt1 | contig 16133 bp, 19 predicted proteins | sample SS_ome_10_FD_132414 | JGI IMG/M metagenome (GOLD analysis project Ga0180432, IMG submission 132414) | Hypersaline lake sediment archaeal communities from the Salton Sea, California, USA - SS_1_MS_2 metaG | ecosystem: Environmental > Aquatic > Non-marine Saline and Alkaline > Hypersaline >... | reverse complement strand
TGCAATAGATACAGCTTCTGGTATACAAAGTGGTCAGCCCGCCGGAGTGGTGATGTCAACACCATCAGGAATAGATTATCAATGGTATGTTACAGCAACTAGCAGCGGTAGTGAAGATACAAGCGATACTTATAGTTTTACAAATAGATTTTTATGTGCTGGTCAAACACAAGTTAGCGATGTTCCAGCTTCAGGTATACCAGTTAGACTTTATTTAAGAGAAACTGGTGAGTATATAGGAGGAGTTACTACAGGGGTTAGTGGTACATTTGAAATAGAGACAACGCATAATGCTTATCATTATGCTGTGGCTTTATATGATTTGATTAATACGAACGCATTAATAGCGGATTGGTTAATTCCAGAATAAGGACGGTAAGTTAATGGCAATTGTTGGTGATTATACAGCACAACAGATGAGAAATCTTATTCTCAAATTTTATCCTGGGTCATATACACCCCAGACATTTGGGAATGTTGTATTAAATTGGCAAACACGTGCTAGTTATTCTTCTTCAGGTAATTTGAGCGCTGCTATTTCTGCGATGGGGTTGTATCAAGATACAACATATACTTATTTAAAATATTGTGAAGAGTATGTTGTTGGTTATGGTCAGTATGGCGTTCAGATATTAAAAGGTAGATGTTATTATGGTGGTATTAGGGATTTAGCGGCTTCATACATTATGTGGGCAAAACCCGTGTATAGTGACACAAGTGATTTGCCAGCACAAATAGGTCGTGTTTTTATAGAAGATTTTCCTGCAAGTATAAATGTAGAAACACCTGCAGATCTTCTTGCTTATATAAAAGTTTTAACACGTTTAGAAAAAGATTTACCTGCCTTAATTCATGGTCTTGATGAAAGATTTTTGCCGGCGCAGATTAATGCTATGATTACTTCATCATTACCTGCAACAGTAAGTCCTGTACCGCCCGTAGATTTACCGGCATATATAAAAACATGGCCAATGGAACATTTACCTGCCAGTATATATGGTTGGGATGAATTAGATTTGCCTGCGTATTTATACGCTATACAAAAAGGTGATTTACCGGCTGCTATAAATGTTGTTCCTCCTAAAGATTTAGGTATGATATTAAGAGGTTGGGTAAGAGAAGCTACAGCAGATTTAGGTGCATATATATTTGGTTTTGCTTATGAAGATTTGCCTGCTATAATTAGAGCTACTTATCTTAAAGATCTGCCTGGTTATTGGTATGCAGTTCAACCACAAGACCTTCCAGCATATATTCGTGGTTGGGCCGAAGGAAATTTAACAGCATCTTTGATTGGTGTTTATGGTGCATATGATTTGAGAGCCACAATAACTGCGACAGAGAATTATAAAGATTTAATTGCTAGGATTAAAGCGGTTATAGCTACAGAAGTACCAAGAAATTTACCGGCCAGTATTATAGGTTGGTATGCCTATAATTTAGGTGCTTATATAAAACCCACAATGTCAGTTGATCTTTCTGCATATATAAGTAGTACAGGCCAAATTAGTGATTTAACTGCTACTATTATATCAAAGACGATAAGATTAACTTCTGTTTTGGATGTTATAACAATGAGTCATCTAGATCTTTCGGCGGTAATAAATCCTTCCTGTATTTATACTAGTTTCAAAAATCTATCTTCTTATATAAGATGTATATACAAAAGTGATTTATGGGCGACTATATTAGGAAAGAAATATGATACAACATCAGTTAATTTAATTGCAAAAGTTGGATATGCGGATACATATTCTTACATTGATAAACTACCATTAAGCATAATAATATCTGCTGATAGTTATAGGTATATAGATAAATTACCATTGATAGTTAAGATTTTTAATGGAATGAGAAGCTTGACAGCATCTATTATAGGTACTATGATGTATTCTGATTTACCCGTGTCTATAACAGGTGATTATTTACAGCCACATGATTTTGAAAACACAAAGAATAAAGATAGGGTTTATACTCGAACTTATGCTGGTTTCTTTGAAAGTTTAAAATTGGTGGAAATTTCATTTAAATCTATAGTTAAGGATTATTTTTATAGCGAAGCAGGAGCAACGGCTTGGAAAGTTTACAGACCGGATAAGTGGATTGTTAATATAGAATCTTATATACCTCAAAATTTATCTATAAATGTGAAAAGAAAGTTGTTTAGGTTTAAACATTTAAATGATATTTCTATATATGGTAGTATAGATGAAGCTGTTCGGGATGCTATTGATTATGTAACTGGTGAGATATATAGTGATATTTCAGCAAGAGTTAATTCACACGGAGGTTTTTTGAATTTATTTGCAAGGGTTAGTGGTAGAGGAACTACAAGTACAAACGAAGATTTACAAGCAAGTATAACAGGAGATTCAACAGGCAAGGTTATTGTTGGAAAGGAGCCGGGCGGAGTAGAAATTTTTTAAAAGGTCTTGACAAATGAAAAATAATGATTATAATGTTATTATAAGGACTTTTAATATATTTACAAAAATTTAAAAAGTGGGCTTGACAAATCAAAATTAATGATTATATTTATGTATATAGGAAATATTTGTTAAAAAACACAAAAAATTTCTTAATAAAACATGATTTTTGTAATATAATAAGAGTAGGGAGATAAAAATAAAAAGGAAAGGGATACTTAATGGAATTTAAAATTCAGACTAGTGAGCTGAGGTATGTTACCAAATTGCTGGCCACCTCAGTCGAGTCTAATACCACAGAGCCGGCAGGAAGAATTTTAATAGAAGCAAAAGAAAATGGTGTTTTATTTTTAGTCAATAATGGAAGCGTTGCTTTAGGATACGTTTCTGAAAATTGTGATGTAAAGACTGAAGGTAAAACATCTGTTGCTTTTGCAGGCCTATCTTCTTTTATCTTACCATTTAATAGCTGGAATGAGGAATTTGGATCGAAAGAAACTACATTTAAGGTTGTCGAGAAAGCCTCAGAAAAGTTTGTTCAAATCTATGTTGACAATACCCTCGAAAATGGTTCTAATTTTGATGGAGAACTTAAGTTAGATATTTGGGACACTTATTCAATACTTAAACCAACATCGTTTGGTAAAGCAGATTTTATTTTGAATTGTGCCTTTACAAAAACAGCTATTAGTAAAGTTTTATATGCTGTTAATCCCCAGGAAGTTAGAGAATATTTGCAGAATATAAAAGTGGAATTTGATAAAAATTTAATAACTTTTGTTGGAACTAATGGTATAGTGTTGTCAGAATTTGAGATGAATAATGTAAGTGGTAAAAAAGATGGTGGGTTTACAGTTAAATATGATTTTATGTCTGTATTGGAAAAAGCACTTCCTAAAGATGATACACAGTTATTTTTAGAGATCGCTGAAAGTAAAATTAAGGTGAAATTTAATAATGTATCTGTTGAAGGTGGATTAAATATTGGCCGAGAATATCCTCTATATAAACCTACTTTAGAAGCTTTTTCTGATACTATAAAGTTGAATAAAAAAATGGTTTTAGATGTATTAATTCCAATGCAGGGAATTTTAAATCCGGATGATCATTTTAGATTGACTATTGAGTTGAAAAAAGGAAAACTTAATTTGTATAATGATAATGTAAAATTTAAATCTAGTTTAAATTTAAATCATGATGCAGATTTTGTCATTGATGTGAACGGAAAGCTTTTAAAAAGAACGATAGAATCTATTATGGATGAAGAATTATTAATGAAATTTTCTGATGATAAAGGTGTCTTAATATTTGATTCAGCTGGGTATGAGAATCAGAAATCATTAATGACACCAATAAGAAGGAGATAATTTGACCAAAAAATCAGAATTAGTTTCAAAGATCAATAAGTGTTCTAAAGATTTAATAGAGCAAACGGGATTTTTAATTCCTGATTATACAGAATTAATTTCCCACAGTAAAGAATTGTTGTTAGAGGAAGGTTATAAGATAGTTAAACCTATGTCTACACGATTTAAGGCTAATAAAATCGATGATCTGTTTAATTTATTTTATGATAGATTGTCTCATTATCATCCTGATCAGTCTGTTTATATGAATTTAAAAAAAGATAGGTCCATTGCTAGTCGCTTTCTTAAAGCTCGTATGGAAGCAGGTGATGTGAGTAAAAAGCAAGCTTTAAGTGAGTGTGCTGAAATTATATTAACGGTGTTTGAAAATGAAGATGAATTTAATTTTAATTTACCTTTAACATTTGAGATGTTTGGGCAAGCTAAATGTGCTTGGATAACGGAAAAGGCAATTGAAATTATAAATGCTAAAAAAGCAAAAAGAGATGAGGAATTAGTAGATAAAATGATAGATGATTATAATAAAGAATATTTAAAAGAGCATGGTATAAATAGTATTGCTTTTTTAACTAAAATTGAGGAGGCAAAGGATGGCAAAAAAGAAGAAAGCTAAGGCTGATTTTAGTACTATGTCAGCTGCTAAAGCGGCTATTAAAAAGAAATATGGGGATGTAATTAAGCCTATGTCGGAACAAGATAATCTAGAAATTACAACTATTCCGACAGGCTGCATATCTCTTGATGCTGCTTTAGGTCGTGGTGGAATGGCTTTAGGAAGAGTTTACGAAGTGTATGGAGCTCCAAGCGGTGGTAAAACAACTTTAGCTATGAGTGTTATAGCACAAGCACAAAAACGGAATATGCAATGTGTGTTTGTTGATGCAGAACATTCAGCAGATTCTAAATTGTTTAGAAATATGGGTGTAAATTTAGAAAAACTTTTAACTATAAAGGCATTTGCTGGTGATGATAATCTTGATGCTTTAGAAATGTTAATGAAAACAAACGAGATTGATGTGGCTGTGGTAGACAGTGTGTCAGCATTAATACCAAAGTCTGAAGCTATAGCATCTATAGGTGATGAGTTTATGGGATTATTAGCTAGATTAATGAGTAAAGCATTGAGAAAACTAGCTCCTGTTGCAAGTGCTACTAATACTTTACTTATTTTTGTTAATCAAGTTAGATCTAAAATTGGGGCTTATGGAAATCCTGAAATTACTACTGGCGGGATGGCTCTTGATTTTTGGGCTACTGGAAGAATAAAAGTGAAAGGCGGCGAAGCTCTTAGTTCAAGAATAACACCGCCAGGGACAGATGAAGTTGTAGGACATCATACAAATTTTCATGTCAAAAAGAATAAATTAGCATCACCATTTAAAGATGCTTCTGTACCTCTTATTTATGGCATCGGTTATGATACGCATTGGGAAACTTTGATTTTAGCAGAACAATTAGGTTTGGTTGAGAAATCTGGTTCCTGGTATAAGTATAATGATGAGAATTTTGCAAATGGATATTGGAATGCGAAAGAATATTTAAAAACTGATGATAAGTTGTATAATGAATTAAGAGAAAAAGTTATTGATACTTTAGGACTGAGAGAATTTTATGATGAGCAAACAAGCGGATAAAGTTTATAATATATTAAAAGAATTATTTCCACATAACATTATTTTAAAAGAACATTATTTATATTATAAAGGAACACGTTTATTTTTTGATTATTTCATAAAAGATTTAGGTATTTTTGTTGAGGTGCAAGGCCGTCAACACACAGAATTTATAAAACATTTTCATGGTAATAAAAAGGGATATTTAAATCATAAGAATAGGGATAATCTTAAAATACAATATGTAGAAGAGCATGAAAGATATTGTTTAGCGAGGATTTTTTATAATGAAAAAGTGAGTAAAAAGGTTGTCCTTAAAAAAATAAAGGCAGCACTAGCATCAAAGAGAGGGTTTGCATAAATGGCAGATATAATTATACCTGGAAAATATAAAAAGAAAGATGTACTAAATAAGGATTGCCCCGATTTTGTTCCTATGAAAGATGGAACGATTGCGGGGGAAAAGAAGTATTGTGATTTAAGTTTTCAATGTAAGCAGCTGGGCATGAGATCAGAGTTTGTTAAAGCTGTTGATCCTAAGACTGGGGAAGTAATTTTTCATGATTATTTATGTACAGGTCAATACGCTGTATTTGAAGAACGAAGTGATGATGAGGAAGCATCATGATAGATAAAAAAATATTTGAAAATTTAAAAGTAAAGAAAGATTATATAGAAGAAATTTTTCAATTTGATATAAGAACTTTGGAAGCTACAGATGGTATAGAAATAAGTAAATTTTGTGTTGCACTTGGTCAATATTTAATTTATTTAAAATACCAAATGAATAAAACAAAAGTTGAGTTGGCTCAGAAGAAAAGAATTTTAGATGGAGTTATTAACCAACGACTCACTCCAGCTTTAATAAAACAATTTGGTACAAAAACAAATGCTGTGGCTGATATAATGAAAAATTCTAAATCTATTGGTAGTCTACAAGCTGAGATGGAGCCATTACAAGATGAGCTTATGCTTTTAGATGGGGTGGATAGGACTATAAGTGAATTAATCGCAGTTTTTAAAAGAGAACTAACGAGAAGGGAAAATGAATTATATACTATAAGACAGGAGAGAAAGTCATAATGTCAGATTTAGAATTAAAACAACTTTTTTGTAGAGCTACTGATGAACGTGCTTTATTTGCGTATTCTTTTAAACAAATGGACAGTTTTTATACGGTGATTTCAAAAATGACGGAGAAAGATTTTCTTTATCCTGAACATTCTACATTATTTGTGTTGTTAAAGTCTATGTTAAATAAAGGAATAGAAAAATTTGATATGGCTATGATCGTTGATGTTGCTCGTAATGAGGGGTGTCTTCAAAGTATTGGCGGTATAGATTATTTACAGAGTATAAATAATATGGAAGTATCAGAAGAGAATTTTAAAGTTTATATGAGTAATGTTCTTGAAGCTAGTACTAAATATAGACTACATACTATTTTAAGAAACCATACAGCAAATGTAGTTGAGAATGCTAAAGATGGCAAAGACAGTTTTGATCTTATGGGCAACGTTGAGAATGAGATTCTTAATTTATCTACCACAAGTAAGGCTGTAGACGAGCCTAAAGATTTTGCGGATGGTCTTATTGAATATATAAATGAAAGGAAAGAAAACAGAGTAGATCAAATTGGTTTATCAACAGGACATGTTATTCTAAATAAGCAGATTGATGGATTAGTTCCAGCCACGTTGTTTGTTATTGGGGCTAGAATGAAAGAAGGTAAGAGTGCATTTCTAACCAACATGGCTTTAGATATAGCTTATATTCAAGAGAAGACAGTATTATATATTGATACTGAAATGCCATATGCACAGTGGAGACCAAGGGCTATTGCTGCTATGAGTGGTATTAGAGAGCGCGATATAATTCATGGTGGATATTCTGAAAAAGTTTATAAGCAGATTATCCAGAGATGTGGAGATAAAGTTGACAATGGTAAATTATTCCATGAATATATGCCTGGTTATAGTGTGGATAAGTTAATAGCATTGTATAAAAAATATAAGATCAAATATGATTTGGGTGTAATTATGTTTGATTATTTAAAAGAACCTGATTCTAAATCTGTTGATAGGCAGAGAAAAGAATATCAATTATTAGGTGATGTCACTACAGCTCTAAAAGATCTTGCTGGAGAATTAAATATACCAGCGGTAACTGCTGTTCAATTAAATAGAGCCAAGGAGATTGCAGACAGTGATAGAATAGCAAGATACGCAGATGTAATTGGTTTATGGTCTCAAAGAAGTAAAGAGGAAATTGAAAAAGATGGTTTGGATGCTGGTTCACATAAATTAATTATACAAAATTCTCGTAGGGGCGGACAAACTCCTACAGAAGGTATTGGTTATAAGTTTTTTAAAGAGCAGTTAAGAATTATTGAGGTTGATATCCAAGATCAAGCTATAGATTATAGCCGAATATTAAATGAGGGCAGTGCATATTATGATGAAACACCAATCTAGATTTGAGGAAGATCGATTAAATTTAAGAAGATTAAAAAGCGTTGTTGAACCACGTTATCTTCTAGAGAATTTGGGATTTAAAGTTGATCGGGAAACTTCTAAGGAAATACGGTGTGAGTGTAAAATTCATGGCGGAGATAATAAAACTGCCTTTAGATTTAATAAAGAGACTAGGACGTGGGTTTGTTTTACAAGAAAATGTCATGAGATATATGGTTATGATATTATAGGTCTTATTCAAGCTGCTTTGGGATATGATTTCCTTGGCGCAGTAAATTATTTGAAAGATTTAGTTGGGGATGTAGAGAACTTATCTCTTAAAGCATTAGAATATGAAATGAGACGTGAAAGAGAAGAATTCATAAGTAGATATAAAACAGATAAGGTGAGTGATTCGATAGTTACAGAGGAATGCTTGCGTCAATTCAAGCCTTTTCGTTCTAACCATTTTTTGAACGATGGTTTCTCAAAAAAGACTTTGGATTATTTTGAAATTGCCGGCGGGTTCAAAGATGGTTATGGATATATTAGGGATATTATTCCTATAAGAGATGCAAAAGGTGAGTTGGTGGGGTATCATTTAAGAGATATAAGAATAGATGTTAGTGATGATTATAAATATATACATTCAAAAGGTTTTGATAAAGAACATGTATTATATAATTTAGATAAAACAAAAGATTTTGGAAAAACGATGCCTTTGATAGTTGTTGAGGGCGAAAAATCGGTTTGGAGAATGTGGGATTACGGAATACCAAATGTAGTGGCATGTATGGGTAATAATATAACAAAAGGGCAAGCTAATTTATTACGTTCATATGCTTTAAATGGTATTATACTTATGCTGGATAGTGATGAAGCTGGCATGAGGGGCACGATTAACGCATGTGAAGAATTAAAAAATGATATGGAAGTTATTCCAATTTATATTACAGAGACAGAAGAGAATGGTAAAGGTCTCGGACCCGCTGATTTATCTAAAGAGGTTGTATATGAGTATTTAGGTATGGAGGTTGAAAATGCAGGGCGAGAATTTTGTAAGATTGAAGGGTAAAATACGAAATCCGAGTGTTAAATTTGTAGGAGATAATAATAGTAAGTTATTTAAAGGACGGTTAGCGGTACCGGCCAGGGATTTTAATGCTTATCAATATATTAAGATTTCTTCATTCAAATGTGCGGATGGATTAGGTGATTTACCTAAAGATACATTTATAGAAGTACACGGTCATATAGAAGAAAGGAGTTATGAAGGGCAGTGCAGGCATTGTGGTGGATATGATCGTAAGTATTGGACAGAAGTGCAGATAGATTATTTTAGAGTTATTGAGGAGTAGTGATATGGCAAAGAAAAATAAAAGAAAAATTAAAGAATTACAAAACAGTTTAACTGATTGGGCAAATGGAGAAGCCCAACTAGGAACGATGAGTATGGTGTTGTTGCCTTCTAGGAATTATCCGTTTAAGGTGTCTAATGAGGTACATAAAATTACTTTAACTAGGAAAGGTACTTATAATGAAATAGATCCTGATTTTTTTAGTGAGGAAGATGGTGCATTTAATTTATATGATGAGGAGTCAAAAGTTTTTTACTTACCAGCTATTTCTAAAGTGTTATATGCTGAGAAGAAATATCCGGATTTAAAGGATAATCAGTTGTTTGCACCTATTTATGTAGTTATTAAGGATGATACTGTAGATATTTTTGGGCAGGTTATTGACCTATTGGAACCTAGGAAATTTATAACAGATGAAAATGTTTTATAAGGAGATTTAATTATGGATACAATGTCAGATTTGATTCACAAATGTCTTACATGTAATGAAATTTGTTATGAGGTAGAGGCTGATTTTTCTGATGAAGAAGAAAAGCATAAAGTTTATGCGTTGTATAAATGTCCTAATTGTGGTTTTATGTGGGAGGTAATTACCTGTGGCGAAAGATTTGTATAATATATTAGGTGTAGATAAAAATGCTTCTCAGGAAGATATAAAGAAAGCATATAGAAAACTTTCTTTGAAATATCATCCAGATAGAAATCCTGGAGATAAAGAAGCTGAAGAAAAATTTAAAGAAATTAATCTTGCTAATGCAACTTTATCTGATCCACAGAAGCGTGCTGATTATGATAATCCAATGAGTGGATTTGACCCATTCAGCTTTTTTGAAAATGGTTTTGGGATGAGGAGAGCACCTAGAAGACATAAACCTAATCCCAATGCCCCTAAAAAAGGAGCAACCGTAAGTATAACTGTTGATGTACCGTTAAGTCATTTTATTTTACTTGAAGATCTGATTGTGAAAGTAAACTTCATAGATATTTGTGTGGATTGTAAAGGAACAGGAGCAAGTGAATCAGAACTTTGCACCGAGTGTGGTGGTAGTGGAACAGTAATGCACACACAGCAAGGTCAAGGTATATTTATACAGACCTCGAAAACTTGTCCAAGCTGTGGTGGTCGTGGTAGAGTTGCTATTACAACATGTGATTCATGTGATGGTAGTGGTAGAAAAGAAATTAAAGATAAAGAATTAAAAATTAAATTTGTGCCAGGTTTGAGAGATGGAAGTAAAATAAAATTAGGTGAAGCGGGTGGGCAGGGTTTGAATGGCGGACCTTCTGGAGATGTTATAGTAACTTTAAGAATGGTTATTCCTAAGAAAGAAGATTTGACAGAAGAACAGATAGAGGTTTTGGAGACTTTATAATGAAGATTTTGAGTTTAGATATATCTTCCAAATCAACCGGCTGGAGTCTGATTGAGAATGGTAGATTAAGAAATTGTGGTGTTATAAAAACTAATCCCAAAACAGATTGGGCAGTTCGGTTAGCTGAGTTTAGAGGCAGACTTGCAACCCTATTGTTAGATAAATTTCCAGACCATGTTGTTATTGAAGATACATTTGCTTCGAAGAATCCTAAAGTTGTAAAGATGTTAGCCCATATGGGTGGTGTAGCAATGGAATGTTGTATAACAGTTTTGAAATTAAGTCCATTTATAATGAGTAATACCACACCAAAATCTTATTTTAAAGTGAAGAATAAAGAGCAATTGTATAATGTCATAGTAGATTTTTTTGAACTTCCAGGTAATTGGACTTTTAAAAAGAACAATGATATGACAGACAGCATTGCACAAGGTATTTGTTATTATGATATAGAGTTTGATAAAAATATTAAACAAGAAACTTCATATGGTTATTTGTTTAAAATAAAAGAAAGGAGAAAATTAAAAGAAAATGGCAAAAAAAGAAATTAAGTTGAGTGCAACAAGAATCAATACTTTTCTGCAATGCATACAGAAATATTGGTTCCAGTATGTAGAACATTTGCCAAAAGTTCGGCCTTCCGCATTTAGGTTGGGTGTGGCGGTTCACGAAGCATTAGAATTGGCCGGCCAAATCTGGTTAGAAAAAGAGAAGTTTACTAAGGCAGACAAGAAAAAGATATTAGATAAGTATGTAGAAGGGTCTGTAAGAGAGGGTGTAGATGATTTATCAATTCATAAAGAAGGTTATGAGTTAGTTAAAGCGCGTATAAATGATTTCGATATAGGAAAAATTTTGTCTTTAGAGAAAACTTTCGGCTACGATGAGAAAGGATCATTAGATATTATCACTAAGGATGGTATTCATCTGATAGGTGCTATCGATAAAGCGGTAGAAATTGATGAAGAAACTTTGTTGATCATCGACTATAAAACATCTAAAACGACACCTACTCCAGATCAACTTAGAACAGATCCTCAATTATCTATTTACGATTTAGCAGCAACAGTGATTTGGCCAGAGTATAAAAGAATTATTTTAAGTTTAGATATGTTGAAAAAAGAGATGGTTTATACCTACAGAACTCCAGAAGAAAGAATGGAGTTTTCTGAATATTTAAAGACAATGCATGATCAAATGGCGGCATTAAAGAAAAAGGATGTAAGGCCCAGACTTAATATATTCTGTCCATGGTGTGATTACAAAGAGTATTGTGATGAATATAAGAAAGCTTGTAAAAAATCTGATTACAAATTTTTATCCACCGCCCAATTAGATAATGAGGATTTGTTGGCGGAGTGGGAAGAAGTCAGAAGTACCAAAAAGATTTTAGATAACAGGGAGCGAGAATTAAATATGTATATCATGGATAAAATAAGGGAAGATCATGAACACATGATTATGCATGGAGAAGATAATGATCTTGAGATTTATATAAGGCAGAATTCAAGAAAGACTTTTGATTTAAATACTGTGTATGAAGCTTTGCCGATAGAGGCATTTTTAAAAGTTGTTAATTTAAATAAAGGTGCTGTGGAAAAATATATAGAAAATAATACAGCGGTAAAGGATAAGATTTATGATTCAATGACAGTAAATTATACTGCGCCATTTTTGGCTACTAAGAAAAAGAAAAAGGAGAAGAAATAAATGGCTACAAAGTTTTATGATAAAAAAATAAATGTGTTGGCTTACTGTGATTCACCAACATGTGCAACAGGATTCGGAACCGTATCAAGAAATATATTTGAAGGGTTGTTTAGAACCGGCAGGTATAATATAGATATTTTAGGAATTAATTATTGGGGCGATCCACATAATTTTCCATATAGAATTTGGCCAACAGGTACAAATTCTGAGCGCGATCCTTACGGCCGGAAAAAAATTGCAAACATGATTGCCCATGCTAATGTAAAATTTGATATATTATTCTTCTTACAAGATACATTTATTATGGATTTTTTACCGGAATTGATGGGTTTTTTGAAAGGAAAGGGAGCACAATATAAATCTATTTGTTATTTTCCAGTTGATGGTACACCGAAAGAGAAATGGATTAAGAATGTAAATGCAGTTGATTATGTTGTAGCTTATACAGAGTTTGGAAAAAGAGAGTCTGAGAAAGCTTATGCCGATTGTAAAGATTTATTGGTTATACCGCACGGTGTCAATACTGCTGATTTTTATCCGCACCCTGAGAATGCTATAAAGGATTTTAGACAAAATTATTTTGGTCCTAATGCTGATAAGTTTATTATTACTAATTTAAATAGAAATCAGCAGAGGAAAGATATACCAAGGACTATACATGCATTTAAAGAATTTCAAAAAGAAGTCCCAAATAGTTTGCTTTATTTACATATGGCAAAGAAAGATGTTGGCTGGGATTTGCCAGCTGTTTGTGAATCTTATGGTTTAAGTATAAGAGAGGATGTTGTTTTTCCAGAGAACTTTGGCCCAAATCAAGGCTATCCAAGAGAGATTGTCAATATGATTTACAACAGCAGTGATTGTGTTATAAGTACTACTGTTGGAGAGGGTTGGGGTTTAAGTTGGATTGAAGCAATGGCAACTAGAACACCTGTTATTATGCCAGCAAACACAGCTATGATTGAAAACATTACGGAAGACAAAGGTTATCTTGTGAAAAGTGGAACCAATTCTTCTTTATATACAGTTATACCACACGACAATGAGGTTGTAAGACCTATAGTTGATGTTGAACATATGGTAGAAACAATGTTGCATATATATAATAATTATGATGAAGCTAGAGAGAAAGCTGAAAATGCATATAACTGGGTTATTTCAGATTTGAATTGGCAAACTAGTGTGGTGCCTCAGTGGGTTAAATTGTTTGATCAGGTTTATGAAGATTTACAAAAGGGACCCGAGAAAATTATTAAACCTGGAACAGGTGAGAATATTTTAGAAACAGAGGAGTTTTAAAAATGTATCCTGAAAATATGCGTAAAATATTTGTAGAGGCTCTACAAAAATTTGGCCCAGAAAGACAGTTAAGAATGTTGCAGGAGGAATGCGCGGAGCTTATAGTTGCCGTTTCTCATTATTGTAGGGAAAGAGAGACGGGAATTGAGGAATTGAAAGAGGAATTGGCTGATGTCTATATTATGACTGGTCAAATAATAGAATTTGTAGGGTCAGATGTGATGGAAGAATTTATTAATAAAAAACTTCAGAAAAAAGTTAGAAGAATTTTAGATAAAGATTAAAGGAGAGATTTAATGGAGATAAAAGGAATTAAATATGTGGCTCCTATGTTTGATGGTTCCGGTTATGCGCAAGCAGCGCGGGGAAACATTTTATCTTTACATGCATTAGGTGTACCACTAACATTAAATCCAATCAGCTTTGAAGAAGCTAGGCCAGATTTAGGTGAAGATGGTCAAATTTTAAAAAGTTTGGTTAATAAAGATATAGATTATAACATAGTTTTAATCCACACAACACCTGAATTTTGGCATAAATTTAGAGAGACAGATAAAACCAATGTTGGTTATACTATTTGGGAAACATCTAAGCTTCATCCTGATTGGAAAAATTATATAAATGATAATGTTCAAAAAGTTTTGGTAGGCTGTGAATGGAATGTTGGTGTGTTTGAAGAAAGCGGTGTTAAAGTTCCTATTGGTGTGGTTCCACATGGGATAGGTGCTGATGAATTTGAGGGAATAGAGCCTTATAATATTTCAGGTATAACAGATGATACATATGTTTTTTATTCTGTTTTTCAATGGATAGAAAGGAAGCACCCTATTGCTTTAATAAAAGCATATTGGTATGCATTTCAGAATCCAGATGAAAAGGTCGCTTTGGTTTTAAAAACATATAGAAGTAATTATACCGATCCAGAAAAGAATGCTATACGTACAACTGTAAAGAAATTGAAAGATGTAACTCCTATGAGCTATCATCCTAAGATTTATCTTATATTGGATATGTTGAGCCATGAGGAAATGTTAGGATTACATGCCCGAGGAGATTGTTATGCGTCATTGGATCGAGGAGAGGGTTTTGGTTTATCACCATTCGCTGCTGGTGCTGCCGGCAATCCTATAATTGTTACTGGATTTGGCGGGGCAACTGAGTATGCTAAAGAACATAATAGTTATCTATGTAATTATGTTTTAACACCAGTTCACGGAATGCCCTGGAGTCCATGGTATAGAGGTGACCAGCTTTGGGCAGAGCCTGATGTTTTACATGGATCTCAATTAATGAGACATGTTTATAAGGAGCAGGATTTATCCAAACATATGGGAAAGGTTCTCCAACAAGAGATAAAAGAAAATTTTTCTTGGGAAGCAATAGGTAAGAAAATAATTACAGAGTTGGAAAATATATAATGTTAAAAAAAATAAAAAATATAAATATTTTAGTTGCTGGAGATATAATGTTAGATCACTATGTATGTGGTGAAGTTGAAAGAATTTCTCCAGAAGCACCAGTTCCAGTATTAAGAATAACTAAAGAATATTATGATTTAGGTGGTTGTGGAAATGTTATTCGTAATATGAGACAAATTGGTGCTAATATTACATGTATAGCTGCTATTGGAAATGATGTTGCTGGCAAAATAATTTTAGATAAATTAAAAAAATTAGATGTGAAAACTAAATTTGTTGTGAGAGAAGAAACAACTACAACCAAAACTAGATTTATTGCGAATAACGGCAACATACAGATATTTAGGGCTGATAAAGAAGATATTAAAAATGTAAATTTGAATTCTTTTGATTTAGATAACGAATATGATATTATAATTATATCTGATTATGCTAAAGGTATGGTAACTTCTTATTTAATGGGGTGTTTAAAAAAATTAAATATACCAATTATCGTAGATCCTAAACCGAAAAATATGTGGTTATACAAAGATGTATTTATGATTACACCTAATAAAAAAGAGTATGATGAAATTTGTATTTCCGAAACACATCCATTTGCAAATGGTATTCGTTATATTTTAAAAACAATGGGTAAAGAGGGTATGGAATTAATGAAAGAAGGAGAAAAAATTTGTTCTGTGGATACAATTCCTGTTGATGTTTATAATGTAACGGGCGCGGGAGATACAGTTGTAGCTATGGTCGGCTTATCCCTTGCTTTAGGTTTAGATGTGGAATCATCTATAAAAGTTGCTAATAAATGTGCACAGTATGTAGTTACTCAACCAGGAACAGCTACAGTTCCCAAAAAATTATTTGAAGATTTTGTGAAGGAATTTAGTAAATGAAGAAATTAACATTAAATGTGGGTTGTGGGGAAAGGACATATAAGGAGTATCCAGAAGGATATAAATGTATAAATTTAGATAATAGAGAAGATTTACCTAACGTAGATATCGTAAGTGATGTAAGGCAGTTAGAATTTCCAGACGAAACTTTTGATTATGTTCTTGCAAGCGATATAATAGAGCATTTTACTATAAAAGAAACAAGAAAACTTTTGATGGAGTGGCG
>Ga0180432_10005903_pt1 | contig 16134 bp, 7 predicted proteins | sample SS_ome_10_FD_132414 | JGI IMG/M metagenome (GOLD analysis project Ga0180432, IMG submission 132414) | Hypersaline lake sediment archaeal communities from the Salton Sea, California, USA - SS_1_MS_2 metaG | ecosystem: Environmental > Aquatic > Non-marine Saline and Alkaline > Hypersaline >... | reverse complement strand
GTGGACCGTCAAGCTCCCGCCCATGAAGGTCGGCGGCCCCCACACCATGGTCGTCCAGGGCAAGACCACCGTCAAGCTCACCGACATCCTGGTGGGCGAGGTGTGGGTCGGCTCGGGGCAGTCGAACATGCAGTGGTCGCTCGCCCGCGCCGCCAACGCCAGGAAGGAAATCGCCGCGGCCACCTACCCCAAGATCCGCCTCTTCAACGTGCCCCGCGTGCCCGCCGGCGAGCCCGCCGACGACGTGAACGCCACGTGGCAGGCCTGCATGCCGGGCACGGCGAAGGGCTTCTCGGCCGTGCTCTACCTCTTCGGCCGCGAGCTGCACAAGGAGCTCGGCGTGCCCGTCGGACTCATCAACACCTCCTGGGGCGGCACCCGCATCGAGCCGTGGACCCCGCCCTGCGGCTTCGCCGCCGTCCCTAAGCTCCAGCCCTTCGTCCAGCGGATCGCGCAGGCCAACGCGCGCCACAAGAAGTCCGTCGGCGCCGCGCTCGACCACATCGAGGCCTGGCTCGCCACGGCCCGCAAGGCCCAGGCCGCCGACGAGCGCACCCCGCCCATGCCCACACTCCCGCGCCACCCGCTCCACAGCCATGGCCAGCCCACGGGACTCTACAACGGCATGGTCGCCCCACTCGTGCCCTTCGCCATCCGCGGCGCCATCTGGTACCAGGGCGAGTCCAACTGCCTGTCCCGCGACGGCATGGCCTACTACGAGAAGAAGAAGGCCCTCATCGGCGGCTGGCGCAAGGTGTGGGCACAGGGCGACTTCCCCTTCTACTTCGTCCAGCTCGCGCCCTTCCGCTACCGCCTCGGCCCCGCCGAGCTGCCGAAGCTCTGGGAGGCCCAGACCGCCTCGCTCGCCATCCCCAACACCGGCATGATCGTCACCACCGACATCGCGACGGTGAACAACATCCACCCGCCGAACAAGCAAGCCGTGGGCCGCCGCCTCGCCCTGTGGGCGCTGGCCAACGACTACGGCCGCCAGGGCCTGGTCTACTCAGGGCCGCTCTACAAATCGATGAAGGTCGAGGGCGGGGCGATCCGCCTCAGCTTCGACCACCTCGGCGGCGGGCTCGCCGCGCGCGACGGCAAGCCGTTGAGCCACTTCCAGATCGCCGGCGCCGACAAGAAGTTCGTCCCCGCCCAGGCGAAGATCGACGGCGACACCCTCGTCGTCGCGAGCCCCCAGGTGGCCAAGCCCCTGGCCGTGCGCTTCGGCTGGGACCAGCTCGCGGAGCCGAACCTGATGAACCAGGCGGGCCTCCCCGCCTCGCCCTTCCGCACCGACAGATGGTGAGCGGCGTGAGGGCGAGGCGCCCGTGACCTACGACGCCGCGTGGACCGTCGCCCGCCCCCACAAGCGGATCCAGCCCAAGCTCCGCGAGCGCCTCGGCAAGGCCCGCCAGGCCATCGACGCGCGACTCGACAAGGCACGACAGGCCAGCCCGCCGAGCCCACGGGCCGGCCCGCCACGGGCGAAACCCGGCAGGGACGCGCTGTGTATGGCAGATCGAGGGCCGCGTGGTATAATCGGGCGGTCGCCGGCCGCTCGCGGCGAGCGGATGCAGGTTTGCCCGATGCGGGCAGGCTCCTTGGGCCGATGGCCGCTGGCGGCGGTGTTCTGGCACGCGGTTTGCAGCTTGACCGGAAGGGTGTGTGTGCCCGCGCGTGCGGTATGCGAGAGGGGCGCCAGCTTGAGGAGACGTATGCCATGTGGCGAAGAGCGCTTGGCGCGGTGATCGCGATCGCGGCGGCGGCCCAGGCCACGGCGGGGCCGCCGAGCTGGGAGCGCGAGCTGCGGGAGCTGAGCTACCTGTTCCTGCACCTGTCGAACATCAACGTGATCAACGGGCTGAACCTGACTCGGAAGCAGGCGGTGGAGCTCTACAAGCTGGCGCGCGAGGTCGAGTCGGCGGCGCCGCGCCCGCCGTCGCTCAAGGCGCCCATGCGTCCCGAGCTCGCCAAGGTGCGCACCACCTGGCTCGAGCTCCGCAGCCTGCTGGTCCGCGGCGGGGAGGTGCCGCAGGACCTGCGGGACCGTGTGAACGCGGCGCGCGAGGCCGAGAGCAAGGTGGTGCGTGCCATGATTCGCCCCGCGCCGCTCGCCGCCGACACCCGCTGCGCGAGCTGCCACATGGCGCCGCGCTCGCACGGCTCCCATCAGCCCATGGCCGTCACCGCGGCGAACAAGCCGCTGGTCGACCGCGCGCACGTCGAGGCCCTCTACGGCCGCCGCGGGCTCCGCAAGCTCGTGTCGGTGTCGCCCAAGGCCGAGGCCATCCTCACCGATGGCCAGAGAGCGGTGCTCGGCAGCTTCGCCTGCTGCCTGGCGCCGCCCGAGGACCTCAGCGACCCGATGCGCGCAGGCCAGGCCGAGGCGAGCGGCAAGGTGCTCGACCTGCTCCGCAGGGTTCGCCAGTGTCCCGAGCGCTTCTGGCCCGTCATGCGCACGCGGGTGCTCGAGCGCGCCGACGAGCTGGCCGGGGCCGTCAAGCCCGGCTCCACCGACGCCCACAAGAGCTCCGTGCGCGAGGGCGTGGCCAAGGCACTCGACAGGACGCGCGAGGCCAGCGACGTGGAGTTCGAGATGGAGAAAGGGTCCCTGGCCAAGGCGCTCAAAGGCGCCATCGTGCCGCCCCAGGGCGAGGCGCCCCACAAGGCCGCCTACTTCCTCCTGATCCCAGGCGCCTCACGAGTCTACGCCGCCTACATCCGACGCCTCGGCAAGGCGCGGCAGGCCGCGGCGGCGCCGTAGAGCGGACATCGCGATGGACCGACGGACATTCATGGCCGAGATGGCGAAGCTGGGCTTCGCCATGCAGCTCGCGCCCGCGGCCGCAGGCGCCGCCGGCTTCTTCGACCGCGGCGTGCACCTGCCGCCCATGGACGCAAGCTACTTCACCACCAACTCCGACCGCTCCGTCACCTGCCTGCTGTGCCCGCACCACGAGACCCTGCACCCGGGGCAGACGGGCCGGTGCCGCGTGCGGACCAACGTGGGGGGCACCCTCAAGACCTTCGCCTCGGGGCAGCCGTGCATCGTGAACGTGGATCCCATCGAGAAAAACCCCCTGGCCCACGTGCTCCCCGGCTCGAGCACCCTGTCGGTGGCCCACGCGGGGTGCAACCTGCGGTGCCAGTATTGCCAGAACTGGCAATTCTCGCAGCAAAGCCCCCGCGAGACCCGCAACCTGAAGTTCGACCGCGACGAGACCCTCGGCCTCGCCCGCAGCAAGGAGCTCCCGTCGATCACCTTCACCTACACCGAGGGCACCTCGCACATCGAGTTCAACCGCCGCTTCGCCGCGGCCGCCCGCTCGCTGGGCCTCAAGGCCTACCTGTGCAGCAACGGCTACATCGAGCCGAAGCCGCTGGCCGACTTCCTCGAGGCGCTCGACGGGGTGACGGTGACGATCAAGGGCTTCACCGACGCCTTCTACCAGTCGACCATCGGCGCCCGCTCGGTGAAGCCCGTGCTCGAGAGCTGCAAGCAGATCCGCGCCGCGGGCAAGTGGCTCGAGGTCGCCACCCTCATCGTCCCGGGCCTCAACGACTCGACCCGCGAGCTGTCGCAGATCGCCCGGTGGACCCGAGCCAACCTCGGCCCCAACACCCCCTGGCACCTCGAGCGTTTCACCCCCAAGTACAAGCTCGTGAACAAGCCCCAGACGCCCATCGCCACCCTCGAGAAGGCCCGCGCCATCGGCCACCGCGCCGGGCTGCGCTACGTCTACATCTCCAACTACGCGCCCCACCCCGCCAACCACACCTACTGCCCGCGATGCCACAAGCCCGTCATCAAGCGGCTCGGCTTCAAGGTGCTCCGCAACGACCTCCGCCACGGCCGCTGCCCCCACTGCCGCACCAAGATCCCAGGCGTGTGGACCTGACCGCGAAGCACCCGGCGGCGCCACCCGGGCGGCGCTCGATGACGGCGGAGGGTTGACGGCGATGCCACAGGATTCGAGCGTCAGCCCAGAGCGCCCCCCACTGCCCACCGCTCCCCCTCCGCCCCCCAACACCGAACACCGACCACCGAACACCGCGCCCCCACCGCCCTCGGCGGTGGCGGCGCTGGCCGCCGCGGTGGGGCTGTTCGCGCAGACGGCGCAGATCGTGATGTTCCGCGAGATGCTCGCCACGTGTCGCGGCACGGAGGTGTTCTTCGGGGTGGTGCTGGCGGCGGGCCTGCTGTGGACGGCGCTCGGGAGCCTGCTGGCCGGCCTGTTCGCGCGCCGCGCGTCGCGGCGTCGGGGCGCGGCGTGGCCCCAACGCGCCTGGTCGGCGGCGGCGGCGCTCTTCGCGCTCAACGGCCTGCTGCTCATCGGCCAGGTGGCCCTGGCCCGGCACCGCACGGCCGCGGGGGCCGGGGGCGCGGCCGAGCTGACCTTCCTGGAGGCCGTGGCCACGGCGGCGCTGGCCACGGCGCCCGTGGCGCTCGCCTGCGGAGCCCAGTTCGTGCTCGCGCTCCACGCCGCGCCGCCCAGGGCATTCGGCCGCCTCTACCAGGCCGACGCCTGGGGGGCCGTGGCCGGCGGCCTCCTGTTCACCTTCCTCCTCGTCGGCCTGCTCGACCCGCTGACCCTCGGCCCCGTGCTCACGGCGGCCCTGTGCCTGGCGGTGCACCTGGCGGGCGGGCGGCGGTGGATGGCCACGGGCTTCGTGGTGGGCCTGGTGGCGGCGGTGGCGGCGTGGGGGTACGGCCTCGACGGCCGCCTCCAGGCGCGGCGCTGGCGCGCGCTCCAGCCGGGCTACCGCCTGGTGGCGACGCGGGACTCGCGTTTCGGCCACCTCGCGGTGCTCCGCCACCCCGGCGAGCGGCAGCACACGCTCTACCACGATGGCGGCCTGGTGGAGACGGTGCCGCCGCCCGGCGCCCCGTCGGCCGACGCGCGGGGCCTCGCGCTGTTCGCCCTCGCCCAACACCCGGCGCCGCGTCGGGTGCTGCTGGTGGGCCGCGCGGTGGGGCGGCTGCCCCGCGCGCTGCTCGAGGCGGGCGCCCAGCAGCTCGACGCCCTCGAGCTCGACCCCGCGCTCTTCGACCTCGCCCGCCAGTGCACAGGGGCACAGCCCCACGACCCACGGCTGCGCCGCCACTTCGCCGACGGCCGCTACTTCCTCAAGCAGCGCCGCGGGCCCGATGCGGCCCGCTACGACGTGATCCTGCTCGAGCTCCCCACGCCGCTGTCGGCCTTCGTCAATCGCTACTACACGGCCGAGTTCTTCCGCGAGGCGCGCGCGGCGCTCGGCCCCGACGGCGTGCTCGTGACCTCGGTGATGGCCGCGGCCAACTACCCGGGGGAGACGGTGAGCCGCCTGTCCGCCTCGATCGTCCGCACCCTCGGCACCGCGTTCGCCGAGGTGCTGGTGGTGCCTGGCGAGCGCCACCTGTTCGTCGCCGCCGCGCGGCCTGGCGTCGCGTCGCTCGACCCGCAGCGGCTCGGCGAGCGGATGGCGGCCCGCGGCGTGTGGTTCGACGACTTCGACCCCGCCTTCCGCTCCGCCGCCGCCGACTACTACGCCGCGCTCTTCAGCAACCTCATCCCCACGAGCCAGGTGGCCGACCTCCGCCGCCAGCTCGCGAGCGCGCCCGCGCCGCTGAACACCGACGCGCGCCCCATCACCTACCAGTGCGCGCTCCTGGTGTGGAACCAGATCGTCTCCGCCAGCACCCAGGCCCGCGACCCGGGGCTCCGCGGCGGCACCAACGCGCTCTTCAGGGCCGCGCTCCGCTTCCGCTTCGCCCACGGCCTCGTGCTCCCCGCCGCGCTGCTGCTGCCCACGCTGGTGCTCGTGGCCGCCGGGCGGTGGAGGAGGCGCCCCGGCGGCCCGGGACGCGCGGCCGCGGGCTACGGCATTCTCGCCACGGCCTTCGCCACCGGGCTGTTCGGCATGGCGGCCGAGATCGTGCTGCTGTTCGCCTTCCAGAGCGCCTACGGCTACGCCTACGCCCAGGTGGGCACCATCGTGGCCGCCTTCATGGTCGGCCTTGCCGTCGGCGCGCGGGTGGGCGCCCGCTGGCAGCGCCGGGTCGGTTTCCTGGCCGTGGTGGTGGCGGCGATGGCCGTCTACTGCGGCGGGCTGCCCTTGGTGCTGCGCGCCTTGGCCGGCGGCGGCGGGTCGACGGCACTCTACCCGGTCTTCCTGAGCCTCGTGCTTGCCGCGGGGTTTCTCGACGGCGCCACGTTCCCCGCGCTCGTGGCCGCCATGCAGGGCCTGGGCGTGGAGCGGCCTGGCGCGTGGGTCTACTCCGCGGATCTGGCGGGTGCGAGCCTCGGCGCCCTCGCCACCGGCGCCCTCCTGATCCCCGTCCTGGGCAACGCCGCGGCCCTCGGCCTGGTGGCCGCTGCGCTGGCGGCGGCGCTCGCCTGCCTCCTGCCCGCCTTCTCCCGTCTGCCAGTCCGCTCCGCCTGAAATCCGATGTTGTCCGCCGGCCACACCATGTTGCCAGGCGTCAACATCACGTAAGCATCTCCCATTGATGCACTTACGCCTGTTCCGTGGCGGGCGCGGCGGCAGGCATGTTGCCGATCCGCAACATGGAGTCCACTTCGCCGAGTTGCGCGGCCAGGGCGAGCGGACCCGTGCAGACTTCTAACACCCTGCCCCAAAGCGGCTTATGATCATCCAGCGTGCGGCGGCGGAAGCGCGACCCATTGGCACGCGCTTTGCTAACGAACTCCTCTAGAGTTTGTGGAACCTGTGGCTGTGTTGCGCTACGACGGCGCCCCGCGCCTGACGAGTCCCTGACTGGGGGGTGACAAGACGATGAGAAAGCTGGCCTGTGTGCTCCTGCTCGCGGCCCTGGCCGCGCCCGCCCTCGCCACACCCGTGAGCGACGGCCTCGTGCTCTGGCTCGACGCCAGCGACCTCGCGACCGTCATCGACGACGGCGGCGGCAAGGTCCAGGAGTGGCGCGACAAGAGCCCCAACCGCTACCACGCCGGGCAGACCGACCCCGACCGGCGCCCCGTCTACAACGCGACGGCGCTCAACGGCCAGCCCGCCGTGCGCTTCGATGGCTCCTCCGCCGACCTCCTGACCAACGACGGCCTGCTCATCGACACCAGCCTCTCGCTCGCCAGGCCCTACACCGCCTTCATCGTCGACCAGTACTGGGGCAGCCAGCAGGGCCGCACGCTCCAAGGCCGCGGCGTCAACTGGCTCATGGGAAAATGGAACGGGCAGAACGCGCACTTCGCCAACGGCTGGGTGAGCAGCAGCGGCGCCAACCCGGCCGGCACCGGGGACCCCGCGATCGGCGAGGCCACCGGCAACACCACGAGCAGCGCCTACTACATCAACGGCGCCAACAAGACGATAAGCTCGACGCCCACCGGCGCGCCCGGGAACCTCCAGATCGGCGTCGTGGACTACCCGCCGGGCAATCCACCCTACGACGAAGGCGGCCAGGCCGACGTGGCCGAAGTCCTGATCTACGACCGCGTCCTGTCCTGGACGGAGCATACGCGGGTCGGCAACTACCTCGCGGACAAGTACGGCCTCGCCACCAGCTATCCCCGCATCCACCTGGGGGACGTCGGCGCCTTCACCGGCGCCGACCCGGGCGAGGGCCTCGACCTCCAAGGCGAGTTCCCCTACGCGCTCAACCTGGCAGGCCCAAAGACCCACGTCGGCGACCGCGTCTTCACCCAGGGCAACGCCACGGCCGGCGCCAGCGTCGCCTCACAGGCCGCCGCCAATCCCTGGTTTGATCCGCCCGACTACGGCACGAGCGCCGCCGACGACGGGCTCGAGACCGTCATGCACAGCATCCGCTGGTCCTACGCCGCTGGCACGCCGCAGCCCACCGTCGAGCTCGACGTGCTGCCAGGCGCCCGATACAAGGTGCAGATGCTCTTCTCGGAGAACATCCTCAACCGCCCGCCGGGCTCGCGGGTGCAGGACGTGAAGGTGGAGGGCCAGCTCGCGGTCGACAACCTCGACCTCAACGCCGTCATGGGCACGTTCACGGCGGCCCCCGTCAACAAGGGCGTCGTCTACACCCACGAGCTCGTCGCGACCGACGGCAAGCTCACCCTCCAGCTCGGCCCGGGAGCCGGCGGCACCGACCACAACCCCATCGTGCAGGCAGTCACCCTCGAGGACCTCGACGCGAGGGTCGGCGCCTTCGCCGGCGCCGACCCAAGCGAGGGCCTCGACCTCGACGGCAGGTTCCGCTACGCCGTCAACCTGCGCGGCCCCCAGACCCAGGTCGGCAACCTGCTCTTCACCCAGGACGGCGGCCCCGGCACCACGGCCTCCACCCCAGGCGTCACCGTCGAGGCAGGCTCGGGCAGCGGCTACTACACGTGGGACACCAAGCCCGACTACGGCACCAGCGCCGCCGACGACGGCCTCGAAACCGTCATGCACAGCATACGCTACTGCAACGCCGGCCTCTCGCCCCACCACGTGGGGCTCGACATGGACGTCACCCCCGGCCGCCGCTACAGGCTCCAGCTCCTGTTCTCGGAGAACATCCTGGGCAGAGGCCCTGGCTCGCGAGTATTCGACGTCAACCTCGAGGGGGTGCGCGTCCGCGACGAGCTCGACCTCAACGCCATCATGGGCCAGTTCACGGCCACGCCCATCGACAAGGGGGTGCTCTACACCCGCGAGTTCCTCGCCACCGACAGCACGCTCAACATCATCCTGAGCCCCGGCACCTCGGGCACCGACGCCGGCCCGATCCTCCAGGCCGCCACGCTCGAGGACCTTTCGCCCGCGCTGTGGGCCACCGGCGTCCGCGTCTTCAGAGGCGGTGACCCCAACGAGGGCCTCGTCTTCGACGGCGACTTCGTCTACGCCGTCGATGCCGGCGGCGACGGCGGCTTCCAGATCGGCGACGCCGTCTTCACCAACGACACCGCCCCCGGCGTGACCCTCAACGCACAGCACCGCATCCCGAACTGGAAGACCTTCACCTACGGCAGCTCCGCCGACGACAACGCGCTCGAGACCCTGATGAAGTCGATCCGCTACAGCACCTCGTACGACGGCATCCTGCCGCTGGACGTGTCGATCGCGCTCGCCGACCTCGTGCCGGGCACGGACTACGAGCTCCAGCTCCTCTTCGGCGAAGGCACCTCGAACCGCGGCTTCGACGTCTTCATCGAGGGGATGCTCGTAGCCGACGACTTCAGCCCCTACGCCCTCACCGGCATCGACCTCACCAAGGGCGTCGTGCTCACCCACCAGTTCACCGCGCTCGACGACACCCTCGAGATCCTGCTCGACGGCCTCGGCACCCCGTTCCCCGACAAGAACCCCATCATCCAGGGCCTCACGCTCAAGATCATCCCCGAGCCCGCCTCCATGAGCCTCCTCGCCCTCGGCCTCCTCGCCCTCCTGCGCCGCCGCCGCGCCTGACACCGCCCCCCGCCTCCCGCCCACACGCAGAAAAAGACCCCTGTCTTTTTCTGCCCGCTACAAGCCGTAGAGGGGGCCAAACTTGGCGCGGAGGTGGGCGATGAGGGCACGGTGGCTGAGCGGCTCGCCCGTGACGATCTCGATGAGCTGGGGCGCACGATGGGTCTGGCCACGGGCGTGGATGCTCTCGCGCAGCCAACCCAAGAGGTCGCCGAAGGCGCCCCGCGCGAGCTGAGCCTCGAGGTCGGGAATCGCCTCCCCAGCCGCGGCGAAGAGCTGCGCCGCGTTCAGATTGCCCAGCGTGTAGGTGGGGAAGTAGCCGATCCCGCCGCCGCTCCAGTGCACGTCCTGAAGGCAGCCCTGCGCGTCGTCGGGCGGGGTGAGCCCGAGGAGGGCCTCGAACCGCTCGTTCCAGGCACCCGGCACGTCGGCCGCGGCCAGCTCGCCCGACAGCAGTGCCTGCTCGAGCTCGAAGCGCAGGATGATGTGCAGGTTGTAGGTCACCTCGTCGGCGTCCACGCGGATGAACGAGGGGCGGACGGCGTTGATGGCGAACACGAAGTCGTCGAGCGCCACGTCGCCCAGCGCGACGGGGAAGAACTGCTGGGCGATGGGCAGGAAGTGGCGCCAGAAGGCTCCGCTGCGCGCCACCAGGTTCTCCCACAGGCGGCTCTGGGACTCGTGGATGCCCAGGCTCACGGGCTCGCCCCGGGGGGTGCCCCAGTGCTCGGGGGGAAGGCCCTGGTCGTAGAGGCCGTGCCCCGTCTCGTGGATGATGCTGAAGAAGCCGTCGCCGAAGTCGTGCTCGTGGTACCGCGTGGTCAGGCGCGTGTCGCCAGGGCCGATGGTGGAGCAGAAGGGGTGGGCCACCACGTCGAGCCGGCCCGCGTGGAAGTCGAAGCCGATGGCCGCGGCGGCGAGCCGGCCGAAGATCTCCTGGCGGTCCAGCGGGTAGCCGCGGGTGAGCACCGAGGTGTCGGGCTGGCGGGTGGAGCCCAGGATGGCGTCGAGCAGGGGCACGAGCTCCTCGCGCAGCGGGCCGAGCACGCCAGTGACCCAGTCGGTCGTGGCGCCGGGCTCGTAGGCCTCGAGCAGGGCGTCGTAGCGGTTGCCGGCGTGGCCGTAGCAGTCGGCCTCGCGCTGCTTGAGGGCCACGATCTTCTCCAGCCAGGGCTGGAAGCGCGCGAAGTCGCTCGCCTTGCGTGCCTCGACCCATTCGCCGTGGGCGAGGGAGGTGACGCGGGCGATTTCCTCGACCAGCTCGCGGGGCAGCCTGGTGGCGCGGTCGTAGGCCCGCCGCAGCTCGCGCACGTTCACCGCCTCGTCGGCGAGGGGGTCGGCCACCAGCTCGGTGCCTTCGCAGGCGGCGATCCACTCGCCGACCTTGGGGTCGGTGAACTTCTCGTGGCACATGCCTGCGAGCAGGGCGAGCTGCTCGGCGCGGTGCTCGGCGCCTCGGGTGGGCATGTATGTCTCGCGGTCCCAGTGGAGCAGCGAGGCGCAGGAGCCGAGCACGCTGGTCTCGCGCACGCGGCAGAGCAGCTCGTCGTAGGCTTCGCGGGGCGACGGCATCGGCGTTCTCCTCGGGTCGGCGCGCCGGGCTCGGGGCGACGGGCGGGCTACAGGCCCGCGCCGCGTCGAGTGGCGAGCCGCTTCTTGAGTTCGGCGGAGATGGCGGGGGCGTCGTGGAGCTGAGCGATGAGGTCGCTGGCGGCCTCGAGCTCGCGCTTGTCCGCGTCGACCACGGCGCCCACGATCCGCTCGCGGAGCCGCCCCGCCTCGGGCCCCAGCTCCGCGGCGGTCGCGAGCCGCACGAGGGCTCCCAGCAGCGTGGCGCGCTCGTCCTCGGTGAGCTGCCTGGCGGACGCCTCGCGCTCGAGCAGCTCGTCGGCGAGGCGTGCGGCGCGCGGGGCCAGGGCGCCGCCTGCGGCCACGCACAGCTCGGCGAGCACGCGGCAGGTGGGCATGAAGTCGCCGCGGAGCGCCACGGCCTCGGCGATGGCCTCGCGGGCCTCATCCCCCATGTCGTCGCGGGTGCCGATGGCGTGGAGCGCGTCGAGGAGTCGCTCGGTGTTTCCAGGGCCGAGCTGGAGGTCGCCGTCGGCGATGCGCCGCCAGGTGTGGAGCAGGGCGTCGAGCGCCTGCTGCCGCAGCGTGCCGGACGAGCAGGCGGCGATGTGGCTCAGGCCGGCGATGGCGCTCGGCACCAGCTCGGTGTAGGTGGTCACCTCGCCGCCCATGGCGTAGACGGTCTCGTCGTCGCCCTCGAGGCTCTTCGCCTCGATCTCGGGCAGGTCGCGCTCGAGGAGTCGGGAGAAGAAGCTGGCGAGATCGACCTTGAGCGCGGCCGCGGCGTGCGGGCTCAGGCACAGGCTCGCCAGCCCGGCGAGCGCCGCGTGGGCCAGCGGCTTGTCGAGCACGCGGGCGCGCGGCAGCGCGGCCACGCGGGCCACCGTGGGCTCGTCGGCGGCGGGGCCGGCACACGCCTCGCCAAGGGCGCGGGCGAGCGCCCCCCGGTCGGGGAAGTCGCCGTCCAGCAGTGCGACGGCACGGTCGATGGCGCGCCGCGCCATGGCCCCGCGCCCAGGCCCGAGCCGCCGCACCACAAGGCCCAGGATGCGGGCCGCGCTCACGCGGGGCCGCGGCCGGCCCTCGGCGCCCAGCAGCTCCACCACGGGCTCCACGGCCGGGTGGCCCAGCCGCACGACGGTGGTCTCGATGGCATCGAGGATCCCTGGGTTCGCGTATTCCTGGAGGCAGCCGAGCAGCTCGGTCGCCAGCGCGCGCCGCGTGGCGACGCGCACGGCAGGGTCCATGGTGGCGGTGGACTGGATGACGGCGAGCCTGGCGCTGCGCTCGCCGCGCTGGAGCGCGGCGAGCAGCAGGCCCCCGATCCTGGCCCGCGTGGCCTTCGGCGTCTTCGGGCGGGTCGCGAGGACGTCGAGCAGGCGCACGAGGGCCTCCTGGGCCGCCTCGGGGGCCTCGAGCAGGCGCGGCTCGATGGCGGCCACGGCCTGCTCGCCAAACTGGCCGAGCACGTTGGCCAGGGGCAGGCACTGGACGGCGGGGTCGTCGCTGGCGAGGATCTGCGCCACCGCCTGGCCGCACACGTCGGCGCGCTGCTCCTTGCTGGCGGCCAGCTCGCCCGCCACGGCGAGCAGGAGGCTGCGGGAGGCGGGGTCGGCCACCGACTCCAGCTCGTCCTGGAGCAGGCCGTAGACGTCGTGGGGGCAGAAGCGGCCGAGGATGAGGAGCACGCGGCGCACCTCGGGCCCCAGCTCCTCGACGGCGTCGCGGAGCTGGGCGAGGAGCACGCGCACCAGGTCGCGCGTGCTGCGCGGGTCGGCGGCCACGGCCTGGCAGGCGCCCTCGACGGCGCGGATGAGCAGGCGACGGGTGTCGAGCGCCGGCTCGTGGCGCAGGGTGCCGGCGATGATGCGCAGCAGCACCCCCATCTCCAGTGACTCGGCCTGCCGGATGCGGCTGCCGAGGCGCTGTGCGGCGGTGTGCTTCTGGCGTGGGTTGCCCTCGGCGAGGGCGCGAGCGTCGTCGGCCACCTCGGGCGCCAGGCCAAGGCTGGTGAGGGCCTCGGCCGCCTCGCCACGCACCTGCGCGTCGCGGTCGGTGAGGGCGAGGGCGAAGAGCGCGAGCTTCTCGCTCTCGCCCGCGGGCGAGAGCGCGAGCCGGCGGATCGCCGTGATCTTCTCGTTCGCGTCGGCGCTCGTCCGCAGCGTGAGCTCCAGCTCCGCGATGTCGCGGCGGGAGAACAGCTCGGCGATCTCGCTGGGATGCAGCACCGCGCCCTTGCCGCCCAGCACCGGGAGCTGGTCGCCGCTCCCCTCGCCCTCGGCGCCCTGCTCCGCCAGCAGCTCCTCCTCCAGCGCGATCGTCCGCCAGCCTTCGCGCTCGACCACGATGAGCTGGGCCGGCAGCGCTTCGCCAGGCAGCACGAGCGAGCGGAGCTGGTCGGTGTCGAGCTGCTCGGCGCGCTCGAGCAGGTTGGGGTGCAGGACGGCGTGCTGGAGGGCAGGCGAGTCCTTGAGGCACTCGATGGCGGCGGCGCTCACGTCGACCTTGCGGGCCAGTAGCGCGGCCAAGCGCACGGCTAGGCGATCGCCCAGGCCGAAGCGCTCCTTGAAGAAGTCGCGGCTCCCGCGCATCCCGCTTGGCATGGCCTGCCTCGCTTCACTCGCATCCGCTCGCAGGCGATGGTACCAGGCGCCCAGCGCCAAGTCAAGATGCGGGCGGCGCGCCTCGCTCAGGGGGCGGGCTTGACCTTGAGGGCGCAGTCGGTGCGGAACCCGGGCAGCGGCACGGCGAGCCGGCCAAAGGTGGCCGTGAGCTCGAGGGTGGCCACCACCTTGCCCTCGTAGGTGTCCCACACCTCCACGCGGTAGGCCCCGTCGCGAAGGCCCTCGAGGGAGACGACGACGTCGCGCGCCACCTCCGCCGACCCCCGCTCGGGCATCCTGTAGGTGGCGATCCGCGTGTAGACCCACACGTAGGCCATGCGGTCGTTCTGGAGGGCGAGGCCGCCGTAGCGGTAGCCGCCGGAGGGGAAGGAGACGCGTCGGGTCACCAGGCCGAGGCCGCGGCGGTCCTCCCCAGCGTGGTAGGCGGCAAGGGCCTTGTAGTTCCAGTAGAGGTCGCCGGCGTCGATGAACTGGAACCACCACAGCAACGGGGTGCCCGCGGTGTGGGTCATGTAGGTGGCCCACAGGCCGACGTGGAGGTCGGCCTTGATCTCGGGGGCGGAACTGCCGAGCCAGTGGCCGCCGAACTCGGTGACGAAGCCCGGCTTGCCGTGGCCGTTGAGTCCCTCGGCCGTCTGCTGCACGGCGCGGACAATGGAGCCGCGGCCCATGCGGTAGACGTTGCACACCAGGTGGTCGATGTTGGGCATGGCGGCCATGGCGGCCTTGATCCGCTGCCAGTTGGCCGACACGTGGGTGGTGATGGGGTGCTCCCAGGGGTCGATGCGATGGAGGTGGGCCGACATCTCGCGCAGCCACTGGAGCTTGGGCGCCGCGGCGCCGCCGTCGCTGTCGAAGCCGTAGGAGCTGCCCACCAGGTCGACCTCGCTCCACAGCTCGAACCCCATGATCTGGGCGGCGTAGGCCCAGCGCGCCACGATGTAGCGCAGCTTCCTGCGGTAGAGCGCCTTCGCGCGTTCGCTCGAGAAAAACTCCTCCGGCATCTCCAGGAACCCGCCGTTCGCCACGCTGTAGGGGTTGTCCACCCACTCGTCGTCGACCCAGGTGGAGGCCTTGCCGTGGTTGTCGAACACGAGGTGGAGGTAGATGCCGTGCCTGACGGCCAGGTCGACGAGGTAGTCGAGCTTCCAGGCGGAGTGGAGGTTGTAGCCCTCCAGGCCGTGGTAGTGCTTCCACTCGGGCGCCCATTCGAGCCCCAGCCACCAGGCGCACATCCACACCTCGGCGAAGTTCTCGCCGTGCGCCGCCATCTTGGCGAAGATGTCGTCGTAGTTGTACGTGCCCCGGTCGGGCAGGGCCTCGGCGCCCAGGCCCCGCTGCACCTTCATCGAGCGGGGGGTGTCGTCGCTCGGGCTGTGCACGTTGTGGCCGATGGGGTAGAACCACTGGCCGTTGGTGAACTCGAAGTAGAGGGGGTCCTTCTTCGACACGCGGATGAAGCCGGGGCTGGGGCTCGCCACGCACTCGAAGGCGCGCGTGCCCGTCACCAGCTCCGCCGGCTCGCCGCGCGCGGGCCGGGCGGGACGGTGGCGGACGCTCAGGTAGTAGGTGTGGCGGCCGAGGGTCACGGGGGCGAACCGCACCTTCCACACCCCACGGCCCGCCGGGGTGAGCTCCTCGCGATCGCGGCTCAGCCGGCGCGTGAAGCCCTGGTAGTAGAACGCAGGCAGGATCACGACCTTGCCGTGGGGGTCGACGAAGGTGGCGTCGATGCGGATCTCCTCGGGGTCGAAGGGATCCGCCACCGGGCGACTCAGGTCGAAGGTCACCTCGAACTTCTCGTAGCGGCCCACCCGCAGGGTGTTCTCCCACAGGTTCAGCACCCGCAGCGGCACGTCGCTCGCCGCGGCCGGGGCGGCCACCACGTTGTCGATGTAGAGCGAGCCCTTGAAGGCGTCGTGGCAGAAGAACTTGACCCCAAGCTCGCACATCCGCCGCGCGTCCGCCGCGTTCCACACCCCGTGGTGACCGCTGCCCTCCAGCAGCGGGCTGCGCGGGTCCACCGCCACGCTCACGTGGGTCCACGCCCCGGGCCGCAGCGGCTCGGGACGCAGGTGCTGAAACCACAGCCCGTCCTTGTCCTTGAAGAACAGCAGCGTGCGGATGGTCTCGGGTGCGTCGGCGGGCACGTAGACGTCGTAGCTGACCTGCCCGACGGCATCGACCGCCACGCTGGCCGGCCGCCACACGGTGGCCGCCTCGGGGAACGCCACGCCGACCCGCAGCGACGCCGCCCCGCCGCGAGCTTGCTCCCTGCTCGTGCCGATGGCCGAGTCGGGCGACCGCCAGCCGGCGACGCCGTGCTCGAAGCTCCAGCTCGCCACCGGGCGCGCGCCCGCGCACGCAGAGGCCCAAGCGGTTGCCCCCACGACACATACCACGAGCTTGCGGTGGATCCTGCTCACGACATGCACTACACCGTTTCTCCGCCCTGAGTTCCCATGCTAGTGCAAACCGGCACGCATTGCAAGAGAAGCTCCGCGAGCCGCAGACGCCACGATGCCGACGCGAGAACGGGGGGGGGCGGAACAGGCACCGG
>Ga0180432_10005901_pt1 | contig 16137 bp, 9 predicted proteins | sample SS_ome_10_FD_132414 | JGI IMG/M metagenome (GOLD analysis project Ga0180432, IMG submission 132414) | Hypersaline lake sediment archaeal communities from the Salton Sea, California, USA - SS_1_MS_2 metaG | ecosystem: Environmental > Aquatic > Non-marine Saline and Alkaline > Hypersaline >... | reverse complement strand
GGACGTCGTAGTGCCCGTAGATCAGAACCGTGGGCGCTCCAGGCCCTGCCTCGGACCATTCAGCATAGACCACCGGATGGCCCTCGGTCGGCATCACCTCCGCTCCCGGGAAACCAGCCTCCACGAGCCTGTCGCGCAGCCAGCCCGCCGCCTCCTCCATGTCCGGCCCGTGCTTCGCCTGCGTGCTGACGCTTGGGATGCGCACGAAATCCTTCAGCTCGTCCAGAAACCGATCACGGTGGGCCCGTGCGTAGGTTATCGCTTCCACCTCTCACCTCTCCTATCTTAAGGGCGCGGTATGGTATCGCCCGGGTCACAGCTCAGCCCCGGACGTCGAAGCAAGCGCGGAACTCCGTCGACGCTGGATTATACCTTGCCGGGTTCGGTGCGGAAAGGCCGGCCCCTGACGCTCCGTGCGCACGACCTCCGCGATGCCTTACGCGTATGCCCTGCGATGCACCTTGATCACCGCAATCCACCCGCTGCGTTGCACCCTTCACGTGCGATGCACCTGGATCGTCATGATCCGCCCTGGACGCGCCGGCCCCGTACATCCTGTCAAGCTCGCAACGGCTCCCTTCTGGACCAGATCCGCCGTTCCCGCCCCCCAACCCCACAAGCGGGACCGTCCCCTCCCTCCGGGCACGATCTGCGAAGCCCCTTACCGGTTCTCCAGGCGCATCCCGTGCCCTCTGACGGTGACAATGTACTCGTGATCCGGATCCATCGAGCCGATCCGATCCCGGAGTCGGTGGACCAGTGCATCGATGGCCTGCTCGGTGACCCCGAAAGCCTCCTCCTCGGACCAGACCGTCTCGACGATCTCATCCCGGGACACAACCTCGCCCTCGTTGTCGATCAGCACGTCCAGCAGCCGGTACTGCGCCGGGGACAAAGGGGGCATCACCTCCTGTCCGCCGACGTAGACCCGTTTGGCCGGACGGTCAATGCAGAGGCCGCGGTGAGGGCCGTTCAGCTCCAGCGGAATCGTCGCGTCCGCCCCCACGAAACCCAGCTTGATGTAGAGCGCGATCTGGATCTCGTCACCGTCGTTCAGCCGGTACGGCTCTCCCCGCACCCGCTCGCCGTTCACGAACGTCCCGTTCTTGCTTCCCAGGTCGTGCAGCAGGTAACCGCCGTCGTCACGCTCAATCTCCGCGTGATGCCGGGAGACCTGACGCTCCGGAAGGACGATGTCACAATCATAGGACCGCCCAATCATAGTGCTCTCGTCGCTGAGCGTCCATCGCTCGCCCTCCAGGTCGCCCTCGTACGCGATCAGGACTGGTCTATCCTGCTGCATGGTGTTGCCTCCTTGACAGAATACTTGTTCTCATCTATGATGATTGGCGGAGAAGAAGAGAGGTTAGATCCTTGGCTCGTCTGCTCGAACCACAAACCGTCCTGCGCGGGCGCTATAAGATCGTGTCTGTGGTCGGTCAGGGGGGAATGGGTGCCGTCTATCGCGCGGAAGACCTCCGGCTGGAGGGACGCGTCTGCGCGGTGAAAGAGGTCCGCCCCGACCCCGACGCGACCCCTGATGCCCTGGAGCAGTCCCGCGAACAATTCTACCGCGAGGCGACCACCCTGGCTCGCCTGGACCACCCCAACCTGCCCAAGGTCTCCGACACCTTCCACGAGAAGAATCGCGAGTACCTCGTCATGGACTTCGTTGAGGGCCAGGATCTCCGGCAGGCCGTGGAGGAGAAGCGGAAGAAGCGCGAGTTCCTCGACGAGCACAGGGTGCTCCGGTGGACCCACCAGCTCTGCGATGCGCTCAGCTATCTCCACAGCCGGAACCCTCCCGTGCTCCACCGAGACATCAAGCCTTCCAACATCAAACTGACGCCCACCGGGCTGATCAAGCTGGTTGACTTTGGGCTGGTGAAGCTCCTGGCCACGGATCAGGCCCGCACCGTCACCATCCTCCAGGGCCGCGGAACCGCCGCCTACACGCCGCTGGAGCAGTACGGCGGCGACACCGGTCACACCGACGTCCGCTCCGACATCTACTCCCTGGGGGCTACCTTGTACCATCTGCTCACAAACCAGCCCCCGCCCGACGCCAAACAGCGCTTCCTCGATCCCGACGTCCTGACGCCGCCTAGCGTCCACAATCCGCACATCTCGCCGTCCGTGGAGCGGGCGATCCTGGCGGCCATCTCAATGCACCCCTCCGACCGCCCTCAGACCCTGTCCGATTTCCGGGAGACGCTCCAAACCGGCTCGCTGATCTGGTCCTGGTCGACGGTGGAGAGGACGCCGACCCTCCTCTCGCTCGTCATCGAGTCCACCGACTGGGAGCGGGCACTCCGGGAGAACGCCGACCTCCTTCTCCTAACCGTGGGTCTTGTGATGATCTCGTTGATTATGACGCTGCTCTAGGCTCCGCCCCGCATCCCCAAACCGGCCCAATGTCGCCAGACCGGGACACATCCCGCCGCGCAGCCCGGCAGGCCTTTCGAGACGAGACTCAGCGGGCTCGAGACCAGCGGCGATGGTCGCCCAACCACGCCACCACCAGGGCTGTCGAGCTTCCAATCAGTGCCAGCCCTCCCGCAATCCAGGCCTCTCCCTTCCCGTTGAAGAGGCCGAAGTAAGAGAGCCCCACCACGTACACAACGTAGATGCCCAGCCCACCGATCACACACCACAGGGCTACGCGCAGCGCCCTCGTCACCGTTCGATCGCCAAGCCGCATGGCATGGTAGCTCGTCCCGGCCACCACCACCGCGCCGGCCAGCGCGACCAGCAGGTCCCACACCCGGACCCGGGACGTCACCGGCGGCTCCAGCTCGCCCACCCCCAGATCGACCGTCGCGACCGCGGTAGGCTCCGTCGTCTGAGTGCCCCCGCCCTCCGCCGTCGGCGTGGGTGTCTCTGTCGGCGTCGGCGTGAGCGTGGGCTCTAGCGTCGGCGTCGGTGTCGGTGTGACAATCGTCGCCGATCCACCCTCCTGGATGGTGATCTGCAGGGCCACCTGCCGGGGCACCGGGTCTGCCTGGACGGAGACGTCAAGCCGGCCGGTCCGATCGAGGGTGAGAGCCGCCTCGGCGGCACCTTCCCGGGTCGTGGCCAGCATCGACTGCTCCAGCCCCTCCTGCGGGTAGTTGAAGACGAACTGAACCGGGGTCCCGTCCGGCACGACGTGCCCGTTGTGATCCAGGATCTGGCTGGTCTTGAGCTTGAGCTGGTCGCCCCGCTCCAGCCTCGTCTCCGGAGCGACCTCGGCCTCGCCCGTGGGCTCGACCGTCGGCTCCTCCTCTGCCGTCGGCTCCACCGTCGGCTCCTGGTCGGACGGCGTCGCCGTGCCCTCCTCGCTCGGCGGCTTGACCACCGAGTAGCTGACGTTGATCGTCTGTTCCGGATCGGGTGATGTCTGTACGCGCAAGTCGTAGTTGATCCCGGCGACGCTCACCGGCGGCGCGCCCTGCGGCGCAAACTCGCCGAACAGGGCTCGCACCGAAGCCTTCACAAAAGGAGTCAGATGGCTGTAGGCCGCGTAGTATGCGCTGAGTTTGCTGATCTCCGTGGCGTCGAGGCAGTACGGTACGTCGTACGCCATGACTACGACGTGGGGGTCCTGGAGCACATCGGCGCGCTCAGCCAGAAAACGCTTCACCACGCCGGCCTGCGGAGGGCCCTTGTCGGCATTTAGCATCCCGAAGATGACCCAGTCTGCATTCGCCAGAGCCGCCCCAATCGTCAACGGAGCCGGTGTCGCGGTGACCGTGACAGGCTCGGTAGTGGTCGGTACCGCCGTCGGTGAAGGCGGTGGCAGCGGCGGAGCGCTCAGATACGCAGTTAACTCCTCGAAGGTGAAGCTCGTCACCAGCTCCGGCGCCACCTGTCCCGTGGCGTCGGGGCCGTAGGACTGGACAATCATCCCCTCCAGCGCCCGCGGTCCGATCGTGGGCATAGGCTCGCATCCGGCGCAGGGGCGCGCATCCCTCGCGTCGGTGAAGATCACGAGACGATCCTCTCGCGTGGGTGACGCCGGGACGAGGTCCGGAGACGGAGGCGAAAGGAGCGTGATAGCATCCCGGGCAATGGCGGAGACAGTCTCCACGTCCAACTGGAGCGCATCGTTCAGCCCGTTGACTTCAGGCGTGACCCTCTCCAGGCTGAACGCCCCTCCATAGAGCGACAGCTTCACCCGCAGAATCCGAGCTACCGCCGCATCAACCTGCCTCTGGAACGATGGATCACTCTCGTACTTCTCCCGGAAGAACGTGATCGTCGACTGCACGTTGACCATCTGGTCGGCCCAGTCATCGGAGAGGCCGAACTGCGAGAGATAGAGCATGTCGTTACCGGCCAGGAAGGCATCCTGAGCGATGCGGCGACCATTAAAGGACTGCTCACCGGGCGCGTAGTACCGTCGCAAAGCCCGCAGCCCCAACTCATCCGAGAGCGTCACGCCGCCCGCCTCGCGCCAGGGCGCCATCTCAGGCAAGTTGAGAAGCTGCCGCAGGACGTTGCTGTCGACGCTAATCGGCAGTGTCGTGATGAAGCGTCCGCCGCCTAACCCCTGGAAGCGGATGTGCGAGACCATGACGCCCTCAGGCTGGGATGTGGGGTCCTGCGCCTGGGCGACGGCGAAGAACGGTGCCAGATCGACCTGCTTCAGCTTCTCCAGCGTCCGCTGGACGGTGGACACCTCCTCGTCCAGCGACCGATCCGACGATCCCAACCCCGGGAAGTGCTTCGGCACCACGGCCACGCGCCCCGCAGAACCCTCGTGGACACCGCGGATGTAGGCCTTGCCCATCTGTCCGACCCAGAAGGGCTCCCCACCAAAGCTTGTCAGGCCGAGGTCGCCGCTACTGGCGGAGCTCGGGCTCTCCAGCACATCCAGAGACGGCCCGAGGAGCATGTTAATGCCCAAAGCTTCAAGCTCCTGCCCCGCTATCTGCCCGGCCGTGATCGCGTGGCTGATATTCCAGGTGGCGCCCAGCGCCATCTGCGAGGGAAGTGGCGTCGTGCCCTGGCTGACGCTCGTCTGGGGCGCCCCGTTTCCCTCGTGACTGGCGGCGACGAAAAGGGGCACGAAGGGCTCGGGGACGGTGCCCGTTATCGGACGGGTGGACTCCCACGCCGTATCTTGAAGCTGAGATACCAGGGTGGCAACCTGGGCCGGCGCACCACCCACGTTGTCGATATTCCCGTTCTCGGGTTGGAGGACCACACCCCCTACGTGGTAGTCTCGGATGAGCTCAGTGATGGCAGCCTCCTCCGTCACCTCCGCGCCCGGGAACGCGACGATGAACAGCTGGCCAACCTTGGCCGCGGGGGACATGTGCTCCATGAACCGCGACACGACATCCTCCTCCTGCGCCTCGACCTGGTGAATCGGCACGTGGCCCAAGCCCGCCACAGCGACCAGCGAGATGAGGAGAAGCCGTCTCAGCGCGTTGCTCATAGACCTACTCGTCCAGCCCGCCATCCTCCGTCTCTTCCATCTCCTCCCAGCCAATGATCCAAATGCACAGGCCGGCAAGACCGATGGTGGCGACGATCAGCGCCGCCCACTGATGGGGCAGGAGGCCCACATCACGGGCAGACCAGACCAGGATCGCGACCATCCCAACCGCCAGGACAAACCACGCCGCCAGGCGCGGATGCTCGTCTAGGAATCTCCTTACAAAGGGCATATACCCCTCCTCTATAGGGGCCTGGATACCTCGTCGGCGCTCAGTTCCTTGACCGGAATCTCGTCCCCCTCATCTCGGTCGGCCTGGTAGGCCATCTCTTGCCACGCCGGACGCAGCGTCTCCACGATGCGCGGCACGTATCCAAGCTGCTCTAAGAAATCTGCTAACTCAGCCGGGTACGCGGGGGGGAGGAAGAGAATTGCTGCCTCTGCCTGGAGGTCCTTCGCGGCCTCCTCCATCGCCTCGAAGAGCACCCATCCTACCGTCTCACGGCATCGGGCCGGTGAGATGATCAGATCCACGACACACGCGACCAGGTTCTCCACCCGCCAGCCGAGAAGCCCACGCAGCGCCCCGTCTTCCTCGGCCAACAGAAGGCCGACGTCACCCAGACGGCCGATCACCGCACCGCGATCCACCAGCCCATCCCGTTCCAAGGCCCGATTGACGAAGTCGGCAATCTGCCCAGCATCGCTGGGTCGCGCTCGCCGTGCTTGCAGCTCCTGATAGTCCATGGTTCTATCCCTCGGGTCGATCAACTCTGATGGCGTCCGGACGCCATCAGTCTAAGGTACGACCAAAGCACCGCATACAGGTGCCGGAGGCTGCCGCAGCCTCGTGGACGAGCGAGGAACGGTGTTCCAGGGGCTGCTTCACCCGGCCGACGCGGTCTCCCCAAACGCCATCCAGTATCCTCACGACAGCGCCAACCACCGCCCGTATTATACCTTAAGAAGACACACTGCCCAAGGGTTCGGCCGCGCCGCCACCGCTCCCGCGCACGACGCCGTCCCATGCATCCACGACCTGTTGTCGGGTCTCAACCAAGGAGCCCGAGTTGTCGATCACGACATCTGCGAGCTCCGCGCGCTCACCCTGGGGACGCTGGGCGTCGACGCGCTGCCGTGCCTCGGCACGACTTAGATCCCTGTGCTCCACCAGACGCTGGATCTGCTGATCCCGCCGGCAAACAGTGACCCAGACGCTATCGCATCGATCTGCCAGGTCGGCCTCGAAGAGCTTGATGGCCTCGATCACTATCACGTCCGCGGAGCTCTCGAGGATGCGCCGTTCGATGGACATCACCGTAGCGGGATGAACGATGGCCTCCAGACGCTCCAGGGCCTCTCGACCCGCGAAAACGACCCTGCCCAATCGCTTGCGATCGATCGTCCCATCCGCCGATACGATACTCTGGCCGAACGTCTCCAGGATGTCGAAGTAAGCGCGCGTGCCGGGACGCATGACCTCGTGCGCCACCCTATCGGCGTCGACGCACTCGGCCCCCATCTCGGCGAGCATCTGGGCCACCGTGGACTTGCCGGTGGCGATGTTGCCCGTCAGCCCAATGACCAACGGCCCCTCATCAGTGCGCAGCATCACGCCAGGCTCGCCCACTCCGCTAGCGACGCGTCGAGTTCCGCTTCCACGGTACTGTACTCAGCACCCAATTCTCGCACTCGAGCGACCTCCTGCGCCTCGCTGGCAGCGGTCAGCTCGCGCTCAAGGTCCGCCTGCCGCTCCTCCAGGTCGTGGATCTTCCGCTCGAGGTCCGCCTGCCGCTCCTCCAACCGCTGGCGCTCCCGCTGCGCCGCCTTCTCCTTCTCCCGGCGCCGCTGCCGATCCCGCGCCGTCGGCTTGATGTCCTGCTCCGTTGCCCCACGTCCGAACCTACCGTTCCGTCGCTTCTCCATCCATTCATGGTAATCGTCGAAGCCATAGAAGGTCACCAGCTCCTCGTCGTCCACCGCCCAGATCCTACTGGCGAGGCGACGGATGAGGTAGCGGTCGTGCGATACCATCAGAACGGTACCGCCGAAGTCGGTCAGGACTTCCTCAAGGACCTCCTGAGTGGGGATATCCAGGTGGTTGGTGGGCTCGTCCAACACCAGCACGTTGGCGCCCTGGAGCACAAGGACGGCCAGCGCCACCCGGGCCTGCTCGCCCCCGGAGAGGGTACCCACTTTCTTGAAGACGTCATCGTCAGAAAACCGGTACCGCCCGAGGAGATTCCGAGCCTCGCTGATCCGCAACCCGCCAGCATCGATGACCGTGTCGAGCACCGACTTTTGCGGGTCGAGGTTGGTATGCCCCTGGGCGAAGTAACCTACCTCTACCCCAGCTCCGATCCGGACGCGGCCCTCAAGTGGGGGAATCTCCCCCAGGATGGTGCGCAGGAGAGAGGTCTTGCCGCATCCATTGGGACCGAGCAGGGCCACATGCTGTCCGCGGTGAAGCTCCAGGTCGTCCACCTGGACCAGACACACCGAAGGCTTGTACCCGACCTTGAGATCATACAGCCCGAAGACGAGATCCCCCGTTCTCGACGGGTCCCCCAGTGAGAGGCTGATCGGATCGTAGTACTGGGGTCTCTCTATGCGCTCCAGACGCTGGAGGCTCTTGCGGCGGCTCTTGGCCAGGGTACTCTTCTGGCCCGCAATGTTGCGACGGATGAACTCCTCAGTCTCTGCAATCGCCTCCTGCTGCTTTTCGTAGAGCGCGCGCTGGCGCGCAACCCGTTCCGCTTTCTGCGCAACGTAGTCCGTGTATCTGCCCCGATACGTCTCGAGCCTGCCCCACGACAGCTCCCACACCCCTGCTACCGTGGCATCGAGAAAGGCACGATCGTGGGCTACCACCACGAGAGCGCCCTTCCACGACGAGAGGTACCCTTCCAGCCATTCGACGCCGGTCAGGTCGAGGTGGTTCGTTGGCTCGTCCAGCAGGAGGAGGTCAGGCTCCTGGAGAAGCAGGCGGCCGAGAAGGGCACGAGTCTTCTGGCCTCCGCTCATCTGGTCCATCGGCCGTCGGAAATCATCTGCGGTGAAGCCCAAGCCAGACAGCACCTGTTCAATACGATGCTCATACGCATAACCACCGGCGCGCTCGAAGGCGTCCTGGGCACGACCATATCGATCTAGCGCATCTGGCTCGGCATCACCATTGGCCATCGCAGCCTCCAACCTCTTCAGCTTGGCCGCTTGCTGTAACAGATCCGCGAAGACGTCGACCATGGATTCCCACAGGGACGCTCCCTTCTCGAAGAAGGGATCAGCCTGCTGGGGGAGATAGGCGACCCGCGCCTTGCGCGCCCGATGGAGGGATCCTGTCGATGGAACGTCCCGTCCAACGATAAGGCGCAGTAGGGTGGTCTTGCCAGAACCGTTAGGCCCCACCAGCGCGATCTTCGCGTGACGCGGGATGGCAAAAGAGACGCCCTGGAAGACGTCCTGGGCGCCGTAGGACTTCGCAACATTGGTGGCAGACACGAGAGACATAAGCTTGGACTCTACACAAGAGCAACACCCACCGCCGACGGAGGCCAACCTCAGAGAATGAGGGTAGGCCTGTCGGCAGACCATGTCGTTGCGGGAAAGAGGTCAGGACGGGAATACCCCGCACCGATCCCTCTTAAGCGGCATTAGCTGACCAACGGAGATTCTAGCACACGGCCATGCAGCGTCAAGCCTACGGTCCCGGCGTGAGCCGGTCCAGCGCGTGGCGGGTTGCGCCGAGGGGCCCGCCAGAACACACCTTGGGCCTACGGTCGACCGGAGTACGCAAGAGGGAAGTGAGTGGGGAGAGACTGTCAGGGACGAGGCCGCATCGTCAGCTTTCCACGGCGCCGTCGAGATGATCCAACGTGTCCACCAGGTCCTCCTCGATGATCGGCTTCACGAGGTAAGCAGAAGCGCCCATCTGTTTGCCACGCTCCTCCTCTCCCAAAATGGAACAGATCACGACGGGGATGTTGCTCGTCATCGGGTCGCGCTGGAGCTCCTCCATGACGACCCAGCCATCCCGTTCAGGCATGAGGACATCGAGCGTAATGGCGTACGGCCGCAGCCGTCGAGCCACCTCCACCGTGCGGCTCGGATCGGTCAGACCGTACACGCGATATCCATGGCCATCGAGGTAGCGGCGATAGAGATTGAGTACCGATGGGTCGTCATCCACGGAAAGCACCAGCGGACCCAGTCCCTCACCAGGAACGTCCTCCGACACGCCTTGAGCGCCTAGATTCCCGTCATCCGTAGGCTCCTCATCAGAGGGCGGCCCTTTCAAGGGAAGCGTGAAGTAGAAGATCGACCCTTGACCGAGTTCGCTTTCCACCCACATCCGGCCGCCGTGCAGCTGCACGAAGGAATGGCTAATGGTGAGCCCGAGTCCGGTGCCGCCGTGCTCTCGCGTCGTAGAGGCATCCACCTGGGTGAAGGGCTCGAAGATGCCGTCGATCTCCTCGTGGGCAATGCCTGGCCCCGTGTCCGCCACCGAGACCACCACGTCGCCACCGTCTACGTCTACAGAGACCCTTATGAAGCCCTCCCCTGTGAACTTTGCTGCGTTGGAAACCAGGTTTAGCAGAACCTGCCGGATCCGCCGTTCGTCAGCCATCACGGACGGCAGGTCACCCGGGATCGACTGCTCTAGATCCACGGGCTTGTCTTTCACCAGCGCCACCGCCGTCGACATCACGCCCTGGATGATCTCACCCAACTCGACGGGCTCGAAATTGAGCTCCATCTTGCCGGCCTCAATCTTGGATACGTCCAGGATGTCGCTGATCAAGCCCAGGAGGTGTTGGCCGCTGCTGTGAATGGCCTCCAAGTCCTCACGCTGCCGGTCCGTGATAGGACCGTCGATCCCCTTGAGGACCACGCGGGAGAACCCTATGATGGAGTTGAGAGGCGTGCGCAGCTCATGGGACATGTTGGCCAAGAACTGGCTCTTCAGTCGGTCCACCTCCCGCAGCCTCTCCGCTGTCTCAACAGCCTCCTCGTAAAGCCTAGCACTCTCCAGGGCGAGCGCCGTCTGGCTCGCCACCGCCTTGAGAAGCTCCAGGTCGTGCCTATCGTACGCCCCCTCCGTGTGGTAACTCTGGACCGCCATAACGCCGAGGACTTGATCACCTACAACCAGTGGTACACCCAGCCAGGAAGCCGCCGGTTCCCCAATCAACTCCACATCGTAGTCGGCGAGCCGCTCCGTGAGATTGCCTTGGATCAGCACGGACTCGCCGGTGCGCACCACATAACCCGAGAGCCCTCGATCGGCGGGCAACACCGTGACCTCCCGATCCGCTGCACCTGAGGTTGCGTTGAGCCGGATGACAATTCGCTCTCGCTCCGGATCACAGAGGCCGATGTAGAAGCTCTCGGCGTCAACAAGCCTGGAGGCCCCCCGATGGGCCGCCTGGAGCACCTGTTCCACCTCAAGCTGCGCGGCCAGCTCCTGTCCCAGGTCGCCGAGGACAGCTTGTTCCTCAGCACGGGTGCGGGCCTCCTCGAAGAGTCGAGCACTCTCGAGGGCCTGACCGGCCTCCTCGACGATCGTCTGGGCCAGCGCCCGCTCCTCGCGCGAGGGCGTCCGTTCCGCCCACGCCAACTTCAGTTCACCCACCCTCTCACCTCGTATGGCAATAGGAAGCTTCAACTGCGGGTCATCTCTATGGCGTAGTGACTGCCACGGCACTACGTTCACCCCGTCGTAGCCGTAGCCCCATTCTGGGTGACGCTGGAGGATGCGTCGCCATCCTTCTCGGCTCTCCTCTCTCAACAACAGGCGGATCTCCCGGACACGAGCATTGGCCTCCTCAAGAAGCCGGGCGTTCTCAATGGCCAGAGCCAGCTGATCCGCCATCGTCTGCAACACATCTACGTCTTCCCCGGTGAATGCAGCCTCCTGGGTCGACTGGACGTCCAACACACCAATTACCTCGTCATAGATCTTCAGCGGAAGGGCAATCTCCGAACGCGTGCGCGGGAGGTCAGGATTCTCGAAGAAGACGGCGTCGGCCCCGACGTCGAGGGCGATGCGGGACTCACCGAAGCCCGCCACGTGCCCGACAATCCCCTCCTCTCCAAGCCGGAGCCTGTGCTGCGCAGAGAGCATACGCTTCCCACCCGACGACGACGCGGCCCGTAAGACCGCCCAGCCCCTCGCCTCGTCTACGAGGAAGATACCAGCGTGGTAGAAGCCGAATCGATCGGAGATCAGACCGACTGTGCGTTCCAGCAAATCATCCACATCCCGGATGGCGGACGCCTCGCGCGCTACGTGCGCGGATGCCTCGAGCTGAACCGTCCGACGCCGCAGGTCCTCGGTCCGCTCCGCCACCTGCTCCTCCAGCTCCTCGTAGGCCCCCTGGAGCTCTTCCGCCATACGTCTGAAGGCGTCCGTCAGCGCCCCAATTTCGCGCGTGGTCGGCCGAGGGAGAGAGATGTCCCACTCGCCACCCCCGATCCGCCCAGCGACCTCCGCAATCTCCTGGATCGGCTGGGTCAAGCGACGGGCGATGAAGAACCCTGCGGCAGCCACGGAAGCCAGTACGACGCCCCCAATAGGCAGCAACCGAGCTAACACCATGGAGCGCGTCGAGCCTTCCAGATTGATCTCAAGGGAGTCGAGCGCCTGGAGGACTGACTGCGCCTCGACCACGTTGGCCAGGCTCCAGCCCGTTGCCGACAGCGGTGCATAGGCTACGTACAGATCGCGTCCACCCACTTCCAGTGTCTGCAGCCCTTCTCGGCCCGCCATCATGTCGGCGAGAACAGGTGCGAAGGCCGTCTCGCTCCCACCGAGATCGGCCCCCACCTCCTCTGGTTCGGGGTCCCTACCGAGCATATCTCGATACCCCTCCTCGGGCAGCGCAATTGCCTGACCTTGATCGTCGATCAAGAATCCATAACCGCTCCCCAACAACCGAGTCTCCTGAATGCTGGTGCCGATATCCGCCAGAGTCACGTCTACCCCGACTGCGCCTATGAACGCCTCCTCTGCATACACGGGCGCCGCTGCAGTTACCATCAAGCCCCTGCCTGTGGCGTCGACGTAGACGGATGACCAAGCGACCTCTCGATCTGGATTGTTCTCCGGGTTTGCACTGACGTACCAAGGACGCTGAGTGACCGTGAAGTCGGGGGGCACGAGATTGCCCAGCCCGATATTGGGATGGTACTGCGTTGTCTCGTACTCGGTTCCCAGGTAGATGGCCACGGTGTTAGCGTCACCCTCATACGTCGGAGCGAACACAAGGTCGAGGTAAGCACCCAACTCAAGGGCACGACGCGTCTCGTCGTCCAACTCAGCGTAGTTCGGGACGAAGGCGCTGCTGACGTCCTCCTCGCGGTTCATATACTGGCCGTCCGAGGCAACATACATGTGGTCCTCGGCCCGCCAGTAGTCCTGTCCAGTGAAGCTCTGCGGGCTCTCGAAGACCATCCCCGCGAACTCGGCCACCATCCTGGCATCTCGCTCGACACCCATCAAGACCAGGTCAGATCGCTGTACGTCCCCCGTGGTTACCTGGCGTAGGTACTCCTGAGCTTGCGACTTAAGGGCCTGGGTACTGACCTCACGGGCAGTCTCACCCGTGTTCTGGACCGAATTGACACCTAGATACCCCAGGGCAACGACCCCGACAATCGTCAGGGCGAGCAAGAGTGCGAGGATCCGCGAACGAATACTGGGGCGCCTGGCAGTCTGTACCCCGTGAGTTGATCCTGTGTCTGGTGGAGCCATGGCCTAATCCCCCCCCTTGTGAGCAGACCGATCCACATCGGAAGAGGGCTCTCCACCGCCACGTTCTGACCACCCTCTCATCTCCACGCTGGTGAGCTCAGTCTCCAAGGCCCGGCCCAACTCCCGCACCGTCGTTCTCAGAATGGTGTCCGGATCCAACGACGACCGGAGTCGACTGGTGATCTCGGCAACCATCTTCTCGCGCACAGCCCGTGTCTGGGTCTCCTCATAGAGTCGAGCGCTCTCGAGAGAGACAGCCATCTGCTCCACCAAGGATTCCAGGGTCTGGATCTCCTCTTTCGACCACGGCCCGGCCTGGTGCGGCTTGTGGCTGCTTAGCACGCCGATCACCTTGTCCGCTACCTTGATTGGCACGGAAAGCGGCTGCAGATCCGGGGCAGTTCCGTCGTCGCCGCTGTAGCCACCATCTCCAACAACCGTGGTGCCGTGCTGGGCAGCCCTTCTCGCCTCTGGGCCCCAAGCATCGTCTGCCTCCAGCACGCCCCGTTCGTCGCTATGGTAGCCGAGGGCCCTCTGCGCTCGAAGAAGCTCAGCCCAGCCATCGCGGCTCATCTCGGCGGTGGCGCGTCTTGCAGCCTTGAGGGATTCCTGGGCCTCGGTGAAGAGATAAGCGTTGTCAAGGGCCACAGCCACCTGGTCTGCCATCGTCTGCAGCACGATGACAGCATCCTCATCAAACGCGGCGGGCCTATCGCTCTGTACCGTGATAGCGCCAAAGACGCGGCCGCGGGACTGCAGGGGGAGTGCCGCCTCGGAGCGCGTCCCGGGGAGGAGCGGATTGTCAAAACGGACCGCCTCGTCCCCGACATCTAGGGCGACTCGTGCCTCGCGGCGATCGATGCACCCCCCGATCATCGAGTTCCCGCCGACACGCAGACTATGCCCCTGCACGAGCATCTGCTTGCCCGCCTCGCCCATGCCTGCCCGCAACTCCGCCCACTCACCGGTATCATCCAAGAGAAAGAGCCCAACGTAATAGAGCTCAAAACGGTCATAGACCAAGTCCACGACTGATCGAATCAGCTCGTCGGCATCGAGCATCCTCGACGCGGCTTTACCAATCTCGGCCGAAGCCTCCAGGTAAGCAGAGCGCGTCTCCAACTCCGTGGTTCGTTCCACCACGCGCTCCTCGAGCTGCCCGATAAGGCCTCGGAGTCGGATTGTCATCGTATTGAAGGCATTGGCCAACGTACCGATCTCATCCTCGCGGTCCACGTCAGCCGTCCGCTCCAGGTCACCTGCTGCAATACCCGACGCCGTCTCGGCTAGATCGCTTAGTGGATCACCGATGTCACTCGCGACGTAGAGGGAAATGGCTCCAGCGACCAGGACGGCAATCAGGGCGATACCGGCATTCAGCATCGCCGTCTGATTGACCGCGCTGAAAGCCTCGGCCTGGCTCTGCTCAGCGACAAGGACAACCTCTAGATCTGGCACCCAACGGCTGACACCCACCACTGGATCACCTTGATAGTTCGCGTAGGTGCCCGTGTCCCCCACCTCCCGCTCCATGGCGGCCTGGACGCTGTCCGTCTTCACTGTGGTGCCGGCGACCCCAGAGCGGGAATCCGTAAGTCTGCGATATCCTCGCCCGACCAGATAGGTCTCACCGCTCTCCCCCAGACTGACCTGCTCTCGCATACGCATCAATCGGTCCAGCCGTGAAGCGTCGACACGCCCGGCCAGTACACCCAGAAGACGCCCGTACTCGCCCAGGATGGGACGGGAAGTGTAGAGAGAGACCTCTCCCGTCGTCTCATCGTATGCTGGCGGCGCCATATAGGAACCGACCGTCCCCTTGTTGAAGTAGGTCTCCCCACCAAGGTTCTGGCCCTCCATGGCCCGGTCGGTGGAGATGAGCACCTGACCATTCCGGTCCATGAAGAAGACAAGCTCATAACCTTCCGCCTGCTTCATCCACTGCTGGAAATTGTAGCTGAGGAACCCATAGGCCTCTCGATAGTCGCTCGAATCAGCTGGCGTATCCAGCAGAGCAACAACCACACTCGCCACGTCGGGCTCAACGAAACGATGTTCCGGGGCCTGCTGCAGCGACCCAGCCAGACGATCCTTGATGTCCGAGACCCAGTTGTCCATCTCGGTGACACGTAGGGAGGCGACGAGCTCGAGGCGATCGACAGCCTGCTCCCGGCCGTCCTGAAGGCCAGTCAGGATCGTGGCGGTCCCGATTGCGACCGCCGTCAGTAGCACCGCCCCGATAGATATCGTGAGAAGCCGCGCGCGAATCGTCCTCACTCGACGTACCGCGACAATCAGTTGATAGGCTAATCCCAAAACTAGTATACCGTTGGCCGCGGGCACGTAGTACTTGAGCAGCGGTGAACGGGCGATCTCATAGCGAGGGAGGGGTCCTACCTGGTCGATCACTACGTACGATAGACCGAGACAGCCGATCAAGACCAACCAGGTCGGCCACCGGCGCGGAAGCTGGACACTGCCCACGACGACGATAGCGAAGGCACCGCTGATCATAAGGTAGGGCGTGGCACCCGACCACAGCAACTCAATCGCAGTGTAGATGACAACCAGGGTAGACAACACAACATACCCGCTAGCGTCCTCCTTGCCCCGCCGGGCCATCTCAAAGGCCAGAAACGCGACCGGGAGGGCCACGAGGAGGACTCCTCCGACCACCAAGCTCTGCCACACACCTGTTTGGACATAGACCGTCAGGCAGCAGGTTGCGCTAACGAATGCCACACCGGCAAGGAAGACCAGCAGTCGCTGTCCGACAGCGAGCCGCCTATTCTGGACCTGCGGACCGCGGGCTCCTTGGGCCATCGTGCCAGCCCCTTCAGCCGGACTCCTCGCGCTAGCTCCGGGCATTATGACCTCCCGTCATCATTCACCAGCATGCGCACGGGGTCCGAGCCTCGCTCTTCCTGTGAACACACATCGCCTCTTTCATTCCAGTTCAGCT
>Ga0180432_10005900_pt1 | contig 16138 bp, 16 predicted proteins | sample SS_ome_10_FD_132414 | JGI IMG/M metagenome (GOLD analysis project Ga0180432, IMG submission 132414) | Hypersaline lake sediment archaeal communities from the Salton Sea, California, USA - SS_1_MS_2 metaG | ecosystem: Environmental > Aquatic > Non-marine Saline and Alkaline > Hypersaline >... | reverse complement strand
CGACGCGACACTGTCCTACACCTACGCCATCTGGGATAACTCCTACGAACAGACCAACGTCGTATCCGGAGTAGCTTTACTTCTTGATGGCACAACGTCGTTTACCCAGGATGATTCCCTGACGGTGAACATGCTGTCTCTGGATCTCGGCATGACGGCGGAATTCACCGAGAGCCTCAGTACTTCATTCGGCGTCAGGTACGACATGGGCTGGGCGAACAAGGAATACACCAGTGCCTATGATTCTCCGTTCATTGCCAATCCCCCGAGCCTTCAGGTAATAAGCGCGGAGGACACCGACCTGTTCCAGAACCTGACCCTGGACCTGGCGGTGCTGTATCAGCCGATCGAGGGGCTCTCCCTCTCCCTGTCAGGCATGGTTACCATGCCCCTGGACGGCATCGAGTACGACATGGACGGATCCGCATCCTATAACATGGGAGCAACTGGCTTTGGATATGCCCTGGTCGACCCGACCACCAGAAACCTCTCTCTGGATACATGGAACTACGGCGGCATGTTCAACATCATGTATGAATTCTAACGAGACCTGCATCCCATACACAACAAAAAGCGAGTCGTCGAATACGACGCCTCGCTTTTTAGTCATCGCGGCACGTCGTGCCGCAAATTACCACACACCCAAGCGACCGGCAAAGCCCGGGGATACCCCACGAATCGAGGTATGTCGGAGTGTATGCAAAAAAATACCCGTCCCTCTCCACACGGAAACCTCAATTGCTCGTGCCATGATGCTTGAAACCGGGGGTCGGGACGGGGTGATTTCCATCTTTTCGTTTGTCATATGTAATTGCAAAATTCGCGCCAACATTCCCCCGATTGAAAGAGGCGAATCCCTTGAAACAAGGCGCCGTTGCACGTATAAAAGCAGGATTTTGTCAGCCTTTGTCCATTTTACCCCTCCCCCGGCGACCTTTTTTCAACGAAACGGCGTAAAACCGGGCCGTTCGAGGCTGTTTTGAGGTGGAATTCTATATCGGGAGGATACGGCACCACTGACATGCAAATTCATTTTGCACCCGTGCAGAATATATTTGCGTGAAAAGACGTGGATGCACGAAGGGCGATCATGGCATCCCATGACCGCCCCTGGAGAGAGCATGTCGGATGAATGGAAATCCCCGGCCCTATTTATCGATCACCTCATAACAGATCTCGCACACCGTATCGTTTCCGCCGTTGATGGACACCCCGTAGGTGCCCGCGGGGAGCACCAGGGACGAAAAATCCGCCCGGCTCATTTCGATGGTCCCGGGATCGTCGGCGATGCGCTCCGTATAGGTGTAGATGTTTCGGGGCATCTCTCCAATATCCGCGATGGTCGCGTTGAAGATGGAGGTGACCCCCTCGCCCATGCACGATTCCCAGCTCGAGGAGAGATGCTGTATCTTGAAGTTCACCGCCTTTTTCCCCTCGGGGACGGTAAACTCCACCGGCGCCGTCCGGCAGCTCAGGTCGATTTCCACCCGCACGCAGAATTCCCCCACACCGTGGGAGTAATTGGACGGCGGCATGGGCGGCACGAATCCCTCGGGGTCCTCCTTGATCGGCACGGTCGCCCCGGCGTCCACAGCCAGGTTCGATCCGAACGTATATCCGAACACATACTCTCCATTCGGACCCCAGTACTCCACCACGTACCAATAGTCCACCGGCAGGGCCGCCAGGGTATCGGTCCAGGAGGTGCGGGAGATTACCGCCACCCGGTCGCCCTTCATGAGCGTGCCCGTGATATCGGAAAAGAAGTTCGGCTCGACCATCACCGGCGTATCGTCATAGGTGATGGTGCCGTTTTCCCAGGCGAAAGCGGACACCGCCGTGATACAGACACACATCATCACCACGAAGACCATTCTCATTTTTTTCATATCGGCATCCTTATGGGTATAACTGCACACACCACTTTATATATGTATCGAACTTGAATAGGTGCTTCAGGACCGGGCCGGACCGGGCGGCTGTACGCAAAAAGACTACAACCGGATCGCCCAGGATGGGTGCCGCCGTCGAAAGACGTAAGGATCCGGTGAATATAAAATCCAGGCCGAAGGAAGCTCCTCCCTCAGAAACTGTCCAGAAAATTGTTGATTTCTTTTTTCGCCAGAGCCTTGGCCACCTCGGGATGATCCGCCCAGTCCGACCAGCTCCAGCTCTTCGTGTTGGCGAAGGTTGTGTCGGGACCCCACGACTCCTTTTCCACCACCACGAAACCGTCATCGGTCAACAGGAAATGGTAATTGAAGATGACAGCGAAAAACACCACCGCCGCGACCGCAGCTACAATAAGGACCGTCGTGTTATTCTGACTCGATTTGCTCTTCCGGGAACTCTTTTTCTTCGTACTTCTTTTTTTTGCCATGATGCTCTCTTACATAGTATGTAATCAGTTGGAATCAAATCTGATGACCTCTCCGGGCTTCTCCGCCTCCAAAACACGTACCAGATCCGGATGATTTCCCCACTCGATGAACGTCCATCCCCGGGCATCCACGTAGGTATCGGAAAGCCCCAGGGACTCCTTCTTGACGATAATGAAATCATCGTCGGTACGAACCATGTGAAAATTCGTTGCGAGACCGAACAGGATGAGTATGATAACGGCGAGGAGAATAAGAATGGTTCCGGTCGAGCTCCCATCCCGGGAGTACGCTTTTTTCAACATATTCTGCACCTCCCATTGAAAGCTGTTTCTATTTTTGCTCCCGTATTGTACCATATTGTACGCCTCGCACAAGCGAGGAAAATAGGACCGATCGCGGCCCGCTGTTTTTCGCATCTAATACCGAGAGCCGAAAATCGCCGTTCCCACCCGAACCATCGTCGCCCCCTCCTCCACCGCCACGGCATAGTCGCCCGACATGCCCATGGAGAGCTCCTCCATGCCGACGCCGGGGATCTGCTCCGCCTCGATCTTTTCCTTAAGCTCCCGCAGCGTTACAAAGTAGGGACGGCTGATCTCCGGGTCCAGGCCGAAGGGGGGCATCCCCATCAGCCCCCGGACGGACAGGTGCTCACACCCGGCGACCGATCGGGCGAGCCGGATGATCCCCTCCGGGGAGACGCCCGATTTCTGCTCCTCCGCGGAGATGTTCACCTGGATGAGCACATCCTGGGTCTTCCCCTCAATCCCCGCCCGCTTGTCCAGCTCGGCGGCCAGCTCCACGCTGTCCACCGAATGGATCAAGTCAAACAGGCGCACGGCGTATTTCGCCTTGTTCTTCTGGAGCCCCCCAATGAAATGCCACCGGGGACGGGGGCCGCCCTCTCCGGCGAGGGTGGTGATCTTCTCCCGGGCCTCCTGGATGTAGTTTTCCCCCAGGTCCGTCGCCCCCGCGGCGACGGCCGCCCGAACGACGTCGACAGCGAAGGTCTTCGTCACCGAAATGAGGGTGATGTCGTCGGGATTTCTCCCGGCCTTTCCCGCCGCCCGGGCGATCACATCATTGACGGCATCGAGGTTTTTTCGGATGGTGTCTTCATTCATGTGTCGTATCCTTTGTGTTCACCACGACCGCACCGAGAGACATCAGCGCCGTCATCACCTCCGGCACCGGCAGGCCCACCACGTTGGTGTAGGAGCCGTTCACCTCCGTCACCATCGTCATGGCCATCCCCTGGATGGCATAGGCCCCGGCCTTGTCCAGCGGCTCCTCCGTCGCCGTGTACGCCTCGATCTCCTCTGGGAGAATTTCGCGCATCGTCACGTCGGTCTCCACACACTGGGCGTGGATGTCTCCCGTGGACTCCCGGACGATGCAGAAACCGGAGATAACCCGGTGGGTGTTGTCCGAGAGCATCCGCAGCATCCGGGCGGCGTGCGCCCTATCCTCCGGCTTTCCCAAGAGTTGATCATCGACGGCGACCAGGGTGTCGGCCCCCAGGACATATGCCTCGGGATAGCGTGGGGAAACCGCCCGGGCCTTCTTCTCGGAAAGCCTCAGGACGTGTTCCTCGAAGGTTTCCCCCTCCACGAAGGATTCATCCACGTCGGCGGGAAGTACCTGGAACTGCAGTCCCAAATTGTTGAGGAAATCGATCCTCCGGGGTGACCGGGACGCGAGTATCAGGGGAGCGGTGGTGCGATAGATCGTTGTCACGGATATTCCTGCTGTTTCGGTGTCAAACGGCGGCCAGTATAACAAAAAAGGGTTGAAAAATAAAGGACTTGGTGATAATGTAACGCTTTGATTTTTAGAGAGAATGTTGATGTTATGAAACAATTGAACGTCAATACCTCCTCCCGGGAGGAAATGATCGACATCACCAAGGATGTGCAGCGGGTGGTCAAGGAGAGCGGCGTGCTTCGGGGCGTCTGCTACGTGTTTACGCCCCATACCACCGCGGCCATCACCATCAACGAAAACGCCGATCCGGACGTACCCCGGGACGTCATCGGACAACTCCAACGCCTTGTCCCAAAAGATGATGGATACAGACACGTCGAGGGAAATTCCGACGCCCACATAAAATCGAGCCTCGTGGGCGCATCGGAAATGGTGATGGTGGAAAACTCCACCCTGGTGCTGGGTACGTGGCAGTCTCTGTTTTTTTGCGAGTTCGACGGACCGCGCAGAAGAAACGTCCTGGTCAAGGTTATATCTGAAAGGTAACGGCATGCTCAAACGATCTCTTCATATGGTGCTGAACGCACTGATCGCCCTGTGTGCAACCCAGGCGCTGGCCATGGAATCGGGATCGGGAACCCTCTTTCCCCTGGAAGAAAGCGGGACCTGGTACTACACCGGAACCTATGAAAAGGGAGGGGGCAGCGGCGAAGATGTCGAGATCGTCGAATTCAGCTTGAAATCCGAGGTGCTGCGGCTCGTGTCCGGTGGCGGCTACGTGGGAGTCCACATGATGGGACACCCCTTCGACGCCCTGACCATCCTGGATGGGGCTGTCTGCCGCTCGTCGTATGTCTACTACCTCCTCGGAAACGACGTGTACCTGATAGACGACCAGCAGGATATGAACACCGCAATGGGCGGCCGATACGATCCGAAAGCCGAGGAAAAATTTATCTCCTTTCCCCTGATCTCCGGCCTCTACCAGGGAACCATCGGAGGGGAATCGGGGTGGGTCGTCAAAACGACCCGGATATCGGTGCCGGCCCTTCGCGGCCCGGTGGATGGCTACGCCTTCATCTGGAAAGAACCGGACGAGGGGAAGATGATGACCTTCGCCCCGGGTGTGGGCATCACCGCCTACTATTACATGAACTACACCACCGGCGATAAAATAAAATTGAAGCTGACCGAGTATATTCTTGATGATTGAACCGGTCACATCACCATGACGCCTTCAAAGAGGAATTGACCAATGCGAGTGCTATCCGGAATCCAGCCGTCCGGCTCCCTTCACATCGGCAACTATTTCGGCATGATGCAGAAGATGATCAAGTACCAACAGGAAACGACCCTGTTTGTATTTATCGTCAACCTGCACGCCCTGACCAGCGTGTCCGAGCCAGAACGCCTCGCCGAAGACACCCTGGCGGCGGCGGCGGACTTTCTGGCCCTGGGCCTCGACCCGGAGCGGTGTTTCTTCTGGGTCCAGTCCGACGTGCCCGAGGTGACGGAGCTGACCTGGATACTCAGTAACGTCACACCCATGGGGCTCCTGGAGCGGGCCCACAGCTATAAAGACAAAATCGCCAAGGGGATCGCCCCCAACCACGGGCTCTTCGCCTATCCGGTGCTGATGGCCGCGGACATCCTGCTCTACCAGGCCAACAAGGTCCCGGTGGGAAAGGACCAGAAGCAGCACCTGGAGATCACCCGGGACATTGCCCAGCGCTTCAACCACTCCTTCGGGGAGACCTTCACCATCCCCGATGCGGAGATCAGCGACGATGTGGCGGTCATCCCCGGCGTCGACGGCCAGAAGATGAGCAAATCCTACAACAACACCATCGAGATTTTCCTGAGCGAGAAGGAGCTGAAACAGAAGGTCATGGGCATCGTCACCGACTCCCGGGCGGTGGACGAGCCGAAGGATCCGGACAGCGACACCCTCTTCGCCCTGATGAGCCTCTTTCTGGAGAAACCCGACCTGGAGAAGCTCCGGGAGCGCTACCTGGCCCCGGGGTTGAAATACTCCGAGGTAAAAAAAGAGCTTGGCGGGGTCATCTGGGAATTCTTCGCCCCGTATCGAAAAAAGCGGAACGACCTGATGGCCAACAAGGACTACATCCGGGAGGTGCTGGCCTCCGGCGCGGAGAAGACCAGGGCCGAAGCGGAAAAGACCCTGAGCCTGGTCAGGAAGAACGTCGGGCTGGCGTACTGACGCCTTTCGCCCCGGGCGAAACATCGATAAAAAAGCCCACACCACGGGGATGGAACATCCATCCCCGTTTTTTGTCGGGTATTTATAAAGGACACTCTCCCAGATAACACATCGAGGCGGCACCGTATGACGCGATATATCCGAGCAGGTGTTTGTATTCTTTTCGTTTTTTTATGCGCCACGGCCCTGGCACAGGACCGGCGGCTCCCCCTGGACTACGCCTGGAGCTTCAGCGACGGGCTGGCCCGGGCGGAGGTGAACGGTCGGCTCGGGTATGTGAATCCGGACGGCGAGTACCTTATACAATCCGAATTCCGACGGGAGTCGGTGTTCTACCCTCCGGTGTTTGACTTTCACGACGGCAGGGCCCATCGGATCCTGGGCGATCGCCACGGGTTCATAGATCGCACCGGCGCCCTGGTCATCGATCCCCGCTTCGACGACGCCCGGGACTTTTCCGAAGGCCTGGCGATGGTGAAGACGGCGGGGCTGTGGGGGTACATCGACACCGACGGCGCCGTGATCATCCCCCCGGCCTTCGAGGACGCGGGGCCCTTCTCCTTGGGGCTGGCACGGGTACAGCACGACGGGCGGTGGGGATACATCGACACCCTGGGCGAGACGGCGATCCCCTTCTCCTTCGACGAGGCGAGGGAGTTTTCAGAGGAGTCCGCAGCGGTGCGGACGGGCGTCCTGTGGGGATTCATTGACGAGGCGGGGGCGTACCTGGTGGAGCCGTCCTTCGAGGATGCATCGGATTTCTCCGGGGGACTGGCCCCGGTCAAGACCGGAGGCCTGTGGGGATACATCGAAGAGGCCGGGACGATCGTCATCGAGCCGATCTTTGATGAGACGGGGCCCTTTTCCGAAGGTCTGGCGATGGTTCGGCTCTCCGGGAAATACGGCTTCATCGATACCGACGGGGAGATCGTCGTCGAGCCGGTCTTTGATGCCGCCGGGGATTTCTCCGAGGGCCTGGCCCCGGTGAAAATCGATGGCCTGTGGGGATTCATCGACAATACGGGAGCCGTCGTCATCGAGCCGATGTTCGATCACGCCTCCGGTTCTTCGGAGGGCTTCGCCGTCGTCGGGAGCGACGGCGGGTGGGGGTTCGTGGATCGGGAGGGGGCGTTTCTGGAGATAAAACGGTAATCCATCCCGTGTATCCATTCCCGAGCCATCTTCGGTGTCGGTTTTCTTCCATTTGCATCATTCATTCTATGGTGGATATCACTCCTGAAAGAGCCTCATCGGAGGCGCACCTTACCGGGATTCTATGATCTTCCTGTACGCTTCCAGAAACTCCTCATGAAAAATCGGGCTGTTTGCAATCACTCTTTTCAGCGGCTTCATGGCTCGATACCATCTATCATCATCATGGCGTCCCTCGCCTTGTCTCGAACCCAGGGATCTTCATCTTTTAACGCCTGAACAAGCGGCTCCAAAGCCCGAGGATCGCCGATCTCCCCCAGGGCTTTCGCGGCTTCACTCCGAACCCAGGATTCTTCATCATCCAGCAGCACATCGATGAGCGGCTTCACGGCTTTGGTATCTTTGAGCTCCCCCAGGGCTATCGAGGCCCTTGCTCGGATGAGCGGGGACTCGCTCTTCAACAGGTCGATAATCGGCCCCACGGCCCTGGGATCGCCGATCTCCCCCAACACGTTAATCGTCTTGATCCTTATCCGGGTGTTATCTGAATCCAGCGCGTCGATGAGCAGGGGAACCGCCGGCTCGCCGATCTCTATCAGTTCTTCTTCGGCCCTTTTCCAAACATCCAAATCCTCATCGCCCAATTCCTCGATGAGCGACGATATCACCTCGGCATCGATATCCTTCAATCCAAACAGATATTGATCGTCCGTTTCCTCTGATTCATCAGGACTTTCTCTCTCAATCGCTGTCTCGTGGGGACTTTCGCCCCCCGCCGTATCATCCTGGCTTCTATAATAGTGGATGCAGAACAACGAAAATGTGAGCGATACGACGAGTATCAACGCCAGCGATAGTATGTGCCTTCTTCTGTCTTCCACCATCTAACCTTCTATACTGACGACGTTATGTGGAGGCAGGATCGCCGCCGAATCGACCCCATGATTTATTTATACTTCCTCTTCCCCTGATAGTCTCTCCAGCGCCCTGTCTATCTCTTTCAGCACATATGGATTGTCCTTATTCTCTTTGCGTCTCCTCGCCTTTTTCAGGGGCCGTACCGCCCGGGGATCCCCGATGTCGCCCAGCGCCTTCGCCGAGAAGTACCGCACGAACGCGTACTCGTCTCCCAGCGTCTCGATAAGCGGCTCCACGGCCTTTGGATCGCCGATCTTTCCCAGGGCCTCGGCGGCCCTCTCTCGAACCTGGTAACTCTCATCCCCCAGCGCCAAGATGAGCGGCTCCACGGCCAGGGGATCGCCGATCCCCCCCAGGACCTCCGCCGCGTATCGTCGAACCCACATGTCCTCATCATTCAGACGCCGGATGAGCGGCTTCACCGTTCGGGAGTCCCCGATATTCCCCAAAGCCTTCGTCGCGTTCCTCCGAACGCCGGCATCTTCATCCTTCAGTACACGAATCAGCGCCTCGACGGCCCCGGGATCACCGATGTCTCCCAGGAGCGTTGCGATGCGTTCTCGAACATATGGATCTTCATTTCCCAGCGCCGCAACAAACGGGGAAGAATCCTGTACGCCGATTTTCTCCAATGCCCCCACGGCGCCCTCTCGAACATCCGTGTCTTCGTCGCTCAATGCCTCAACCAGCGGCCCCACGGCCCGGGAATCGCCGATCATCCCCAGGGATGTGACCACGGATTCTCGGACAACGGGATTTTCATCCTTCAGTGAATCGATGAGCGGCTCCACCGCCCGGGGGTCGCCGAATTCTCCCAGGTATTTCGCCGCGGCCATTCGAACCTCCGGGTTTATATCCTCCAGCATCACGATAAACGCCTCGACCGCTCTCGGGTCTCCGATCTCTGCCAGGATTTCCATAACGTCATCCCACATCCACACCTTGTAGTCCCCTCCAACCAGCACCGCGATAAGCGGGAGAACGGCGGGCTCCCCGATCTCGATCAACGCCTCTTTTGTGTCCTTTCGAATCTGTTCATCCTGATCCTCAAGCCTCACAATCAGCAAATCCACCGCTCGGGAATCGCCGATTTTTCCCAGGGCAATCACCGCAGTGAGTCGAACCTCCGGGTCTTCATCGGCGAGGAACGCGGCGAGGGGCTCCACCGCCCGGGGATCGCCGATTCTTCCCAGGGCGATCACCGCGGCAAGCCGAATCTCCGGATCTTCATCGGCGAGGATCCCGATGAGGGGCTCCGTCGCCCGGGAATCGCCGAGGTTCCCCAGGGCCTTCACTGCGGCCAGCCGGGTCGACGGGTCTGCATCATCGAGGACCGCGATGACCGGCTCCACCGCCCGGGGATCGCCGATCTTTCCCAAGGCGATAACCGCGCAGCATCGAATCCTCTGATTATCTTCCCCCAGCGCCCCGATGAGAAACTCCACCGCCCCGGGGTCGCCGATCTCCCCCAGGACCCTGACCGCGTCTTCATAGAAGTAGGCCCTCCCCCGTTCCATATCCCCAGTGGCGTCCTCGGTGGAAAGGAGGGGCAATGTCTGGCCGGTATCGGTGTTACTCAGCGACCAGTTGTCATCATCCAGCACCGCCTCGATCAGCGGCTCCACCGCCCTCGGGTCGCCGATGCTCTCCAGCGCATACACGGCGGATACCTTCATATCAAGATCGCTCTCCCACAGGATCGGGATGATCGACTCCACCGCCCGGGGATCCTTGATGTGTCCCAGGGCGTCGAGAGCGCTGTTTCGAAATATGATCTCCTCGCTTTTGAGCATCCGGTCCAGAAGCTCCACCGCCCTCGGATCGCCGATACCGCCCAGGGCCACCATGGCTTGATTTAAAAACTCCGCCTTGAACGGCCTCATGTGCGGATTGAAAGCAAGCTCCACGGACTCGGTATTATCCGGTTCTTTAAACCAGCACCCCTCATCCTTCAGGGCCTCGAAGATCGGCTCCACCGCCCTCGAATCGCCGATTCTTCCCAGGGTCTCTGTAGCGCCGATGCGGGGGATCAAATCACCATCTCTGAGAACCTCGATGAGCATATCCACTATCAGGGGATCATCAAAGGATGAAAGAATCATCGTGATCCCGAAGAGATCATCATATTCCGCATGGAGGAGCATCTTAACAAACGGCTCCACGACACGGGGATCACCGATACGCCTCAGGGTTTCCAGGGCACCGGCCTGGATAAACTCGTCGTCGCTCATCACCGCCTCGACGAGGGGATCGATCGCGGGCTCGCCGATCTCTACAAGCACACGCACCACCCGGTCTCTTTTCACGCTGTAAGGGTCCTCCACCGGCTCGGCGGGCGGCTCTGCCCCCGTCTCGTCGACGGATCCTCCATCACTATTTTCAATTTCGCTGCTTCTCTCGGGCTTCTCATACGTCAATGCCTCGATCAGAGGCCCGATCGCCGGCTCGCCGATGTTTACGAGCGCATCCCCCGCATCCTCACTCACCCAGGAATTTCCCTCCTTCAACTTTTCGATGAGCGGCTCCACCGCCCTCGGATCGCCGATCTCTCCCAGTATTTCAATTGTGGTTATCCGATAACCCTCATCTGTCTCCAGGAGCTCAATGAGCCGGATCACCGCCGGCGTGCCGATTTCTCGAAACACCTCAATCGCGTTCTTCCTGTATGTCTCCCTCCCGAGGCGATACCCATCGATGAGCGGCACTACGACCGGCTCGCCGATCTCAATCAACGCTTCAATGACGCTGCCCTGTACCTCCGCGGTTTTATCCTTGAGGGCATCCACGAGGGCCTCGATCGCCTGATCACCTCCGATTTCCCCCAGGGCCTCCGCCGCCCGAGAGCGAACCATCGCGCTCTCATCGTTCAACGCCCTGATGATGAGATACGTGATATACGGATCGTGGGCGTCCGGGTACTCCTTTTCCGTGTCCATCGCCTCGCGCACATCCACATCCTCCCGGGCCATGATCCTGATCACCCGGTATACAGGATTTTTTTCCAGCCTCATAAGCCTGTCAATCGCCTTCACCCGCTCTTCGGCCTGCTTGCTTTCCAGCATCCCCTTCGCGGTATTGTATTGATAGGTATAAAACTGGTCGCACGACGTGAGAAGCGACAGCGCGGCCAGCAGCGCCAGCATGACGACGGCTTTTTCAACAATCTGTTTCACAACATCACTCCTCGAACGGCTGTATCGGAGACGCAGCTTACCGGGACCCTTCGATCTTCGTATACGCTTCAATGAACGCTTTATTATGAACCGGGGTGTTTTCAATCACCTCTTTCAGCGGCTCCAGGGCCCGGGGGTCGCCGATCTCCCCCAGGGCGATCGCCGCTTCTTTAGAGACGAGTCTATCGTTTTCCAATACATATATCAACGGCTCCACCGCCCTCGAATCGCCCATCCCTCCCAGGGCGATCGTCGCTGTTTCCCGAACCATGTAATCCTCATGATGCAGTAAAATATCTATAAGCGGCTCCACGGCCTCGGGATCGTCGATCTGTACCAGGGCTTTCGCGGCCTTTTCACGAACAAGATAATCGTTTTTCAGCATGTATATCAACGGCTCCACGGCCCGGGGATCACCCATCTCACCCAGGACGATGGCCGCTTTTTCTCGAACCATGAACTGCTCATGATGTAGTAAAATGTCAATGAGCGGCTCCACCGCCCTCGGGTCGCCGATCTCCCCCAGGGCGATCGTCGCCTTCTCACTCACCCATATTATTTCATCATGTTTTATCACATCGATAAGGGGCTCCACCGCTCTCGGGTCCCCTATCTCACCCAGGCATTTAACGGCGGCTTCACGCTCCCAGTGCCTATCGGAGTCCAATAGCTCGATACACGTCTCGAACGACCGGGCATCGTCGGCGTCCTCCGGGGACTCTTCTGACATATTATCGTCGATATCCTCCGAGGACTCTTCTGAAATAGTATCGCCAGTATCGTCGATGTTTCCCGGGGAATCGTCGGCATCGTTTTGATGATCCAACGTTACATCGTTCGATGATCCCCCGAACACGTAAATACCCATCTTCCGCAGGGCTTCCTTCGCCTCTTTTCGTACCACGAGATCTTCATCTTGTAACGTCTGAAAAAGCGCATCCTTTGCCCTGAGATCGCCGATCTCCCCCAGGGCTTCCGCTGCTTCCATTCGAACCCAGAATACCTCATCATTCAGCATTACATCGATGAGCGGCTCCACCGCCCGGTAATCGCCGATTTTCGCCAGCGCGTCGATCGCATTGATCCTGACCATGATATTTCCGGAATCCAGCACGTCGATGAGCGCGGGAACCGCCGGTCCGCCGATCTTCACCAGCTTCTTTACGGCCTTTTTCTGAACGTCCCTGTCCCCATCCTCCAATTTTTCGATGAGCGACGATACCCTCCAGGAAATGATGGTCTCCCATCCAAACCGGTGTTGATCGTCCGTTTCCGCTGTTTCATCGGATCGCTCTCCCTCTTCAATCAATTCAAGAGAGTCTTCGCTCTCCGCCGCATCGTACCGGCTTCTATAAGAGTAGACGCATACCAATGAAAACACGAGTGATACGGCAAGTATCAATGCCAGCGAGAGCATGTATCTTCTTTTGTCTTCCAGCATCAGCTCCCCAGTGGAAACGACGTATTGTGGAGACCGGACCGGCGCACCGAATCAGTGTTACCGTGCCGGTATATATTTGCGTATCATATATATAGACGTGCACGCAATAGAAAATTTCAGATAATGATTTTTTTCTATCGGAATAAGACGGCGGGGGATACAAGGTCGGATTAAACGGGTTCGGCCTCACACGCGCCGGTCGCGGGGCACGGGAGAGCGTCGCTTTTTCGGCGGGATGCGAGCGGAATACAAAAAAAGGCGGCGATGCTCCCCGGTGGGAACTCGCCGCCTTCGCTTTTGTTTCCGGGTTGTCTTAGTAGCTTCTTCTGGGACCCCGGTTTCTCGGGGGACGGGCTTCGTCCACGTTCAGGGTGCGTCCCACGAACTCGGTGCCGTGGAGGGCGTCCTTGGCCGCAACGGCCTCTTCCTGGCTGGACATCTCCACAAACCCGAAACCCTTCCCCTCGATTACCTTGGCCTCGACCACCTCTCCGTAGCTGGCGAACAGCTCTCCCAGCTCATCACTGGTCACCGAGTAGGTCAGGTTTCCGACAAACAGCTTCTTGCCTTGCATCTTCAGCTCCTTCTTTCTCTCCTATTTAACAATGGTCGTTTCGGGAGCGAAAGAAGGAACCGATCATCCCTTGTACGAAGCGCATCATTAAACACGAGATCACAACAAAAAAGCCGAGGAAAAACGCCGAATACTTCCGAGGAAGTTCTTCGCTTCGTTTCTTCTCAGCACTCTCTTTCAGGTACTGCAGACCTGATTTCAAACATATTTACTTCACTTCTCATCACGCATTGGGGCCGGATGCCCCAATTTGTTACTATTATTGTCAAAATCAAGGCATTTGTCAAGCACAATAGCATGCTTTTGAGTATTATTTTTTGGTGGATATTTTGCACCCTCGTCTTCGACATTCGTGGTCGAGGGAAGCGATTTCCACCGCTACTTTGTCGCCAGGAAGAAGAGTATCCCGAAAAAATGGGAAATGCTGCCCGCCAGCACCAGCACATGCCAGATGGTGTGGTGAAACGGGAGCCTCCTCAGGGCGTAGAAGACCAGCCCTATCATGTAGCACGCCCCGCCGATGACCAGCCAGAGGATCAATCCCGAGGGAAGCATCTGCAGCATCGGTTTTATGGCGATGAGGATGAGCCATCCCATCACCAGGTATATCCCGAAGGAGACCAGCTCGTGGCGCTCGGGAAAGATGGAGCGGAACACCACCCCGCCCACCGCCAGGCCCCAGGTGAGGCCGAAGAGCGTCCATCCCCACCCGCCCCGCATCGAGACGAGGGTCAGGGGGGTATACGTCCCGGCGATAAGCAGATACACCGCCGAGAGATCCAGGATGCGGAAGAGCCGCTTGAGTCGCGGCTTCCGAAACCCGTGAAAGAGGGTCGAGACGACATAGAGGATGATGAGTGTCGCGCCATAGATGGAAAAGCTCACCACCCGCCACGGGTCGCCCCGGAGCCCCGCAAATACCACAAGCAGCACCAGCCCGGCCACGCTCAGGGCCGCACCGATCCCGTGGGTGATGCTGCTGGCGGTCTCCTCGGCGGGGGTCTGCTCCTGCCAGTCCGGTGTGGCCCATTCGGGTATCGGTTTTTTTCCGCCTTTCTCTTTTTGTGTCACACAAGAGCCTTTCAATACTCTGGAAAATCCTATCGTTGTTCGGCCGATTGTATACCCGTTTCCCCGATTTTGCAATCCATTATTTATCATCTTATCTTCGGTCCCCCCGGAGACACTCTCACGACCGATCGTCTCCGGTGGGCGGGTAATTTTACCTTGTCACCATCCCGACTCCTGTGCTACAGTATTCCCCGATGACCGCGACCCCTCACCCGAAACAAGGAGCCTACCATGAACGCCCGCGAGCGCTTCCACGCCACGTGCCGATTCGAGAAAACCGATCGTCTTGTCCGGCGGGAGACCGGCGGATTCTGGGATGAAACCATCGCCCGATGGCACACAGAAGGCCTTCCCGAAACCGTGATAGACGGCATCATGACCGCCCCCCCCTTCTTCGGGTTCGACGCCATGTGCTGGCTCCCCATCGCGCCGGGGGCCATCGCCGAGCCCGGCTTCATGCCCACCTTCACCGAGGAGATCATCGAGGAGACCGAGCAGTTCATCATCTCCCGGGACCCCGGGGGAAAGCTCATCAAAACCCTCTCCGACGGCCGCTCCACCATCCCCCAGTACCTGGACCACCCGGTGAAAACCATGGCCGACTTCGAGGAGCTGAAGTGGCGGCTGGACCCTGAGACCCCGGAGCGGTTCACCAACGTCCTGGACATCATGATCACCCTGGCGGAGAACACGCCGGACAACTACACCTGCATCGTCGTCTGCGGCGTTTTCGGCACCCTCAGAAACCTCATGGGTCTCGAGGGGCTCTCCATCGCCACCCGGCGGGACCCGGAATTGCTCCACGCCATCGGGAAGCAGTGGCTTCACATGCACAAGGTCCTCATCAAGAAGATCGCCGACCGCTCGCCGGTGGACTGGATCTTCTTCTGGGAGGACATGGCCTACCGGAACGGCCCCCTCATCTCCCCCAAGGCGTTTAAAGAATTCATGACCCCGTACTACACGGAGCTGATCGCGTACGTGAAGGCGGAGACGGACATCAAATGGTTCAACGTGGATACCGACGGCAATGTGTGGCACCTGATCCCGCTGTTTTTGGAGGTGGGGATGAACATGATGCTCCCCTTCGAGGTCCAGGCGGGGATGGATATCCGGGAGGTCAGGCAGAAATACCCGGAGCTGATCATCAACGGTGGCATCGACAAGCAGGTATTCTACGACGGCAGGACGAAGGACGAGATGAAAAAGGAGGTCGAAGACAAGGTCGGCTTCATGCTCAAGAACGGCGGGGGCTACATCCCGGCCTTCGATCACGACGTCCCGCCGGAGATATCCCTGGAGAACTTCCAGTTCTTCCTGGAATTGGTCAGGGAGATGAAGTAGGATCGCGAAAATCAAAGGCGGCTTTCGCCGCGCTGCTCAATCCCGAAAATAAAGGGGGGGCTCATCGCCCCCCCTTTTCGTGATTTATATGGAATAGCCTGTATCAGTCTCCCGCTACGGCGTCAGCGTGTCCCCCGCGCCGAAGTTGGTATTCACCGG
>Ga0180432_10005898_pt1 | contig 16138 bp, 14 predicted proteins | sample SS_ome_10_FD_132414 | JGI IMG/M metagenome (GOLD analysis project Ga0180432, IMG submission 132414) | Hypersaline lake sediment archaeal communities from the Salton Sea, California, USA - SS_1_MS_2 metaG | ecosystem: Environmental > Aquatic > Non-marine Saline and Alkaline > Hypersaline >... | reverse complement strand
GGTGGGTGTTGTTGACGATTCTGGATCTAGTGGTGGCATTGATAACAGTGGCCATGGAAGAGGAGGAGCTGATCCTCGTTCCGTATGCGCTCATCTATAGGTTTGCATTCATTCTGTTCTTGGATGTCTCCAAGACGTTGGCGGCGATCGAGGAACTATTCAACCTTGGAATGAGTTGGGGGAAATTGCGGCGGGTAGCATACGGCCATGGAGGTCATTGAGGTGCCGCGTTCGCAATATTTGAAGAGCTTGATGCCGTAGATGGAGAACGATTCAAATGTCAGTAATTGACCTGCTCATCACGATCATCGTAGTCACGATTCTGGTTACGATCGCGCTCGGAGTCGCGACATACGTAGCGTACAAGCTCCGGCTGGCCAGGCAGCCGGGAACGACTGAGGATGTGGGGCCAGGCTCACGTTACTTCGTGTTGCACGAACCACCGTCTGACGGTCAACTGGAACTCACACCGGAAACGGCGGATGCCTCCTAAGAGAGATCCGGTACCGCGCGTCCGATCTGCCCCGCAGTGGTTGGGTGGTCTGTTCGTGTTGGGTTTGATCGGTGCCGCAGTTATCGGCGGCGGTGCGGTGTTGTGGGAGAACGTAGACGTGCAGCGGATGACGACGAGTGCGGCTTTGCGGGAACCACACTCGGTTCCCATGTCATCGCTGCCGAATCTTCCGGCCCATCACGAGACCGAGTTCAGCGCATATCTCTATACGTCTCAATCAAGCGGCGGGTTCTACGACGATGTCGACTACTACCCAGATATTTTGGACAGCTGGGAGGGGTTGCTGCAGGATGCGGGCGCACGTGTAACGCGCATTAGAAACGCGGAGTCCGTCGCGGCTCTAGGGTCTTCCGACCTGCTCGTTGCTGCATCCGCAGTGTGCCTATCTGCCGAAGAGGTGGCAGCATTGCGCGGGTTTGCTGAAAGAGGGGGTGGCCTATTGCTCACTTGGGCGACAGGAGCGCGCGATTCCAGTTGCACGTGGCAAGGTTGGAACGCACTGAGCACGCTGACTGAAGTTACTGATTTCAATACGCTCGAACGGCGCGATGCGGTCTATTTGACGGTACCGAGCGGGCTCCCTCTGACGGCAGGGCTCGGACCGGCGACACGCATCGAATTGCGCTACGAGTCGCAGCTTGCATTGGCTACGGAGGGCCCGCGCGTTTACTGGTCAGATTGGGCGCTCAACTCCGAACCTGCCGAGGAGACAGTAGGGATGGATGCAGCCGCGTGGTTGGGAAAGACTGAGGCGGGCGGTCGCATCGTTTGGTTCGGTTTTCGGATTGGGCACGGGGCGAGCGAACAGGACGAAGAACAGCTTTCACGACTGTTCAGGAATGCCGTGTGGTGGGCTGCAGGAGTCCCGGTCGTCGAGCTTTCCCCCTGGCCGCACGGCAACCAGTCCGCGCTACTGCTGAGTCAAGATGTCGAGTCACAGTTCGCCAATTCGGCTAATCTTGCTAGGGTGGCACGAGAGAAAGCAGTTCCTGCGACCTTCTTCGTGGTTTCCCAGTTGGGAGTCGACTACCCGGCGATTGCAGATTTGCTGAAAGAGGTTGGGGAGGTGGGAAGTCACACATCCGATCACGCAGTTGTCGCAGGTAGGCCATTGATAGATCAACGCGCGCGTCTCAACCGAACGCAGGGCGAACTCGACGCGTGGGCGGGTACTCGTGCGGTCGGTCTCAGACCTCCTGAAGAGCGCTTTGACGAGGCTACGCTTAGGGCGTGGGCCTCGGCGGGCGGGACCTACATCGTAGGCACAAATGAGTCCCGCCAGGGAAGCCCGGAGGTGTTCGATACTCCAGATGGCAGGATTGTCTTGCTGCCACGGATCATCAAGAACGACTACAACGTTTATGTACAAGACGGTGCGATGCGCTCGAGGCGGTTGACTGAAGCTTATCTGGCCGGCATGTCGAAAATAAACGCGCTAGGCGCTCTCGCCGTTGTCTCTCTGCGCACACAGGTCGGGGGAGAAGGGGCTCGGGTCCAGGTTGTGGCGGACGTTATCGACAGTGCACGGGCCCAGGGAGATTGGTGGTTCGCCACAGGACGAGAGATGACCGAATGGTGGCTCGCACGGTGGGAAACGGCGCTCGGTCTGCACGAGGCTGCCAACGGACAACTCGATATCATTGTTCGCGCAAACGAAACCCGAGGCATTAACGGGCCATGGCTCGAAGTGTTTGTTCCCGGAAACCCTGAGGATTGGACGCCGAGGTACCGCGGTGAACTGATGCGACATGTCCGAACTGAATGGAGTGTCCGAATTCCGCTTGTCGACCTCGGCCCTGGCGACGAAATGTCGGTTGAACTGGCGTACGTGGGCTAATGGGTGTGAGGCCGATTGCGGTCGGTCAGAGCCGTCTCGTCAATCTGCTGGCGCTCCTGCAATGTAAATCGTCGCTGTCCCGGCAATGGTGCACTCCCGAATCGCTGCCGGTATGGCGACTGAAGCGCCCCGCGGCAACGGCACCGGTCCAGGACTAGCGGGATCCGAGACAGAAGCGTCTCCAGCCACGTTCAGTAGAATTTCGAATCCCCGACTCTGCCTGTGAATCTCTTGGTTGCCGACTTCCAGAACCGACAGCTCAAACTCATCGGCGGGAGTTACGTACCGCCCGTTCTGGGGCTCGAGAATCTCGACGTCTCCGGTTTGGAATGTGAGCGTCTTCATCAGCTCTGGTACATCGACGTGCTTCGAAGTAAGGCCGCCACGTAGAACGTTGTCCGAGTTTGCCATCAATTCCACAGCGAAGCCATCTAGATAGGCGTGCAAGTCGCCGGCAGCGCAGAAAATGGCCTGCCCCGGCTCTAGCTTCACGAGGTTCAACAGCAGAACACACAACACGCCGATATCGCCGGGGAAAAGGTCGGAAACCTCGAGTATCCAGCGATATTCACTGCGGGTGGATTTCAGCTCGCCAGCGCCTCTGAGCAACTCCGAAAGCAATAGATCTTTCCTTGAGCCATCTATCTCGATGACAGACTCGAAGAACCTTCTGAGGCCAGCCTGGTTGGGTGTCTGGCGAAGCAGATGAATCTCACTGGCAATGGAGTTGAGCTTCACCTCGTCAATGAGTTCCAGCATCGACGGCAATGTTCGAAAACCATTTAATGCCCAGAACTCGGTGAGCGCACACAAGATTTCCGGCTTGTGGTTGTCGTCCTTGTAGTTGCGATTTGCGGCATCAACTGCGAGTCCGGCTGATTCTTCCGTTAAGAAGCCTGCTTTCGCCTGTTCCTTATTGGGGTGAGCCTGGATAGAAAGCGGTTTGGCCGCGGCAAGAAGCTTGAAGAGGAACGGTAACCGCCCCCCATATCTCTCGGCTGCACTAGAACCGAGCATGGCAGATGGATTTTCGTCAATCACCTCGATCAACGTTTGGCCCAATGTCCGTGACGGCGCCTTGGGATGAGCGCCCATCCAGAGTTCAGCCTGCGGTTGTTCGGATGGCGCCGGATTGCCCAGGAGCGCAGGAATGTGGGTCCTGGATCCCCATGCGTACTCCATAATGGGATTGTCGAGCTGCAATATTCCAATCATAGACATGTGCCGGGCTCAAGATATGCTGTCCAAGTATCGCTCCATCGGTGCTACGGAGTCTAACGCACAAATGTCCCAAATACGTACCCTCATGTCCCAAAAACGCACTTGTAGGCTATCGCGTTAGTCCGTATTAATTGAATTGTGGCTACGATTCTTGTCATTGACGATGAAAGCTCGATACGCGAGCTGCTGCAGGAGGCCCTAGAGCGCAACCAGCATTCTGTCCTGTTGGCTGAAGATGGACTCGAGGCGTTGGATGTGTTGAGGGCGCACGCGGTGGATGTTGCGCTCGTGGATCTCATAATGCCGCGTATGCACGGGCTCGAGCTACTGCGGCGGATGCGCGACGAGTTCGCTGCGGTCAAAGTGATTATCATGTCCGCATACGAAGACATCGTCGACCTGGCACAACGTCAGAAGGATGTGGCAGCGATACTGAGGAAGCCGTTCACAGTTGCCGAGCTGACGGATATGGTGCAAAAGATACTGGACAGCACCTAGGCCGTTAGCCGGTCAATCGCCTCTCAGCACCTCAACAGGATCCACTCTGAAGACCCGGCGGGCAGGGACGTAGCCAGCCAACAAACAGACTACGATAAGCAACGAGACGACTGCACCGTAGACTGATGGGTCCCACGCCATTACTCCGAAGAGGAACTGCGAGATCAATCGGGAAGCGCATAGTGCAGCTGCCACCCCGGCGACTGTACCCGCAATCCCCATCAATAGACTCCTACGCAGAACAGTTCGCATCAGGCCCCGGTTTTCGGCACCGAGAGCAATGCGGATTCCGTATTCTCTGGTCCGCAGCGCAACCGCTCTCGCGGCTACCCCAAAAACGCCTACTGCAGCCAGCGCGCAGGCAAGACCACCGAACACAGACAGAAGGAGTGTGCGGTAGCGTTCCTCACTAGCCGACGATTGGATTAGGCTGGCCATCGTACGGGGCTCTATGACAGGGACGTCCTCGTCGAACGAGCGGACTACCTCCCTCATGTGCGGGAGCAATTCCTCCGTTGCACCGTCTGTCCGCGCTACCAATCTGATGTCGCGTGCGGTTTGTTGAAGCAGAGACGTGTAGAACACCCTGTCCGCTTCTGAGCCGAGCTTGTTGCGCTTGACGTCCCCGACGATTCCAACGATGGTGATGCCTCCGACGGACCAACCACCCAGCTGGGCACCGATCGGGGATTCACTCGGGAAATACCTGCGCGCGATGTTCTCGCTAATAAGCATGACAGGCGCCGCATCTTCCCCGTCGGCCATGGTGAAGGCGCGGCCAGCCACCAGAGGAATGCCCATTGTCTCGAAATATCCGGGCAGCACCCTCACCTGTTGGGCGCTGATAGCTTCTTCGTCCTCTTTACCGACTATCTTGCGCGACGTGGTGTTGGTCAGGCCTGGGAATGGCAACCTAGAGGCAGCAGTGGCGGCGGAAACGCCCGGGAGCGCCCTCAATCGTTCAGTGAGCCGTATGTGTGCGTTGGATGTGGCCTGTCGGGTCTCGTACTTCGTGCTAGGCAACGCTATGTGAACTGTGGCTAAACCGTCGGAACTGAAGCCGGGATCCACAGACAAGAGTTCGCTGAGGCTCCGAGCCAACAGCCCGCCTCCAACCAGGAGCACCACCGTTAACGCGATCTCGGTGACGATGACAATCTGCTCAAATAGCCCGCGCCTTGCAGAACCTGTCCTGGTAGATCCGCTCATCGTTGCAGTCGCTGAGTTGCTTACGGAAACGAGCGCCGGCGCTGTGCCGAAGATCAAGCCCGCCGCGATTCCGAGAAGTGCTGCGAACCCGAACACCGTGAGGTCAACACCGATCGTGCTGACTCTGGGAAGCGGGGGTGCCATTGCCACTAGGACCTTCGTGCCGCCGTACGCAAGCAATGCCCCCACGATACTCCCTAGGATTCCAAGTAGGAGGCTCTCCGTAATCAGTTGGCGTGCAATCCTGCTCCTGCCCGCGCCGAGTGCCGAGCGAGTCAGAATTTCGAAGCGACGCCCCTGCAGCTCACCCAGTGAAAGCGTAGCTATGTTACCGCACGCGATAAGTAGCAACAACCCGGTTGCACCGAAGAGCAAGAGCAGGGGAGAGTCGAGTCCGTGCGTTTCGTCGTCGGAGCGAGGCACGAGTCGTACATCGGTATCTGCTCGCGTGGTGCGCAGGATTCGCGTGACCTCGGCGTGTGCCTTCTCTATCGAAATGTCGGGGCGCAGTCTGGCTATCGCCTCGAGATTGTTTCCGTTTCCCATTGCCCGGTCGCCAAGTGGAATCCAGACGTCACGTTTGCCACTGCGATCTTCCCCCAGCCAGTGCATGCCGAGATATCGCAGTCTGAAGGACGGTGGCAGGACGCCCACGATCTCACGGTCGGTACCGTTCAGAGTAAGGGTAGTCCCGAGGACCTCGGCGTTTCCACCCAGTCTGTTCTGCCAGGTGTCATGGCTAATCACCACGACGGGAGAGGCAGAGCCGACTGACGGGCCTTCCTCTCCTGGAATGAACCAGCGTCCCAAAATCGGATAAACGCCAAGAACGTCGAGCAACGAAGCGCTGCCGTAACCGACCCAGAGTCTGTCGGCCTCACCGGTGCCGGTCAACGTGGTCTGGACCGCGTTGTGAACCGCGACACCATCGAACGCAGTGTTTTCCGCTTGCCAGTTGCGGTACTGCTCGAACGACATTGGCAGTTTGTCCCAGGTCCGGCCCACCAGACCAGGAGCACCCCTCGCTCCCTCGACGGTTTGCCAAACGTTGTAAAGCTGGCCTGATTTCTTGAAAGGCACACTCTCGATGAGAACGCCGGCAACAACCGAAAACATGGCGGTAGCGGCACCAATTCCGAGACCGAGCGTCGTGACCGCGACAGCTGTGAAAAGGGGCCTCTTGCACAGCGTACGCAATCCGAAGCGCATGTCTGCAAAAGCGGTCTCCAGGACGGATGACCGCGGAGCATGATTCCCGCGCAACCGGAGCTTCAGCGCGTCCATTGCTGCTCCACTACATCTCAGCAACCCGCTCAGGGCGGAGTGATTCTCGTCTTCAGTCTGACCCCATGCGTAGTGAAACTCGCTGCGCCACTCTTGCAGCCACTCGTCTCTCCCGTGGGGCGGCACGAGCAAACTGAGTACTCGTAACACACGGTATATGAACCTCATATTGTGGATGCCCTACCGGTGTCTGGCAGTGCACTGAGGCTCGGAAAACGGGCCTTTGCGCTGGCGACGAGATCGCCTGCTGTCTTGGCTAGCTCGTAGTACTTCCTGGGTGGTCTGTTGCTGGAGCGAGCAATGGAGACGTTCTCCCACTTGGATCTAACGAACCCCGCCTCTTCGAGTCGACGCAGCAGCGGGTAGACGGTTCCACTTCTCAGCCTGGTGGCGTCAATGATATCAAAGCCGTACTTGTGCCCACCATCCAACGCTTGCAGCACGAGCGCCGTCGCATACGTCATCCGGATGGTATTACCCATGGGCTGCCTCCTGATAAGTCTAAGTCTATTTAAGTATATCTCTACATAGATAGACTAACAAGGCTTCACAGGTGATGGCGCGGGTTGTTTAGATCGATTCTTCAGACGACAAATGTGCCAAGCGCACGGGCTCGAGTCCGAATCTCACCCGGGTTTTCTCCTTCAACATGCCGATTACCGTATCGAGTACCTGCTTGCGCTTCGTCCCTGCTCCAAGACCCTGGTACAGGACTGATACTCGCCATCTGTCGGCGGGCTCGAGATCAACAAATGCGAATGGGTTGCCGTATCTCACGTTCGGAATTGTCGCATCGGGATTCAACATGTCCCTGAAGAAGTAGAACCGGCTGCCCAGTCGTTCGTACATCTGACCTTTCTTCGGTGCGTCGCCGCTGTAGCGCTCAGATATGCCGGTCACCTCTTTGAGGGCGTCGAGGATACACTCCTCGAGTTCCTTCTCGTCTTCGTCATCGAGATTTGCCGTTCCGAGCCAGACTCTGAAGATTCCTGGGAAACTCTCTGTCCAAATGGGTATCGGTCGTTCGGTCTTCAATGCGATTTCCTCCCGCGTTTATTATCGCGGTAGGAACCGGTGGTGTCCAGCGGCCGCAGTTTGCCGAACCGGACCAATCAGCCTTTACGGGGCGCTGATAAGTGAGTGTGACAGAAGCGGCTATCCCTGCGTATCAATCAGTTTCTGATGCCAAAAAGCGTCTGGCGATGGCCCGGCCATCGCCCGAGTCCAGCACGGGCGCATCCAGGGCGCGGCGTAATTGCTCTGCCGATTCGGGCCACTTCTCGAGTGCCCTCGACAGGAACTCCCTGCCTATGTCCGGCGCGATTTCGGGGTGTGGCTGAATACCCCAGACGGGTTTATCTCCCCATTTCGCAGCCTGAACACGACAGTTGGGGCCAGTGGCGATTATCCGCATATCCGGATGACAGTCCGGAACCACCTCATCGAAGTGCGATGTGAACGTTTGGAGAGAGGCGCTTGGGAACAATCCACCGTCATTGAGCACCTCCACCTCCAACCACCCAAACTCTGGTGCCGCCGCCTGTCGAACTGCTTCTGGGCCGGCAAGTGCCACAGCAATGAGCTGGTGACCCCAACACGATCCCAAGACCGCGGCACCCGCATCAATCGCCTCGCGCAACCATGCGGCTTCTTCCTGAGCCCAATCTGGCATTTCGTTGATGCTTCCTTCGCAACCCGTGAGTATGATGTGGCTATGACGGCTTGCGTCTGGTAAGTGATCGCCGCTCGGCATATGGACGGAATACGGTGGGAAGCCGACCATCGCAGTCCAGTGTTCGACCGGCCTGTAGAGGTCGTGGTCCAAAGAGTTGTCAACAACGAGAAGGCTGGATTCAGCCATTACAAATCCCCTCCGGAGTGAATTCGACTTGGAAACTCGTCAATTGTCTGGTTAAGTGTAATCAGTTGAAGGACCCTTACCAGAACTCTGCTGCTGCCGCTAGTTTGGGAGTTGGTTCGTGGAGGTAGAGGTCAGGAGGTATCTCTGAGAAATATGGACACATCATCCACACCCTGCCCTGGCGATCAGGTGGCTGCCGTATGCTACAGAAAGGGCGCAGATGGAATCGAGTACTGTCTCGTGAAGAGCAGTTCAGGAAGGCGGATTTTCCCCAAGGGGAAGGTAGAGAAGAACGAGCAGCCCTGGGACTCGGCCGCTCGAGAGGCAAAAGAAGAAGCTGGTGTGTTGGGTAACGTGCGTTCCGAGGCGCTCACGACATTCTGGCTCGAACGGCCGAAACGCGGCACGCGCGAATTGGTGACCGTCTATCTGCTCGAGGTCGTGGTAGACAAAGTGCTTCGTGAAGCAGGACGCAAACCCAAGTGGTGGACGCTCGACAAGGCAGTCGAAAAACTGTCAAAAAAGAAACACTCCGCCAACGCCGAAGAACTGACGCGAGTTCTCCGAGAAGCCCAAGCTGTGATCGAAGGCTACCCGAGTTAGGCCGGTTTCAACACGAACAAAGCCTGACCGAGTTTGACTTCACTTCCGTCCTCGACAGGAATAGCGACAACCTCACATCGTTCTGGAACGCCGTCCTCCTGCAGGCGAATCTGGTTGAAGCACTTCATTACTTCCACCAGGCCGAGTTGCGTACCCTGCCCGATCACATCCCCAACCGCCACGTACGGTGGTGATTCCGGGTCAGGTTTTCTGTAGAAGATTCCGTCCGTCGGAGACTTGACAGTCAGTTCGCCTGCTGCCCCACCAGCTGAATCGGCAGAACCTCCCAGATCGCCCTCTTCTGTTTGCATCTGATCCGCGTGAGCGATTCCAATGCGCAGCAAAGGAGTCCGGTACTGAACCTTGTTGATCCCATCAGCAACGAGTTGCTCGAGAACAGCGCCTCGCGCACCGGCGGGAACAACCAGATCGAAGAACTGCTGCAACTGGTTGAAAGTTCCCATTTTCAGGTCCGGAGTGACGTATGCACCCCTGGGAAGGTGCGGTCGGAACAGGCCGACAGCAGGTGCCAACAGGATCTTCTGCTCCGGATTGTCTTGGTCAGGTTCCACAAGCGCTTTGATTGAATTGTCGAACATGCCTCATATCCTCCGGAACATTGCGGCCATGTCGTGTAACGACCAGATCCTCGGTGTTTTCACACGTCGATAGCCGATACTCTGATAACTCATTTCGACGATCGTCTTTAGGTAGTCTCTCAGCTCTCCCATAAGAACAATCTCATCTGTGTCGCGCTGTCGAGCGGACCGGAACGGATCCATGTCCTTGGTGATTCTGGCCTCCACTGCGGCCATCCCTGCCTCGACCTTGGCTCGCTCTTCAGGATCATCGGTGATGATATTGAAGTTGTAGTCCAACTTGGTGCGGTACGCCCCAATGGCCAAGGTGCGTCCCTCCATGACTGCCAAGCGCGTGATCGGAGTCGATAGCTGTAGAACCGGGTCGTACGGATGCCCGGACATTGCGTAGTATCCGGCCCCCGACGCCTTCCTGAGCAGGATCGTTATCATCGGTGTCGTGTTGGTCGAGTTGGTGTACAGCAGGTCCGAACCGTACCCCAACAGGCCGTGCTTCTCTGCTTCGGTGCCGATGTCGAAACCAGATATGTCCTGCAGCCAGACGATCGGGATGCCATCGGCGTTGCATGCTCTCGAGAATGCCGAGATCTTTGCGATGCCCTGTTGGTAGAGCAGACTTCCTGGTCTAGACTTGTTTGGGTCCTCCGGATGTTCAGTCAGGAATTGGTTGTTTGCGATGAACCCGGTGTACAAACCGGAGACTCTGCCCACGCCGACAATCATTTCCTGGCCGACTTCGGGGAGCAGCTCCCAAAAGAGAGATGCGTCGACCATGCGCGAGATTATTTGGCGCATGTCGTATGCCATCCGGTAGTCAACCGGCATCAAACCAGCCAGTTCCTGTGGCGAGAATCGTGGCTCTACCGGGCTAGTGTTGAAGCGGTAATATTCGATGGCCGAAGTCGGCAGCGACTCGATTTCTCGGCGAATCATCGCCAGAGCCGTGGGATCGTCAGGCGCCCGCATGTCCGCACAATTTGAGAGGTGAACGTGGATGTCCGGGCCCCCGATATCGAGTGACGTTATCGTTTGAGACTTGCCACCCTTAACGAGCGCCGCACCAGCGATGACCATGTATGCATTCTCGGTCATGACCACCTTGTCGCTGATGATCGGCATGTAGCCGCCGCCGGCAATACAGTCGCCGAATACCCCGGCCACCTGGGGTACGTGCTCCGCTGAGAGCAGGGAGTTCATCTTGAATATCTTCCCCGCGCCGTATTTGCCAGGAAACGTGTTTGCCTGTTCAGGGAGGTTCAGGCCGGAACAGTCGATCAAATAGATCACCGGGACCTTGAGGCGCAGAGCGATCTCCTGGGCCCTTATGATCTTCTCCGGCGTCTGAGGCCACCAGGAGCCCGATGCAACCGTGTTGTCGTTCGCTATGACAACGGTATGCTTGCCGCAGACTTTGACGAAGGCAGTGATCACACCGGCACCCGGCGATGTGCGCGGCGGATCTCCGAACTCGATACCATAGTTCACGAACGTCCCAACTGGGAAGACTTTCGAGCCGAGATCCTTCAGTAGATCGATCCGCTCCCAGGTGGTCAATTTTCCCTTCTTGTGTACGCGGTCCACGTACTTCGGCCCCCAACCAGCAGCAACCTCCTCCCGTCGCTCGACTACCGTCTTCTCGAGGTTCCGCATGGCCTGGAGGTTCTTGTCGTATTCAGATGTGTTGAGGAGCTTCTCGACCGGAACACCGATGTCTTCGAGGATGACCTTGGCCATTAGTCTTCCCCTTCCTCTTTGAGACCCATGAGCACACGGGGCACTGTCCCGGTGTCATACTCACCTGAGCGGAACTCATCGGAGTCCAAGAGTGCCAGGTGGGCTGGTATCGTCGTCTTGACTCCTTCAATGGTAAAGTTCTTCAGCGCAGCGAGTTGGACATCGATGGCATCCACTCGATCCTTGCCGCGCGCAATGAGCTTGCAGATCATCGAATCGTAGAAAGGTGGAATCGTTGCACCTTGTTGGATATGTGTGTCTACTCGGATCTGTCCGTTCGAAGTTTCTGGTGGGTCGAAGCGAGTGATCTCGCCCGGAGAGCCCTTGAAGTCGGCGAACGGGTCTTCGGCGTTGATTCGGCACTCAATCGCATGCCCAGTGAAGAAAATGCTCTCCTGCCGAAGCGCGATCGGTTCGTTAGCGGCGATCTTGAACTGGTGCTCCATTATGTCGATTCCAGTGATCTCTTCCGTGACAGGGTGTTCGACTTGGAGACGCGTGTTCATCTCCATGAAGTAAAGGTTGCCCTCATCGTCCATCAGAAACTCGACAGTCCCAGCGTTCACGTAACCAGCCAGGGAGGCAGCGCGCGCGACCTTCTCTCCCATTTGGTAGCGTGTTTCAGGGGGCAAAGCAGGTGATGGCGCCTCTTCGATCAACTTCTGATGATTTCGTTGGACCGAGCATTCACGCTCACCCAGGTGCACTGCGGTACCGAAGTGATCGGCCAGTATCTGGAATTCGATGTGCCGTCCCTTTTCGAGGAACTTCTCGATGTAGAGACCGCGGTCTCCAAATCCCTTTTCGGCTTCAATGGATGCCTCTTCATACATCGCAACCAGGTGCTTGTCGTCCCGGCAGACACGCATGCCCTTGCCGCCACCGCCCGAGCGAGCTTTCAGCAGTATCGGATATCCGATCTGGTTGCCCACCTCGCGCGCTTCGTCGATGTCTGAAACAACGCCATCCGAACCGGGGATCAGCGGCAATCCAGCCGCCTTCATGGTTTCTTTCGCGCGAGCCTTGTCGCCCATGAGTGCAATGACATCTGCAGGCGGGCCGATAAACGTTGTCTTCTGTTGTTCGCAGAGTCGTGCGAACAAGGCATTCTCTGCCAGGAATCCCCATCCAGGATGGACGGCTTGACAGTCATACTGCAGCGCCGTCTGCAGTATTGCACGCATGTTGAGGTAACTATCCTTGCTCTGAGCACCGCCGATCTGGACGCGCACGTCCACGTCCTCCAGGTAGTGAGACTCGGCGTCTGCCGCCGAGAATACGGCCACAGTCTCAACGTCCAGCTTCTTTGCGGCTTTGATGATTCGAGCGGCTACCTCTCCTCTATTGGCAATCAATACACGTTTGAACATGAGATCCTTTCACAAATCAGGTTCACCGCGACAGACATGCCGTGTCCGTCCGGCACCAGCACGCGCAGCAGTCACGCGCATCGGTGCGCCCCCCGACAAAAAGTAACTAGATGGCCTGGCTGTTATGTGGATGTTACCGCGCGGCGGTGGGAAACACGGCTACGTGGAGTGGGAACAACCTTAGCTACTACAAGCAACGCACATCATTCGGCAAACACAAAACTACCTTCAAGGACAAGCTATGCGTAGACCGCCGCGCATATCAGAACTGTAGCAACTTTTCGATCTTAACCCTGCGTGATCGGGCACCCACGGTCAGCACATCCATCATCGCCTCGATCGGAAACAGCCTTGCATGGTTGAGGTACCAGAGCAGACCGTACACAGATGCATCTCGACTCCCTATTCTGGCGCTCATCGGGACTCTCAGTTCCTCTGCACCAGTCGAAAGAGATTCAAGACCTTCATCCAATAAGATTAGGCCGTCAGCCATCTTCGCGGCGAACGGTCGCGCGTAGTCTGCTCCATCCGCCGATGTGACGATCAAGACGTCAGGCGCTGAAGATCCGGTGTACAGTATCGGTTCCGGGGAAATGTTGATCTGCGCTGCTGAGAAACCCACACCAACAGTCACCGGATAGGCCCCACGCAAGGTCACGTCGAGCCCGGATGACATGGCGGCTCTTGCAAACCACTCGGCTGCCGACTGAACACCTCCGCCTGCGGACCCAGCAACCATCACACTCATACGGTGGGCGAGCGAGTTTGGATATACGGGATGTATCTCGAGTGATTCCTGCAGAAGGCTCTGTGAGATGCTGGGATGAAGTGAAGCGGATCGCTCTTTCTTCCCGGACGCGAAGACCTTCACTTCCAGACCCGACTCCTCGACGACTTTCTTCAGCTTCATTCCGGGATTCGCCTTCACACCGTGACTCGGACATATCTCCATGACCTCCACGAGTGCGAATCCGTTGGTTGATATCGCTTTGGCGATGGCCTCTGAGAAGTCACCAACGCCAATCACTCTCTCCACTCGCGATGCACCAGCCGAGGCAATCTGTCTGCATATGTCATAGCCTTGTAGGCTCTTGCCGTCCGGCAATGTCGGCGTCTTGAAACCAGATGGTGTGAAGTCGGATGGTTGGCCACCCGTCATTCCGTATAGCATGTTGTTGTGAACCACAACTGTGATGTCGATGTCGCGGTGCGCGGCGCCTACCAGATGTTGCATGCCTATGGTTGCACCACCATCGCCGATAAACACAACGACCCTATTCTTCGGATTATCGAGTCCGGCCGAGATTCCGCCGGCCAAAGCAACTGCGCGCCCGTGCAACCCATGAACGGTATGCGTGAGGAAACTCTTATCTATGATCCCGTGACACCCAATGTCGGTCACTAGCACCACGTCCAGCGGATCGAGTCCCAGTCTCCGGATCGCCTTTTCGGTGTTCTTCGCAACATGCGAGTGCCCGCAACCTTTACAGAACGGCAGGGGAGCATCATTTAGTAGCGGCATTACGGTCATTTCAACACCTCTTCCACGATCTCCAAAGGGGTGATCATCTTCGCAATGCCGTTGACACCTGTCATACCGGTCCTTCCTCTCGCGCCGTACAACAGGTGACGGAGCCGGCCGTCTAGGTTCTCCTCTGCAACGACGACTCTCTGGTATTCGTCACACGTGGCTACATACTCGCTTGGCACCGGTAGCAGCGTCTTCGCAACGAGAAGCGAAACCTCCTTGCCCTTGGCGCGTAAGAGTCTCACCGCCTCACGGGAGGCTTGAGCCGTGATACCAAATGAGACGACCAAAGCACTGGCACCATCTTGCTCGTCGAGTTCGAAATGCGTGTACTCGTGGAGGTGTATGTCGAGTTTTGCCTGAAGCCTTTTTGTGTTTTCGATTGCCTCGGGCAGCACGTTTTGAATTATTCCGCTTTGGTCGTGCGTCGAGGCTGTGAGACGCACCTGATGCTTGTTCTGTCCGACTGGCAGAAAATCGGATACCAGGTCCTCGCGCGGTGCGTAGGGCTTGTACGGCGCAGTCCCCTCGTACAACTCTCTGGCAAATGGTTCGATTTCAGGGAGTTCAGACCAGTCATAGCTGGTTCGCGTCGTCACCATTTCCTTCGACGTCAGCAATACAACCGGCGTGCGGAGTTTCACCGCGAGCTTGACTGCGTCGGCAGACAGGTTCCAACAATCGTCGAAACTGCTGATACAAAGCGTCGGCAGCGAATAGCCGCCTGAAAGTGTGCCTTGCAGGAGAGTAAGATCACCTTGAGCGCCAGTAGTCGCCGAACCCGTGGCTGGACCCAAGCGTTGAGCAAGAATAATCACCATCGGCAATTCCATCATGAATGCCATGTTGATCGATTCGACCATCAACGCGTAGCCCGGGAACGATGTCGCGGTAACCGGCACGTGTCCCGTTGTAGCAAAACCGCACATCCACTGCAAGGTCGTAATCTCGTCAGGTGCCGCGAGCATTCTAGGGTACCTTCGCGTTGCATATAGGTACAGCAGATTGGCCGGAGTGATGGGGTATCCTATGAACACATCGGCTCCCGCCCTGACACATGCTTCCGTGATGAGTCGCGATCCGTCAGTGAGCGCTCTCGGCTTTGTTGTCAGCGTGGCAGACATTGTCGCCATATGTCGGATTCTTGAGTTGTTACCGTTCTCGGTACCCATTCGGGTTCTTCGACTGCCATCGCCACGTATCGGCGCACATCTCATCGATGCCCCTAGTCGTCTCCCACCCGAGTTCCTTGTGAGCCAACGACGTATCGGCAAAACATTCGGGAATATCACCTGGACGACGGCCTACGAAATCGTAAGGGATTTTCTTGCCGCTCGCTCGTTCAAACGCGTCGACCATCTCGAGGACGCTATTGCCACTACCGGTACCCAGATTGTAGACGACTCGGCCGGGTTGCTCCGATAGCTTATCCAGAGCGCGAAGATGCCCGATAGCCAAATCGACGACGTGAATATAGTCACGCACGCCAGTGCCGTCGCGCGTCCGGTAGTCGTTGCCAAATACCGACAACTTCTCGAGTCTCCCAACGGCCACCTGTGCGATGAATGGAAGCAGGTTGTTTGGAATCCCGTTTGGGTCTTCCCCGATCTCGCCGCTTTCGTGTGCGCCAACGGGATTGAAGTATCTGAGCAATGCGACGTTCCAGTCGCTGTTGGCAGTCTGAACGTCGGTGAGGACCTGCTCCATCATGAGCTTGGTGTGTCCATACGGGTTGGTTGCATGCAAAGGAAAGTCTTCCGTTATGGGAACCTTGTGAGGGTCGCCATAAACCGTCGCAGATGAGCTAAAGACTATGTCCTTCACGCCATGCTCCATCATAACGTCACATAGCACGAGGGTGCCGGTGATGTTGTTGTGGT